>JAEEGF010188744.1_pt1 | contig 11486 bp, 7 predicted proteins | sample 9134171 | NCBI WGS metagenome assembly JAEEGF01 (sample SAMN16246542, study PRJNA631951) | gut metagenome | biome: gut microbiome; feature: rumen; material: AP-attached | host: Bos | place: Iran: Karaj | collected 2018-10
TTTCTCTTAGCAGTAACACCCCAACAGCAGCAGCAGCTACTCAAGCTATAGCTTCTTCAAATAACAGAACTCTTACCACTAAGCTTATAAAAAAGAGTGGTGAAACAGCTGTTATAGGTGGACTCTACGATAATAAAAAGACTTATAAAGAATGGAAACTACCTGTAATATCTTCTATTCCTCTAATCGGTGCTTTATTTAAAGGAAAGCAACAAACTGAATCTCATACTGAGCTTATGATTCTTATCACTCCTACTATTAAGACTGTAGAGGGGGTAAGTATAGTTGGGGATCAAAAAATTCCTGAAGTTAAATTCTCAGATAAAGACGATCCAATAGCTTTTAATGTTAAAAACCCAGCTAAATCTTCAGTAGATGCTGCTAAAAATACAGATGATGATGATGATGACGATGACGATGATGACGATGATTACAACTATGATTCTTCATATACAATTGTATAAAAAAAGAAACATTCAAATGTTTCTTTTTTATTTGAATAAAACATTAATAAATGAATTAATCTGCTCCATAAAGATAAAAACAATCAACAATCCCGTTATTAAAAAAGGTCCAAATGGAATTTCTTTCTTACCATTAGTAAATGAATAATAAATTGCAACTGGAAATGCCAATAGCGATCCTACTATTATTGATATAATACCAAGTCGAAGTCCAACCACAAATCCAAAAAACATTGATAATTTAACGTCTCCACCACCAAGAGATTCCGTTTTAAATATTTTATCCCCAATCAATTTAATAGCATAAAATAATAAAAACATTAAAATACCACTACATAATGATAATAAAAACTCTTCAAAACCATTAAGTATAAATTGTAATACAAGTATTATCACAGAAAAAATAATCAAAGGACCATCAAGAATAATATAATACTTAAAATCGCATACATATATAATAGTAGTCAAAATAATAATTATAGTAACTGCAATCATTTCGTAACAAAAACCATATAACATGTAAGATATCGGTAATAGAATTGAACATATAAGTTCTAGTATTGGATAACCTAAGGATAATTGTTTTTCGCAATAAGGACATTCCCCACCAATTATAAAAAACGAAACAATTGGTATCATTTCATACCATTTGTATTTCTCATTACAATTATCACAACAACTCAAAAGATTCCTTCTTTTAAGAGGGAATTTAATGCCAACTATTACAGCCATATGGCCAATAATCAAACCAAATAAGAATAATAAAACAATAATCCCAATATCTAGAATCATAGTATCACTCCATCTACCCCACTACTTTAAAAATTATAACACATAAAAATGAAAAAAACTATTTACTAGAAATAGTTCTTTTTACTTTTTGATATTTCAAATAAGCTTTTATTTTGTTGAAAAATGAAGATGATGGAATTTTATGAAATATAATTCTTTCTTTATTGATTAAATATTCATTATACTCATCATTAGTTAAAAACCCATATTTAATTTCCTTAGGAGTATTCTTCTTATCTTTTTTTATAAAAAAACATGTAACATACCAAATGCTTTTATCATAAGTATACTCTTCATCTTCTAAATAATAACCCTTTTTATTCATTTCTTTTCTCAATATTTCATAATCATTATTACTTTGAATTATTATTTTATTAATATTTTTAAGCTTATTTTCATCTCTTAATATATGTAATATAGTTCTAGTACCCATACCAGAAATAATTATTGTATTAATTCCTTTCAATGGTACATCATCTATTCCATCACTTAAGTAAGTTTTAATATTACTATTACGTTTCTTGATATTAAGAATTGCATTATTCAATGCATTTTGATTAATATCACTAGCAATAACCTTTTTTACCAAAGATTGTTCTTCTAAATATAAAGATAATAATCCATGATCACATCCAACATCTACAACACAATCATCTTTATTTAAAAATAATGTTACTGCCTTTAATCTATTACTAATCTTAGTCACTTAAGAAATCTTTTAACTTTTTAGCACGAGAAGGATGTCTTAGTTTTCTTAATGCTTTTGCTTCTATTTGACGAATACGTTCACGTGTAACATTAAATTTCTTACCTACTTCTTCAAGAGTATGACTAGTACCATCTACAAGACCAAATCTTAATTCCAATACTTCTTGTTCTCTTTCTTGTAGTGTCATTAAAACATTTTGAATTTCTTCTTTTAATATTTCATTAGTTGCATATTCCTCAGGACTCATGCTTCTTTCATCTTTAATGAAATCTCCTAAATGAGAATCGTCTTCTTCACCGATTGGTGTATCTAAAGAAACTGGATCTTGACTAATTTTCATTACTTCTCTTACTTTTTCAACTGTAATTCCCATTTTTTCAGCCAACTCTTCTTCTGATGGTTCCCTATTTAGTTCAAGAGTCATTTGTCTTTGAATTCTAGCCATTTTATTAATTGTTTCTACCATGTGAACTGGAACACGAATTGTTCTAGCTTGATCAGCTAAAGCTCTCGTAATTGCTTGTCTAATCCACCATGTAGCATAAGTAGAAAATTTATATCCTTTTCCATAATCGAATTTTTCAACAGCTTTCATTAATCCAATATTACCTTCTTGAATTAAGTCTAAGAATAATAATCCTCTACCAACATATCTCTTAGCAATTGATACAACTAAACGTAAGTTAGATTCAGCTAATATATTTTTTGCAGCTTCATCTCCATTAGCAATTCTAACAGATAAATCTAATTCTTCTTCACTACTTAACAAACTAATACGACCTATTTCTTTTAAATACATTCTAACAGGATCGTTAATATTAATATCTTTTGTAATCTCTTCGTCTGTTAAAACAATATTTTCTTCTTCGTTGCCATCTTTTTTGCCGCCTTCCCCATCTTCAGTAGATTCAGCAACAACTTCAATATTATTAGTCATTAAATCATTATATAATTCATCTAATGAATCATTATCAACATCTAAACCTTTTAAAGCTTCAGCAAGTTGCTCGAAAGTAAGTATACCATCATTCTTTTTACCTAGCTCTATCAGTTCCTTTTTTCTTTCTTCAAAACTTTTAATTTCTTTCATAATACTACACATCCTCTTTTTTTAGTTCTGCTATTTTTTGAACTAACTTCATCTTTTTATCCACATCAAGTTCTTTTTTTATTTCTTCTTTTAATCTTTTTATCTCTTCTTTTTTGTCATTTTTGAAAACAACATCTATATATTCATCCATAGCATTTATTGTTAATTCCTCATCCAACATGTTGTTAACAATATCCATTACCTTATCTCTTATACTCTCTTTATCTGTCACATATGTAATGAAATCTGCTACAGTTATTTTTTTATTAACATCATAATAATACAATATCTCATTAGCTATCTCTCTATAAATTTGTTCTCTAAAGAATCCTAATTTATTTCGATATTCATTAATATATTTTTCATCATTTAACATATAAAATAAAATGTGCTCAACAGCAATTGTATTAGCATATTTCCTACCTTTATTTTTTAATGGTAATTTTTCTTCTACCTTTTTAGTAACAATTGGTTTTAGTTGTTCCATCTTAGATTTTAATACATCCATTGAAATATTATATTCATTACTTAACTTGTTTAATGTTACTTCTCTTAAAATTGAATCATCACTGGAAGCTAAGTTTTTCAACACATCATTAATATATGTTGTTAAATCTTCAGTATTATCTAAGTTTTCATTTTGTTTTAGATAATTAATTTTAAAATCAAAGAACGTCAACGGTGTCTCAACATTTTTAACAAATGCCTCTTTACCATTTTTGATAATATATTCATCTGGATCTTTTTCTCCACTTAATCTTATTACATAAGTTTTAATATCATGTTTTTCTAACTCTTCTCCATTACTTAATGTTGCCATCAAGCCAGCATTATCATTATCCAAACAAAGTATTACATCGACTCTCAATTTTTTAAGTAATTGAATTTGTTCTTCAGTCATTGCAGTACCTTGTAATGCAACAACATTTTTTATTCCTGAAGATGCAATTCTTATCGCATCCATAAATCCTTCAACAACAATTATCTTTTTGCTTTTTTTTGCAGCATCTTTTGCTTGATGATAGTTATATAAAGTCTCGCCTTTCTTAAAAAGCTTTGACTCTCTACTATTTATATATTTTGATACATCTTTTTCATCTCTATAAACACGAGCACTAAAACCAATTATATTTCCATCTTTATCCCACAATGGAAAAGTAATACGTCTCGTAAACATATCATAAATATTTCCATTTACATTATTAACCAAACCAATATCAACCAATTTCTTTTCACCATATTTCTTTTTAGTTAATAGTGTAAATAAAGAATCATTGCTATCTAAACTTAAACCGATACCAAATTCTTTTATAGTATCATCATCAAGTCCTCTATCATTCAAATATTTAATTGCTAATTCACCAGAAGTAGTACGTAAATTATTTTGAAAAAATTTCTCAGCTAAATCCATGATTTCATGTTCTTCTTTGAAAACATTACTTGAACTGTTACTAACTATATTTTTAGATAATTCCATACCACATTTTTCAGCAACAATTTTAACAGCTTCAATAAAAGGAACATTTTCATAATCAGTTACAAAAGTAAAAACATTACCCGTTGCTCCACAAGCAAAGCATTTATAAATTTGCTTCTCTGGAGAAACACTCATCGATGGTGAATGATCATCATGAAATGGACAAACACCAATAAAGTTTTTACCACGCTGCGTAAGAGGTACATAGCTGCCAACGATATTTACTATGTCAGCTTTAGCTCTTATAGCATTAATTTCTTCATTGCTAATGAATGCCATAAAAAATCACCCCTCAATTATAATTATTATAACCAACCCGCCTATTTCCTTTTTTTTAAAGCGATTTTTATGCAAAAAACACAAAATCTTTGATATTTTACCATAAAAAAAGAGTTTTTCCTAATAATTTCCAAAAAAAAAGAAGATTTTTTAATCTTCTTTAACTCTCTTTGATAACAATATGGAAAACATTAATAAAGATACTAAATAATACAAAATTGAATAGTTATAATCAGTTTTTGTATTCGGCACATCTTCCACTGTTTCAACTTTTTCTTTGACTAACTCCTTTTTCACTTCTTTTATCTCTTCTTTTGGGGCTTTTACTACTTCTTTTTTTACTTCTTCTTTTTCTTGTACCATATATTTATTAAATAATTCTTTATAATGAAGTGAACTCTCATCTACTATTTTTTCTGTATACTCATCTGCAAGTGAATATTCTTTTTTGCCATCAATTTGTCTAACTGTATAGCTACCATAACCAAGTTCATAACTTGCATATCCTAAATCACTTGTAGTTAATGTTGTAACTACATTATCATTTTTATCTACTATATTAAATTTAGCATTAGCTTCAAATCCACAAACATCATTTTTACATGCATATTTCTTTATTGCTAATGTATTTCTAATTAAAAAGTTTTCAAGTACCACAACTGGCCTTTGATTATTTTTATCTACTGTTACTTTATATTCTTTTGTATCTTCTCTATAACCTATTCCATTACTTACTTGCTTAATTGTATATTCTCCATAAGCTAAATCATCACTTAAATAATCTAATTCATCTTCATTAGTGCATACTTTATTAATGATTTCGTTATTTTTATAAATATCATAACAAGTATCTTTAAATGATGCTTCTACTGTATAAACACTATCATCTTTCTTAATATCTAATTCTATCTTTCCTTTCAATACATTAATAGTTATTGTATATTCCTTATTAATAACATTACCAGGCCTAATTAAATCTTGAGAATCTCCACTATCATATATAACCACATTATTTTTATAATAGTTTTCTTTCTTTTTAAACTTAACTACTACTTTATCTTTAATATTATTTACAACCAACTTATTATTAAAACTATAATTACCATTACCACTCGTAATAATATAATCGCTATTTAAATCTGCAATAGTAAGATTATCACCATAATTAACAGTATAAGTCTTAGCAAAAGATGGTTTAGTATCGTGTTTATTAACATCATTTAGTATCTCTTCCATTTCTTCTTCATATTTAGTAATCCTATTACCATTTAATGTATCAGTGAAGTATATATCAGCATCACTATCTACTACTTTCCATATTAAGTATTGTGTAATAACATACCATTTATTACTTGTTCTATTACCATATCCATATCCATAATAAACTAATAATGATATTTTTCTTTTTTGTGTAGCTATTAGATCTTTATACCCAGCTAGATCTCCACCATATTCTTTATATGTTCCATCTTCATGAAATTTTGTAAATGGTTCTAAACAATAAACAATATCACCATCAGTATCTTTTATAAACTTCATTGTCATATAATAAGTTTTACCATCTTTAACTTTATTTATATATTCACCGTTTATATAACTCCCTTCTACAAAACTGGCAGCACTAACTTTTATAATGCCTATACTTAAAATTAAAAGTAAAAATAATATATATCTTTTCATTTTCCAAAACCTCCTATATGTATATATTTTTCTCCTTTCACTTTATATATACTCCATAGGATTTCCATTTCCTTTTTTTGTCACGAAAAAAAGTGTCCTAAGACACTTCTTTTCCACAAAAAGTATGATAAAAAACTACTTCTTGTTAACCCCCAGTACTACGTATTATAAACATATTATATTAATATGCAAATTTACCTATCTGTTTTTCATCAAAATATAATTAACCAATCGTTCAATTGTTATTATTTTTCTTCTAAAACTGCTTTTATTCTTCTTACACCAGCAGAAGAAGCTTCTTCTTTTTTAATTCTAAAATGTCCTAATTCTTTAGTATTTTTAACATGTGGACCACCACATAATTCTTTTGAGAAGTCTCCAATAGAATAAACTGTTACTATATCTGGATACTTTTCAATAAACATACATTCAGCACCAGATGCTACTGCATCTTCTTTTGGCATCTCCTCAACAGTTACATCGTAACCTTCTTCAATCCATTTATTAACTAAATCCTCAGCTTGTTTTTTCTCTTCATCACTTAATTTATGATCACAGCTAAAGTCGAATCTCATACGTTCGTCTGTTATATTTGAACCTTTTTGGTGAACATCTGGACCAACTACTTGTTTTAATGCAGCATTAAGTAAGTGAGTTGCTGTATGATATCTAGTTTCAACTTCACTGTTACCAGCTAGACCACCTTTAAACTTACCTTGAGAAGCTGTTCTACTCTTTTCTTGATGTTCTTTGAATTTCTTTTCATATCCATCTACATCAACTTTTAAACCTTTTTCTTCAGCAAGTTCAATAGTTAATTCTAGTGGGAATCCAAAAGTATCAAATAAATGGAATGCTGTTTCACCATCTATATCTTTAGATGATACTTTTTCAAACTGTCTTAAACCTTTTTCTAAAGTTTTACCAAATCTTTCTTTTTCCGTTTTTAACTCTTTTAATACAACATCTCTATTTTCTTTAAGTTCTTTATAATAAACTTCATATTTAGTCATAATTAGTTTGCTAATTTCTTCTTCCCAATTAGAATTAATATCAATTTCAAGTGTTTTAGCATGTCTAATTGCTCTTCTAATCAATCTTCTTAATATATAACCTTGATCTGTATTACTTGGTTTAATACCAGCATAATCAGCAAGAATAAATACTGCTGTTCTTAAATGATCAGCAACAATTCTCATACTTCTTTCATTACCTTCATAACTCTTACCAGATATTTCACATATTAAATCAATAACATCTTTCCAAAGAGATGAAGTATAGTTATCATTAACACCTTCTAAGATAGCAACTGTTCTTTCAACTCCCATACCTGTATCAACGTTTTTCTTAGGTAGTTCAACAATTGAACCATCTTCCTTCTTTTCAAATTCCATAAATACATCATTCCATATTTCAACCCAACGACTATCCTCTGGATCGAACTTCTTAGGAATTGGATCATTGCTACGCCAATAAAACATTTCAGAATCTGAACCACATGGTCCAGTTTCTCCAGCTATCCAGAAATTATCTTCTACAGTTTGAGCAATTCTTTCTTTTGGAATTCCTAAACTAATCCATTTATCATATGATACTTGATCAAATGGAATCAAATCATTTCCACCAAATACAGTAATAGCCAGTCTCTCTACGGGAATATTTAACCATTTAGTTAAAAATTCAAAACTCCAGTCAATTGCTTCATCTTTAAAATAATCTCCTAAACTCCAGTTACCTAACATTTCAAAGAACGTATGATGGAAAGTATCTCCTACTTCATCTAAATCATTTGTTCTAATACATTTTTGATAATCTACAAGTCTAGTTCCATATGGATGAGGTTGACCCATTAAATATGGTATTAATGGTTGCATACCAGCTGTATTAAATAAAACAGATGGATCATTTTCTGGTACAACCGGTGCACTAGGAATTTGCTTATGTCCTTTACTTACAAAAAAATCAATATATAAATCTTTTAAATTCATTTTAATCTTCCTTTCACTATTTCTTTTACTTTCTCTTCTAATTTATCATCATCATTTTCAATTACGTAATCAAAATTATTATAATTATCTAATTCTAATTCTGTATGATGCGTTTTTTCAGAATTATTAAGATTCCTTCTACTTTCATTACTATTTACTCTGATAGTAATTACATTTATATCTTTTCTTTTAAAATACTCCAGTTCATTAACTAATCTAACATCGCTAACAATTACATTGTTAATACCCAATTTTTCATAAACTAAAATATCTTCATACATTCTATTAGTCATCAAATTTTCATTTACTTCTCTAAGTAAATCACCAGTATTTTGCAAAAACGCTCGTGGCTTATCACTATCTATTCCATCCCACTTGCCTAGTTCTAATGCAAATAGCTTAATATATTTACTAAAATTAGTAACTACCGCATTACCAAGTAATCTACATAAGATATTAGCAACTTCTGTTTTACCTGAACCAGCTTTACCTGATATTAAATATAAATTCATAGTATCACTCCTAAAAATAAAACCACATAACTTGCAAGGAGCAAAGTTATGCGGTACCATCCTTATTTTTTCTTAATTTAGATAACGGTATTACCCGATTAGTCTCCAAAGGTAGCTATTTCCTATCTCCATATCTTAGTTTTCACCAACCACTAAGTCTCTTTGAATACTTAAATAGTACTTTGTCTTTTTCACTGACTAATTAAAACTAAAATGATTATATACTTTTTTTTATAATAAGTAAAGTTTTATTGCTCGATTATCTTACTAATTAAAACATTTTTTAAATTTGTTTTTCTCTTAGTTGAATAATCATTATTAATTGCCATCATAAAACTTTCTTCTTCACCAATTAGTATTAAACTCTTCTTAGCTCTTGAAACTCCTGTATATATTAGTTTATTATAAAGCATTTTATAATAAGCTTTAGATATTGGCATAATAACATGTGAAAACTCTGAACCTTGAGCTTTATGAATAGTAATTGCATATGCATGTTTAATATTAATTAAATCTTCTCTTGAATATAAAACATCACTACCATCAAAGTTAATTGTAAATATTTCTTTCTTCTTTGGTGTATTAATAGTTGCAATACCAGTAATATACCCAATATCACCATTAAATATATTATTATCAGGATCATTTACTAACTGTAACACTTTGTCTCCTACACGGTATATTACATCTCCAACTTTTGCTTCCTTTTTCAAAAGTCCTTTAGGGTTAAAAATATCTTGTAGCAAAACATTCAAATTATCTATGCCGTTCTCACCTTTATACATTGGAGCTAACACTTGAATATCCTCTTCAGTTAATCCTTTTTCTTTACTCATTATACATATCTTTTTAATCAACTCTTTTATTTGTGGACCATTTGCACTAATAAAATTATAATCATCTCTTTGCATTGTAAATTCTGGATTTAAATCATGTTCTTTAATTTCTTTAGCAAGTATTGGTATATATGAATTATCACTTTGACGATATATTTGTTCTAATTTAGAATGCGTAAACATATCACTATCTATTAAATCATTAAGTATTAAACCAGGTCCAACACTTGGTAATTGATTAGCATCGCCTACTAAAACCAAAGTAATATTATGATTAATTCCTCTAAGCAAAGCATCAAATAAATAAGTATCAATCATACTAACTTCATCAACTATTACTAATTTTTGAATATTCTTATTGTATTCATTTATCTGAAACTCATCTTTATCTTTATTCCATTTTAAAAACCTATGAATAGTTGATGCTGGTAAACCAGTTGCTTCACTCATCTTCTTAGCTGCTCGACCAGTCGGTGCTAATAGTGCAATATTGTTAATTACATCTTTATAATTCAAATTATTTATTCTTATATATAATTTACAAATAGAATTAATAATAGTTGTTTTACCAGTACCAGGACCACCAGTAATAATACTAATTCTATTTGTAAGAGCATTCTTAATAGCTTTCTTTTGATCAACATTATATTTAACATTGTATTCAAGCTCTATTCCTGATAACAAACTGTCAAGATTTTTTATTCTTTCATTACTATGTTTACTAATCATAGCAAGATTCTCTGCAATATTATCTTCATATTCATAATACTCTTTTAAATAATATCTACCGTCTTCATAAACTATCTCATTAGTATTCTCCAATTTTAGTAGAAATACGTCTAATTCGTCACTTTCAACAAATATCTTAAAATCGTTTCTAATACTATTAAATATTTCATCTTTTTCTAAATATGTATCACCATTTTTAAAACCAAGCCTTTTAAACGTTTCTAATATACAAGCCAGTATTCTTTCCTCTGCTTGAGCATCTTTCATACTTAAAAAGATTTTATCTAATTTTGTAAAATCAATAATATCAATTAATTTATATATATCGTTGTTAACAATTTCTAAAGCTGCAGGTCCCCATTTATTCAATATTGATAAAGATTCATTAATCGTAAATCCCATCTTTTTTAAATTTAGAATAATATCATCAGTACTTTGATATTTAACTATTGAATTATATATTCTCTTAGCTTTTACTTCAGAAATACCAGGTACTAATAAAAGACAGCTATAATCATTTTTTATTAAATTTAAAGCATCTTCTCCTAAAGTATCTACAATCTGATTAGCTGTTTTTTCTCCACAACCTTTTACTAAAGAACTAGATAAAAAATCAATCAAAGCATCTCTTCCTTTAGGTTCTTCTCTTTCATAACTATCTACTTGAAATTGATAACCATATCTATCATTATTGATATATCTACCAATTAATTTATAATAATCTTCATTATTTATATCAGCAAAATAACCAGTATAAGTAATAGTTTTATTTAAAAATTCTTCCATATCTCCAGTTGCTTCTTTAATTCTAAATAATCCTACTTTATACCCGTTGTCAGATTCAAATATAGTTTGTCTAAATTTTCCTCTTATTTCATCCATGTTGCTCCCACCAATATAAATTCTAACATGTCCCATAAAAAAAAGCGA
>JAEEGF010678271.1_pt1 | contig 11486 bp, 8 predicted proteins | sample 9134171 | NCBI WGS metagenome assembly JAEEGF01 (sample SAMN16246542, study PRJNA631951) | gut metagenome | biome: gut microbiome; feature: rumen; material: AP-attached | host: Bos | place: Iran: Karaj | collected 2018-10
CAGTCGGCACCGGCGGGGAACAGATACAGCGGAACCAGCGGGTTGAAATACTGTCCCTGCGTAATCATATTGTTCTCCTTGATACTCGACATCATGTAGCTCAGGTCGAGGGTCACCTTATCACTAAACAGCTTCGACGTGTTACGAACAGAAAGGTTGTAACGGTCGAAGTCGTTGTTATGGATAATACCGCCGGCATTCGTGGCACCCAATGACAAATAGGTCTGATTCTTGTCTGTACCTGTCGAGATAGCCAGCGAGTTGGTGAAGTTGGTAGATGTACGGAAGAAGTCGGCAGGATCGAAGTCACTTGGTGTGGCAAGTTTGTCACCCCAGCTGTAGTAGCTGCCTGTCTCTGTCTGTCCGTAAGTATTCTGGAACTCAGGCAGCATGAGCGGCTTCGAGAACTGGAAGCTTCCATTATAAGTAATGTCGGTCTTGCCGGCAGCACCCTTCTTCGTTGTGATCAGGATGACACCATTGGCGGCATCACTACCATACAGGGCTGCTGCTGAAGGACCGGTCAGAGCCGAAATACTCTCAATGTCATCAGGATTCAACATGGCCGTAGCGTCACCCGTCTGTCCGTTACCACTGTATGCCAGTGCGTTGTCGTCCAGACTGCTCTGCGAGTTGACCATGGGCACACCGTCAATCACATAGAGTACATTGTTGTTACCATCGATAGACTTGGCACCACGCATCACAACACGCGACGAACCTCCGATACCAGAGGCGTTGGCATTGATCTGCACACCAGCCACCTTACCGTTCAGCGAGTTGACAAAGTTGGCGTCCTGAACTTTCATGATGCCATCGCTGTTCACCTGCTGCACATTGTAAGAAAGCGACTTGGCCTCTTTCTTAATACCCAAAGCCGTCACGACAACCTCGCTCAGGGCATTGTTGTCTGGCTCCAATCTTACCACCATGCCGTTTGTAGCACGTACTTCCTTGAGCTTATAGCCCAGGTAAGTGAATTGAAGTACATCATTACCAGCGGGAGGAGTAATTGTGAAATTACCATCCAAATCGGTGATTGCCACCACTTTGGTTCCCTTCACAGTAACTGACACGCCAATCAGCGGCTCGCCGTTCTCATCGAGAACCTGGCCTGTGATCTTGTTGTCGGCGGGCTTTGATTGCAAAGCCTCCCGTGGAGAAACCAACGACTCACTGGCCATCATCGAGGTGAATGGTATGGCAAAAAGCGCCATCACCACACACGAACGAAGCCATGTGGTGCATTGGTTCAAAAACACAATTCTTTTTCTCATAGTTAGTTATAAAAAAGTTGAAGTATAAAAATGTTTTCAGGTCAGATAAATACGAATCTAAAAAAATATTAAGCCATCATATATTGAGTACAAAGGTAAAAATATTTTTTTATATTCCAAATAAATTGTTTATTTTTGTTTCCTAAAATGTAAAAAAATAAACTCGATGAGAAACAACAGGCTTTTCATACTTATTCTACTAGTCATGGGCTCGCTGGAACTGGCCGCACAAACGGGAACAGAGACCGAGCCCGTCAGCTATGTGGGGGGCGAAATCTGCAACCCCAGGTTGCATGAGGGTGGATTCCGCTATGCCATCGGCACCGAGAACATCCAGGTAATGCGCGCCAACCGTACACATCCTGAAGAAGCCGAGGATTGCGGATGGACATACAATCATGCGCCTAACATCACCTATTGGGAGGGACGTTTCTATCTTGAATATCTCTCCAACCCTTCCGACGAGCACCAGCCGCCGGGTCAGACGCTGTTGGTAACATCCAAAGACGGCCGTCATTGGTCAAAACCCGTTGTTGCCTTCCCGCCATACAAGGCTCCCGATGGTGTCGGGATTCCAAAACCTTTCTATGGATATATTATGCACCAGCGTATGGGTTTCTATACCGCACCCGACGGGCGTTTGTTGCTGGTTGCCTTCTACGGACACAGTTACAACCCGTTCAAGGAGGGTGGCATCGGACGCGTTGTCAGGGAAATCTATCGCGACGGAAGCATGGGACCTATTTATTTCATCCGCTATTCCTCACATGCGCAATGGAACGAGAGCAACACCTCCTATCCCTTCTACACAAAGTCGAAAGACAAGGGCTTCCGCCGTGCCTGCGAGTCATTACTGGCTGACAAGCTGAAGACATTGCAGTGGATTGACGAGGACCGGGGGCTGGATGGTTTCTATACGCTCAAGGATTCCATCAACCGTGTGCAGGCAACCAACTATTACCACCGTCCCGACGGGAAAGTGGTGGCACTGTGGAAATGGTCTTATGCGGCACTTTCTGCCGATGAGGGGCAGACATGGTCTACCCCCGTGCGCGTACCTTCTTTAATAATGGCAGGCGGGAAGTAATGGGGACAGCGTACACACGACGGGCGTTTCGCCATCTGTTACAACCCGATAGAGACACAACCATACCGTTATCCGCTTATCACCATCACTAGTAGCGACGGCATCCGCTACGACTCGATGTGTGTTGTTCATGGTGAGGTGCCTCCGCGCCGTTTTTTTGGTGAGAACAAAGACTTCGGTCCATGCTATGTGCGTGGCATCACGGAGGGTGAGCAGCAACCGCAAGACCAGAACATGTGGCTTACCTATAGTGTGAATAAGGAGGACATATGGGTGGCACGTGTACCGTTGCCTGTACGCACCACATGGAACGGTCCCGTAAACGACAGTTTTGAAGGTGTTACCCCCCACACTACTGTCACTAATTGGAATATTTATCGTCCACGATGGGCCAATATATATACGAATGGACACGCTCTTTGCATGACAGATTCCGACCGCTACGACTATGCCCGCGCCATCCGCGTCTTCGAGGAAGGCAACAAGGCACGAATCAACCTGCGTCTGAAAGTGGAGAAAGAGGGTGATGAGCCGTTTGAGATTGATGTCACCGACAGGCATGGTGAGCGAATGCTCTCGCTTTCGCTGCACCACGGAATCATCAGCAGCCAGAATCAGGCATTAGCTACTTACCAAACCGGCACATGGACAGATATTCATCTCACGCTGGACACCGACGAAGGAATCTTCACCTTCTGTGGAAAGACTCTGCCTGCCCTACACGCCGTAAAATCGGTAGAGCGTATCAGCCTGCGCACAGGACCATATCGCAATCTGCCCGACCGACAGACACCCAATCAAGACAAACAACCGCCATTACCACAATGTGATGTGCGTTGTGCGCCCAGCATGTATTACATACAGCATTTGCAAGTAGATTCAGAGCGTCAAAACTGAAATTGAAACTAACATAACGTGTAACGTTTACTCTTGAGATATTTCTTGTGCGTTGACATTTCTATTCAATCCGGATATTGAGGATCAACACGCTTATACCATAACATCCTTACAACCTGTTGGTTAACGAACCACATACCATCATTCGCCTCCCTAATGGGTCGCTTTCTGGAGGTTAACCTTATAGAAGACTACTCTAGCATCACAGAGGGCTATTCTAGCATCTCAAAAGGCAACTTTTGCATCATAGAGGGCAACTCTTGCTTCCTCAAGGACATCTTTATTTCATATGCGAACGATTGCGGACCTCCTCGCAGGTTGAGAGCTCCAGACAAAGATGCTTAGAAAACTTTGTTGTTAACATGCCGGAGACACTGGCCGCATACTGTTGTTTCCCAAAAACCATGAATCAATGTTAAAGAGCATTAGACACACTGCTTTCTTTATTTTGAATTCGCCGAACTCACATTAATATAACGTGAGTTAGACGAATTCACGTTAACTAGAAACCGGCAGCTCTGCTGCTCTCATTCGTCACTAAACCTTGCTATCTCCTGACGGATAATGGCTTATGCTTGGTGACACTTGTCTTTCTGCCGTCACGATGCCTTCACACGCATTTTGTAATCGATGCCTGATTACCCTCTAACTAGTTAATCAATTAAGGTCTAATCAGGCATTAATTAGGACGTAACTAGGCATCAATTAGAGCATAATCAGGCATTAATTCGAGCATAATCAGGCATTAATTGCAATTTCCAAGGAAATCAAGGGACCTGTTCCTCCGATTTTCTGACACACAGCTTGCATGATTCTGAATTCGTCGAACTCACGCATATTTACGCCCGTAGAAGCCATGTTTACGGTTGTAGATGCCATTTTTGCGTTTGTAGACGCTATTTTTGCGTTTGTAGAAATCATGTCTATGTTCGTAGAAACCATGTTCACACCAACATAAACCCTGTTTATGCCAATAAAAGGCATGTTTACGCCAAAAAAGGCATGTTTTTCACCTCTGCCAGCGTAGAAATGGGAAAATGTGACGTTGTGACATGTGACTTTGTGACATTAAGGTGTTTCCATAGTGCAGATGATGGTCGAGGGGGTAAAATAGCCGGTATTATATGTTAATAAATATATAATAATATAAATAATATATAATATTATTACTATCTTATTACTACCTTTAGAGTCTGACTACCCCCCGAAAATAGTCGGAAGGTGCTTAATGTCACAAAGTCACATGTCACAACGTCACAAATCGAAAAAATGAATAAATAAATAGTCGGAAGGTGCTTAATGTCACAAAGTCACATGTCACAAAATCACAAAATCGAAAAGAATAATGAAATCAAAGGGACTATCCCTCCGATTTTCTGACACACAGCTTGCATGATTCTGAATTCGTCGAACTCACGTTAAATAAGGTGTTGACCCGCATGTCAGTTTATGGGAGAGCAAGCTTTGCTTGCGCGTATAATTAATATATAATAAGGTGGTACACAAAAAAGCCCGGTGACTCATTTGTTCATCGGGCTTTTTTTGTCAATAGAAATTTACTATCTTATGAATATCTTAGCATCTGTCCAACGCGAACATTCTTGTTCTTGCCAAGACGGTTGAGCTTGCTAAGAGCCTCAACAGTGGTACCACGCTTGCGGGCAATCGAGTAGAGGGTCTCACCCTTTGCCACCTTATGATACTGCTTGGTACTGCTGCTGCGCATAGCTCTCTCAGTCTCGCGGGCTGCGGTCTCGGTATTCATGCCACTTGTGCCACGAACCATATCGGGAGTGTAGCCTCCGTTACCCACTTTGCCGCGCAGACGGTTGGCGTCGCGTGCGTCTCTTTCATAGGCACGCTTTGTGAACACGTAGTAATCGCCCGTTACATCCTGATTGCGGAAGTCGAAGAATACTGCCGGGTTGAGAGCCACGCCACACAGACGAGTCTCGAAATGCAGGTGAGAGCCCGTGCTTCTTCCGGTGTTACCACCCAGACCAATCACGTCGCCTGCCCTCACTTCCTCGTTCTCTACTACCAACTGCTTCGAGAGGTGTCCGTAGATGGTCTCCAGTCCATTATCGTGACGGATAACCACATACTTACCATATCCGGCGGGCTCGTAGCGTACGATACGCACCTTACCGTCGAATGCCGAGCGGATGGTGTCGCCAATGTATACCTTCAGGTCCAATCCCTTGTGCATACGACCCCAACGCGGACCGAAGTTCGATGTTACCACGCGGCTGGGTGTAGGCATGCAGAAACGACTCAGGTTGATGGTAAACGAGTCGGGCAGAGCAGTTGCACGGTGAGCATACTGGTTGTTCCAGTCATCATACAGTTCAGCAGAAGGCGACTGGGCAAGTTCTTTAATCAGAAGTTCGCGAAGAGCCAATGTGTCTACCGTCTTCATCTTGCGGTCTACGGGCGCATGACGGGCCAGCAGATCCTGTGCCGACATAGAAGTGGCACTCATCGATAAGAGTACGGTAACAGCAATAGCTTTTATCATATTTTTTAAATTCATCATCATTGTCTTTATTGTTTGAGTTAGAAGGGCCTCAAAAGCCTCTTTTCGAAGTCCAACGAAAGCCAGAAATGCCTTCATTGAAGCAAAAATTCGGTGCAAAGGTATAAAAAAAAGTCTGAAAAAAGTGTGCGTTAACAGTTTTTATTGCGATTTTAACATAAACGAAGCTTTGTAATGCGTGCAAAATCAAGATATTGCAGCCCAGTTTATGTTAGTTTTCCTCAATTCGCGCAGACGGTTCCACAGCATTTGGTATTCAGTTTTCTGGCACGTCGGGTCGTCGTCCACAATCTTCTGAGCCTCGTCGCGTGCCATCTGCACTATCTGTCCGTCGCGTGCTATGTCTGCTATTTTCAGGTCAAAGGCCATACCGCTCTGCTGCGTCCCCTCCAGGTCGCCAGGTCCGCGCAGTTTCAGGTCGGCCTCGGCAATGCGGAACCCATCGTTGGTCTCGCACATGATGTCTATCCGCTTGCGCGTCTCAGCGCTCAGCTGCGGAGTAGTTACCAGGATACAGTAGCTCTGGTCGGCGCCTCGTCCGACTCTTCCGCGCAACTGGTGAAGTTGTGACAAGCCGAAGCGCTGTGCGTCCAAAATGACCATTACTGATGCGTTGGGCACGTTCACGCCCACCTCTATCACCGTTGTGGCCACGAGAATCTGTGTCTCTCCGCTGACAAACTTCTGCATCTCGGCCTCTTTCTCTTTCGACTTCATCTTGCCGTGAACCTTGCTCAGCTTGTATTCAGGGAACACGTCCAAGAGCGCCGCGAAGCCTTCCTCCAGATTCTTCAGGTCTATCTTCTCACTCTCCTGAATCAACGGGAAAACGATGTACACCTGCCTGCCCTCGTTAATCTGCTGGCGAATGCCCTGATAGAGGCTTGTCGTCTGGTTGTCGTACTTATGGATAGTCACCACTGGCTTGCGTCCCGGCGGCAGCTCGTCTATCACGCTCACGTCCAGATCGCCGTAGATAGTCATAGCGAGCGTGCGGGGGATAGGTGTGGCTGTCATCACCAGGATATGGGGCGGATTCTCGCTCTTGCCCCACAGTTTTGCCCTTTGCGCCACACCGAAGCGGTGCTGCTCGTCGATAACCACCATCCCGAGGTTCCTAAACTGCACCCAGTCCTCGATGATAGCATGTGTGCCGACCAGAATCTGCACGCTTCCGTCAATCAGTCCCTGCAGCACAGCCTCGCGTTTCTTGCCTTTCACGATGCCCGTCAGCAGTTCTATGCGGATATTCATGCCTTGCAGGAACTCGCGAATGGTAGCCAGATGCTGCTCAGCCAAAATCTCGGTAGGTGCCATGATGCAGGCTTGGAATCCGTTGTCGAGGGCGATGAGCATCGACATCAGAGCGACCAGGGTCTTGCCCGAGCCCACGTCACCTTGCAACAGCCGGTTCATCTGCCGTCCGCTGCCCATGTCGATGCGTATTTCCCGCATAACCCTCTTCTGTGCCTCAGTCAGAGGGAAAGGCAGGTTGTTATGATAAAAGCCGTTGAACAGTTCGCCCACATGCTTGAAAATGTACCCGCGGTATTTCCGGCGGTGGTCGCTGGCGTATCTGAGTATGTTCAGCTGCACGTAGAACAGTTCCTCAAACTTCAGCCGCAACTGGGCATGCTGTACGTCCTGAAGCGACTTCGGATAGTGAATATGCCGGAAGGCTGTGTCGCGCGATACTAGCCTGAGACGGTTGGTGATGAAAGGTGGGAGCGTCTCGGGCAGCTGCGTGCTCATGTTCTCAATCATGTTCTTGGTCAGCCGCTCAATGGCCCGTGAGTTCAGGCCCGTGTTCTTCATCTTCTCCGTCGTAATATAATAGGGCTGCATGCCCATCTCCGACAGTTTCACGTCGGTGGCCTTCTCGATGTCAGGATGTGCGAACTGGTAGCGGCCGTTGTAGACCGTAGGCCTGCCGAAGACGATATACTCCACGTTCACCTTGTAGTCGCGCGTGATATATTGTGCCCGGCTGAACCACACCAGGTCCACCAGTCCCGTCCCGTCGGTCATGTGGGCAACGATGCGTTTCCTGCGGTGGCCCATCTCGAATTCCTCGAAGCTCAGTATCTGTCCCTTGATTTGCACGAAGGGCATATCGCCGGTCAGTTCGCTGATGGCGTAGATCTTCGAGCGGTCCACATATTTGTACGGATAATACTCCAACAGGTCACCAAACGTGTTGATGCCCAGTTCCTTGCTCAGGAGTTCCTTTCGTCTCGGTCCGACTCCCGGCAGGTATTTGATGTCCTGGTTGAGCAGGTCGTACATGCGTATATGAGTTAAAAGTTCAAGGTTAAAAGTTCAAGGCCCCCTCCATCTCCCTCGTGGGGGAAAGTTGGAGTCGGTTCAAGGTTCAAAGTTCAAGGTTCAAGACCTGACGTCTTGCAACTCCTTGAACTCCTTACAACTCCTTGACATAGACCTCCTTCAGACTATCATCGCCTCGGCGATAGTCAGGTCGAAGGGTGTGGTAATCTTGATGTTCTCGCGGTTACCTTCCACGAGTGTGATCGCGTGGCCGTAGCTCTCCACCACCGATGCGTCGTCGGTGAAGGCGTCACAGTAAGGTTGTCGGTTGGCAGCTTTGAGCAGTTGTATGTCGAAGGTCTGTGGCGTCTGCACAAGCCGGTAGTCGCCGCGTGGCTTCGTTCCCTCGCTGACGTGTCGCAGCGTCTCCACTACTGGTACTACGGGAACCACCGCCTTTCGGGTGCGGGCCGTCTCGAAGCAGTTGGCGATGACCTCAATAGCAGGAAACGGACGCACACCGTCGTGCACGCCCACCACTCCTTCCGCATCGTCGGGAATCAAGCTCAGTCCGTTCTGTACCGAATGGAAACGGGTCTCTCCGCCGTTGGCCATCTGGTATTCCATGTCGAAATGGTATTCACGGCACAACTGCCGCCAATAGTTTTGTTGCGACTCGGGTAGCACCAGAATGATGCTCAGCGCCGGCGAATATGCCCGGAACCGCTCCAGCGTGCGCATGAGCACCGGTCTTCCGCCAACGGGCAGAAACTGCTTGGGTATGTCGGTTCCCATCCGCAGGCCCTTGCCGCCCGCCACGATAATCACATAGTCCATCTATCCCATCATTAGGTGCAGGTAGCGCATGCCCTCGGCCACCTCTCTGGCAGTCTCCTCGTCGGTGAGCATCGCCAGCAGGGTGTAGGCATACGGGAAGGCGGCTGCGGGACCCTCGCCAGTGATGATGTTTCCGTCAACCGTGCAGAGGTCGTGTGTATACTCGGCACCTGCGAGCGTCTCCTCGAAGCCCGGGTAGCAGGTGGCGCGCTTGCCAGCCAGCAGACCCAGTCCGCCCAGCACCAGCGGAGCGGCACAGATGGCCGACACCAGCTTACCCTCTATGGCCTGCGCCTTCAGCGCCTCTTTCACGCCCTCGTGCTCGTTCAGGTTCGACGCGCCCGGCATTCCGCCCGGGAGCATCAGCAGGTCGGCGTCCGTCACGTCGGCATCCTCGAACATCAGGTCTGCCTCAATCTTCACACCATGAGCAGATTCGGCAACAAGTGAGCCGGTAATGCTCACGGTCTTCACATCCACACCACCGCGACGCAGCACATCGAGCGGAATCAACGCCTCCACATCCTCGAAGCCGTTGGCCAAAAACATATAAACTTTCTTCATATTTGCACTATATTTTGTCAATTTCTTCTTTTCTTTCGTGTTTTATTCACTAAAAATCACTAATTTTGCACACATGATGCCCTTTTCGTGGGTACAAATATACAAAATGTTTGGCATTTCGCACCATTTTAGTGTGATAAAGATAACTAAAAACGTGTTTTTATGTCGTCACGGAAGTTAAGATTCGCCATTTTCGGCAATGTCTATCAGCCCAGGAAGTCGGACTCCATCCGGCAGATTCTGTCGTTCCTCTCCCGTCAGAACGCCGAGATTATGGTCGAGCGCGAGTTCTACGAGTACCTCACTACTACCCGCCATATCGACGTGCTCACCGACCAGCTCATCGAGGGCACCGGCTTTGATGCCGACTTTGCCCTGTCGCTTGGCGGCGACGGTACCTTCCTGAAAACGGCCCATTTCGTGGGCGACAAGCACATCCCTGTCGTGGGTGTCAACATGGGGCGCCTGGGCTTTCTGGCCGACGTGTCACCCGCTGAGATAGAGACCGTGCTGCAGTCCCTCTTCCGGGGCGACTACGAGGTTGAGGACCGTACTGTCATCCAGGTGGAAACCGATGGCGAGCCCCTCTCCGTGTGCCCCAAGGCCCTCAACGATATTGCCGTGCTCAAGCGCGACGACGCCTCAATGATCAGCATCCGCACCTGTGTCGACGGCGAGCATCTCGTTACCTATCAGGCTGACGGTCTCATCGTCAGCACGCCCACCGGCTCCACCGCCTACTCCCTTTCCAACGGCGGTCCTGTGCTCGTGCCCCAGACGGGCGTTCTCTGTCTTACTGCCGTAGCCCCCCACAGCCTGAACATCCGTCCGGTGGTCGTCTCCGATAGTGCTGTCATCACCCTCACCGTCGAGAGCCGCAGCCACAATTTCCTCATCGCCGTCGACGGACGTTCCGCGAAGTGCGACGAGCAGGTGCGCCTCACCATCCGCAAGGCCCCCTATAAGATATGTGTCGTGAAGCGCAGCGGGCAGAAGTTCTATTCCACCCTGCGCGAGAAAATGATGTGGGGAGTCGACGGCCGCGAGTAGGGCAGTTCCCCTCGTTTTTACAGCCGTCCCTGCTGCCTCTGATTGAAAACAACAGGCATCACAGATAGAAAAAAGAGCCGGATTTTCTGGTAGAAAAGAACTGGCACCCCAGATAGAAAAGAACGTTATAGGCATGAGACTCAAGAAAGTGTTGCATATCGAACAGAGCCGTTATTCCGCCAAAGTCATCCTCCGGTGGCTCTGGCAGGCGTGGCGCGGCAACAGGCTGCAGGCGGTCCTCAATGCCGCCATCGGACTGCTCGGTGTGGCTGTCAGCCTCGCGCAGGTGTGGGCGGTCCAGCACGCCATCGATGTGGCGTCCCACGTTGTGCCCGGCTCGCTCTATTGGGCTGTAGCCATCATGGCGTTGCTCATCCTCGCTAACTTCGGGTTGAGCGTTGGCGGCGTGTGGGTGAAGAACATCCTCGGCATCCGCGCCCAGAACCGCATGCAACAGCGGCTGCTCGACCGCATCCTGCGCTCCGAGTGGCACAGCAAGGAGACCCACCATAGCGGCGACGTGCTCAACCGCCTCGAGTTCGATGTCAGCACCGTCGTCACCTTTCTCACCGAGACCATTCCCGGCACCCTCTCTGTGCTCGCCATGTTCCTCGGTGCCTTCTTCTATCTATTCGCTATGGACAAGGTGCTCGCCCTCATCACCATCGGCATCATACCCGTGTTCGTCCTGCTCAGCAGATACTATATGACCCGCATGCGCTCGCTCAACCGCCTCGTGCGCGACAGCGACTCCAAGGTGCAGAGCGTCCTTCAGGAGACTGTCCAGAACCGCATGCTCATCAAGACGATGGAGAGCGACGACATGATGGTCGACCGCCTCGAGACTACCCAGAGCGAGCTGCGCCAGCGCGTCGTCAAGCGCACCGTCTTCTCCGTGTTCTCCCATCTCATCCTCAATTTCGGCTTCGCAATGGGCTATCTCGTCGCCTTCCTCTGGAGCGCCATCCGCATG
>JAEEGF011648128.1_pt1 | contig 11486 bp, 13 predicted proteins | sample 9134171 | NCBI WGS metagenome assembly JAEEGF01 (sample SAMN16246542, study PRJNA631951) | gut metagenome | biome: gut microbiome; feature: rumen; material: AP-attached | host: Bos | place: Iran: Karaj | collected 2018-10
TTCATCTGGATCAATTTTATATTTAGACATAAAAATGCTCCCTCCTAAGTAGTACAAGATTTTTATTATTTCTCTTGTCTACCTAGAAGGGAGCATATCAATGACTGCATCGTAGCATTTGGCTGTCCGTTAGATTTATATGCTAAGTATAACATCTTCCGGCTTGTCATATATCATATTTTATCCCACGGTTATAAATCTTTAATTATCACTTCAGATTTATTTGCTAATATTAGTAGTTGTAATGTCATTAGTTGTTACGCGGAGGTACAATTCATGAAAACATATAGAAACAGAATCGTTTTAATGATAACAGTTGTACTTGCAACAATAGTTTCTGCTTGTGGCTCTACCAGTTCGAATACGGAGAACGCTTCAACATTACAGTCATCCGTTGTAATACAAGAAGATCAAGTTGCCACCGCTCCATCTGTAAAAGAAGCTACAACATCTGATAATTCTCACTTAGCTGATGGTATCTATACAACTACTCTGGTTTCATCTCCTACAGAATTCAGCAACACTTATATAGTCAGTATTTCTTTTGAGGATGACCAAATCCTTATTGATGCTGCCTTTACGCAGTATGACGACAATTACAAATCTCCTGATTTTGAAAGAGCTCTTTATATCCTTCCAATAAAAAAAGATACTATCTTCGTGTCCGGCGGAGGTGACGAAGATCCTATTGAGATGACAAAGTCAGAATTTGAATCCTATATAAAAGTGCTAATGGAGTCTGAATTGGGACTTACTATTTCTATTACAAACGGTATTGCCACAAAAATTGGCATATGGTCATAACATAATAAAACTCACTCACAAAAGCACCCCCGTAGTGTAAAATTCCATCTACGGAGGTGCTTATTTTTCATTTACTTTATTATCAATTCATTGCCGTTCCATTTACATAAAGAGTATATCCATTTGCTATAACGCTTGAAATATCTCCGTCAAAGGATGTGATATAGGTATCTGCTGTAAGAGTCCAGGTACTGTTCTTATCAATTGATACCGCCACCTTTCCTACTTCTGTAGAAACTGTTTCGCCCTTGGCATTAGTGATGTTTCCATCAATAGTACCTGTAAAACTGGACCCATCTGTGAGGTTAAGTGTCAGTTCGGAATCACTTCCTACGAGAATTGTTCCCTCAAGTGTCTGGGCAGTTGCATTTAATGTGGCAATATTTGAATCACCATTCCAGCCGTCAGCACACACTGAAAGCAGGATGTTATCAGAATCCTTATTAACTATATCTACATCGTTTAGATTTATAACAGCTGTAGTATTAGTCACATGGAAAACATGACCATTCTTACTTGTAAGTGTTCCGCCGTTCATAGTGAATGTAGATGTACCGCTGTCTGCATCTCCTGACATTGACTGATAGATCATAATCGTATCGTGGAATGTCGCATTACCGTTTGTATCAGTATTATTGGCTGTCATATCACAATCATTTAATGTAATAGAATTAATTCCCTCGATACAAACACCCTCTGAGAGATTAGAAACAAGTGTTGCATCAGAAACTGTAATATCAGCAGTTGAATAGATTGCCGGTGAACCAAGGCCGTTTGTAGTATATGTTCCGCCATCTACAGTAACTGTACCGCCACCTCTGTCAGTTCTGATAGCTGCTGATGATTTTCCACTTGTCTCAATGGTAAGGTTAGATGCTTTCGTTACACCACCACCTGTAGTCATGACACCGCCAGAGCCATCTCCTGTAGTTGTGATGGTGCTGTCTGAGATTATAACTGTTGTTCCATCACCTTCAGCTCCGTTCTTTCCGCCATTTCCGCCGTATGAGAACACACCGTTAGCTCCGTCTGCATCAGAAGTAATGTCTGCACCTGTGATAGTAGTTGTCGATCCGTCTTTTACCAAAACTGCAGCATTAAGTCCGTAGAAGTTGCAGTTGTCTCCACCATCAGAATCACCGCTCTTAGTGACGGTTGCATTCTTAATTGTCACATCCTCAGATGTACTGATAAGTAGCGCGCTTTCATCTACGGTAGTACTTGCGTAGGTCTTTCCATCCTGTGAATCAGCGCTTGTTATTTCTACGGAACCCTTATAATCTATATCAGCACTGCTGCTTCCACCTCCAAAACCACCGCCTCCTTCCGGCGGATTTCCAGGTGCTTCGCCATCTGGCTTTTCTCCGGGTGCTCCATCCGGTGATTCTCCATCAGGTTTCTGGTCAGGTGCTCCCTCTAACGCTTCACCTTCCTGCTTCTCAGGAGGATTTTCACCATTTTTCATATCTGAAGGTGCTGCATTTTCTTCGGTCTTATTTTCCTGCATAACTCCGGTTTCTGTACTTCCGGAAGAAGTATCGGTCTGCCCGCACGCTGTAACAGCAGTACACATAATTGTTACTATCGCAACTGATAATACTCTTTTTAACTCATTTCTTTTCATTTTATGCTCCTTCTCATCACCTGTTCATTTGTCAGGTGAACATATTGTGTTGCTAGAAGGAATTATGAATCAGAAACCTAAATTTTAGTTAAAAGAAATTTCGCACTCGCCTCCTCTTTTCCAACAATAAATCTTTCTATACACACATATATATTAATCCATGCACATATATTATTATATTTTCAAAGCTATAAATTTAGACAACAATCTCTTGAGCCATTACCATCACAGAATTCATATAAAGAGGTATCCGCATGAAAATAGTAACTGCCATAGATTCTTTTAAGGGAAGCATGACCTCCATAGAAGCCGGAAATGCTGTAGCTGAAGGCTTTAAACGCGCCTATCCAGATGTTGAAGTTGTAGTAAGACCGCTTGCAGATGGCGGCGAAGGCACAGTTGAAGCCCTTGTCGAGGGCATGAAAGGCCAAACGGAAAATATAGAAGTTACCGGCCCTTTCAAGAAAAGAGTCAATTGTACATACGGCATTATAAAAGAATCCATGACTGCTGTTATCGAGATGAGCGGAGCCGCAGGTATCACACTCGCTGCCAAAAGCGAGCTCAATCCTCTAAATGCAACAACTTACGGTGTAGGAGAAGTCATTAAAGACGCAATCACAAAAGGATGCCGAAGATTTATCGTAGGAATAGGCGGAAGCGCAACCAACGATGGCGGAGTCGGTATGCTCCAAGCCTTGGGCTTTGATTTTTTAAACAGAAATGGAAGTCAGATACAACCTGGGGCAAAGGGCCTCAAAGAGCTTGATAAGATTACCGATGAACACGTTACCCCTGAGCTTAAGGATTGTAAATTTCTGGTGGCTTGCGATGTCACAAATCCGCTTTGCGGTCCCGACGGTTGCAGTGCGGTCTTCGGTCCTCAAAAAGGTGCTACACCTTCTATGATCTCGGATATGGATAAATGGCTCGGAAGTTATGCTGATATGGCAAAAAAGCTGTATCCGAATGCAGATGCAAAATATCCCGGCACAGGCGCCGCAGGCGGGATGGGATTTGCATTTTTGACATTCCTTAATGCAGAGCTGCATCCGGGCATTGATATAGTCCTTGAGGAAACAAAACTTGAAGAATATATAAAAGATGCCGATCTCGTCGTTACCGGTGAAGGTATGCTCGACTTTCAGACAGCAATGGGTAAGGCACCTATAGGCGTGGCAAAGTTTGCAAAAAAATATTCCAAGCCTGTAATTGCTTTTGCCGGAGGTGTCACACCCGATGCACGTGTATGTAATGAAAAAGGAATTGATGCCTTTTTTCCTATCGTAAGAGGAATTACCACTTTGGAAGAAGCAATGGTAAACGAAAATGCCAAAAAGAATCTTGCCGACACAGCAGAACAGGTCATGAGGCTTTATACAGCAGGTACATAACAATCAAATGAAACAGTGATTCTTGTGCCAATTTCCTGACGTGAAAGAACTTCTACAGTCCCTTTATGTGCATCAATAATCCATTTGGCAATTGAAAGTCCAAGTCCGGAACCTCCGGTTGATGAATTTCTGGCCTTGTCAGATCTGTAAAATCTCTCGAATATATGGCTGAGCTCTTCTCCTGCTATGCCAATGCCTTCGTCCTGAACGACATAGACCACTTTGCCGTCGGATTTTTTTACAGAAAGCTTTATACTGTTGCCTTTATCGGAGTATTTAGCAGCATTCTGGACAAATATTCTTATAGACTGCTTTATCATGGCCAGATCTCCATTAATAAAGCAATCCTCATTTTCTTCGAAGAAATATTTGTGATCAGAATCTATCATTGTAGACTCTTCCCACACTTCGCGCATTACTTCAGAGAGATTTACCTTTTCCATAGACAATTTCTGGCGCCCGTTATCTCCCCTTGCAAGAAAAAGAAGCTGATCAATGAGTTCTTTCATGTTCTCAGATTCATTCTTGATAGCATTAATCGACTCTTCCAGAACTGCCGGGTCATCCTTGCCCCAGCGATCCAGCATATTTGCATATCCCTGAATAACTGCTATAGGCGTCCTAAGTTCATGAGAAGCATCGTCAACAAATCTTGCCTGCTGCATTCTTGCTTCCTGCATCCTGTATAAAAGACTGTTGAGCGCCGCTTCTATACTGGCAAGGTCCTCGTCCCCTGTATAAATCTTTGCACCGTTTTTATCAGCGGGAACTTTTAAAATGGCCTCTTCGAGTTCTTCGAACTTTGTAGTATCAAGTGGGACCTCACTTATTGCTTCAGCCTTTAGAGCCAGTTCATTCAAGGGCTTTAGTTTTCTTCTGATTCTTGAAGTATGGGTAAAAGACATTAGAAGATTAAGAAGCTGATAAACCACAGCCACACTTAAGATTATCCCTGTAAAATAGATATACTCACGCATTGGAAAGCTATACTTCGAACTGTCGGTGAAAAAGTTAAGAACAACATTGTTGTAATTTTCTCCACTTATTGTAAAACTCCTGACAGCCTCATTCTCCGGAACTGTCTGAAAGCTGTTATAGCAGAACATTCCAAAAGAAACCAGCAGTATCAATAAATCCAAAGTAAAAAAAGCTTTCAGTTTGTTAAACCAGAAAGCTATGTTAATACCTCTTGCTATTGATGATGTACGCTTGTTTACATTATTCATAGCTGACCTTCTTTTATAACATATCCGACACCTCTGACAGTCTGGATAAACCTGATGCCGTATTTGTCATCTATTTTAGTGCGCAGATGTCTGATATATACATCAACAACGTTTGTTTCGCCATCATAATCATAGCCCCAGATTTCGCTTATAAGACGTTCTCTATCCAGGACTATATTACAGTTTTCCATAAGGATTCTAAGCAGTTCAAACTCGTAGTTGGTAAGCTCAACAGGATTCCCGTCAGCACTGACTTCATGTCTGTCCAGATCTATCATTACTTTATTGATTGTAAGCTGTCTTGTAGCAGCGGCTGTGCCACCTTTTCTTTTCAGAGCTACTCTGATACGTGCGAGTAGCTCTTCAATAGCAAAAGGCTTAGTGATATAGTCATCTGCTCCGGCATCAAGGCCCGATACCTTATCCATTACTGCATCTCTTGCAGTCAAAAGAATTACCGGAGTTTCCTTTTTGGCTCGTACTCTTCTTAGTACCTCAAAGCCATTGATACCCGGAAGCATTACATCTAAAAGAATCAGATCATAATCGTTTGAAAGAGCCATATCAAGACCGCTTCTACCATCCTCAGCCTTATCCACAGTATTTCCTTCATGAATAAGTTCAAGTTCTACAAAACGTGCAAGTTGTGCTTCATCTTCTACGATCAGTATTTTACTCATCAGTTTTGCTCATCATCCTTTTTGAATTCATTTTTGATGCTCTCAGCAGTCTGAGATGCCTTATCACAAACATCATTAACATCCAAAATCACTTTGTCTACACCTGTAAAGCTGTAGGTTATACCAATGAAAAGACCGATTATAATAAGTGGTACTGTGATCCAGAAAAATCCAAGTAAAAGAAGTACGAGTACAAGAAGCGGAACACTTGCAATCTTCTTATTGTCTTTGTTAATACAAAAATCAATTTCAAGGCTCTTGCGGAAAATCGTTCTACAGAAATCTGCAATTCTTCTGAATCCTTCTTTGAAGTTGTTCTTATTACATTCTTTTTCATACTGCTTCTGCGCAATCTCGAATTTCTTGACATATTCCATGTCCTGACTTGCTCCGGCAGTATAAGTGCCTTCCTTTGGCTCAGCTACCTTGCCCTGACGCTCCAACTCAATAATAGCATCAAGCATATCGTAGTTGCTCTGCTCCAGAACCTTTTTTGCATCCTCATAGGATACACCAGTCTTCTCTCTAATCTTTTCAACCTTTTCGAAATTTTCCATAATTCTTACCTTCCTTTCAGATATTCAAATGTTACTTGTTATTTGATATCTGAAATGATACACACTCTAGATTAATATAAGATTTTTGGAAGATTAAAATCAGATTAAAATAGCATTATTATTTACCACCTGTATGATGCAACATAATCAATCTGCGCCGGGGTCTCAATTCCCGGATTTTCCAGCACAAGCTCTGGTTTTTTGCCCTCTTCGATGAGTTCTTTTTCAAAGTTATACATTGCTATCCCAATATCTATTTTCTGAAGATCATAATCCGGAGTTTTATAGCCCTTATCGTGTTTTTCATAGAAATGCGCAGCGTTATCACGTATTATAACTCGCCATGGCTGCTTATTTACTGCTGAAGGAGCCAGCCTTACACATTCAAGAGCATCATAAAGCGCTGATTCCATGGCTTTGCCCTTTGATAATGAGGTTCCAAAGTTCTCTGAAAAGAATATCTCCTCAAATTCCATGCGACTATCTGCTTTAACCCCTTTTCTCATCAGAGTTTCTTTTACGGACATCTTCTTTGAAACCGTTCCAAGTGGACTCACGCAAGGCATTATCTCATTACTCTGAAGACCTGATGCTTTTTCAAATTTGTCCCTTGGCATTGTTCCACCAATCCAGACAGTTCCAAGCCCCATCTTATGTGCTTCCATCAAAAGAGCCTGAAATGAATAACCATATGCTTCTTCCGCATGCTCACTTTTCTGTACAATTGCACTTACATACAGATTTTCACCTGACAACACAGGGCTGGATAGACCATTATCTTTTGCATCCAGAAACTCAAAACGCACCTTAATTCCATAAGGATTATTGAGATTGTCTGAATAAACCTTCAATTCATCTATAACTGTACTTTCGAGTTTATTCCCATCAAAAGTCCTGACACTTCTTCTGCTCTTTACAAGTTCCAAAAATTCGCTCACTTTACATACTCCTTTTTTCAAATCCCTGCATTACTTCACCAAACTCCTGAAGATATGCCTCTTCCTCACAAGCGGCTTTATCTCTGTTGTCCCTGATAACGTCCCTGGATAAAATCTCTGAAGATAAGAATTTCAGCTTATCCGCTGCTCTTTGGGTCTTTATTACTATCTGCTTGTATAGCGGCCCCACGCACAAAAGCTGAAGCGCTTCTTCATCAGACAGATATCCGCTTGTTATGATTCCCATGGTGTTAAATATTGTGTCATTAGCTATCGGTCCGATTATCACATCCATATCAGATAATTCGTCAGGAAAAGATCTTCTATTTTCAAACACATATCTGAACCATTCCGGGTCTCTTTCAAAACGCTTTATCTTAAGACCGGTATCATCCAGTTCATATGAATTGATGATAATGTCAGAGCCACTCTTTTCCCTTACCCATAGGCTCACAAACTCATGATTATCCGACAGATAAAATCCCTGTCCAAAATCTGCGTTTTTGCGTCCTCTGTGAATATCGGGAGCATTTATCTCTTCGTATCCTGCGTGAAAGACCTTTATCATAACTAATTCACCACTTGAATCTGTTTTCAGTTACAGGGTAATTATAACATTTTTAAAATTTATCGCAATTCAATTGTTGTCAATCTTTTGTGTCCAACTCAAATTTTCTATATTGGTTTTCTTGACATTATCTATGTGTATGTAGTATTAATATTACAACACATAGTTTTCATTACTACATGCAAAAAAGGAGTCATTATGCAGATATCTATCAGAGAACCAGGCAGTGCACTTACTCATTTGGCGGCTATGCTTTTGACAGCCGGAGCAAGCTTGCCTCTTTTATTAAAAGCCTCAAATTTTGGAGTTATTTACGTATTGGCAATGCTGGTATTTGCTGTAAGCATGATATTGCTCTACGGTGCAAGCGCCTTTTACCATGCTATTAATCTCTCACCAGCGGTTATAAGTGTTTTCCGTAAATTTGATCATTCAATGATATTTGTTCTTATAGCAGGCTCATATACACCTGTATGTGTTCTTGTCCTTAGCCCGGGACCGGGAATTCCATTACTGATTGCTGTCTGGAGCCTGGCAATTATTGGTATACTCCTGAAAATCCTATGGATCAATTGTCCTCGCTGGCTCTCTTCAACTATATATATCGCGGTTGGCTGGAGTGTTGTTCTGGTTATGCAGCCTATTTATGCCACACTGAGTCATGAAGCTTTCTCATGGCTACTAGCAGGCGGCTTGTTCTATACTGTCGGCGGAATTGTCTATGCCTTGAAACTTGCAGCTTTCAATGACAGACATCCCTATTTTGGTTCCCATGAAATTTTCCACCTTTTTGTAATGGCAGGAAGTTTCTGTCATTTCATATTCATGTATCAGTTTTTACTGTGAATCATCGAAGGAAATGTCATTTTGCAATAAAGAGTACTCCAAGAGTTCCGGGACCACAATGCGCTGAAACAACGCTTCCTGCCCGCGTCTCCAGTATTTCTCCAAATACACCAAGACTATTCAGGTACTCTCTCACGGCTTCAACTACTTCCCTGTCACATCCGGAGTGAGTAATAAATACACGCTCCGGTCTGGCAGATTTTAGATCAGCCTCCATATCCTTCACATAATCAAGCACATATCTTTTGCTTGAACCTCTATATTTCTTTTCAGGATGCATTGCTCCATCAGATACAGCAATACGGGGATGAAGCTTTAATGCTGTGCCAAAAAGTGCAGCAAGACCGGAGCACCTGCCGCCTCTATGAAGATATACAAGAGTATCGATCACAAAGCTTGCACGCACTTTAGCTTTGGTATTCTCTATTTCCTGAACAATTTCTTTAGCTGTCTTTCCCTCTTTTACCAGTTCTGCAGCATATACTACCATCAGTCCGATACCGGTAGAAAGATTTGCTGAATCAATGACATGAACTCTGTCAGACATATCAAGATTCTCAGCAGCAAGTCTTACATTGTTGAAGCTTGCTGACATTGAAGAAGAGATTGTGAAAATAATGTATTCATCAGAGCTTGACGCATCCAGATATTTAGAAATGACTTCTATACTGGGCGCTGCTGTCTTAGGTGTCTCACCATGCTCATCAGACCACCTGTAAAGTGTTTCCGGAGAAATATCCACCCCATCAAGATATTCTTCATCTCCAAGCCTTACGTAAAGTGGAATTATACCTATGTTGTATCTCTGAATCAGCTCCTGAGATAAATCACACGTACTGTCAGAAATTATTTTTATCATTTCGCTCCTCCCCAAAATCAAACGCCTCTTAATGTATTTATGCAGCATACAAATTCAAATTTCTATAGAATAATTATCACACTTAGATACTCAGTGTTCAACGCCTTATTTATCCTCGCTTAAGCTAAAAAACAAAGAGATCAGGAATAAATAGATTTCCTGACCTCTTTTTACATGTGTTTTCAACAAAGTTTATTTCAAAGCTTTCCACCTGAAGTTGCAATTCCTTCAATAAATTGTTTTTGGAAAATAATATAAATCAATATCATTGGCACACAGGATATAAGTGCTGCCATCATTAATTCAGGATACTTCTGCGAATACTGACCATTCATCTTGGCAAGTGCACTGGCAAGAGTAGTTGCGCGGTTGTCCGGACATACTATCATAGGCCACATCAGATCCTAAAAGAAGCCAGGCTATCCCCGGCTCATCCCGTATATTCACCTCTTAAACTCGATTCTGCAAGAAAGATAGAAAAGCTTGCAAAAGACATGCTCTCGCACTACAAACGTCAGTATTATTGCATTGGCACAATTTATAAGATATGTGACTATATGATTCAAAATTCCGCTTCCCGAGAGGACAACGGTGTTAATAACTCTCTTTTATATGTAAAAAACGCTATATCTTACATAAGACTAAAATATGCTGAACCTGTAAAGATTAATCAGATTGCCATATCTCTTGGACTTAATAGAAGCTATCTGACTCGACTTTTCAAGGAAGCTACCGGTTATTCTCTTCAGGATTACCTTCTTACATATCGCATGAAAATGGCCGTTAAACTTCTCGCCGATGATTCCTTAAGTGTCAATCAAGTGGCTTCCAGAGTCGGCTATAGTGATACATTCACTTTTTCCAAGGCATTCAAAAGACATTTTGGAAAAGCTCCATCAGACTACAGAAAAGGTGCCTATGCGCGATAATGCCTTAGACACCTTATACATACAAATGGTATTTCTATTTTCCTAAAAATTTAATGTTACTTAGATGATAATTCTTCTTTGAGAAGCTCTTTAATCTTAGGATTTTTCATCATCTTTATGGACTCAATGGCACATCTGTAGATCATTGCCATCTGTCGCTGGTTACTGTCCTGCTGATTGCATTTCTTTTCAAGAATTTCAAAATGCTGAACAGCCTTGTCAGCTGTACTTGCTGATATAACCATACCATTACAATAAAGTGTTCCGGTATTTGTATCAAACCTTGATTCTTCATAATCTGTTTTCGCAAAATTACCAGCACCCATTGAAGCTGCCAACTGATTGATAAGCTCATTACGATCTGCCATGATAGATTCCTTTCATACATTTTAAACACCAATTAACATCACCTAGTGTTTTCCATAACATTTGTGGAAACGCTTTTTAAAATTTCAGTTTCTATATTAACTAATTCTTTTCTATAAGTCAATTATATTCACAAATATTATACAATTAATGTACGTAAAAATCATAATTATTCTTTTGACATGATCGTGCTAAATGTCCAGCTCTGAAGCAATCTCCAACCTCTTTATCAAAAAATAATGATATCTTAATAATTTTTGCAATAAAAAAATGCCTAGAGTCGGAATCGAACCAACGACACGAGGATTTTCAGTCCTCTGCTCTACCAACTGAGCTATCTAGGCATTTAATCATTGCTTAATGCAATAATAAGTGGATGGCGGTGGATTCGAACCACCGAAGCAATTTGCAGCAGATTTACAGTCTGTCCCCTTTGGCCACTCGGGAAGCCATCCATACAATATTTATACAAAAATAACCATGCATTAGCATGGTACTCTTGTACCTTCAAAACCGAACACTGATTTATCTTAAATCCATTTTTTCTTATTCTATACCATTCGGAAGTTCTGCTCTCGACTATTTCATAGTCTCGCCAGAACAACACTCGAACTAGATTCGTCATTACCTCATCAAGTTCTCCTAGTTTTGGATAAGCCCTCGACCTATTAGTACACATCAGCTGAACACGTTAC
>JAEEGF012045864.1_pt1 | contig 11485 bp, 7 predicted proteins | sample 9134171 | NCBI WGS metagenome assembly JAEEGF01 (sample SAMN16246542, study PRJNA631951) | gut metagenome | biome: gut microbiome; feature: rumen; material: AP-attached | host: Bos | place: Iran: Karaj | collected 2018-10
GCAGATACCGATTTTTTCCGCATCCACATCGTCACGGGAGATAAGATAATCCACGGCGGCTTGGAAATCTTCTGTGTTGATGTCAGGCGAAGCGACATAGCGTGGTTCACCACTGCTCTCACCCGTGAAAGAGGGATCAAAAGCGATGGTGAGAAAACCGCGCTTTGCCAATTCCTGCGCGTAGATGCCAGATGATTGCTCTTTGACTGCCCCGAACGGGCCGGACACGGCAATCGCGGCGAGTTTGCCAGAGGCGTTTTTGGGCTTGTAAACATCTGCCGCAAGCGTGATTCCAAAGCGGTTCGGGAAGGTGACCTTGCTGTGTTCCACCTGATCGCTCAGGGGGAAGATCTTGTCCCATTTCTGGGTCAGTTCGATGGTTTTCATGGAATGATTTTCCTTACAATGATGATGGAGGCAGCAGCAACTGGTGGTTGCCAAGACGAGAACGGAAAGAGATAAAAGCAGTGATTTTTTCATGTCGTGGATTCCTTTTTTGGTGATATGCCGTCGCGAAATGACCTAAATGGAAGCGGAAAAGTCGTCACAATCCCGCTTATTTTTGTCATGTCCATTAATATAATTGAAATCCTCAAATAGCAAATACTTTGTTTTTATGGATTTCCATGCTTGAAAGGCATATCACAGGATTTATAGTATTGTCTAAATCATTGAATAAAGGAGTACACCATGGAACTACGAGTCTTGAAATACTTTTTGGCGGTTGCGCATGAAGGAAGCGTCACAGGCGCCGCGCACCGTCTTCACGTCACACAACCGACGCTTTCACGCCAACTGAAGGATTTGGAAGACGAACTTGGCCAACGGCTGTTCATTCGCGGCAGCCATAGCGTCTCATTGACTGCTGAAGGAATGCTGCTTCGGCAACGTGCGGAAGAAATTATGACAATTGTCGATAAGACGCGTTCTGATTTCCGTGCGGGACGACTGATTGCAGGAGATGTCTATATAGGAAGTGGCGAAAGCGAGGCGATATCGTTACTGGCGGAAGTCATCCAAGATGTCAGAGCCAATCATCCCAAAGTACGTTTCCATTTGCACAGTGGAAACGCGGAGGACGTCATGGAGCGTCTGGATCGCGGGACGCTTGATTTTGGCGTGTTGGTTCAGCCGGTGGATATTTCAAAATACGATACTCTTCCACTCCCTTACAAAGATGTTTGGGGGTTGGTGATGCCACTCGACCATCCACTGGCGGAAAAGAAAGGAATTGTCCCACAGGATTTGTATGGCCTACCATTGCTTTTCTCACGGCAGGTGCTCCAATACGGAATGACAGAAAATCCATGTCTTGATTGGATTGGAAAACCTGCATCTGAACTCAATATCGCCGCCACTTATAACCTTATATATAATGCAGCTCTGTTGGTCCGCGCAGGCGTTGGCTGTGCAGTCACGTTGGATCATCTGGTTCCTGTTGGTAAAAAATCTGGGCTGACCTTCCGCCCATTTGCCCCACGATTGGAATCTGCTTGGGATATCGTCTGGAAGAAAGGGCAGTTCTTCTCGCCCGCCGCCACCACATTCCTCTCACAGCTTCAGAAGAGGCTTGGATTGGAATAGTCATTTTAAGATGAAAGCCAAAACAAGAGAGTATCTTTCAAATTGTAATTTGCAAGATTTATTTTTATGAAAGCCTTGCCATTGCAAATCCGTAACTTCCACATCTTTTTGTTTGCTTTTCTGATTTGTGACAAACAGCGTGATGAATTACATTATGGCACTGATGTAATTATTCTGTCCATCGGCAATCATCATTCAAAACCATAACACTCCCATGAAAAGACTCCTCATGACAAGTTCGTTGATGCTCGGCATCTGCGCATGCGGTGCGACGCTGAAGCCCATGATGAAAAGCAACTGGAGAAACGGCATCCGGCTGGAAGACGAAGGCGGCCCTGTCTCGATAGGCAGTCTCCTGACGTTTGCAAAGCCCGACTGGACAGATCGTTATGTACGCTCCCGTCCAGAAGGCTACAACGGCATCATCACCGTGGAAAAAACGGACGACGGCTTCGTCGAGCGTGTCACAGCAGACAAGCTTGGCGTGGCGCAGATCGATGAATATTCCGTCCGCTGCCAAGGCAACACCGCCGTCATTACCGCGCAGGCGACCTTCCTGAAAAACAACGTGCCGATCATGATGGAGCACATCCCTTTCATGTTGCATCCCGTCTTCATGGAAGGCGCTAATTATGAAATTAAGACGGCTGATGGTCAAGTTCAACGCGGAACGCTGGATATGCGTGAACGGACATCCGTTAAACAATTACCGATCCCCCCCTTTGTCGAAGGCGTCTTTGAAAGCTATCGCGGCAAAATATCCGTCAAAGTGCTTGAAGGTCCATCGTTGGAGATACAGGACAGACGGGCGAACGTATTTTCAAATTACGGCAGAGTCTATCTTCTATTGACGACGAAACCGGATTGCCAAGGCCTCGACAAAATTCGCCAAGTCGTTCATTTGACGTATGATAAGAATTCATCAAAGGCTCTCCCGCAGACAGATGCCATTGCAAAAAACATGACGGATGTGCAACGTTTTCCGGAAGTGAAGCCAGACTTCCCGTTGCTTCCTCAACCGCACAATATCCACTACAATGATGAAACCTACAGACCCAATCCGCATGATGCCATCGCTGTGATTGGTGGTTCGGACAAAATCCGCCGCCATATCGCCAAACTGGCTCCCGAGCTTGGCCTTTCGGCCATGCCAAGAGAAAACGCAGGCGTACGGATCATGATCGGAAATGACGATGAAGACGAATCTTACACCATTGATATCACCGCCAAAGGCGTGGATATCGCGGCGAAAAGCGAACGTGGAGCATTCTATGCATTGCAGACGTTGCGTGGCCTAAAACGCCATGGCCGTTTCCAAGGCGTCCATGTTACAGACAGTCCCGATTTCAAGATTCGCGCCATCCACGCCATGGCCGATTCGGACACGTTGTCGAATCTTGGCAACTGGATCCCTATCATGTTAGCTCCCATGAAGATAAACACAATCCTACTGGAATGTCCATATGTCACATGGGACGCCATGGAGGGGCAGCATCATCCGCTAGGCATGCCGAAATCCGATCTGCTAAAGTTCCTTGAAATCGCAAAGGAAAACTACATCACCGTTTATCCGCTGATTCCAACCTTAAGTCACAATCAATGGTTCTTCCAGAATGACAAGAACTTAGAACTTTTGGATAACCCGAAAGACAAATATGCATACAATCCTCTGAAGCCTGCCGTCTATACAAAATTGGAAGCGCTATTTAACGAAGTCATCGAGACATTTGGTCATCCTAAGTACTTCCATATCAGTCATGATGAACTGCCGCCTGGCTTCCCTGTCAATGAAGAAGGCAAAAATTTCGGTGCCAAGAAACTTTTCTACGCAGATATCATGTGGCATTATAAATTCTTCAAGAAACGTGGAATTGAGCTTATGATGTGGCATGACATGCTCGTCACCAAGAAAGAGACGGGCCCGCGCTGTGTCGCCAATGCCCGCGACGGAATCGAAGAACTCCGCAATGAACTGCCCAAAGACATCATCATAACGACTTGGAACTACGATGACAAGGGCGGTGATTTCAACAGCGAGGCTGGCAAGCAGGTCGCGGAATTCGACAAAATCCATGCCAGCGGTTTTCCGCAGCTTGGAGCGGGATGGTTTTCAGCGAACAATCTCAAACGTCTCAGCCTCGCCGCCAAGAAACTGCATCTCATGGGTATGATTGAAACGACATGGCACAATAAGTTCCTTAGCGGTGGCCTACTGACCACGCAATATAAACAAGTCGTCGCCTATCCACGTGCCGCCGCCTTGTTCTGGAATGCGGACACGCCTGAACAGGACTATCCAAAAGTTCTCGTTGATTTCCTGCGCAAACGCCATGATTCGACGACGACGCTCCACAGCCTCTCGTTCAAGGCGAACATCCTGTTGGACAAAACGTACGACAACCTGCCCGAACATGTGAAAACATTGGACAACGTCGAATTCCAGTTGGCGAAACAAAATGGCCAGACCGCCGCGTTGTCTGTCAAATCCAATTACTACGACAACTTGCCGGAGAAGATCAGACTTCCGTTGCAAACCACGTGCCGCCAGATACATGTGTTACACACGTTGTTGGACAAGACGCGGCGGAAGGACGCCGTCGCGGTACGTCTTGTCTTCCGCTACACGGATGGCACATTCGCCATCGCCCAGCCGCGCAACAACTTCCAGATCAACTACGGCACGTCGCCGCAGTTCTCTGACGGCGACAAACCAGCCATCCTCTGCGAAGTTGCCACGCCCTACGAAATTCCGTCCTTCCTGCGCAATCACCATAACGTCGTCAGCTGGAAAGATGACAATGGCGAGCCATTGAACATCTGGTCATCCACGTGGTCCAACCCGCTCCCGGAGAAGCAATTGGATCATCTATTGGTCGAAGCCCGCGATCCGGAATGCGTCTATTGCCTGCTGGCTGTAACACTGGAAAAGTAAGGAATCGATCGGGAGGGTCGCACTCCAGTGCGACCGCGGTGCCGATAGGCGCCGCATGTCAAAGGCTTTTTTGCGCGACGATTGTGTCAATGATTGTTTGCGCATTGCGCAAACGGTCGCACTGGAGTGCGCCCCTCCCCCACCGCTTTTAGCTCTATATTCCTACCATTTTCGCGAAGCGTTCACAGCGTTCATGCGCATCCAGAAGATACGCCTTCTGATTGGCTTCTGGCTGCGGGCCGGGCTTTTGCGTTTCCGGATCTATGAAGGTGAACGGCGTGTGGCGCATCGTGATTTCATAGCTTAACGGACCGCAATAGCTTGAATCTTTGATGATGTCCGCCAAGGCCTGCCAATCGACCGTTCCCATGAACGGCGGCTGATGCAGGTCATGGGCACCATCGTTGTCGTTTAAATGCAACGCGCCCAGACGGTTGCGGTTTTTCTTCAACAACGGAAGCTGCTTTTCCGCCGATCCTTCTAAGACATTGCCATGACCGGAATCATAGCAGAAATTGACAACCGATGCGGGATAGCGTGACAAGGCGGTCTCGATATTCTCCCATGTGTCGTGGAACGTATTTTCCAATGCGACGCGCACGCCTTCCTTCTCCAGCCACGGCACCAATTCGTCCAATGATTTCAAGACTTGTCCGAACTGCTTGCGCTGACGGTCGTTATCTTCTTCCGACCTGTTGACGGTGCAGGCGGGAATGTGCATGATCACATGGCCCGTTCCGCCTAATTCGTTCAACATGATGGCACGATTTTTGACCAATTCCACGCCTGCCAGCCGCTGTGTTTCATCATACGACCACCAGCATTTTTCATCACCGGATGAACCGTGGACATCCAGCAGTTTGAGACCGTCGGCCGCCATGAGCCGACGGATAGCGTTGATTTCACACGGCATATACGCAAAATCGCCTGTAAAGTGATGGCACCAATGCAGATGCGTGAAACCAGCCTCGCCGATGAGGCGGAGCGGCAATTCAGGAGAACCCGTGCTGCTTACATAATCAGTCGTAACGGAAAGCTGTGTCATGGCCATTGTCCTTTTTGATGGATGTTTAACAACGTTAACAAGTATCATTAATCTATATTCGCGACAACGCTTTTCAAGCCGTTTTCCGTCATCATCCAATGGACGCAGACATATATTGAAATATAGTATAGGTAAAAAATCCAACCATCCAAACAAAAGGCGATTCCATGACATTGATTCCCGTTGAAGAACTCAAAAAACGCGTCACATCCATTGCGGTAAAAGGCGGTATTCCTGCTGAAGACGCAGGTATGTTAGCTGAAACATTGGTCGTGACGGATATGCGCGGCATCCATTCCCACGGCGTCGTCCGCTTGGCAAGATATCTTGACTGCATCCAAGCAGGTGGAATCAAGCCCAATGCCATACCTGTAACCATCAGCGAGACAGCCACTTCCCTGCAAGTCAGCGCGGCAGGAGGGCTTGGGATTCCAGCCGCCGTCCAAACGATGCGATGGTTGTTGGAAAAAGCAAAAGAACAGCCCATCTGCATCGCCACCGTCAATCACAGCGACCATTACGGCGCGGCAGGCTACTATTCCATGATGGCCGCTGACAACGGCTATCTTGCCTTCTCCATGAGCAACACATGTCCGCTGATCGCACCGACAGGCGGCCGCGCGGCCGCCATTGGCAACAATCCTTTCGCTTATTCCGCGCCTGGCCGCAAATATCGCGGGCTGCTGTTCGACATCTGTATGAGCAAAGTCGCGGCTGGCAAACTCATCTTCGCCGCCGCCGAAAACAAGCCTATTCCTGAAGGATGGATTCTCACACATGACGGCAAGCCCACGACGGATGCCAACGAAATTTGGCATGACGCCGTCATGCTGCCGTTTGCGGAACACAAAGGCTACGGCCTCGCCGTCATGGTGGAGCTGATGACGGCCGTTCTGGGCATGTCCGGCATGATGTCAGGCGTCCATTCATGGAACACGAAGCCTGGCATGGATGCCAATACAGGCCACACGTTCATCGTCATCAATCCAAAATTCATGGGCGGTGAAGAGGCCTTCCGTGAACGTGTTGACGCGATGATTGACGAATTGAAACGCTGCCCGACGATTGACGGCGTTTCGGAAATCCTCTATCCGGGCGAGTTGGAATGGCGTCGCGAAGCAAAAGCTCTTCAAGAAGGTCTCGACCTTCCAGAAGCTACCATGAAAGAGCTCGAACGGGCGGAAACCATGGTCACGCGGTGACGGCAGCGCAGTCGCCTTCCATGGCATCATCGTTTTTTTAATAAAAAAACGCTTTGTTGTCGTTTGAGATGCTATATTTACTTTAATGTATTTTCTTATTAGGCGCAGGCGGGACGCACGCGCCACACCAAAGGCGCAGGCGGGACGCACGCGCCACCACAAGGGCGCAGGCGGGACGCACGCGCCACCTCCTAAGGAGTTAACCATGATTGTCAAACACTGTCTTCCGCTAGCCTGTATCGGTCTGTTGGCCTTGAACATAGCCTCTGCGCAGGAAGAACCTGCTGAACCGCAAGTGCCTTCACGGATGATCATTGACACACAAGATGCATCCATCTGGAAAGGTGGTTCTCTAGACACGACCGTTGTCCGCGAAGGCATTCCCGCCACCATCCGCTGGGATCACGCCAAGGCACCCGCCCTTCGCGCCACCACATTTCCAACTGATTGGACTGGACCGCATAACGCCATCGAATTTTGGCTCCATTCCCAAAGCGAAACCCGTTCATCCTTCATGTTCATCGTCGCCTCCGAAAATCCCAAAACGGACGGCATGGACTATTATCAGAAAAAAATTTCTTTGGATTTCTCTGGCTGGCGAAAATTCACGATTCCGATGAAAAATATGGGCATCGCGCGTGAACCGCTTGGCTGGAACCAAATCACCGCCGTTTATTTCACAGCTGAAGGCTGGGGAAACACGCCCAATTCAAAATCCGTCGTTAACGTCGGCCCGTTCAATCTTGTCTATATTGCGCCTGCCCGTGGCCCACGCGTTAAAGACCAAGAGTTTTTCAATTGCCTGAATCTTGATTATCCGGGCATGGAAGCCGTCAAAGCCGCCGTTGCAAACAACGACCTTAAAGCGGCTAAAGCTGCATTTGTCAAGCACTTGAAGACACGTGAAAAACCGCTTTGGTATTTCGATTGGCGGAAATTCAACGATCCGTCCTCCCGCAATCCAAATTACAATTTGACCAATGCTGACAAATATGCATCCAATCTTCTCGTCTCCTGCGGCATCTGGCATCAATTCGGCGAGAAAGTCGAATGGGACATCAATCCAACAGAACTCAAATACAACGAATGGACATGGCAGCTCTCACGTCATCCATTCTGGACGGAGCTTGGCAGGGCCTATTGGGCAACCGGCGATGAAAAATACGCCAAAGCATTCGTCAGCCAGCTCCGCTCATGGATCATCGACAATCCTGTGCCGTTCGATGCAGGCAACGTCGCTTATTCCCGTTGGCGCACCATTGAGACGGGCATTCGTACGTTCTCATCATGGCCGAATTCCTTCTTCTATTTTCTTGCATCGCCAAGCTTCGACGATGACTCTATCATCTTGATGGTCAAGTCTTTCTACGAACACGCCATCCATCTGCGCACATTCCCGCAACGCAACAATTGGCTCTGCATGGAAATGAACGGACTCTACCACATCGGCACCCTCTTCCCTGAATTCAAGGAAGCCGCCGAATGGCGCGAATACGCTGGAGATCGCCTTTATACGGAAATGAACATACAAGTCTATCCGGACGGCGCACAGGTGGAGCTCGCCCCCGGTTACCACGGCGTCTCGCTGGTCAACTTCCTTGGGACGTACAAATTGGCGCAACTCAACAATCAACCGCTACCCAACGACTATGTCTCGCGCCTTGAAAAAATGTACGGCATGTATCTCAATGTGACCTCCCCCGCTGGCCAGACACCCGCGCTCAACGACTCCGGCTGGGCGGGAACGAAAGGCCCATGCAGAGAGGCCGCTGAACTCTTCCCGAACCGCACGGATTTCCTCTATTGGGGCACCGACGGCAAGGAAGGCACCGTTCCATCCTTCCTTTCTAACTTCATGCCGTATGCGGGCTGGTTTACCATGCGCACGGGATGGGATCCAGAAGCCCTCTGGCTCCACATGGAAGCAGGCCCCTTCGGCGCAGGCCATCAGCATGAAGACAAGCTCACCTTCGCCATCCACGCCTATGGTACGCGGCTGTTGACGGAAGGCGGTACATACGCCTACGATTCGTCGCAGTGGCGCCGTTACGTCCTCTCCGCACGCGCCCATAACGTCGTGCGCGTCGATGGTCTTGATCAGTGCCGTTGGAGAGACAACCGCTTCAATCTTACCGAAAAGCCATTGGACAATCGATGGATCACGAACGATCAGTATGATTTCGCTGAAGGCATCTACGACGAAGGCTTCGGCAGGGAGTTGCAGCTGAAAGTCAGCCACAGCCGCGCCATTCTGTTCATCAAGCCGAACTACTGGCTGATGTTCGATGTCATGTCGCCGGAAGACGATTTGGAGCATGAATACACGTCATGGTTCCATTTCAATACAGACCAGACGCTGAAATTGGACGCTTTCAACGGTTACATCAGCGCCGATGAAAACACTGCCAATCTGCTCATCGCGCCATTGAATTCCAACGGTTTGGACGCGCAGAACCTCTGCGGGCAGGAGAAGCCCGAAGTCCAAGGATGGCTTCCTGCCGGCGGCTATACATGCCGCCCCATCGCGACGCCGACCTTCGTCCGCAAGGCGAAAGGAACTTTCGCCGAACCATATCTGCTGTATCCTGTCAAGCAAGGCGAAGATCTGCCAGTCAAGCAAATCAAATCATTGGGCGACAATAACTTCGAAATCCTGTTCAAGGATGGTTCGAAAGATGTAGTCCAATTCACGCTCGGCAAACAGTACATCAATTCATTGAAGTGGTCGTCGCTTGACGCAAACGGCGCTTTGAAATCCAATATCATCATCGAATAATTCCCAAATAAGGAGCATCCACCATGGCAGAAAAAATCACGGCTGATTTCAGCGTCTCGACAGGTAAAGTCCGCAAGGAGCTTTACGGCTCAGGCCTTCACATCTTCACCGCCCATCGTCACATCCATGACAACACCGAGGTGTTCAAAACGCTCCGTTTTCCAATCGTCCGCAATCACGACTGGGCATTGAACAACGCCAACCAACGCATGATCGACGTGCATCACATCTTCCCGCTGATGCATCTTGATCCAGCGGATGAAAAGAACTATGTTTTCGGCCCTTCGGACGAAGTGATCCGCCTCGTCTATGAAGCGGGTTCAAAAGTCTTCTATCGTCTGGGCACGAGTATTGAACACACGGAAGGCGTTCATTTCAATGCAAATCCGCCGGAAGATTTTGAAAAATACGCCGAAGTCTGCGCCGCCATCATCCGCCACTACACGAAAGGCTGGAACAACGGTTTCCATTACGATATGAAATATTGGGAAATCTGGAACGAACCGGAAGGCCGCATCAACATGTGGACGGGAACGGACGAACAGTTCGCCAAATTCTTCGCCATCGTGCTCAAACGGTTGAAAACGGAATTCCCCGAACTGAAAATCGGCGGCCCCGCCCACTGCAGCTTCCGGGCGGATCTCATCGACATGCTGAAGGCCGAATGCGACAAGCTGGACGTCACGCCGGATTTCTATTCCTACCACATGTACGCCAACAACTTGGATACGCCGAAATATCTCGCCACAGCCCCGCGCGAATATCTGGACAAAATCGGCTGGACGGAAACGGAAACCGTCCTTAACGAATGGCATTTCATCCGCGCTTGGAGCGGCGTCCATTCCAATATCACGGAGGAATCCTACCGCCGTTCCGTCGAAGGGAAAGACGGCCTGATGGGCATCAACTCCGCCGCCTTCAACATCGCCACATTCTGCATCTGGCAGGATTCAAAGCTCGATTCCGCATACTATTACGGCTGCGGCACGGGCAGCTGGGGCATCACGTATCCAAGCACACGTTGGAACAAGAACTACTACTCCCTGCTGATGATGCGAGACATGGTCTATGACTTCCCGAACAAAGTCGCCGTCTCAGGCGGTGGCAGTACACAACGCGCCCTCGCCGCCGTTTCAGACGATGGCAAACAGGCCGCCGTGCTCATCGGTGACCTATATGGTTCCTGCATGGACATCCCTGTGGAAATCAAGGGCTTCGGCTTCGCTTCCACGGTGACATGCACGATTTTGGACGATTCTCGTGAAAACGCCGTCGTCGAATGCAAGCCAGACAAAAACGGTCTTTACCATCTGACGAAATCCGAGCCTGGTTCCGCCGCTTTCATGTTGATTCTGAAGAAGTAAGAGGTGCCATCGGCGTCCCGCCGTTGGTAAGACAATATACGAAACATCATCATCTTTTGGAGCTCCAGAAATACGTTTGCCTATGTCTCGCATATTTCGTCTCATATCTCTTATTTCATGTCTCGCATATCTTGTATCTCATGCCATAGAAAACAAACCAATACCAAAAGGAGAACGTATGCAATTCTTTGATACCAAAGGTCTTCCGGATTTCAAGGCAGGTGCCGCCCGCCATTGCATCACGCCGCCAGTCGGCGTTAGCCTCTATGGTTATTTCCACGACCGTATCGGCACATATGTGAAAGACGATTTGTTCTGCCATGCGATGGTCATCGAAGGCAATGGCGGAAAAATCGTTTTGATCTCTCTTGATTTGGGCTGCATTCCGCAGGAACAAGTCTTGGCCGCCAAAAAGCTAATCGAAGCTAAGACAAGCATATCTGGTTCCAATGTACTGATTTGCGCAACTCATACGCATACTGGGACTGTCATGTCGCCGAAGAGCTTCCTCAACTGCGCTACGGAATGGCTTGGCGCCCTGCCGGGCACAATCGCCGCACCCGTCGCCGACGCAAACGGCAC
>JAEEGF011024724.1_pt1 | contig 11484 bp, 8 predicted proteins | sample 9134171 | NCBI WGS metagenome assembly JAEEGF01 (sample SAMN16246542, study PRJNA631951) | gut metagenome | biome: gut microbiome; feature: rumen; material: AP-attached | host: Bos | place: Iran: Karaj | collected 2018-10
CGGTTACACCATGTATAACCTGCCCGCTTTCATGGACGGCGAAATTCAGGACTGCATCGACCACCTCATCGTAGCCGAAAATGCCGAGCGAATGAAGGACGCGGAACTCTAGGTTTCATTACCTCCATCCAAGGCTACTAGCCACACCACTAAAAACATTGAACCCTATACATCGAATATGACCAAGCAACAACTGATAGAAAATATCCGCCGCCGCGAGTCGTTCCTCTGCGTGGGGCTGGACAGCGACCGCAAAAAGTTGCCGCGCCACCTGTTGGGCGAGGATGACCCCCTCTTTGCCTTCAACAAAGCCATCATCGACGCCACGGCCCCCTACTGCGTGGCCTATAAGCCCAACGTTGCCTTTTATGAATGTGAAGGTGTGAACGGATGGGTGTCGCTAGAGCGCACGGTGACTTACCTGAAGAAGCACTACCCCGACTACCTCATCATTGCCGACGCCAAACGCGGCGACATAGGCAACACCAGCGCCATGTATGCCCGTTGCTTCTTCGAGCAGCTCGACGTGGACGCCCTGACCATCGCTCCCTACATGGGCGAAGACAGTGTGACGCCCTTCCTGGGCTATCCGGGCAAGTGGGTCATCGTGCTTGCCCTGACCAGCAACAAGGGCAGCCACGACTTCCAGATGACCGCCCACGAGGGAGGCGAGCGTCTCTTCGAGGAAGTCATCCGCAAGAGCCAACAGTGGGCCGACGACGAACGGATGATGTATGTGGTAGGCGCCACCCAGGGCAGCCTGTTCGAGGACATCCGCCGCGTTGCTCCACGTCATTTCCTGTTGGTGCCCGGCGTGGGGGCCCAAGGCGGCAGCTTGGAAGAAGTGTGCCGCTACGGTATGACGGACGAATGCGGATTGCTGGTCAACAGCAGCCGCGGCATCATCTATGCAGACCAGACCGATCTGTTTGCCTGTGTGGCCGGAGAGAAAGCCCGCGAACTGCAACAACAGATGAAGCAACTGCTTCCCAAGTGAGCCACAAAACCATCACAGCCAACAGAAGGAAACAACCGTGATTATCAACGACCCCGTTTTCGGATTCATAGAAGTTCCCGAAGGGCTCATGGCCGACCTCGTGCGTCATCCCCTCTTCGTCCGCCTCAGCCGCCTCAAGCAACTGGGTCCGACACGCTACGTTTACCCGGGAGCTACCCATACGCGCTTCGAGCATTCGCTTGGCGCCTACCACCTCGTTTGTCAAGCCATCCAAGCGCTTGGCGAACGAGGTGTTTGCATTCTGGAGCACGAGCAGGAAGACGTCAAGGCCGCCATGCTGCTCCACGACCTCGGCCACGGTCCTCTGTCGCACACTCTGGAACACGCCTTCCTATCCGGCGTTACCCACGAAGACGTTTCGTTGCTACTGATGGAACGCATCGGACGTGACCTCGGCCATTCTCTCCAGGGCGCCGCCGACGTCTACCGCGGCACCTGCCCTAAACGCTTCCTCCATGAACTGGTGTGCAGCCAGCTCGACATGGACCGCCTCGATTACCTTTGCCGCGACAGTTTCTTCACCGGAGTCCGCGAGGGTATCATCGGCGTGGCCCGCATCATCAAAATGCTCGACGTCAAGGACGACCGCCTCGTGGTGGAACAGAAAGGCATCTACACCCTCGAGAACTACCTCATGGCCCGCCGTCTGATGTACTGGCAGGTCTATCTGCACAAAACCGCCCTCGCCGCGGCCGAAATGCTCACCGTAGCCCTCGAACGGGCCAAGGAACTGATGCAGCAAGGCGTCGAACTGCCCTGCACACCGTCGCTGCGCTTCTTCCTGGCAAACCACGTCACCCGTGACTTCGCACAAACACACCCCGAATGGCTCGACCACTACGTCAGCCTCGACGACACCGATGTGGAAAACGCCATAAAACTTTGGACAAAGGCCGAAGACCCCGTGCTCGCCCGTCTGGCCGAAGGCTATACCCACCGTCACCTCTTCAAAGTCACCGAAACCGACCAGCCTGTCGACGACGGCCTTCTGCGCACCCTGCGTCAGGAAACGGCCCACAGACTCGGCATACCGTTCCACGAGGCCGCCTACTTCGTCCGTCGGAAAGAAATAGGCCAGACACTCTACTCCACACGCGACGACCACATCAGCATCCTCATGAAGGACGGCACCGTACGCGACATCTCCCAATTTTCCGAACTGCTCAGCACCAGCCTGACCGACAAACCCACACGACGCTATTATCTTTTCCAAATAACTTCTTAGACAGCCGTCCTGTTTACCAGACGACACTTTTCAAAGCAGAGGTCCCGCTCCGTCATTTCGGAGCGGGACCTCTGCTTTTTGAGGCGCCGCTTTGAATTTTTGAGGCGCCGTTTTTTAATTTTGAAGTCCGGCCTTTGCGAAACCGTATGCGATATAGAAAACCCATCGGTGTTTTAAACGAGATAAAACCAAGGCCATTTATAAAAACCGGTGCTCTCTTTCCTGAAAACCGGAAATTAAAGAAAGAAAAGCGCGGTTTTATGAAATTGTAAAGAAATAATAAGGTCTATGTCCGTATTTTTTGCGATATTTGCAGACTAAAACCAACCCGGATCGGGACTATCGCTAAAAAAATCATGGAATTTACAGCGAAACAAATAGCAGGATATGTGGACGGAACCGTTGTCGGCAACGCCGATGCCACCGTCCGTACGTTTGCAAAAATAGAAGAAGCCGGCAAAGGCGCTCTCACCTTCATGGCCAACCCCGCCTACGAGCACTATCTCTACGAGACAGAGGCCAGCGTGGTATTGGTGAACAAAGATTATGAGCCTTCCAGGCCCATTCAGGCCACCCTTATCAAAGTGGCCGATGCCCGCGAAGCCCTGGGGCTGCTGTTGCAACTTTATGAAAAGAGCCAACCGCGCCACGAGGGCCAGTCGTCGCTGGCTTATGTGGCTCCGACGGCCAAGATTGGCAAGGACGTCTTTCTGGCTCCCTTTGCCGCCGTGGGCGACGGCGCCGAGATAGGCGACGGTGCCCAGTTGCATCCCCACGCCACCGTGGGAGCCCGCGCCAAAGTGGGAAAAGGCACTGTCATGTACCCCAACTCCGTAGTTTACCATGACTGCGTGGTAGGCAACCAGTGCATCCTGCACGCCGGCTGCGTTGTCGGTGCCGACGGCTTCGGTTTTGCCCCCACTCCCGACGGTTATGAGAAAATTCCACAGATAGGCAACGTGGTCGTTGAGGACGACGTCGAAATAGGCGCCAACACCTGCATCGACCGCGCCACGATGGGCAGCACCGTCATCAAGAAAGGCGTGAAGCTGGACAACCTGGTACAGATAGCCCACAACTGCGTGGTGGGTGAGAACACCGTGATGAGCGCCCAAGTGGGCGTGGCCGGCTCCACGAAGATAGGCCGGTGGTGCATGATGGCCGGACAAGTGGGCGTGGCAGGCCATGCCGTTATCGCCGACCGTACCACAGGCGCCGCCAAGGCAGGCATCGCCGGCAGCATCATCAAGGAAGGCACTACCGTATTGGGCATTCCTGCCTTCGATGCCCGTCGCTTTGCACGCAGCCAAGCCGTGTTCCGCAATCTGCCGCAAATGTCGCAGGACGTGGAAGCCTTGAAAAAAGAAATCGCGCAACTCAAGGAACAACTCAACTTAAAAACAGAATAACTCAAAACTCAACAAAAGAATATGGCCAAACAAAAAACATTGAAAGGCAGTTTCTCTCTCCATGGGAAAGGTTTACATACAGGTCTGTCCATTACCGCCACGTTTAACCCCGCCCCGGAAAATTCAGGTTACAAAATCCAACGCATCGACTTGGAGGGCGAGCCTGTCATTGACGCCATTGCCGAAAATGTAGTCGAGACCACCCGCAGCACCGTGCTTGCCAAAGGCGACGTGCGCTGTGCCACCGTTGAACACGCCCTCTCGGCCCTCTACGGTATGGGTGTGGACAACTGCCTCATTCAGGTGAACGGTCCAGAAATGCCTATCCTCGACGGCAGCGCCGCCCCCTATGTGGAACAAATCAACAAAGTGGGCATAGCTGACCAGAACGCAAACAAAGACTACTACATCATCCGCAAAAAGATTGAAGTGACCGACGAGGAAACCGGTGCCTCCATCATCATATTGCCCGACGAAGACTTCAGTGTCACCACGATGATCTCATACGACTCCACATGGTTCTCCAGCCAGTTCGCCACTCTCGATAAAATGGAAGACTATGCCAAAGAGATTGCCGCAGCACGCACTTTTGTCTTTGTCCGCGACATCGAGCCCCTCATGCAGGCCAACCTCATCAAAGGCGGCGACTTGGACAACGCTATCGTCATCTACGAAAACGAAATCTCACAAGAACGTCTGGACAAATTGGCAGACAGTCTCGGCGTTGCCCATGTGGATGCAACAAAGTTAGGATTCCTCAACACGAAACCTCTGGTATGGAAAAACGAGCCCGCACGCCACAAACTACTAGACATCGTGGGTGACCTGGCTCTCACAGGACGCCCTCTCAAGGGACGTGTCATTGCCACAAAACCCGGCCACACAGTCAACAACCAGTTTGCACGCCAGCTGCGCCGTGAAATCCGCGCCCACGAAGTGCAAGCACCCATCTACGACTGCAACGCCGAGCCACTAATGGACGTCAACCGCATCCGCGAGTTGCTCCCCCACCGCTACCCCATGCAACTGGTGGACAAAGTCATCGAGATTGGCGCCAACTACATTGTGGCCGTCAAAAACGTGACCAGCAACGAGCCTTTCTTCCAGGGACACTTCCCTGAAGAGCCTGTCATGCCCGGTGTCCTCCAAGTGGAAGCCATGGCTCAGGCCGGCGGTCTGCTCGTATTAAGTTCCGTGGAAGACCCAGAACGCTGGAGTACCTATTTCATGAAAATAGACGGAGTCAAATTCCGTCAGAAAGTAGTACCGGGCGATACGCTCATCTTCCGAGTGGAACTGTTGGCTCCCGTACGTCACGGCGTATCATCCATGAAGGGTTACATCTTTATCGGTGACAAAGTCATCAGTGAAGCCACCTTCACGGCACAAATCGTCAAGAATAAATAAAAAACGTCATATCCTATGAGTAAGATCAGTCCACTGGCCTTCATCGACCCAAAGGCCCGCATAGGCGAGAATTGTGAAATTGGTCCATTCTGCTTTATTGACAAGAATGTCACCATCGGCGACAATAATGTTCTTATGAACAGTGTCACCATGCTCAGCGGCGCCCGTATCGGCAACGGCAACACGTTCTTCCCCGGTGCCGTCATCTCGGCCATACCTCAAGACCTCAAGTTCCGCGGTGAAGAGACCACGGCCGAAATAGGTGACAACAACCGCATACGTGAAAACGTCACCGTCAACCGTGGCACAGCAGCACGCGGCAAGACTACCGTCGGTAACGGCAACCTGCTCATGGAAGGTGTCCACATAGCCCACGACGCCAGCATCGGAAACCAGTGCATTATCGGAAACACCACCAAAATAGCCGGAGAAGTCACTGTTGACGACAACGCTGTCATATCTGCCTGTGTACTCATCCACCAGTTCTGCCATGTCGGCAGCTATATCATGATTGGCGGTGGCACACGCACCAGTCAGGACATACCTCCTTACGTCATGGTGGCACGCGAACCGGCACAATACTGCGGACTTAACCTCGTCGGACTGCGCCGTAACGGATTTACCGCCCAGCAGATTGACATCATACACGACACCTACCGCATCATCTACGACCGCAGTCTCATCCTTGAGGAGCGCATTAAGACCGTGCGCCAGCTTTTCCCGAACAGCCCTGAGGTTGAAACCATCACCAATTTTGTAGAAAATGCCAAACGCGGCATCATCAAATAAGATTACCCGACCATGTTATTCAAAATTGTTTTCATCAGCGACGAGTCCGAAAGTTTTCTCCGTGAAATAACCATTGATGCCGACGCCACGTTCCTCGACCTCAACAAGGCCATTCTCGATGCCTGCGATTACGACGACGGACTGGTTACCAGCTTTTTTACCTGCGATGACGGGTGGGAACAGCAAGACCAGATAACACGTGAAGACATGGATCTGGACCCGGGCGACAAAGACATCTACGTCATGGAAAAGTCGACCTTGCGCGACTTTATCAGTGACGAAGACCAAAAACTTGTCTTTGTGTTCGACCCCTTCAACGACCGGGTTTTCTACATGAAAGTCACCGAAATCATCACCGGAAAGAATCTCAAGAAGCCCATTGTCAGCCGCAGTGAAGGCAAAGCGCCCAAGCAGCTTGTGGCGATAACAGAGCCTTCCGATGCCACCAAAGGCCAAATCACCGTTAACGACGATGAAGAAGGAGACGAATACTTCGGCAGCGACGGTTTCAACGACGACGAGCTCGACCTCGAAGGTTTCGAGATACAAGAATACTAATTTCCGGCGGGAATACCCCTTCCCCACACACCATTCAGCGGGCGAAAGACTTATGAAAACGCTCTTCGCACTACTTGGCCCCACCGGCGTAGGCAAGACCAGTCTCAGTCTTTCGCTCGCTGAACTTTTACACAGCCCCGTCATCAGTGCCGATTCCCGCCAAATCTACCGCGACATACCCATCGGCACCGCTGCTCCCACGGCCGAAGAACTCACCCGTGTGCATCATTATTTCATTGGAACCCGCAACCTTGATGATGACTACAGTGCCGCCCGCTACGAAACCGACGCCATGGCCGTCGTGAACGATGAATTCACACGTCACGACCATCTGCTCCTCTGCGGTGGCAGCATGCTTTACATTGATGCCCTTTGTCATGGCATTGACGATCTCCCGTCCGTTGATCCCGTCCTGCGCCAGCACCTTAGGCAACGGTTCGAAACAGAAGGACTTGAAGTGCTTCTGGAAGAGCTCCGCCAACTAGACCCGGTCTGGTATGCCCGCATCGACACGAACAATCCGCGACGTGTGCTCCACACCCTCGAAATATGCCTTCAAACCGGGCAACCCTACTCCTCACTGCTGGGACATAAGGAGAAACGGCCGTTCAACATTGTAAAAATAGGTCTTTACCGTAGCCGTGAAGATCTTTACCAACGCATCGACAATCGTGTGGACCAGATGCTGGCCGACGGACTCATCGACGAAGCACGCCGTGTCTATCCCCGGCGTCATCTCAACGCCCTGCAAACCGTGGGTTACCGCGAACTCTTTACCCATTTCGACGGCAGTTGCACTCTCGACGAAGCTATACGCCAAATCCGGCACAACACCCGCGTCTATGCCCGCAAACAACAGACGTGGTTTAATCGAGACGCCGCCATTGTGTGGTTCCATGCTGACCATGTCAAAGCCATCCACCGCTTCGCAGCCGACATGACCCGCCACGGCTGAGCCGAAAGCACCAATCCACAGTAAAATAATGGCTGCACGGAACCGTTTCGCGGCACGGGGAAACGGACGTTTTCCGTCAATTATTTTTACACTCTTTCCGCCGTTTTATACCCCTTTTGATTTTTTCAATTTCAGATTTACCTAAAACAAGACGGCGTTTTGTTCCGCCGAAGCGCCGTTTTGTCGCGCCGAAACGCCGCCTTTGCACGCCGAAGTGAGACCTCCATTCCCGTTTTGTCAAAACAGTTTGTATTTTTGCGCCTCTTCTACATTCTCTAAAAAGGACAGACGAAAATGTACCGCGGCCCGTTTTTCTTTTCAACGGCACAATAAAGACGGCTTTCCGACGTTTATTTCAATACATGAACCGGTTTATACACACATGCTATATTCTGGCAGCCGCATGGCTGCTTGCTTCTTGCGGTGCCGACAAGCACCTTAAGAAAGGTGACCAGTACATGGCCATCGGCGAATACTACGAGGCCTCGCTGGAATATGCCAAGGCTTTCTCGAAGACACCGCCTTCCAAACGCGAGGAACGCGGTCCCATAGCCTACAAAGTGGGAGAAAGCAACCGTCTGATGGGTTACACAGCCAAAGCTCTGTCAGGTTACCGCAACGCCGCACGTTATAAATATGTTGACACGCTGACCTACCTCCACGTCGGCCGGTTAGCCCTGCGCCAACGCGACTATAAGAGTGCCAAGGCCGCCTTCGAGCAATACTTGGAACAGCATCCCAACGACCCCAATGCCCTGTTGGGCCTGCAGTCGTGCGCCGCAGCACCCGTATGGCGCAAACAAGGGTCGGAATACACCGTCAGGGAAGACCGGCAGTTCAATGCCAACTACGCCGACTACAGCCCATGGCTTATCGGCAACGACCAGATAATCTATTCTTCCACCCGCAAGACGGCCACTGGCGACGAAGCCAGCGGCATCACCGGCACGAAGAACGGAGACATCTTCTATGCCAAGAAAGACGATAAAGGCAAGTGGTTGCGACCCGAGCCACTGCCCGACGGAGTGAACAGCGCCTACGACGAAGGTGCCGGCACCGTGTCACCCGACGGCAAGACGCTCTATTTCACGCGCTGTGCCTGGGATGCCCAATATCCGCGCATGGCCCAGATATTCCAGTCGGCCCGCAGCGATGCCTCATGGGGCAAAGCCACTCTGTGCGAAATCGTAAAAGACACCCTTTCCAGCTATGCCCATCCCACGGTATCGCCCGACGGCAAATACCTCTATTTCGTTTCTGACATGCCCGGCGGACTGGGCGGCACCGACATCTGGCGCTGCACTTTAAGCGGTGACCATGGCTTCGGTCCTGTCGAGAATCTCGGCGCACCCATCAACACGGCAGGCAACGAGCGCTTCCCAACCTTCCGCCCCAACGGTGACCTCTACTACTCCAGCGACGGCATGGTGGGCATGGGCGGGCTCGACCTCTACCGTGCACGCATCGACACGCTGACCAACCAATGGGAAGTCCTGCACCTGCCCTATCCCATGAATTCCGAGGGCGACGACTTCGGCATGACGTTCGACGGAGCCTACAACCGTGGCTACTTTTCATCGAACCGTGCCAACCAAAAGGGATGGGACAAGATTTATACCTTCGAACACCCCGAAATCGTGCGCGTCATGACCGGATGGGTCTACGAGCAGGACGGCTACGAACTGCCCAAGGCTGTCGTTTACATTGTTGGAGACGACGGCACCAACAAGAAAATCGGTCTGAAACTCGACGGCTCCTTCCAGGAAGAGATCAAGGCCGGCGTGCGCTACCTGATGCTCGCCACCTGCGACGGTTACCTCAACGTACAACAGACACTCTACATCCCCCCCACCGAAGGCTCCATCGACACCACTCTGCAGTTCCCCCTGCCGTCGATGAACATCCCCGTACTGGTGCGCAACGTCTTCTACGACTTCGACAAGGCCACCATCCTCCCCTCGTCGTTCCCCGCACTGGAGAAACTCACCGACCTACTCCGCAAGAATCCCAGCATTGCCATCGAACTGAGTTCCCACTGTGACTACCGCGGCACCGCTGAGTACAACGAGAAACTGTCGCAACGGCGCGCCGAGTCGGTGGTCAATTATCTCATCACCCACGGCATCCAGAAAGAACGCGTCGTGGCCCGTGGCTACGGCAAGAAGCGCCCGAAGGTCATCACCAAGAAATTTGCCGAGATGTATCCCTTCCTCCACGCCGGTGACACACTTACTCAGGCCTACATAAACAAACTCACCAAGAGCCAACAGGATTCCTGTAACGCTTTGAACCGGCGCACCGAGTTCAGTGTGCTCAGCACCAAGTTCGGACTCTTCGACGAACAAGGCAATCTCAAGCCCGATGCCCTCAAAGAGAAAAAGGACACTATCGCTACCAAGAAAACCGAGACCAAAAAAGAAGCAGCCAAGCCTGCCGAGACTGGCAAGAATGCAGCTGACCAGAAAAAGGCGCCTGCTGCCACGGACAAAAAGTCCCCGGCAACCAAAGAAGCTACAACCGAGAAAAAGGCCGCAGCGACAAAGGACTCCACTGCCACAAAACCGGCCGTCACTAGAAGCAAGCCTGCCACCAAGGATTCAACGGCAAGCAAAAAACCGGCCGAGACAAAGAAACCCATTACGGCAGCCAAGGACAGCGCCCAAAAGCCTTCAAGACCTTCAAGGCTGATTACCACGAAAGGCTCAACAGACAAAGACAAGAAAAAAGAAGATAAGAAAAAGGAAAACAAAGACAAGGACGACAGCGTGGACGAGATTCTCTAATCGTTACACGCCGCATTCCAACGTGTTCTCCCACTGCACGCCGCCCCGCCAGACCCAAGCGTTTGGCGGGGCGGCGTGCTTTCGGGCCAATTTAAACGTAAACGTTACAAAACGTGCGGATTGGTCTCTATTCCTCCGCAAATAACCGACTAAACGGAGCAGAAACGCAAAAACATTTGGGAACAAAAGGCTAAGCCTGGACGAAATCGTAACTTTGCACTTGGAAACAGATATCTAAAACCCGTTGTTGCTGTCATGAACTGGTTACAATCACTCTTTACCGACCTTCCGTCGCCGGCCCACACCATTTTCGTCTTCGCCATCGTCATTGCCGTTGGCTTCAAACTGGGAAAAATCAAAATCGGCAGTGTGGCCCTCGGCTCCACCTGTGTCCTCTTCGCCGGCATCCTTCTAGGGCACATCTACCGCCAGACCGGCCTCGATCAGGGCGGCTATGCCTGTCCTGCCGACACACTCAACTTCATCCAGGACTTCGGGCTTATCCTCTTCGTCTATTGTATCGGCCTGCAAGTGGGGCCCGGCTTCTTCTCGTCGTTCAAGAAAGGCGGCCTGCGCCTCAATATAATGGCTTCTGTACTCGTCGTACTCAACATTGGCGTCATGTTCGCCCTCTATTACCTCTTCTTCGACACCAGTAACCCCAAGGACCTGCCCATGATGGTCGGCGTTCTCTGTGGCGCCGTCACCAACACGCCGGGACTCGGTGCGGCCAACCAGACGCTGGGTGACATCATGACCAACAACGCCCACATGGCCAAAGCCATGGATGGCCAGCAGATTGCCGCAGCCTACGCCTGTGCCTATCCTCTCGCCGTCGTTGGACAGATAGGTGCCGCCATTGCCCTGCGCCACATCATGCGCATTTCCCTGCAGGAAGAATCCGACGAAATACAGCGGCAGATGGAGGCCAATCCCCACGCCCGTCCGCACCACATGACCATCGTGGCCAGCAACAAGTCGCTTCAGGGCAAGACGCTCTTCGAAGTCAGCCGTTTCCTCGGACGCACCTTCGTATGCACCCGTATCGAGCACAACGGCGTCATCTCGCAGGCCAACAACGACACTCTCTTCTGTCTGGGCGACAAGATGCGCATCGTCTGCGCCGAAGACGACGCCGAAGCCATCCTCGCCTTCCTTGGAGACCGCATCGAGATGGACTGGGACGAAGACCATTCCCCCATTGTCTCCAAGCGCATCGTCGTCACACGCCCCGAAATCGAAGGCAAAACCTTCGGTGAGATGCACTTCAACTCCGTGCACGGCGTCAACATCACACGTTTCACACGCTCCGGGCTCGACCTCTACGCCGACCGGCAGCT
>JAEEGF011274572.1_pt1 | contig 11484 bp, 9 predicted proteins | sample 9134171 | NCBI WGS metagenome assembly JAEEGF01 (sample SAMN16246542, study PRJNA631951) | gut metagenome | biome: gut microbiome; feature: rumen; material: AP-attached | host: Bos | place: Iran: Karaj | collected 2018-10
TCGCCGATTGGGGATTGTAAGCGACAGACAAAAGAAAAAGCCACTTGGTTCAACTGACCAAGTGGCTTTTCTTATTGTAAGAGTATTTATTCTCTCATGCGGAACAGACGCTTAGGTCTCTCAACGCTATTCGGTGTGGCACGGGTCTCATCTACGAAGCCGTTCTGCTTACCGTAATAGTAGTCATCCCAATACTCCCATCCGTAGTGATAACTATTCCAGTTAGGAGAAGATGTCTTGACTAGTTCGAATCTAACTTTCTTATGATCATAAGTATAGATATATCCAACGAAATGGTTATCACTCAACGAGTAGTCATAAATAGTCACTTCGTAATCGTCTTCCTCAAAATATACGATGATGTCACGATTTCTTACCTTCCAGCTGATGTTGTTGGCAATATGGTCCCAAGGGGCGTCACTGTATTCGTCTACCCAATATCCATAACCCGTCGCATATCTATATGGATCGCGATTGAAATAAATATAAGAACGAGAGGCATCGTAATACCGACCATCCCATTCATGACTCACGTAGATATTACCTACCCAAGTTCCCTCGAGCGTATAAGCGATATCTTCATCCTCATCGCAAGATGTGAAAGTGAACGACAATGCTGCTATCGCAACCATAGTCAGTAAAGTGTGAAATCTTTTCATATCTCTAAAAGTTTAAATGTTTCTAATTGTTTACGATGCAAAGATAAGGGAAAAAACCATAACGACCAAAAGAAAAACCATATTCTTCATAGGGAAATCCCCATTTTGCCTGCCTGAAGAAGATGTTGGAGCATGAAAATGCGCCAAAAACCTTAAATTTCAATAATTCTTTATTTTTCCTTCTTCATTCTATTTTTTTTAATGTATCTTTGTCGTTGAAATTATATTTCAAAACAAACACTACCAAAAAGAAAAATGAAAACAGTTTATGATTTCGCTGTCAAGGACAGAAAGGGAGGCACCGTTTCCCTCAAAGAGTATGCCAACGAGGTGTTGCTTATCGTGAACACAGCCACCAAGTGTGGGTTCACGCCTCAGTACGACGAACTTGAAGCCCTCTACGAGAAATATCATTCACAGGGATTCACCATTCTCGACTTCCCCTGCAACCAGTTCGGTCAGCAGGCACCCGGCACCGACGAGAGCATCCACGAGTTCTGCAAACTCAACTTTGGCACCGAATTTCCACGCTTTAAGAAAGTAAAGGTGAACGGCGAAGACGCCGACCCGCTCTTCAAGTATCTTCAGGAACAGAAAGGCTTTGCCGGCTGGGACATGGAGCACCCCATCGCTCACATCCTCGACGACATGCTCTCGAAGGCCGACCCCGACTATGCTCAGAAGCCCGACATCAAGTGGAACTTCACCAAGTTCCTCGTCAACAAGAAGGGTATGGTGGTAGCACGCTTCGAGCCCACCGAGAAAATGGAGAACATTGAGAAGCAGATTGAGGAACTGCTGAAAGACTAATGGAACACATCAAATGTCTGATTATCGGCAGCGGACCGGCAGGTTACACTGCTGCCATCTATGCCGGAAGAGCCAATCTGGCTCCCGTGCAATACTGTGGACTGCAGGTGGGCGGACAACTCACCCAGACCACCATCGTTGAAAACTTTCCGGGCTACCCCGACGGTGTGGACGCCAACCAGATGATGATGGAGCTGCGCCAGCAGGCTGAGCGGTTCGGAGCCGACATCCGCGACGGCGTTATCACCCAGGCCGACTTCTCAAAGAAGCCCTATGTGCTGACCACCGACGACGGAACCCAGCTGGAAGCCGACACCGTGATCATTGCCACCGGAGCCTCGGCAAAATACTTGGGACTGGAAGACGAGAAGAAATACAACGGCCAGGGCGTTTCAGCCTGTGCCACCTGCGACGGATTCTTCTATCGCAAGAAGGTGGTGGCCGTGGTAGGCGGCGGCGACACCGCCTGCGAAGAGGCCACCTATCTGGCCCAGCTCTGCTCGAAGGTGTATATGATTGTGCGCAAGAACTATCTGCGCGCATCCGACATCATGAAGAAGCGTGTGGCTGAAAATCCGAAGATTGAAATCCTGTTCGAGCACAACACCGTTGGACTCTACGGCGAAAGCGGTGTGGAAGGAGCCCACCTAGTGAAGCGCAAGGGCGAGCCCGACGAAGAACGTTACGACCTTCCCATCGACGGATTCTTCCTGGCCATCGGCCATAAGCCAAACACCGACGTCTTCAAGGATTGGCTGGAATTAGACGAGACCGGTTATATCAAGACCGAGGGCGACTCTCCGCGCACCAACATTCCCGGCGTCTTTGCCGCCGGCGACTGTGCCGACCCGCACTACCGCCAGGCCATCGTGGCCGCCGGAAGCGGTTGCAAGGCAGCCCTCGAGGCAGAACGCTATCTACAGACGCTACCATAAAGAATTTTCCAGATTTACGGGGCAGCCCTTCACCTATATTTATATAAGGTGGAGGGCTCCTAAAAAAAGAAATTACCTTAACTCAAAGTCATGGGCCGAAAACTATTCTGCGAGATTTCTCCTACTACCTATAAGATTTCCATGGAGAAGAATATTCTACAGCGGCACCTGAAGGACCTCTTCAGCAAGGAGCGCTTTGCCCACGACAAGAGCAGCGACCGGCTGCCAATCATCATCAAAAAACATAATTCTCTGATTCGCCGACGACTGGGCAACGTGGACATGCAACTGCAGGAGAACAAGGCTGTCAACTTGTCTATTGCCGCCCCCTGCGTGGATGGCATCATCATCCGTCCGGGAGAGACGTTCTCTTTCTGGCGTCTGGTGGGACGTGATACCAAGCGACGCGGCTTCAAGGAAGGGCTGGCCATTGCCCGCGGCTGTCCCACGAAGCGAAAAGGCGGAGGCATGTGCCAGTTCACCAACCTCATACATTGGATGGTGCTCCACTCCGACCTGACCATCACCGAGCACCATCATCACGACGGGCTCGACCTCTTCCCCGACTTCAACCGCCAGATTCCTTTTGGAACGGGCACCAGCATCGTTTATAACTATCTGGACTACAGGGTGAAGAACAACACCTCGCGCACTTACCAGCTGCTGGTATGGGTCGACGGTGAATATCTGCGCGGCGAACTGCGGGCCGACCAAGAGCAAACCGACTCCTATCACATCTACGTCAAGGACGAACATTTCTCCCGCGAAAACGGAACGGTTTACAGAAACGGGACGGTCGTACGCGACACGATAGACAAACAGTCAGGCAAACACACACGGTCGGAAATCATCCGCACCAACCACGCAAAAGTAATGTACGACACATCAAAACTTACTATCATACAAAAATAACGCTACAACACTATGGAACAAAGAACTGAGAAATTCAAGTTGGAAGACTTTGGCGAATACCTTAACCAAGGTAATCCCGACATAAAAGAGAAAGCCTACGTCTGGGCTGCCGCCCTGGGATTGCAGGCAACCGACGGACTGCGCACCTCCTACGAAATGCGCCGCACGGCCCGCCAATACATCGAAGGACATCTCACCATCGATGAAGTCCGCCAGCATATCAACGAATACTACAAAAGCAATCCCCCCGCCACAACCGATAAGGAGAAGGAGCAAGAGGCCGACAAGGTGGCCTGCAACATTGCCGACGTGCTGTTCAACAAACGGCTTGACTTCTCCACCGATGGCTACCTGGACCTGCACCGCCAGATTTTCGACGGCGTATACGACCACGCCGGTCAGCTGCGTTCCAATGACATCGTGAAAAGCGAATGGGTGCTCGAGAAGGACACCGTGTTCTATCTGCATTGGGAAGAGCTGCGCATGGCGCTCGACAGCAACTTCCAGTTCGAGCGCAACCAGCATTACGACGAGTTGAACAAGGAAGACTTGCTCGAATGGATAGCCTTCTTCACCGCCGGCATCTGGCACATCCACCCCTTCAACGAGGGCAACACCCGTACCATTGCCGTGTTCTCCATCCTGCTGCTGCGCCCGCTGGGCTACGACATCCACACCGATGTCTTTGCCGACCATTCCTGGTATTTCCGCAATGCAATGGTACGCGCCAACTATATGAACGAGCTGAAGCACATCCATGTGAATCCCGACTTCCTCATCCGTTTCTACCGCAACTGGATGTTCGGCGACCAATGGGATCTCCGCAACCGCTACCTGGCCATCCACCCCACCCTCGCCTGGCTCAATCAGCCCAATCTCGCCGAGAAGCAGGAAGAGTAATGTTAAATAGTCTAACGCGTAAAAACAAATATCAACAACTAATTATGACAAAGAAACATATACTCAAAGGAATCCTAATTCTTTTCGTTTGTGCTATAACTTCAGTTTTCTGTGGTTGTGTGGAAAACAAGTTGAAAGCCGCAGTAGAGGAAGGCAACAAGAGTTGTCCTATTTCTCTTGGCCTAACGGGTGAACTAACCAGTATTTCATATCAAGACGATACTGTGCAAATGCTTTATACGATGGACGAGCAATTCATGGATATTGACTCGTATGCATCCAATCCAGAAGACATGAAAACTACGTTCATGAGTGGGATGAGAGATGAAGAATCGAAGAAACTGCTTAAGTTGTTGACAGAAGCCGATGCTGATTTCACGGTTGTCTACAAAGGAAAGGTTTCTGGAAAAGAAGCAAGTTTCAAGATTTCCTCAAACGAGCTGAAGAAAGAATTGGATAAACCATTGGCCACGAACGATGAAAAACTAAAACTGGCGATAAATGAAACCAATAAACAGTTGCCTATAGATTTGGGAACGGGCATTGTAATTACAGAGTTAGTGGATAAAGGCGACGTGGTCGTATATATGGCAAAGGTTGCTGACAAGGAACAGTTCAGGCTGTTATCAAGTAATACGGAGAATACCAAAAACAGCCAGAAAATAATGTTCAAAATGATGGCATCTGCTGAAAAATTTTTTTTCAAATATATTGTAGATGCAGGTAAAGATCTTGGGTACCTCTATTATACAGATGGTACAGACGAAACCTTTGAGATTGTCCATACAAATTCAGAACTTAGGGACATCTTTGAATAAATCGTACCTGGCTCTCCGTTTACCTTCATCCTCACCCGCGCGCGCATAAAAGTTTTTTCTCGAAAAAAATGCCACTTTGCCACTTGCCCTGTGTTTATAGGGGTTGAGGTGGTGGCATTATGGTGGCATTAGTGGCATTTTCTTCAACAAAAATCTTCAAAAATCTGCCAAAAAATATCTTCCGAACACAAAATCACTTCATTTTTTTGTGTTTTTTGTCAGGCGTTTTCCTGTGCAAATGCCTCAGTGTTATTTTGTGATTTCTGTGTTCCGTAAACAATTTGTGTTATTTTTGTAAGATTTTTGTAGATTTTTGTCCTTCATTTCACTTGGCTGCTGTTATCGCAATGATGCTGGGTGTAGTAAAAAGTAATCGTTTAGCGACTTAGTGCGCAATTGTGCCGATGAGCTGCACCATTAGTGCCGATAGGTTGCACTACTAGTGCAAAAGGATTGCACCTTTAGTGCCAAAGGGTTGCACTGATTGTCTTAACCTCTGTAACTCCGTATCTCTGTGTTGAAATAAAACTTCCCCCCTTAAAAAGGAAGTTCAGAAAGCTGTGATTTCTTGATTTATCTCTATAAAACGGGCCTTTTTCGGGAAAAAGACTCGGGTATGTTTGGCCGTTTGTGTCCAAAAGCCGTAACTTTGCAGCCGAATTTTTAAGGATAACGCAGCAAATTACAGGCTGCATAAGTTGAATTTTAAAACCAATAAAAGATGAAAAAGATTTTGATGACTCTTGCTGCCATTGCTATGGCAACAACTATGAATGCACAGTTCTACGTCGGTGGCGGCGTTGGCTACAGCCACAGCGATATCAACGACGTGAAGACCGACCAGTTCAAGATTCTCCCCGAATTCGGTTATAACCTCGACGACCAGATTGCCGTTGGTGTCACCCTGGGCTATACACATTCAAAGAAAGATGATTTTAAGACCGACGGTTTCGAGGTGGCTCCCTATCTGCGTTACACATTCCTGAAAGGAAATCTGGTGAACGCTTTCGTTGACCTCGGTGTTGACTATGCCTACACCAAGGCTGGCGATGTGAAGGTGAACGCCATCGGTGCCGGTGTGTTCCCCGGTTTGGCAGTACACCTTAATAACAAGGTTAGCTTCGTCACCAAGATTGGCGCGCTCTCTTACGTACACGCCACCACAAAGAACAATGGCATCGAAGTTAAGGGCGATGAGTTTAACATCGGTCTCGACGGCAGCGACCTGCAGTTCTCATTCTACTATAACTTCTAATTAGGAGTTTAGGAGACTAGGAGTTTAGGAGTTTAGACATTTGTTCTGAATCCAAACTATACAGGGCAGCAACGGAATGATTTCCTTGCTGCCCTGTTTGTATTGAAGGTGTTGGACCCCACCCCTAACCCCTCCCCTCGAGGGGAGGGGAGTATTTATGCCATTCGGGCTGTTTTTCCGCTAATCCACAATCCCACAAAAGTGAGCAGACCATTGAGCATCAGCAGTTCGTAGCCGAAACTATAGCCTGTGGCCATTTGCACCGACTTGTCTAAGACAAAGCAGACGAGCGGGGATGCCACACAGATATAAGGCACAAAGCTTCCGCGCACGCTGCGTCGGGTAAGCAAGGCGTATGCAAAAAGACCGAGCAGCGGACCGTAAGTATAGGAACAGAGGATATAGATGGCGTCGATGACGCTGGTGGAATTCACGGCATCCACCATCAGGATGAGCATGGCGAAGACTACGGCCATGCCGATGTGGACGCGCTTGCGCAGCCGTTCGTCGGCAGGTTTCCCCTTGATATCCACGCAATAGCTGGTGGTCATGGCCGTCAAGGCACTGTCGGCACTTGAGAACGAAGCCGCCACGATGCCGATGGTGAACAGCACCGTCAGACTGGTCCCTGCCCGCTCTATGTACATCGGCAACAGGTCGTCGCCCTTAACAGGCAGTTCCAAGCCCTGCTGACGGAACAGAATAACCAGCAGCACACCAAGCGCCATGAACAGCAGATTGGCTGGAACGAAGGCAAAGCCATAGGTACACATATCCTTCTGGGCTTCGCGCAAGGTCTTGCAGGTCAGGTTCTTCTGCATCATATCCTGGTCGAGTCCTGTCATCACAATCACAATAAAGATGCCGCTGAGGAACTGTTTCCAGAAATACTGCCGCGACACCCAGTCGTCGAACACGAACATCCGGCTATGGCTGTCGTCGGCAATGGCCCTATAAGCATCGCCCACGGTCATGCCCAGGTCGCCCATCACATTATATATAATAAGGAGAAGAGCCGTGAACATGCAGACGGTCTGGAACGTGTCGGTCCATACAAGTGTTTTGATGCCTCCCCGGCGGGTGTAAAGCCATATCAGGCAGACCATGCCCACCACGGTAACACCAAAGGGAACACCATGGGGCTGAAACACAAATCGCTGCAAGATGATGCAAACCACATAGAAGCGCACGGCCGCCCCCGTCATCTTTGACAGCAGGAAAAACCAAGCACCTGTGTGATAGGACCGAAGGCCAAGCCGCCGGTTGAGCACGCTGTAGATGGTGGTGAGGTTCAGCCGGTAGTAAACAGGCAGCAACAGGAAAGCCACGAGGAAATAGCCGACGATGAATCCCAGACAGGTCTGCAGATAGGTCATGTCCATCTTCAACACCATACCGGGCACCGAGACGAACGTGATGCCCGAAATGGAGGCTCCAACCATGCCAAAAGCCACCATATACCATGGCGACTGCCGGTTGCCCCGATAGAACGTTTCGTTGGTGGCGCGCCTTGAAGTCCATCTGCTGAAGGCAAATAAACAGCAGAAATATGCAAGAATAGTAAGAAATATCAACATTTTGGCTACAAAATTACAAAAAAATGCTGATATATGAAATTATTTTGCTACATTTGCAACGGAGATTACTCTAATACAAACAATCAAATCATGAAACAAAAGAAATTCATTCTCCAAGAAAATGAACTGCCTACGCAGTGGTACAACATCCAGGCCGACATGGTGAACAAGCCATTACCGCCGCTGAATCCCGGCACCCACGAGCCATTAAAGGCCGAGGACCTCTTCCCCATCTTTGCCGAAGAGTGCTGCCGTCAGGAACTCGACCAGGAGCATGCCTGGATTGATATCCCCGAAGAGGTGCAAGAGAAATACCGTTTCTACCGCAGCACTCCGTTGGTGCGTGCCTACGAACTGGAAAAGGCTCTTGACACACCTGCCCACATCTATTTCAAGAACGAGAGTACAAACCCGCTGGGTTCACACAAGGTGAACTCTGCCATCCCGCAGTGCTACTACTGCAAGAAGCAGGGCGTGACCAACGTGACCACCGAAACCGGTGCCGGACAATGGGGTGCCGCCCTGGCTTACGCCGCAAAGATATTCGGACTCGAGGCTGCCGTATATCAGGTGAAGCTCACCATGCAGCAGAAGCCCTACCGCAGCAGCATCATGCGCACCTTCGGTGCTTCGGTGGAAGGTTCTCCTTCGATGTCGACCCGTGCCGGTAAGGATATCCTTACCATCGACCCGACGCATCCCGGTTCGCTGGGAACGGCTATTTCGGAAGCCATCGAACTGGCCATGTCGACCCCGAACTGTAAATACACGCTGGGTTCGGTGCTTAGCCACGTGACGCTCCACCAGTCGATTATCGGACTGGAAGCCGAGAAGCAGATGGCCATGGCAGGCGAATATCCCGACATCGTGATTGGCTGCTTTGGCGGCGGAAGTAACTTCGGCGGTGTTTCGTTCCCCTTCATGCGCCACAACATCCTCGACGGCTACAAGACACAGTTCATCGCTGCCGAGCCTAACAGCTGTCCGAAACTCACACGCGGTAAGTTCGAATACGACTTCGGCGACTCTTCAGGCTACACCCCGCTGCTGCCGATGTACACGCTGGGCCACAAGTTCAAGCCCGCCAACATCCACGCCGGCGGTCTGCGCTACCATGGTGCAGGCGTCATCGTGAGCCAGCTGCTGAAGGATGGTCTGATGTCAGCCGTTGACATCCCACAGCTCGAGACCTTCGATGCCGGTATCCTATTCTCTCGCACCGAGGGTATCATCCCGGCTCCTGAGAGCTGCCACGCCATTGCCGCCACCATCCGCGAGGCCAAGAAGTGCAAGGAGAGCGGCGAACAGAAGGTGATTCTGTTCAATCTCTCAGGCCACGGACTGATCGATATGCCAAGCTACGACCAGTACATCAACGGCGACCTGCGCAACTACACAGTCACCGATGAGGAAATCGAAGGCTATCTGCAGTCAGTTCCCAAGATTTAAAAGACACTTGAAGCAAAACAAAAAAAAGCGCGAGATTCACATCTTGCGCTTTTTTCTTGAGTCAATCTTAGTCTATCACTTGTCCGTATAATAGCTAATGGTCAAACTGTAGTTTTACTAAATACTTAATGAATAAATCTATATAACTAACCTAATCTACGTTTGCAAAGATACAGCAAAAAGATGAAACTGATAGTGCTGAAATGTCACAACAAACTGACAGAAAAGTAAACCGAGGTAAACAAATGTAGCAAATAGGTGTATTTTTTGTGCAACGTAGACTTTAGCAACAGAAAAATAAGGGAAAAAGCACGATTTAACATTAATTCATATTTAAGGAGAAAAGAAGGTGAAACGGGGTGTTGTTTCCGAACACAACAACCGATTTTTCGTTTTTCCGACAAACAAAAAGAAGAGTGGAAAAATTGTAATCGCACACAGTTTTTAGTGTAAAAAAGCATCTTATTTGCATAAACAAAACATATTTCATATCTTTGCACTATACAATAAACATCTTCTATAAAAGCATTTGGAATTTCAGGATCATGCTATTCCACAAGTACACACATTAAAGACTCGTTGTATCGAGTAATTTGGTTAAAGTTTAAGAAAACAAGCGGCTCGCTGTGAAGCGAACCGCTTTGTTGTATCAATTCAGCGATTTCCCGATTTTCCGAAGCACGCTGACGGCCATTTCTACCGATGTGACATTCTTCACCACCAGACTTCGCTTGCCCTTGATTTCGCGCAAACTGCACGATCGGGGATTCTGTGCAACATACTGAAGCACATCGCCAAAGGCATCGCTCTTATAGAAGGCGCTCATGGGATTGCTCACAAAGAACATCATTATCTGCTCTTGCTTTAAAGTAATCTTCTCGCAACCGAGCTGGCGACCCAAACGGCGCAGGGGAACCACTTGCATCAGTTCCAGTCCCTCGCTTGGTATCTCACCAAAACGGTCCTGCAGCCGCTTCTTGTATTTCTCCAGGTCGGCATCGTTCTTGATGTTCTCCAGTTCACGGTAGAGCAGCATCCGCTCGCTCGATGATGGCACATACTGGTCGGGCAGATACATTTCCAGGTCGCTTTCTATTGTACAGTCGTCCACGAAATCGGCTCCCGAAATCTTCTCACCTTCCTTGATTTCAGCCTCGTAGAGTTCGCTGAACTCATCGTTCTTCAGTTCCGTAACGGCCTGCGAGAGAATCTTCTGATAGGTTTCGTAGCCCAAATCCTCCATAAATCCGCTCTGCTCAGCACCCAGCAGATTGCCTGCGCCGCGAATGTCAAGGTCCTGCATACTGAGGTTGAAACCGCTGCCAAGACCTGAGAAAGTTTCCAAGGCTTCCAAACGGCGGCGAGCCTCGGGCGTTAGGCTGGCCAACGGCGGAGCCAACAGATAGCAGAACGCCTTCTTGTTGGAACGCCCTACCCTGCCTCGCATCTGGTGAAGGTCGGAGAGTCCGTAGCGGTGAGCATCGTTGATGATGATGGTGTTGGCATTCGAGACGTCAATTCCGTTCTCCACGATGGTTGTAGAGAGCAGCACGTCGAAGTCATGGTTCATGAATCCCATCACGATGTTCTCCAGTTGCTCGGGTTTCATCTGCCCGTGTCCGATTGCTACGCGGGCATCGGGTACACGCTTCTGGATAAGCAGCTGTAGTTCAGGAAGATTGGCGATACGGTCGTTTACAAAGAACACCTGACCGTTGCGAGACAACTCGAAGTTGATGGCCTCGGCTATCACATCGCCGCTGAACGTATGCACCTCGGTATTGATGGGATAGCGGTTCGGGGGCGGCGTCTGGATGATACTCATGTCGCGGGCACCCATCAGCGAGAACTGCAGCGTGCGCGGAATGGGCGTGGCACTCATCGTGAGGGTGTCCACATTGGTCTTCATCTTGCGCAGATTCTCCTTCACGGACACACCGAACTTCTGCTCCTCGTCAATGATTAGCAAGCCCAGGTCCTTCCACTTCACGGTCTTGCCTATCAGCTTGTGCGTACCTATTATAATATCTATCATTCCGGCTTCAAGGTCGGTCAGTATCTCCTTCGTCTTTTTTGCACTACGGGCTCGCGAGAGGTATTCCACACGTACCGGCAGTCCTTTCAGGCGCGAGGTGAACGTCTGGTAATGCTGGTAGGCAAGCACGGTGG
>JAEEGF012508282.1_pt1 | contig 11484 bp, 8 predicted proteins | sample 9134171 | NCBI WGS metagenome assembly JAEEGF01 (sample SAMN16246542, study PRJNA631951) | gut metagenome | biome: gut microbiome; feature: rumen; material: AP-attached | host: Bos | place: Iran: Karaj | collected 2018-10
GGGTTCGAGGCAGAGGAGGAGCGCAGGATCAAGCACGACGTGATGGCGCACATCCACACCTACGCGAGGGCCTGCCCTAAGGCTGCCGGGATCATCCATCTCGGCGCGACCAGCTGCTACGTGACCGACAACGCGGATCTGATCATCTACCGCGAGGCGCTGAAGGAGATCAGGGCTGAGCTCGTGAGCGCGGCGTCAAAGCTGGCCGCCCGGGCCGAGAAGTACGGCGGGCTTCCCGCCCTCGGCTACACGCACTACCAGCCCGCGCAGCCCGTCACCATGGGAAAGCGCTTCTGCCTCTGGCTGCAGGACCTCATGTCCGACCTGGACGATCTGGACTTCGTCATCGAGGGCATGAGCTTCCTCGGCTGCCGCGGCACCACCGGGACCGAGGCGAGCTTCATGGAGCTCTTCGGGGGCGACGCCGCGAAGATAGACGAGATGAACCGCAGGATAGCGGCTGAGTTCGGCTTTTCCCGCTGCTTCAGCGTCTGCGGGCAGACCTATCCGCGCAAGCTGGATTCGAGGATACTCAACGTGCTCTCCGGCATAGCGCAGAGCTGCTGCCGCATGGCGACGGACATAAGGCTGCTGCAGCACGACCGCCAGCTCGAGGAGCCGTTCGCGGAGGACCAGGTAGGCTCTTCAGCGATGGCCTACAAGCGCAATCCGGTGCGCTGCGAGAGGATCTGCTCGCTCTCGAGATACGTCATGGCGGACGCCGCCAACGCCTGCATGACGGCCTCGTCGCAGTGGATGGAGAGGACTCTGGACGACTCCGCCAACCGCAGGATCTCGCTGCCCGAGGCCTTCCTCGCTGCTGACGCCGTGCTCAGGCTCACCGGAACCGTCGCCGAGGGGCTCAGGGTCAACGAGAAGCTGGTCCTCAAGGCTCTCTACGACTACATGCCCTTCATCTCGACCGAGAACATCCTGATGGACGCGGTCAAGCGCGGCGCGGACCGGCAGTGGGCGCACGAGATCATCAGGGAGCGCTCGATGGAGGCTGTCCTGAGGATGAGAGACGGCGGCGAATGCGGGCTGCTGGAGGCTCTGGCCGCCGAGGCGGAGCTCAGGATGAGCGAGGAAGACATAAGAGCTTCGCTCGATCCGGCGGGCTACGTGGGGCGCTGCCCGGAGCAGGTCAGCTCGTACCTCGCGGAGATAAGGCCCAGGCTCGAGGGCGCCGCGGAAGTGCAGAAGGTAGAGATATAGGAGCCGGAGGGCGGCGGGCCGGGGCGCCGGAGAGACAGTGATAAAGGATATTCAGTGCCGCCGGCGCGCGGCGAAGGGAGAAAGTGACATGGAAAAGATCCTGGTCCTCGATTTTGGGGGACAGTACGATCAGCTCATAGCAAGGAGGATACGCTCCGCGGGAGTATACGCCGAGATAGAGCCGTATTCCTCGCTCAGCCTGAGCGGGCTCAAGGCCCGAGGCTACAGCGGGATAGTCTTCACGGGAGGGCCGGACAGCGTATACGAGCCCGGAGCGCCCTCGTTCGATCCGGAGATACTCGGAGCCGGGATCCCCGTGCTCGGGATATGCTACGGGGCCCAGCTGATGGCCTTCCTGGCCGGCGGCGAGGTGGGGCCTGCGGAGAGCGGGAGCGAGTACGGCCGGGCTGAGCTGAGGCTATGCGGCGGAGAGGCGGGGGCTGAAAGCGGCAGCGCTCCGGGAGCGGACGGCGGAGGCCCCGCCTGCGCGCTCTTCGAGGGCGTTCCCGCCGAGAGCGTCTGTTGGATGAGCCACACCGACTGCGTCAGGGAGCTCCCGGAGGGCTTCGTCCGCGCGGCTTCCACGCCGGGCTGCCTCAACGCGGCCTTCTACGATCCCTCGCGCTCGCTGTACGCGCTGCAGTTCCACCCTGAGGTGACTCACACTGAATTCGGGCAGAGGATGCTCGTCAATTTCGTCTACTCTGTCTGCGGCTGCTCGGGGGGCTGGACCGCGGGGGACATCGCGGCGAGCACCGTATCGAGGCTCAGGGAGGAGCTCGCGGGGAAGCGCGTGCTTCTCGCCCTGTCGGGCGGCGTCGACTCCTCGGTCGCGGCCGAGATGCTGCGCCGGGCGATAGGGGACAGGCTGGTCTGCGTCTTCGTAGACCACGGGCTCCTCAGGAAGGGCGAGGCTGATCTGGTCGAGAGGGCCTTCAGGCCCAGGCTCGGGGGCGGGCTGATCAGGGTCGACGCCTCGGAGCGCTTCCTCGGCAGGCTCGCCGGGGTCGCGGATCCCGAGGAGAAGAGAAAGATCATAGGCGAAGAGTTCATCAGGGTCTTCGAGGAGGAGGCCGGAAAGCTCGGGCATATAGACGCGCTCGCGCAGGGGACGATCTACCCCGACATAGTCGAGAGCGGCAAGGGCGGAGCGGCTGTCATCAAGAGCCACCACAACGTCGGCGGCCTTCCCGAGAGGATGGGCTTCAGCGAGATAGTGGAGCCGCTTCGCATGCTCTTCAAGGACGAGGTCAGGCAGGCGGGGCTCGAGCTCGGGCTGCCTGAGGAGCTGGTCATGCGCCAGCCCTTCCCCGGACCGGGGCTCGCCGTCAGGATCACGGGGGAGATCACCCGCGAGAAGGTCCGGCTGCTGCAGGAGGCGGACGCGATCTTCAGGGAGGAGATCGACGCGTTCCTGAGGACTGAAGGCGGCTTCAGGGCGGACCAGTACTTCGCGGTGCTCACGGACACGCGCTCCGTTGGCGTGATGGGCGATTACAGGACCTTCGGCTATACCCTCGCCCTGAGGTGCGTCACGACCGACGACTTCATGACGGCGGAGTTCACGAGGCTTCCCTGGGATCTGCTCGAGAGAGTCTCGGGCCGCGTCACGGGCGAGGTCCCGGGTATCAGCAGGGTGGTCTACGACGTGAGCTCAAAGCCGCCCGCGACCGTGGAGTGGCTGTAGGAGCTCGAAAGGAGGAGCGGGATGAGCAAGTTCATTTTCGTGACCGGAGGAGTGGTCTCCGGGCTCGGCAAGGGCATCACGGCGGCGTCTCTTGGGAGGCTGCTCAAGGCGAGGGGGCTCAAGGTCGCCTCGCAGAAGCTTGATCCCTACATCAACGTGGATCCCGGCACCATGAGCCCCTACCAGCACGGAGAGGTCTACGTCACCGAGGACGGCACCGAGACCGACCTGGACCTCGGGCACTACGAGCGCTTCATAGACGAGGACCTCAGCCGCTGGTCGAACCTCACTACGGGAAGGGTATACCGCGACGTGCTCGAGAAGGAGCGCCGCGGCGAGTACCTCGGCTCGACGGTGCAGGTGATACCGCATGTTACCGACGAGATCAAGGCCTTCATATACTCGCTCGCGCGGGACAGCGGGGCGGACGTGGTCATAACCGAGATAGGCGGGACCATAGGCGATATAGAGTCGCAGCCTTTCATCGAGGCCGTCAGGCAGATCTCCCGTGAGGCCGGCCGCGGAAACAGCCTCTTCATCCACGTCACGCTCGTTCCCTATCTCAAGGGTTCAGGGGAGCACAAATCCAAGCCCACGCAGCACTCGGTCAAGGAGCTGCAGGGCATGGGTATAGACCCGGACATCATAGTGCTGAGGTGTGACGAGCCGCTCGAGGAGGACATCTTCGATAAGACGGCGCTCTTCTGCAGCGTTAAGCGAGACTGCGTCATAGAGAACATGACGCTCCCCTGCCTCTACGAGGTGCCGGTCATGCTCGAGGAGCAGGGCTTTTCGGGCGTAGTGTGCAGGGAGCTCGGTATAGACGCTCCCGAGCCTGACCTGTCCGAGTGGAAGGCTATGCTGGAGCGGGCTGAGAGCGCCGGAAAGAGCGTGAAGATAGGGCTGGTCGGAAAGTACACGGCCCTTCACGACGCCTATCTCTCGCTTACGGAGGCGATAAAGCACGCCGCCTGGTCCTGCGGGGCTCAGGCCGAGATAGTCTGGATAGACTCCGCCGGACTGACGCCGGAGAACGCCGGGGAGCTGCTCGGAGGATGCGGCGGGATCATAGTCCCGGGCGGCTTCGGGAGCCGCGGCACCGAGGGCATGATCGCGGCGGCGGACTGGTGCAGGATAAACGACAAGCCGTATCTTGGCATATGCCTCGGGATGCAGATCGCGGTCATCGCCTTCGCGAGGAGCGTTCTGGGCCTCGCGGACGCGAATTCCGGCGAGTTCGATCCGGACAGCCCGCACAAGGTCATAGACTTCATGCCCGGGCAGAGCGACGAGCTCGACAAGGGCGGGACCCTCAGGCTGGGCTCCTTCCCATGCGCGCTGGCTCCGGGAAGCCTCCTGGAGCGCTGCTACGGCGCGCCGCTCGTTACTGAGCGCCACAGGCACCGCTATGAGTTCATGAACGAGTACAGGGAGGCCTTTGAGGCGGCTGGTATGAGGCTGAGCGGCGTCTCCCCGGACGGGGAGCTCGTGGAGGCCGTGGAGATACCCTCCTGCCGCTTCTACGCGGGAGTGCAGTCGCACCCCGAGTTCAAGAGCAGGCCAAACAGGCCGCATCCGCTCTTCGCAGACTTCATAAGGGCTTCGCTGGGGCAGTAACGCGGATCAAGAGACGAAAGGAAACAGTCAAAATGTGCGGGATCATCGGATACATAGGGACGGCGCAGGCGGCGCCGGTGCTGCTCGAGGGGCTCAGGAAGCTCGAATACAGGGGCTACGACTCCGCCGGAGTCGCGGTGCTCGAGGGCGGCGGTATCGACACTGTCAAGACCTCGGGGCGCATCGAGGCCCTTGCCGAGAAGGTCAGGGCGGCCGGAGGCCTCAGCGGCAGCGTCGGCATAGGGCACACCCGCTGGGCGACCCACGGAGTCCCCAACGAGACCAACGCGCATCCCCACGTGTCTTCCGACGGGCGCTTCGCGGTCGTGCACAACGGGATCATAGAGAACTACGTCGAGCTCAGGGAGGAGCTGATCTCCCAGGGCGTGAGCTTCAGGAGCGAGACCGACACCGAGGTCATAGTGCAGCTTCTCGACCGCTGCTACGACGGCGATCTCAAGCAGGCTCTCATGAGGACCGTCTCGAGGCTCAGGGGCTCCTACGCCATAGGCGTGCTGAGCGCCTCCGATCCCGACGTCATCTACGCCTCGCGCAGCGCCATGCCGCTGATACTTGGCATAGGCGCCGGAGAGAACTTCTTCGCGTCCGACATCACGGCGCTCGTCTCGCACACCCGCAACGTGATCGACATGGACGACGGCGAGTTCGCGGAGATACGCAGGGATGGGATCAGCGTGTTCGACCACAGCGGAAAGCTCATCCGCAAGCCCGAGAGGCGGATCACCTGGGACATAGCCGCGGCGGAGAAGAACGGCTACGATCACTTCATGCTCAAGGAGATCATGGAGCAGCCGGCCGCGCTCAAGGCCTCGATAGAGCCGAGGCTCAGGGACGGAAGGGTGGTATTCGAAGGGCTCGAGCTCGACATGAGCCGCTTCGACCGCGTGCTCATCACCGCCTGCGGCTCGGCCTACTACGCGGGCTGCGTGGGCAGGACGGTCATAGAGAGGCTCTGCCGCGTGCAGACCGAGGCTGAGCTCGCCAGCGAGCTGAGGTACCGCGACCCCGTCATGGACGAGAGGACGCTGGTGATAGTCATAAGCCAGTCCGGCGAGACGGCTGACACCATCGCCGCGCTCAAGGAGTGCAGGTCCCGCGGAGCCTTCGTGCTCTCGATAGTGAACGTGGTCGGGAGCAGCATCGCCAAGCTCTCGGACTTCGTCATCTACACCTGGGCGGGTCCCGAGATCGCGGTCGCGACCACCAAGGGCTACACCACGCAGGTCGCGGTGCTGGAGATGTTCGCGCTCTGGGCCGCCGACAGGCTGGGCCGCGTGAGCCCCGAAAGGTACGCCGAGATCGCCGCGGGGATCGCGAGGATCCCGGAGAGGGCGCAGAGGGCGCTCGACCTCAACGCCAGCGTCAGGAGGCTCGCGAAGCGCTATCACGGCAACAGCTCGCTCTTCTTCATGGGGCGCGACCTCGACTACGCGGTCAGCCTCGAGGGCTCCCTCAAGCTCAAGGAGATATCATACATCCACTCCGAGGCCTACGCCGCGGGCGAGCTCAAGCACGGGACCATAGCCCTGATAGAGCCGGGAAGGCTCGTGATCGCGCTGTGCTGCTGCGAGAGGCTGTTCGAGAAGATGGTCTCGAACATACAGCAGGTCAAGGCCAGGGGCGCCAAGGTGCTCGCGGTGGCCTGCGAGGGAGAGAGGAGGATCTTCTCCGAGGCGGACGACGTGCTGCTCGTGCCGCGCGCGGACGAGATACTGATGCCCGTCACCGAGATAATCCCCATGCAGCTCTTCGCCTACCACGTGGCGCTGGAGAACGGCTGCGACATAGACAAGCCTAAGAACCTCGCCAAGTCCGTGACGGTGGAGTGAGAGCGCGGGAAGCTCCGGCAGCGGCGCCGAAGGCCATCTGCCGGCTGGCAGGTGGTGAAAGGGCGCGTAAGGGCGCCCTGCGCCGCACACTCAACAAGCCTGAAAAGTATTGAAATATAGGGAGAGCTCCCCCGCTTGCGGCGGGGCTCCGAAGGTGCCGGCCTTCTGGAGCCTGCCGCGGCGGGGGAGCACTCGTGTATGATCATCCGGCCTCAGCCGGTCTGTTTATTCCCGCGTTTCCGCTTCCTGCGTCTCAGCGTTCTCTCCGAGCGCCTTCTTGAGCAGTCCCCTGAGGGTCTCCTGCTCCTCATCGCTCAGGGCGGAGAAGAGCTCAGCGTCTTCAGCGGGTCCCTCGGAGGCGAGCTTTCTTCCCTCCTCGGTGATCTTCAGCATGGCGCTGCGCCTGTCCATGCCGCTCCGGGTCCTCTCGATGAGCCCCTTGGACTCGAGCTTGCCGAGCACCTCGCTCATGCTTCCCGGCCTCACGCCGAGCACCTCCTGAAGGGCTCTCTGCGGGGTCTCGCCGGTCTGCGAGAGTATCACGAGTATCTTCCTCTGGGTCGCGGCGCTGCCGCCGTGGCGAAGCTCCCTGAAGCAGCGCATCATCAGCGATTCGAGCGAATCGTCCTGCGGGATCTCCATCATGCGCCTGCCGCGCATCGGGCCGTGCCCGAAGCCCTCGAAGCGCCTTCCTTCGCCGCCCTCGGGACGGCGGTCGTATCCTTCCTCAATATCGTCCGGCCTGCGCCTGCGGGGGAAGTCCTGCCCGCCGCGGCCGTTCATATCTCTATCTCTGAATCTCATATCCTCGTTACCTCCGTTATCATCGTCTCTGCGGTCCATGCCGGATCCGTATCCTTTTCTGTATCTCATGAAAGTGTCCCCCTTTCCGTGCATTCAAATTATTAGGTACCTTACGGTGTGCATGATACACCGCCTCTTTGAAAATGTCAAGGCACCTAAACAATATTTTTCACGATCGATCCAGTCTTGTCACGGGCGGGCTTTTGATCTAAAATAATGAAAGGTATGTACACTTTTAAGAAGATCAAAAAACGCGGGGCGCGCACAGCCGCGGCGCTCCTGCTGGTGATAATGTTCGCTCTCTCATCCTGCCTCTGCTACGCGAAGACTCCGGTGTTTCCGGACGTACCCGCGAGGCACTGGGCGTATCCCTACGTGCGCGCCTGCGCCAGAGCGGGAATCATACGCGGCACGGACGACGGCTTCTTCGAGCCGGACAGCCCGCTCACGCTTGAGGAGCTCATAGTGCTCACGGGAAGGGCCTGCTTCGAGACCGAGGCCCAGTACGCGATCAAGGAGGGCGACGACTGGAGCAGCGCGTATATCCGCGCGGCGCAGAGGCTGGGAGTCGTTACCGACGCGAAGCCGTCCGAGATATACGAGCCGGCGAGGCGCTGCGACGCGGCGCAGATCGTCGCGAGGGCGTCCGTTCTCCTGCGCGGGGAACGCCACAGCCCCGAGCGCTTCGGAGAAGAGGAGGATCCCGGATACAGCCTCTCGCGCTTCGGCCAGGGCATAGGCTACTGCCTCGCCTCGGGCCTCATGAGCTGCGGGGCGGACGGCCTCTTCCACGGGACCGACACCCTAACAAGGGCTGACGCGGCGCGCATAATATGCGAGCTCGCGGAGCTGGACACGCGCGAGGCCGACCTCAGCTCCTACGAGCCCCCAAAGAAGAAGAACAACAGGATCTACGTCCTGATGTACCACAGCGTGGTCAAGGACGGCGAGTGCTGCGGCCCATGGACTACAGACGAGAGCGGCTTCAGGGCCGACCTCGAGTGGCTATACGAGCACGGCTACAGGACCGTGCTCCCGCGCGACCTCGCCGCGGGAGTCCCGCTGCCCGAGAGGGCTGTCATGATCACCTTCGACGACGGATACTCCGACAACTACTTCCAGGCCTTCCCGCTGCTCAGGGAGTACGGCGCCAAGGCCGCGGTCGCGGTCATAGGAAACCGCCTCGACGGCGATTCCTCGGCCGAGCTCTCCGGCAAGCCCGACGACGCTCCCGAGAACACCGACGAGTTCCTCAACTGGGACATGGCCCGCGAGATGGCGGCCTCAGGCCTCGTAGAGTTCGGCTCCCACACCTACGACCTCCACGCCGAGCGCGAGGACGGCAGCGCCGGGATAGGGCGCCTGAGCGGGGAGAGCAAGGCGGATTACAGGGAAAGGGTGAGCGCGGATCTGAAGAAGAGCGCCGCCCGCATCGAGGAGGAGCTCGGAGAGGCGCCCATATACTTCGCCTATCCCTACGGCAAGGCCGACAGCTGGGCTGACGGCATAGTCTCGGAGCTCTTCGAGGTGAGCGTCATCACCAAGCCCGGCCGCGGCAGCCTGATCGGGGGACTGTACAAGTTCCCGCGCTACAACGTCAACCAGGCCTTTACCGCGGAGTACTATCTGCCGGATTGATGCGAAGTATTCCAAAATGGTCTTAACCGCTTCGGAAAAGCGGTATATAATAGACGTACAGGATATTGCATCTGTTATCGCCGCGCCCCTGAGCGCGAAGCATGGAAAGGACTGATACCGATGAACAAGAAACAGTTTGAGATCATGGCCAAGAGACCCGGATTCATCGCTGCGCTCGACCAGAGCGGCGGATCCACCCCGAAGGCGCTGAAGGCCTACGGAGTTACCGCGGATATGTACAAGGACGAGGCCGAGATGTTCGACATGGTCCACGAGATGAGGACCAGGATCATCACCTCCCCGTCGTTCACCAGCGAGCACATCCTCGCGGCCATCCTCTTCGAGATGACTATGGACCGCAAGATCGACGGAATGTATACCGCCGATTACCTCTGGGAGGAGAAGGGCATCATCCCCATCCTCAAGATCGACAAGGGACTCGCCGAGGAGGCCAACTGCGTCAGGCTCATGAAGCCGATCCCCGGCCTCGATGAGACCCTCGATCACGCCGTCTACGACAGGCACATCTTCGGAACCAAGGAGCGCTCCGTCATCCTCGACTACAACGAGGAAGGCATCAAGGCCATAATCGATCAGCAGTTCGAGATCGGACTTCAGGTAGCCTCTCACGGCATGGTACCCATCCTCGAGCCGGAAGTTGACATCAACAATCCGCACAAGGCTGAGTGCGAGGAGTTCATGCTTTCCGAGATCAAGAAGCATCTCGCCGCGCTGCCCGAGGACACCAAGCTGATGTTCAAGGTCACCATCCCCACCAAGGCCGACCTCTACAGAGAGATCATGGACGATCCCAGAGTCGTCAGAGTCGTGGCGCTTTCCGGCGGTTACACTGTTGAGCACGCCAACGAGCTCCTCGCTCAGAACCACGGCCTGATCGCCTCCTTCTCCAGGGCTCTCGCCGAGACCCTCCGCTATCAGCAGAGCGACGAAGAGTTCAACGCCGCCCTCGCTGCCGCGATCGATTCCATCTTCGAGGCTTCGATCAAGTAGGGCAAGAGAAAACAGCATAACAGGCAACTATAACAGGAGACCGGCAGGAAGCTGCCGGTCTCTTTTCGTCGTTTTTTCAGTTGGGCGCCCTTGTGAAGCATCTCCACGTTCAGCCGGGGCTTCCGCGTGAGCTACGCCTGCTTCAGCGCCTCCATCCAGCTCTCGTTGGAGGGATCGTCCCTGAAGGCCTTGAGGGCGGGGATCTGCGCCGCTCCTATGTAGCCCTCCTCGGACGCGACCTCGAGCAGCGCGTCGTAGTTGGAGGCTGAGACGTTCTTCAGGCCGTGCTCCGCGAGGCGGTCCGTTCCCTTCTTCATCCCGTAGGTGAAGATCGAGGCGATGCCGAGCACCTCGGCTCCGGCTTCCCTCAGGGCCTCGGCGACGTCTACGGCGCTGCCCGCGGTGGAGATCAGGTCCTCGACCACGACGACCTTAGTCCCGGGCTCGCATTTGCCTTCGATGCGGTTGTTCCTGCCGTGGTCCTTGGCGCTGCCGCGCACGTAGCCCATCGGAAGTCCGAGTATCTCGGAGACTATCGCCGCGTGGGCGATGCCCGCGGTGCTGGTGCCCATGACTGCCTCGCAGCCGGGGTAATTGTCCTGAATGATCTTCGCGAGGGCGTGCTCAACGTCGCTCCTCACGGCTACGTCCGAGAGGGTGAGGCGGTTGTCGCAGTAGATGGGCGACTTGATACCGCTCGCCCAGGTGAAGGGCTCCTCGGGCCTGAGGAATACCGCTTTGATCTTGAGAAGGTCCTTTGCTATGAGTCTTTCCATTTCGTTTCTCCCGTGTTCACAGCGCCTCGCGCCGCGTTTTTTCTGTGTTTCGGCGCCTCGCGCCGCGTGTCTCTTTTCTTCCGCGCCGCGCGCCGGTACTCCCGGCCCGCTCTCTACTGCTCTCCGCCGAACTCCCTGCAGGCCCTCTCATAGGCCGCTACGGGGTCTTCAGCCTCGGTTATCGCTCTTCCGACCACTATGTAGCTGGAGCCGAGCTCCCTGGCCATGGCGGGGGTGGTCACGCGCTTCTGGTCGCCCCTGTCTCCGCCGGCGAAGCGGATCCCCGGGGTGACGGTGAGGAAGCCCTCGCCGCACTCCTCTCTGACGGCCGCGGCCTCGAGCGGCGAGCACACGACTCCGTGGCAGCCGGCGATCTGGGCGTTCTTCGCGTAATGGCGGACGGTCTCCTCCATGCCGCGGTCTATCCACAGCTCCTCGCGCATGGTCTCCTCGGAGGTGCTGGTGAGCTGGGTCACGGCGAGCAGCTCGGCCCTGGAGCCCTTCTCGTCGAGGGCTCTGCGGGCGGCCTTCATCATCTCGATGGTGCCGGCGGCGTGAACGTTGACCATGTCGACATCGAGCTCTGCGAGCTGGGACATCGCCTTGTATACGGTGTTGGGGATGTCGTGCAGCTTGAGATCGAGGAAGATCTTGTGGCCTCTGCGCTTGATCTCCCTGACTATCATCGGGCCGTTGCCGTAGAAGAGCTCCATCCCTATCTTCACGAATGGCTTCTTCCCGGTGAACTTATCCAGGAAATCCATCAGCTTCCATTGATCGTCGAAATCGCAGGCTATGATAACTTCTCTCTTCATCTGTGCGCCCTCCCTGTTATCTGCGCTATGGAATCGATCCCGAGCCCGTCCATAAGGACCGGCAGCTCCTC
>JAEEGF010931932.1_pt1 | contig 11482 bp, 5 predicted proteins | sample 9134171 | NCBI WGS metagenome assembly JAEEGF01 (sample SAMN16246542, study PRJNA631951) | gut metagenome | biome: gut microbiome; feature: rumen; material: AP-attached | host: Bos | place: Iran: Karaj | collected 2018-10
GTGGACAAATCTAGTCGTTGAATTGACGGGCTTGTCAGATAACTATCAAATTGGCTTCTTGTTCACTGACCATTACGGCTACGGCGTTGGCTTGGATGACATCGTCATTGCCCATGAACAAATCAGTGAGTGGATTACGTTATCCGATGCTACTAACCCGCTAGAACTCACTGACCTCACACCTGGCACAAACTATGAAGTGAGAGTTATGGGCTCATGTGATGAAACACAAACAGGATGGAGCAACAGTGCATTCTTCACCACAACCGACGCTGTGTACTACACCATCACGGCTTCGGCCAACCCAGCCGCTGGTGGTAACGTGACCGGCGGTGGCTCTTATATACAAGGTGCAAGTTGTACATTAACTGCAACAGCCAACACAGGTTACACCTTTACTAACTGGACCAAAAACGGTCGAGTGGTCTCCAATAATGCCACCTATACTTTCAACGTCACTGAGTCAGGTGCTTACGCGGCCAACTTCACGCTCAACAGCTACATGGTCACTGCCTCGGCCAACCCGACCGAAGGCGGAACCGTCACAGGTGGCGGCACTTACAACCATGGACAAAACATCACTCTCACGGCAACGGCCAATGAGGGATACACCTTCACTGGTTGGAGTGACGGAGTCACCACCAACCCACGCACGGTCACAGTCACTGGGCCTGCCACCTATGTCGCCAACTTCGAGCTCCAAAGCTTCAACATCACTGTCTCCGCCGATCCTACAGAGGGTGGAACGGTGTCTGGTGGGGGTACTTATAACTATGGCAGTTCTGTTACCCTGACAGCCACGCCTGCTGCGGGCTATGCCTTCCTCAACTGGACCAAGAACGGAACCGTGGTAAGCACCAATGCCAACTACACGCTAAACATCACCGAAGGCGGAACTTATGTGGCTCACTTCAGCCAAAACAGCTACACGCTCACCATTAACTACAAGTTCGCAAACGGCACTACCGCTGCACCAACCCATACCGAAAATGTCAGTTACGGTGCATCCTACAGCGTCACCTCGCCCACCATCACTGGCTACACACCTGACCAGGCGGTCGTTTCGGGCACGATGGGTGCTGAGAACGTGACGGTTGATGTAACTTACAGTGTCAACAGTTACACGCTCACCATTAATTACAAGTACGCCAACGGCACTACCGCTGCACCAACCCATACCGAGAGCCTCAACTATGGCGCATCCTACAGCGTAACTTCGCCCACCATCACTGGCTATACGCCTAGCCTGCCCGTCGTTTCGGGCACAATGGGTGCCGAGGATGTCACGGTCGATGTCACTTATAGCGACAACAGTTACACGCTCACCATTAATTACAAGTACGCAAACGGCACTACCGCTGCACCAACCCATACCGAAAATGTCAGCTACGGTGCCTCCTACAGCGTCACCTCGCCCACCATCACTGGTTACACGCCTGACATGCCCGTCGTTTCGGGTACGATGGGTGCCGAGGATGTCACGGTCGATGTAACCTACAACGTCAACAGCTACACCCTCACCATCAATTACAAGTACGCAAACGGCACTACCGCTGCACCAACCCATACCGAGAGCCTCGACTACGGTGCTTCATACAACATTACATCGCCTGCCATCACGGGTTACACGCCAAACTTGCCCGTCGTTTCGGGCACAATGGGCACCGAGGATGTCACGGTCGATGTCACTTACAGTGTCAACAGCTACACCCTCACCATCAACTACAAGTTCGCCAACGGCACTACCGCTGCACCAACCCATACCGAGAGCCTCGAATACGGTGCATCCTACAGCGTCACCTCGCCCACCATCACAGGCTTCACGCCTAGCCTGCCCGTCGTTTCGGGCACTATGGGAGCTGAGGATATCACGGTCGATGTCACTTACAGCGACAATAGTTACATCCTTACCATCAACTACAAGTATGAAGATGGTACTATCGCTGCACCAACCTATACCGAAAATGTCAGCTACGGCTCCTCCTACAGCGTCACTTCGCCTACCATCACAGGCTACACGCCTGACCTGGCGGTTGTCACGGGCACGATGGGTGCTGAGAACGTGACGGTCGATGTCACATACAGCATCAACAGCTACATCCTTACCGTCAACTACCTGTATGCCGACGGCACAGCGGCTGCCGCTTCACATACCGAGAGCGTCAACTACAACGCCACCTATAGCGTCACCTCGCCTGCCATCACAGGCTACACACCTGACCTGGCGGTTGTCACGGGCACGATGGGTACCGAAAACGTGACAGTCGATGTCACCTACGCCATCAACAGCTACACGCTCACCGTCAACTACCTGTATGCCGACGGCACAACGGCTGCCGCTGCACATACCGAGAGCGTCAACTACAACGCCACCTACAGCGTCACCTCGCCCACCATCACCGGTTACACACCTGACCTGGCGGTAGTTTCGGGCACGATGGGTACCGAAAACGTGACAATTGATGTAACCTACACCATCAACAGCTACATCCTTACCGTCAACTACCTGTATGCCGATGGCACAACGGCTGCCGCTTCACATACCGAGAGCGTCAACTACAACGCCACCTACAGCGTCACCTCGCCTGCCATCACAGGTTACACACCTGACCTGGCGGTCGTTACTGGCACGATGGGCACCGAGAACGTGACGGTCGATGTCACCTACACCATCAACAGCTACATCCTTACCGTCAACTACAAGTACGCCGACGGCACAACGGCCGCTGCAAGCCACACCGAGAGCGTCAACTACAATGCCTCATACAGCGTCACCTCGCCCGCTATCACCGGTTACACACCTGACCTAGCGGTCGTCACGGGCACGATGGGAACCGAAAACGTGACAGTCGATGTAACCTACACCATCAACAGCTATATTATCTCTGCCTCGGCCAACCCAACCGTAGGCGGTAGCGTAAACGGTGCAGGCACATACAACCATTTCGCAACTGCAGAACTCACCGCAACCGCCAGCACGGGCTACACCTTTATCAACTGGACCGAGAACGGAACCGTGATATCCACCAGCCCGACTATCAGCTTCATGGTTGAAGGTCCGAGAACACTGGTTGCCAACTTCCAACTCAATAGTTATCAGATTACAGCTATTGCCAACCCGACAGCGGGAGGCACTGCGACTGGTACAGGTACCTACGACCACTTCGAGTCTTGCACACTGGTAGCCACACCAAATGAATACTACGTCTTCACCAATTGGACCAAGAACGGCCAGGTGGTTTCGGACAATGCTACTTACACCTTCACCGTCGAGGGAGGTGGAACCTATGTGGCCCACTTCACCCGTGTCAATCATCAAATCACGGTTTTGGCCAACCCGACCGAAGGTGGTAACGTTTCAGGTGAAGGTTCCTACCCACATGGTTCATATTGCACCTTGACCGCTACGGCCAACACAGGCTATACTTTCTTTAACTGGACAAAGAACGGTGTGGTGGTTTCGAGCAATCCTTCCTATAGCTTCCCCGTGACAGAGGATGCCACATACACGGCCAACTTCAACCTCAACAACTTCCTGGTTACAGTTGCTGCCGATCCAGCGGCCGGTGGTTCGGTGTCTGGCGGCGGCGCATACCTCTTTGGTAGCAATTGCACTGTCTCCGCCATGGCCAATGCAGGTTACACCTTCACCAACTGGACGGTTAACGGCACAGTGGTCTCCACTGATGCTAATTACACCTTCCCGGTAAATGGAAACACCGACCTTATCGCACACTTCAGCCTCAACCACTATAACATCACCGTTTCAGTGGATCCCGAAGTTGGTGGTACTGCCACTGGTGGCGGTAGCTTCACCTATGGTCAAACTTGCACCTTGACAGCCACGGCTAACACAGGCTATGCTTTCATCAATTGGACAAAGAATGGCAACGTGGTAAGCAGCAATGCCTCATACAGCTTTAGCGTCAACGATGGCGGAGATTATGTGGCCCACTTCGCTGTTGCACGTTACACGCTTACCGTGTTGGCAGAACCTGCCGACGGAGGTCATGTCTATGGTGGCGGAACCTACGATTATGGACATGCTGTCGTTTTGCGCGCAATTGCCAATGAAGGCTACGAGTTCATCAACTGGACCAAGAATGGTGATGTCGTCTCATCGAATGCCAACTATTCAGTTGTGGTAAGAGAAGATGCCGAATATAAGGCCCACTTCCAGATCCACACCTATGAAATCAAGGCCCATACAGAACCCTTTAACACTGGCCTCATCGAAGGCGTTGGCTTCTACAACTATGGTGATATTTGTACACTGTCGGTCGATCCGTACGATGAATACGAGTTCATCTGTTGGACTTTAGACGGCCAAGTCGTTTCGGAAGAAGCGAGCTTCTCGTTTGTTGTGACAGAAGGACGCGACTATGTCGCTCATTTGCAATCAGATGGCCTTGCTGAACAAAGTGGCATTACGCTTTCGCTTTACCCGAATCCTGCCAAACGCAGACTGACCATTGAAGCTTCAGAACCTGTCAATATGCTTGAGATTTACAACATTAATGGAGCTTTGGTTTACAAACAGACCAATTGCTCTGACAAGGTTGAAATCAATGTTACGACCTATGCCCCTGGAACCTACATGATTCGTCTGACCACCGACAGCGCTGTTGAGACCAGAAGATTCGTGAAGGAATAAGACCTTCTTTCAAAAACACGTTTTCCCCGCCACATAGTTTGTGGCGGGGATTTTTTATTCTCTCTCTACAATAATTGTTTTGGCGATATCAATATTTTTTTTGTGAAAACAAAGCATCTAATCATTAAATTTGTATCTTTGCCGAAAGAATTCAATGATAACAAAAAAAACCTTGCCATGAAACGTTCTATACTCTTCTTGAATTTCCTTTGTTTTTCGTTGTTATTCGGCCTTCCGTTAACCTCAATGGCACAGGATTCGGACCGTCAAACCATAGTTGACCCGCTGACTGTTTCGGGTACCGTTGGAACCCAGATTACCTCATCGTGGAATAATGCTGACTTGCATTACAATTCCCCTTTTTCGACCACTGCTTACGCCAATATGACATTTAATGTCTATGGCATCAGTGTTCCAATGAGTGTGAACATGATCAACGTGAGTGCCGAACAGTTCACCTTCCCTAAGCCTACTGTCACTTTCAACTTTAGGCCCATTTGGAGAAAATTCACCTTTCATTTCGGTACGTCTTGCATGAATTTCTCCAACTATACCTACAATGGCATTTCCTTTGATGGTGTAGGCTTGGAATACAAAGGCAACAAGTTCCGTTTCGGTGGCTTCTACGGCAATTTCGACCATGCCACCACCTTCCGTACCGAGCTTGATGAACGCGATGCCATCCAATACCTTTCTGACTCGTTGCTTGGCTTGAACAATGTGGCCTATACCACCTTCCCGCAATTCAAGCGCAAGGCTTACGCTGCCCACATAGCTGTTGGTAGCACGCGTAACTATGTAGACCTCAGCCTTCTGCATGCCGCTGATGACCTAAACAGTCTGCCGTCGCAGTGGTATATGTACAACGTGTATTCCTCCGATGTGATTGACACCACGCTCTATGTGCGCGACTCGACAATCAAAGGAAAGGAAAACCTGGCGTTGGGCTTGAAAGGACATTTCAGCTTTGGCAAATGGGTGATGATTGAGACCAACCTTGGTGCCAGCTTGTTTACTCCCGACATCACGCGAAATGAAGTGGTGCTGGAAGGAGAAGGCAGTGGCATCGCTTTGGCCAACAACATCATGGGAGGAATACGGAAATCGGGGCTTTTCAATGTCCGTTACGGCAGTGAAATCCGTTTCGCCGGTGATGCATTGTTGAATCTGAACCTCAGTCCTGTTACCACCACCCTGACTTACCGTTTTGTGCAACCCGACTATACATCGTTGGGAGCCAACGGTTTCAACCAAAACTCCCAGACCTTTGGCGGCAATCTTACTTCATCTTTGTTTAACCACACCGCTTTTCTGACTTTGAACGGCCGTCTACAACGTGACAATTTGGACAAGAAACAATTATTCACCAATCAGGTAGGCTCCTATACCGTCAGTTGGAACAATTCCTTTGGTGATAATGTGAGTTTGTCCATCATGTACAACGGCGTGACACAGAAACAGCTTGACGGTGTAATGGAGGTTTCCGAAAGCACTCGCATCAACCGAATCACCCACTCCTTTGACCTCTCGCCCAGTTACACCTTGCCGCTTGATAACGACCATACCTTCAGTTTGACTTTTAATCTCTTGCAGAACAAGAACCGTAACAAGCAAATGGAGGGCTTGAGTTACGATGTCACCACTACGAGTTACGGTCTCGGTTATGATGTCTATTTTAGAGGCTCACGAGTTTCGCTTAATGCCAATTACGACTACTCCCTGTCGCGCTCCCCTGGCAACAACTACAACTCCCACGGCCTCTCGGGTGGCACCACGTACAAGATTATAAAAAAGGAAAACATGGCTCTTACTGGCAACCTCAGGCTGACCATGGCATATAACGTTGAAAGGACGGAAGCAGAAGACTTGTCGGACTCAGACAGACAGGTTCTGAACTACCTCGCCCGTCGCGTTGGCGCACAAGCCAGTACAGAGATGACTAACGACCTCTCTGTCGCTGCCCGTATAGGTGCCTCGTTGAACTACATGGATCGCCACAATGCGTCCTTCTACTTCTCTGTAAGTAACTATAGCGATAACATCATTATTGGCCAACACGTGGCTGTCAACACCGATGTGCGTCTAATGGTAGAGTACAGCTATAGCTTCGCTTCACGTTTGATTAAGTCAAAAAAACATAGATAACAACTCAGAATCATAAAAAACAAATCTTGATATGAAACGCATTATTCGAATTCTAGCTTTGACCCTTGCTCTCGTTACGGGACTAATGTCTGTATCGGCACAGACAGTTCAAGTGGTATTGTTCCCTAAGGTTAGTGCATTGCCATCGACAGCGCTTAGCTATTTGGATGATCCATTGTCCCGTTACTTCAACATACAGTTTATCGTGACTGGCGCTGGTAGCGATGGCCTGGACATTTTCTTCGATATGAATATGACAGTCAACACCAATCCACGGCTCTATGTCCGCACTCGACCAGACGTGCTTCCCATGCAGTCTATTCACGTGCACGAAGGAGTTAACCTAATGAGTGCCGACGCGTTGAATACTCAAGTTCTGATGCGTACGGAAACCAGTTATGATTATAGCAATCTCCTCGACGCACAACAGTTGCCCGAAGGCACCTATACGCTTTGTGTGGACGTCTACCGATGGACTGACAAGGACAATCCTGCACGAGAATCCATCACCATTGGGCCTTGTCCTACGTTTGTCATTTGCTATTCGGGGTCCGCACCCGAACTGGAGTCTCCCATGCCAGGTGCACAATTAGCCTTGAATGGTGCCCAAGTGGTGATACCTAATAAGAAAATCAATTTCTTTTGGACTCCCGTCATCTCCAACTGTTCCGGCAAAAGCGCCAACTTCAATTATAAGTTGAAGGTGGTGAAAGTGCTGAAAGGTCAGAACTATCGGGATGCCATCAGGGTCAACCCCACAGTCCTTTCCACAATGGTAAAAAACAACACCTTTGCAGTATTTGACACTTTGCGCGATATCAAGGTACAGATGGAAAAAGGTGCACTCTATGTGGCACAGGTACAGGCCGAACAAATCCAGACTGGCTCTAGGACAGAGAATTTCAACGTTGCCAATGATGGCAAAAGCCAACCGATGCCTTTCTATTGGGGCTACGCTGAAGGTGAGAATCTTATGAGTTCCCAGCTGGGGGGATTAGACAGCCCTAACATCTACCCTAACGGAATCTTGGATGATAACAATGACACCCCAACAGAAAGCTATAAGAGAAGATATGGTTATAGTGTGGAGGAGGAGGATAGCGAAGAAGGGGATGAAAGTGAAGGAATTGAGGGTCTGACAATATGGGATGGCGGCGTTGAGGAGGTGTCTGAATTGGACAACATTCAAGATGAGATGAAAAATCCCTACCTCGCTGGTTTTATCCAAGATGCCGCCGCTGTGGCTGAACTCACGGAAGCCTATCCTGATGAACGACAATATGTGCCTACTCCCAAGCGCCGTTATGTGGAGAGCGACGGCTACTACACCGTCCCTATGACCGATGATTTAGAAGTCAGTTTCATGCCCATACGACATGAATCGCTAAAAAATGTCTCCTATACCATAGAATTGTATGATTACATGGAAGGTGGCATTGACAGTATCACAGCTTACGAACCTCTGTTTGTAGAGGAGATTGAAGATGCGCCTGAGAGCTTCAACAAGATGGATAGCCATGAATTGATAAGCCGCACACTTACTGGATGGGGTTCCGAGCTGGAACAAGGCAGTCTCTACTATCTGCAACTTTCAAGCTTCTATACGGTTGATTATTGGAATTACTCGATTTCCGACACTAGTTTTTACGTCAATGAGATGTTGGCAGAACACGTCCACGACACCATCTCGCGTGAATTTGTGGAAGAAGAGTTGGAGCATACTACCGGAGTCATGTTCCAATGGGGTGACAACCCTGAGGCGCCAGAGTTCACGACACCACAATGGAAGGCTCCAGTAGATCGCTCAAACGATGATATTTATGACCCGGTTAATTACAGACTTCCCACCTCTGTGCCAGAAATACAGAAAGCAAAGACGTTCCCTGTTTCCTGGACTCCTGTCAAGAATGTAGCCAAAGGGGACAAGGTGGAATATGAGGTGAATGTCTATGAGCTAAAGCCAGACCAAACCTTGGAAAAGGCTATTTCAGTAAATGAGGTGTTAGTCTCACGAACCGTGACCAATGCCAATGAGATTTCCGAAAATGATACGGATTTCTTCAAGGTATTCTCCGCCAAGAAGACTTACGTGATGACACTTAGCACAAGTGTCGACGGTGAAAGCGACACCATTTACCACTTTAAGAATGGCAACAAAGCTCTTCCTGTCATCTTTAAGGTAGTGAAATAATCACTCAGAAGCTTCTTGACGTGATCAAGCTACGGGGGCGTAAATTCAAGTAAAGGATTTACGTCCCCGTTTTGTGTCTTGCCGTCATCAAGGTTTGGATTCACCAAAGTCATTGGACTCAAAAAAAATGTACCGCTCCTTGTCACAAAACGGCTTCTTCAAACGTCTTGTAAATGTAAAAGCTCCAAAGATGGACCCTGAATTTGAAAAGACATATCAAAGCTATTACCCGAAACTGTTCAGGATTGCAACTAAAATACTGCAAGACTCAGAGGACGCAAAAGATGTGGTGCAGGAAGTGTTCACCGCGTATTATTTCGCGATGAACAACGAGAAAGTCATTCGCGACACGAAAAACTGGCTTGTCAGGAGTACCATCAACAAAGGAATTGACTACAAACGGAAAACGGCAAGGACTGTCACGTTGGAAAACCCAATGCCCGAAACAAATGAAAGCCCCCAAGACGAAGCCCCCGACATCCTCAACGCGATAGCGCATCTCAACGAGAAGGAGCAAACGCTTGTCGTGCTTTACAGCGAAGGTTATTCCTACAAGGAAATCGCAGAGATTACGGGGCGCAATTACCATTCCATAGGGAAAACCCTGTCGAGAATCTTGGATAAAATCAAAAAACACGTGCTATGAAACACTTGAACGACAAAACGATACAAAGCTATATTGACAATGAATTGCCAGAAAGCGATAGAAAGAAGGTGGAAATGCACCTCGAAGAATGTTCATCGTGCAGGCAAAAAATCGAAGCACAACGGTCTTTCTCAGAAAAAATGAAGAAATCGTTGGAGACCTTGGTTCCGGATAATGTCGCAGTGCCAGAATTCAGTTTCAGAAACGCCGCAAGCCCAAAAGTGAACATTGTCCGTATTGTTTTTATCTCCTCCTTGTCTACGGCTTGCGCCATCGCACTTGTGATATTTGCGTTCAACTGGTTTTCGAAACCCGAGCCAGAGCCAGCCGATTTCATCTTCGATTATTACACCATAGAAGATTACGACGCCAACAAGCCTTCTGCCGAACAGGAATTTGCTGAGTTCAAGATGCATTTACAAACAGAAGAAACGGATATTAACCTTTAAATACCAAAGCCATGAAAAACTTGCTTTTCATCATTGTTTTAGCCATCACAACTTGCTTTCAAGCTAATGCGCAAGTGATTCAACTCGTTCCCGATGAAACCTACGGTCAGGGGAACAACTGGGACAAAATCTTTGACACCTATTATGACACCGTAATAGGCCGCCCCTATGGATTGCGGAAGCAACTCGTCCTTTTCGACGACGGCAAAGCCATCATCAGCCACGCCACAAGAAACAGGTATTCCCTCTTCGATTCAAACGGCAAGTTCCTGAAAGACATTACCTTGTACTTCGCTGACAAAGGCAAGAAGCCTCGTAACCTCCAACCCGTGGAAGGGAAATTAGGTAACCTGTATTTCACTCGGGCCAACAACACGGGCGACATTTATCTATTTGACAACAACGGGTTGATTGTCAAAGAACTGAAAATCAAATACCAAGCTTTGGAAATGCTGGCATTGGACGACCACCACATTGCCATCTATGGAGGCACGTCGTGGACTAATAAATACAGGCACTTGGTATCCCTTTTGGATACAAACACAGGCAAGGAGAAAACCCTTTGCGATGTATTTGAAGACATGAACACAGACCTCAAAGACAAAGGCTACTTCATTTACACAGAAAGCAAAAGGAACGACATGAAAGGCCGGTGGCAAATCGTGAAAGTCAACGGCAAGCTCATCGTTTCCAACCCGATAGATGGGCTGGTGAGAACATACGATTTCAACGGTAACAAAATCTCTGAGAAACTATTGGATTGGGAGCCGCAAACTCTGTCCGTTAAAGAGCAAATTGCTTTGCAAAGCGCACGAATCAAGGATTTGAAAGATGATTTACCAGGGGAAACCGACGAGAGAGTGCTTCATTATTACAACAATCTGATTACCTTTTACGAAAATGGCATCCCACACATTAAAGAACCTATCAATATGGGGTGGTTCACCATGGCCATCAAGGGCCACGACGGCAACATCCTTTTCTTTGACGATGCAGAGGAAGCTGGAAAAAACACGTTCCATGTCTATTCTGTCAGCAAAGGGCAAAGCATTTCGACAGGCTCCTTCCAATGCGAAGACTACGACCTTGCCATTACCAAAAAGCGCTTCGTGTGCCACGGCGGGTATTACTATGGCGTTCAGGTGCTGAAGAATTGCGAAGGCATACCGCTGCGATTGGTGAGGTTTAGGGCAAAATAGAACCAAATTGACCTAACAGCTACAAAAAAAAACTCAACCAATTGAATAACAACTGGTTGAGTTTTCTTTTTTGTACCCGAGGCCGGGCTCGAACCGGCACGCCTTTAAAGGGCAAGGGATTTTAAGTCCCTCGTGTCTACCAATTCCACCACTCAGGCACTTACACAAAAAATCCCGACTTCCATCGGGACCTTGTGG
>JAEEGF012168576.1_pt1 | contig 11481 bp, 4 predicted proteins | sample 9134171 | NCBI WGS metagenome assembly JAEEGF01 (sample SAMN16246542, study PRJNA631951) | gut metagenome | biome: gut microbiome; feature: rumen; material: AP-attached | host: Bos | place: Iran: Karaj | collected 2018-10
CAGGAGGGTGCGCTGAGCATCGTCTATGCGCCCGACAACAAGGTCTATATCCAGCATCCCGTTTCCCTGTCTTACTACGACGGCTGGGTAGAGGGTACGCTGAGCGACGACGGCAGGACGATTACCGTGCCCATGGGCCAGTACATCGCCTACACCAAGTCGCTGGAGATGGCGGTACAGGTGGCTATGTTCAGATATGACGAGGAAGCCGGCACCTACTTCTACGATGAGTCGGTCGAGGAAGTGACCTACACCATCGAGGACGACGGCACCGTGAGACTGAACGGCACCGACCAGACCTTGATTCTGGGAACGATGAACCGTGCCTTTGGCGACGTGTTCCAGTATCTGGACTACGAGTGGCTGCAGGATGGCGACTATGCCTCGGTATATGTCCTTGCCGAAGAGCAGCCCTTGACGCCTCCCGAGGGCCTGGTGACTTCTGACTTCTACATGACCACGGCCGTCAACGACGGCATGGATTGGGACCCCGTTGCCGTTGTCGTGAAGATGGGCATGGACGGTGAAGACGTGTGGTTGCAGGGCATCTCCAGGTATCTGCCCGATGCTTGGATCAAGGGTGTGCACCAGGGTGATAAGATTGTCTTTGAGAATCCCCAGCTGCTGGGCTCCTATGGTATGCTGTTCTACTTCAAGTGCGCCGCATTTGACCCGACGACCGGCAATACTACGCAGAAGAACATGGAACTGACCATCAACGGCGACGGCAGTTTCTCGACGATTGATTACATCTTCACCACCGTCCACAAGGACGAACTGCAATACATCAATTACTACCAGGGATTGACGCTCTCGCAGTATCCCGATATTGTCGTGATACCGCCCATCGGCCTCCAGGAGCATGATTACAACTTCTCCTATAAGACCAAGGCCGGTCCCTATGGCCCGCTCGTGCCGCGCCAGATGAAGGTTAAGGTGGTCTTCTTCGAGGACGAGGTCTATATCCGTGGCATGTGTGAGCTCCTGCCCAATGCTTGGGTGATGGGACGCTTGGTTGACGGCAAACTGGTGATGAATCTCTCCCAGTTCCTGGGCAGCTACAAGGAAGAGTACTCCGCCACTTATCCTCTCTTCCTCACCGCGTTTGACAACAGCACGGGCCTGCTGGTACCCCAGGTGGAATTCAACTGCGACGACACCAACCGCACCTTCACCGGTTGCAGCTATCCGTTGAGCATCGGCATCAACAAGACGGGCTACCTGAGCCTTCAGGATTACTTTGATGCGGCACTGATTCCCGACAACTCGGGCGTTGAGACCATCGTGGCCGATGATGCCTACATCGTCGGGTATTACGACCTGCAGGGCCGCCAGCTTGAACAGGCTCCCTCCAGGGGCATCTACCTGGAGAAGTACTCCGACGGCACCACCCTGAAGGTGCTGAAGTGATAAGGCTTTAGCTTTTAGTTAGATATGTCAGCGGTTTCCTGTAAGGGGAGCCGCTGACTTTTTAATGGAACGAGATAGAAATTGACCCTGAAAGTTTATTTAAATATGAACCTTTAATTAGATAAATTCGTGAAATTAGCATGCGCCCCGCAGGGCCTTGGCGAACGGCTAAATCAATGCTCGGTTTAGATGCTGTCCAGGTGGGTGATGGTGCGCAGCACCGTCAGGGCGCTGCTCACGCTGGGGATGCTGAAGATGACGATGCTGCGGCGGCCGTTTTTCTGGCGCAGGCCGCAGCGCTTGGGATTCTGCTGCAGGTATTGGAGCAGGCGCCCGAAGGCCGGCGACTGGTAGTAAGCCACGTTCTCCTCGCCCACGAGGAACAGGTACATGCTCTGCTGGCGGATGACCAGTTTCTCGATGCCCAGGCGGCGCGCCGTGCGGCGCAGCGGCACGATGCGGATGAGTTCGGCGGCCATGTCGGGAATCTTGCCGAAACGGTCCTCCAACCGCTTCTCAAATTCCTCGACCTGCTCGTCGGTTTCCATGTTGTCGAGTTCGCGGTACAGCGTGATGCGCTCGCTCTCCTGCGGCACATAGCTGGCGGGGAACATCAGTTCCAGGTCGGTATCTACCACACAGTCGGTGATGAACTCGGTGTCCTCGCCCTGCTGGTCGTTGCCGGCAAAGGTATCGACAAACTCCTCGTTGCGCAACTCGGTCACGGCCTCCTTGAGCACTCGCTGGTAGGTCTCGTAGCCCAGGTCGGCGATGAAACCGCTCTGCTCGGCACCCAGCAGGTTGCCCGCACCGCGGATGTCCAGGTCCTGCATCGCAATCTGGATGCCGGCTCCCAGGTCGCTGAAACTTTCGATGGCCTGCAGTCGGCGGCGAGCGTCGGTGGCAAGCGGTTTGCCCGGCGGCACGAGCAGGTAGCAGAAGGCCTTGCGGTTGCTGCGGCCCACACGGCCACGCAGCTGGTGCAGGTCGCTCAGTCCGTAGCGGTCGGCATTGTTGATGATGATGGTGTTGACGTTGGGCATGTCGATGCCGTTCTCGATGATGGTCGTCGACAGCAGCACGTCATAGTCATGGTTGCCAAAGTCGATGATGGTCTGCTCCAGCCGCTCGGGCGGCATCTGGCCGTGGCCCACGGCGACGCGGGCATCGGGTACCACGCGGTGTATCATGTTCTCCAACTGCTCGAGCTGCTCGATGCGGTGGTTGACAAAGAACACCTGGCCGTTGCGCGAGAGTTCGAAGTTGATGGCCTCGGCGACGATGTCATCGTTGAGCGTGCCCACGGTGGTGAGGATGGGGTAGCGGTTGGCGGGCGGGGTGGTCAGCGTACTCAGGTCACGGGCGCCCATGAGCGAGAACTGCAGCGTGCGCGGGATGGGCGTGGCGCTCATCGTCAGCGTGTCCACGTTGAGTTTCAACTGCTTGAGTTTGTCCTTGACGGCAACACCGAACTTCTGCTCCTCGTCCACGACCAGCAGCCCCAGGTCATGGAACTGCACCGTCTTGCCGATGAGTTTGTGGGTGCCGATGAGGATGTCGATTTTGCCCTCCTTGAGGTCGGCCAGCAGTTGCTTCACCTCTTTGGGCTTGCGGGCGCGGCTCAGGTAGTCCACGCGCACGGGGAAGTCGTGCAGGCGCTCGCTGAAGGTGCGGTAATGCTGGAACGCCAGCACGGTCGTCGGTACAAGCACGGCCGTCTGCTTGCCGTCGATGGCAGCTTTGAAGGCAGCGCGCACAGCAATCTCGGTCTTGCCGAAGCCCACGTCGCCGCAGATGAGGCGGTCCATCGGCTTGTCGCTCTCCATGTCGGCCTTGACGGCCTGTGTCGCTGTCAGCTGGTCGGGGGTGTCCTCGTAGATGAACGATGCCTCGAGCTCTTGCTGCAGGTAGCCGTCGGGGGTGAAGGCAAAGCCCCGCTGCTCGCAGCGCGCGGCATATAGGCGGATGAGTTCGCGGGCGATGTCCTTCAAGCGGCTCTTGGTGCGCGCCTTCATCTTGGCCCACGTGTTGGAGCCCAGTCGGTTGAGCCGTGGGGGCTCGCCGTCCTTGCTGCGGTACTTGGTGAGTTTGTGCAGCGAGTGGATGGACACATAGGCCTCGTCGCCGTGCAGGTAGATGAGCTTGATCATTTCCTGGGGCGTGCCGTTCATGTTCATGCGCATCAGGCCGCCAAAGCGTCCCACGCCCAGGTCCTCGTGCACGATGAAGTCGCCCTTCTCAATCTGGCTGAGTTCCTTGAGCGACAGCGCCAGTTTGCCCGAACGCGCACGGTCGCTCTTGAGGTTGTACTTGTGGAAACGGTCAAAGATCTGGTGGTCGGTGAACACGCACAGCTGCAGGTCATCGTCCACAAAGCCCTCGTGGATGGTGCGCAGCACGGGCTCAAACGTGATATTGTCGCCACGGTCCTCAAAGATGGAGTGCAGGCGCTCAATCTGCTTGGCGCTGTCGCTCAGGATGAGGATTCGGTAACCGCGGGACAGGAAGTCGGTGAACGACTGCCCGATGAGGTCAAAGTTCTTGTGGTAGATGCCCTGTGGCTTGCAGTGCAGCGACAACCGCTTGACGCCACGCTCAGGGGCCGCCTCGCCGTTGGTGAACTCGATGCACCGCATGTGCGACAGGCGTTCGACAAACTGGTCGGCGTCCACCAGCTTGCTGGTGGCCTGGGTGTCGCCCTCGCCCGCTATCAGTGCGCTGGCCGACATGCCCTCGCGGGCAATCTCGCCGATGCGCGTCGTCAGCCAGTGCTTGCTGCGGCACAGCACGATGGTCTTCTCGCCCACGTACTCCAGCAGCGACACGTTGTTCTCGCGGCCGCTGCTCGACGCGTCGCCGTTGAGGATGCTCACCTGTTCCAGGCGCTCCTCGCTCAACTGCGTCTCGACGTTGAATGTGCGTATACTGTCGATGTCGTCGCCCCAGAAGTCAATACGGTAGGGGCGCTCGTTGCTGTAGGAGAATACGTCGAGGATAGAGCCGCGCACGCTGAACTGCCCCGGCTCATACACATAGTCCACCATCACGAAGCCCAGTTCGCGCAGCCGTGCCGACACCTCCGTTAGGTCGGCCGTGCTGCCCACGCGCAACTGCACCGTGCTGGCTGCCACGTCCTCACGGCTACGCACGCGCTCGGCCAGCGCCTCGGGGTAGGTGACCACCCATTGCACTGTAGCGTCGTCAAACCACCGGTTCAGCACCTCGGTGCGCAGGATCTCGTTGGGGGCATCCACCTGGCCGTACTTGATGTCGCGCTTGTAGCCCGACGGGAATATCAGCACCTGCTTGTCGCTCGTCAGCTGGCACAGGTCGTTGTACATGTATCCAGCCTCGTCCAGGTCGTTGACCACAATCAGGTAGGGACACTCCCGCTGGGGCAGCCTCGAGAGCAGCATCGCTGCACTCGACCCCGCCAGTCCGTCGATGACGGCATTGCCGCTACCGGCCAGCAGCTTCTTCACTGCCGCCTTGCGACTAGCCGTGTTAAACAGTTCACACAGTTGTGTAATCTCCATAAGACTGCAAAATTACAAAAAACTTTCCGTTTTCACCTCCCGCCCCTGACGATATCCATCAAACACCCCCCGACGACACGCTAATTCATCGAACTCATCGTCTTCCTTTTATTAATGTAGTGGTGAGGTGTTGCGGTTAGGGGGGGATAATAACCAAAGACGGGGCTGCTTGCGCAGTCCCGCCTTCGGGCGCTTCTTCTTGGACTTGAACCAAGGACCCCCTGATTAACAGTCAGATGCTCTAACCAACTGAGCTAAAGAAGCAGTCATTGTTATGAAAGTTAAGCGCTTCTTCTTGGACTTGAACCAAGGACCCCCTGATTAACAGTCAGATGCTCTAACCAACTGAGCTAAAGAAGCGTTTTTGCACCCCTCGGCAGACCCCTGCCGAAAAATGCGGTGCAAAGTTACTGCCAATATTTGAACTGTGCAATATTTTTTGCAAAAAACTTGCTTTTTTTCGTGTGATAAAGGTTTTTTAGGCTGCTAAAGTGGACAATATTCGGGGAATAATAGTATTTTCGCAGCCAAAATCATGTGATGAATGAAAAAGACGCTTAAATATCTCGCTTGGGGTTGCGTGGCGCTGTGCCTGGCTGCCCCGACAGCCCTTGCCGATACCGATAGGGCGGTGAACGATGACACTGCTGTAGCCCGCAGCCTGGACATCTTCAACTCGCTGTACAAGGAGCTGAACACCTTCTATGTCGATACAATCGATGCCCAGAAGGCCATCGAGAATGCCATCAACGCGATGCTTGACGACATCGACCCCTATACCGAGTACATCCCGTCGAAGGAGACCGACGAGTTCATGACGCTGAGCACGGGTGAGTACGGCGGCATCGGCAGCTACCTGATGGAGCGCACGGTCGATGGCCGCAAGGGGGTTTACATCAGTGGCCCCTATGAGGGAAGCCCGGCGGCGCGGGCAGGTCTGCGCGCTGGCGACCGCATCATCATGATCGACGGCGACAGCACCGACACCTGGACGAGTGAGCAGGTGAGCAAGCGCCTCAAGGGACAGGCCAACACCCACCTGACGGTGAAGGTGGTGCGCCCCTATGACGAGGACAGCATCAAGACCTTCTCGTTCAACCGCGAGACCATCAGCGTCAACCCCGTGCCCTACTATGGCGTGACGCGCGACAACATCGGCTACATCGACCTGACGACCTTCAACGAGAAGTCGGCCCAGCAGGTGCGTGACGCTGTCATCGCACTCAAGAAGGACCCGCGCGTGAAGAGCATCGTGCTGGACCTGCGCAGCAATGGCGGCGGCATTGTCGAGGGGGCTATCCAGATTGTGGGATGCTTTGTCCCCAAGGGCACCCAGGTGCTCGTGATGCGCGGCCGCGACAAGTCGAGCGAGCGCACCTACAAGACCACCTCCGACCCTGTTGACACCAAGATTCCCCTGGCAGTGCTCATCGACGGCGGCTCGGCCAGCGCGAGCGAAATCACTGCGGGAGCCCTGCAGGACCTGGACCGTGCCGTAATCATCGGGTCTCGCTCCTTCGGCAAGGGGCTGGTGCAGTCCACCCGCTCGTTGCCCTACGACGGCATGCTCAAGGTCACCATCGCCAAGTATTACATCCCCAGCGGACGCCTCATCCAGGAGGTGGACTACGGTAACCGCAATGCCGACGGCACCTACAAGAAGACCACGACCGACAGCACGGCCCGCGTGTTCCACACGGCACACGGCCGCGAGGTGCTCGAGGGCGGCGGCATCATGCCCGACATCAAGGTGGAGCCGCGTGAGTTGAAACGCATCGTGTACAACATCATGCGCGACCACTGGGACTTTGACTTCGCCACGCGCTATGTTGCTCAGCACCAGGGCGGCATTGCCAGCCCGGCCGACTTTGAGGTGACCGACGACATGTTCAACGAGTTCAAGGCGTTTCTCAACCCCGACAAGTTTGAGTACGACAAGGTGTGCGAGCAGCAGCTTGCCGCCCTGCGCAAGACCGCCACGGCCGAGGGTTACATGAACGACTCGACGGCGGCCCAGTTCGACCGTCTCGAGGCCCTGCTCAAGCACGACCTGGACCACGACCTGGACCTGCACCGCCGCGACATCGCCTACCTGCTGTCGCAGGAAATCATGGACCGCGTGTACTACCAGCGCGGCCAGGTCGAGAATTCCATCAAGGACGATGAATACCTGGACCAGGCTAAGGAGATGTTTGACAAGCCGGGCGAGTATGCCCGCATCCTGAACCTCAAGGGCAAGAAACGGTTCTGACGCTCTCCCCATCGTCCCCCATCTGTCCCCATCACCCCTCATCTGACAGCCTGATGTGAAAAAAAATCGGGCTGCCATAGTGCTTGCTATCTATTTATTTCGTATCTTTGTGGGTTAACTCAAAACCTCTACGACAATGTCAAAGTTACAGCTCACACAGGAACAAAAACTAGCGCAGCGCTTGTCGCTTGAACTACAGCGCCAGTTGGGTACGGTACTCGAGAAAAATGATGCCGAGTTGTCGGAATATATCGACAACAAGGTGGATGAAATTCCTGCCCTCGAAAAGGTAAAAGACAGTGAACCTGACCCCGATGCCGAGGAGTCGAACGACAACGGCCCCGATCGCGACGAGGACCAGGAGCGCGGCGAGGAAAAGAACCAGGACGATGCTGCAGGCAAAGATGATGCTGATGAAGGCGGCACCGACAATAAAGAAGAGTATCAGACCGAGCCCGATACGGAACTGGAGGTGCCCGAGCGCGAAATCCCCGTTGACGAAGACGACGACTCCAATGAGTGGTCGCGTTACATGGCCAACAACCGCAGTGCCGATGACGAGCATGTCGGCCCCATTGCCGTGGCCGAGACTTCGTTGATGGATTTCCTGCTGGGGCAGTTGGGCGAACTCCAACTGGACGAGCTTAAGTTGGACATCGCCAGGGAAATTGTCGGGAGTCTTGAGGATGACGGGTATATGAGGTGCAGCATCGCTGATATCGAAAGAAGTTTCTTGAATAAGGGCATAATCATTGCACGAAACCAAATCGAAGAGGCTCTCGCCATTGTGCAGAAACTGGACCCGCCAGGCATCGCCGCCCGGGATTTGAAGGAGTGCATCAGACTGCAACTGGAACGTAAGCCTGACAACGAAGACGTGCAGCTCGCCATCAAGATGGTGGATACCTGCTTTGACCTGTTTGCCAGCGGCAACTTTGCTGCGATAGCCAATCGGTTGAAAATCAGCGTTGAGCGCGCCAAACAGGTGTTTGAACAGCAGATTAGGCATGGTATCAATCCGCGTCCCGGAGGTGCCTTTAGCTCCAGGAGCGACAACAACCAGCAGCTGACACCCGACTTCCAGGTGGAGTGGGACGAGAACACCAGGCGATTGACGGTCACCTTGTGCAACAACATCCCCGAACTGCAGATTAGCGAGAGTTTCGCCCTGCAGGTCGAGCGCTACAAGTCGGGCGTGCCCTTGAGCGTCAAGGAACAGAAAGAAAAGAAGACCATCGTCGATGCCTACCAGCGCGCCAGCTCCTTCATCGAGGTGCTCAGACAGCGGCAGGAAACCCTGTTCAAGACGATGGAGGCCATTGTCAAGTGCCAGGCCAAGTATTTCGAGTCTGGCGACGAGCGTGACCTGTGTCCCTTGGGGCAGCAGCAGATTGCCGAGATGATCGGCAAGGATGTGTCGGTCGTTTCCAGGGCGGTCAACAACAAGTATGTGCAGTTGCCGTGGGGCGTAAAGAGCCTCAAGTCCTTCTTCAGTGAGGACATCAACGGCATGTCCAGGCACCAGGTGTATGACGACCTCAAGAAGTTGGTTGATGCCGAGGATAAGAGCCACCCGCTGAGCGACGATGCCTTGTGCAGCCGTCTCAAGGAGATGGGTTACAAGCTGGAGCGCCGCACGGTGGCCAAGTACCGCGAACAGCTGAAAATCCCCAGCAGCACCCAGCGCCGCAAGATGTCGCGGTAAACCCGGCTGCTGCTGTTATCACCCCGTCTAGTATCATCGACGAATTATGCCAATCACCAGATATACCATCAACAAGTTCATTGCCGGCCTGGCCAATTTCCTGACCACGGCATTGAGCCCGTTGCTGATGCCCACCTATGGCATCTTCCTGGCCCTGTGGATGTCGGTGCTGTGCCTGCAGTCCTATGGCACTCGCGTGTCGATTCTGCTCGTGTGCATGGGCATCACGTGCATCCTGCCGCTCATCTTCCTGAGCGTGCTGCGCCATTTCAAGGTCATCAGCAGCCTCCATGTCGAGGTGCGTGAGCAGCGCCTGCGTCCCTACCTGTTCGCTGCGCTGTGCTATGCGGTGGCCGCCTTCTACCTGTACTACCGTCACCAGCCGCAGTGGTTCATCATGTTCATGGTGGGCTCGGCTGTCACGGTGCTGGTAGTGGCGCTCATCAACCTGCGCTGGAAAATCAGTGCCCACATGGCCGGCATCGGCGGGGTGGTGGCCCTCATCTACCAGATTCACGTGATGGGGCTGAATGCCTTCGACCTGCTGTTGCCGCTGTGCATCGCCGTTGTGGTGGCTGGTGCGTTGGGGTCGGCAAGGCTGGTGCTGCGTCGCCACGACTTGTGGCAAGTAGTGTCAGGGGCCGTCGTGGGTTTCCTGTGCGTGTGCCTGACGATGAGTCTGCTGGGATAACGGCATCATTTTTTGTAAAGATATATAAGGATTAAGAAGTAAGAATAAAGGACAATGTAACAATTAAGGAAAGACTCAGTATGGATTTCAACTATAAACGCCGTGCCACCGTCAGCGTGAATGTGGGTGGCATCGCCATGGGCAGCGAGTGGCCCGTGCGCGTACAGACGATGACTAATACCGCCACCGATGATGTAGAAGCCAGTGCTGCGCAGTGCCAGCGCATTGCCTATGCCGGCGCCGACTATGTGCGGCTCACGGCCCAGGGCGTGAAGCAGGCCGAAAGCATCGGTGACATCTCAGCCCGACTGCGGGCACAGGACTGCAACATTCCGCTGATTGCCGACATCCATTTCAATCCTAACGCGGCCCTGGCGGCTGCTGCGGTGTGCGAGGGCGTGCGCATCAACCCGGGCAACTTTGTGGACCCGGCCCGCACCTTCAAGCAGATGGAATATACCGATGAGGAATATGCCGCCGAATTGGGCCGCATCCGTGAGGCCCTGCTGCCGTTCATCGCCGTTTGCCGCGAGCATCACACGGCGGTGCGCCTGGGTGTGAACCATGGCTCGCTCAGCGACCGCATCATGAGCCGCTATGGCAACACGGCGGCAGGCATGGTCGAGAGCGTGATGGAGTTCCTGCGCGTGTTTGTCCAGGAACAGTTCCTCGATGTGGTCATTTCGATGAAGGCATCCAATGTCGTTGTCATGGTCGAGGCAGTGCGCCGCCTGGTGGCTGCGATGGACCGTGAGGACATGCATTTCCCGCTCCACCTGGGCGTGACCGAGGCGGGCTTTGGCGAAGACGGCCGCATCAAGAGTGCCGTGGGTATCGGTGCCCTCATGGCCGAGGGCTTGGGTGACACCATCCGCGTCTCGCTCAGCGAGGAACCCGAGGAGGAAGTGCCTGTGGCCCGCAAACTCGTGGACTACATCAGTCAGCGCGAGGGACATGACGCTATCCTGACCGAGAGCAACCCGGGCTATGACGCACTGGCGCCCGAGCGACGTGCCACCTTCACCGTCAACAGGTGCATCGGTGGTTCGCAGCAGCCTGTGGTCATCGCCAGTTACCGCCCCGACGAACTTGATGGCGCTGACCTGCAGCCCGACTTTTACTATAGCAGTGACGGCCTGATTGACGGCATGCACCAGTTCCTCGTGCCTCTGGACTGCTGGCGCGGTGAGCGCAACGTCTATCCCCTGCTCACGCTGGGCGAGTGGGACCGCAGTCCCGCTACCGACCTGCGTTTCCTGCAGCTGCCGGCCTCCACGCCGGTGGAAAGGCTGGAGTTCCTGCGCGACCGCAACGACACCGTGCTCGTCATCACTCCCGTGGGCAAGAACATCCCCGGTGAGCAGCAAGCCTTCACCCACGCCCTCGACGCGGCAGGCATCAAATGCCCCGTCGTGGTGCGCAACACCTATACCGACAGCTCCAGCGAGTGGCTCCAGGTCAAGGCCGGAGCCGACCTGGGCGCCGTGATGCTCAACCGCCGTGCCGACGGCATCTGGCTCGAGGCACCCAACTGCCATAGTTGTGCCGATGTGGTGCGCTATGCCTTCGCCATCCTGCAGGCCGTGCGCCAGCGCATCAGCAAGACCGAGTTCATCTCTTGTCCGGGTTGTGGCAGGACGATGTTTGACCTGCAGACCACCGTGCAGCGTGTCCAGCAGGCGACGGCCCACCTCACCCATCTCAAGATTGCCGTGATGGGCTGCATCGTCAACGGGCCTGGCGAGATGGCCGATGCCGATTATGGCTACGTCGGCGCCGCCGCGGGCCGCGTGAGCCTCTACAAGGGCAAGCAGTGCATCGAGATGAACATCCCCGAGGATGAAGCCATCGACCGCCTCATCGACCTCATCAAGGAGCAGGGCGATTG
>JAEEGF011293762.1_pt1 | contig 11480 bp, 7 predicted proteins | sample 9134171 | NCBI WGS metagenome assembly JAEEGF01 (sample SAMN16246542, study PRJNA631951) | gut metagenome | biome: gut microbiome; feature: rumen; material: AP-attached | host: Bos | place: Iran: Karaj | collected 2018-10
AGCAGCATATGCGCCGCAGCAAATCAAAGCCGCAACGAAAGCTACAAACGTAAGGGCAAAAATCTTTTTCATATCTGTCAAATTATTATGTTTCCGATATAACCTTGCGAATATACAAAAAATCGGCCACGCTTGCTAAAAACGCGTTATTTCCAAAGCGTGTAACGAAGGCCCATATAGTATTTCGCTCCCATAAGCGGACCCCAGACGAAGCTGGCGTTGAATGCAGAGCCGAAAGGCTTGTCGGCCGAAAGGATGGCATCCATCTGGTGGAAGCCGGTGAGGTTTTCTCCTCCTATATAGATATCGATTCCGCGGAACTTGCGGGTGATCTGGGCGTAAAGCATCGGATAGACCGGCGAGGTCTTCATTCCCCAGGCCTCGGCGGCGAACCACGGCAGTTTCATCGGGCCGTTGACCTGTGCGGTGAAGTCGAAGACCCACTTGCTCATCGGGGTGCTGTACTGCAGGTTGAGGACGCCCTTGTAACGGCTGGTCATAGGCCTCTCCACGAGTCCCTGTCCCTTGAGGGTAACCCTGGCGTCGGTGTAGCGGAAAGTAGCCGTGAGGGTGAAGCGCTCGAAGGGCTCCACATTGAAATCGGCCTGGTAAGTATTTGTGAATGAAGGGCCGGCGAGATTGTAGATATCCACAAGGCCGAACTCCGCCTCCTGATCGACTATCACCTGATTGTTGAACGCATTGTGGAAGTAGTCGAAACTCAGGTAAGTGTTCTCCTCATCGAAACCGAAGGGCAGATAGAAGGTCACGTTGCCGCCGTAGGTCCAGGCATCTTCCATGGTATTGAGATCATCTTCTATCTTGATAATACGGCCGGTGGAGAACATTCCAAGGTTGTCGGTGAAGATGTTGGAGCAGCGGAATCCACGGCCGCCGAGCGCCCTGAAGATAACCTGGTCGGTAAAGGCGTATTTGAAATTGGCCCTGGGCGCCAGCATCCATCCGTGGAGCCAGTTGTGCTCCAGATTCAGGCCGGTCTGGACGGTAATCTTCTCGTCAAGGGTATAAGTGTACTCACCGAATACGGCCAGAGAATTCTCGATGTAACTCATATCGGTGGGCTTGTAGTTTATGGAATGGTTGAGAGCCAGAAGATTGTCGGTATAGATCTGCTTGAAGTCGTCACGCTTTGCCGTGATGCCGAATTCCACCGAATGGTTGTCGTTGATGGTATTCTGGTACAACAGGTTGAGGAACCAGGAATTCTGCTTTCCGTCGAAATCCTTGAGGAAGAAGTAGGAATCCAGCTCGTGATGGTTGAAGTCCAGGACGGCGGCGATGCTTGCGGTCTGCTCCTCATTGACGGGGACGCCGATCTTCATATAGCCGTTGATTCCGCGGTTGAGAATGTCCGAACCCCATATCTGATTGGCGATGTTGTATTCGTTGTCCTTCTTGGAGCCCATCTGGCCGCCGAGACGGTTCTCGTTGATGAAACGGGCGCCGAAACGGATCTGAAGCCCGCTAGCCTGGTGATAGTAGAGCCAGCGGTTGGCCACGTTGATCTGCAGGTTTTCAGGCTCGTCGCGGAAGCCGTCGCCGTTATGGTCCATCGACCTGGCGGTACCGCCCACGTGGGTAAGGAGAATCGTGCTCCAGGCAGGGCTGAACTGCAGTGCGGAAACCACATTTGCCTCGTACATCGAGTCGCTGCTGCCGTAGAGCTGAACGAAGAGCGGAGTCTCGTCGGTGGGCTTGCGGTGCTCCATATTGATCTGGCCGGTGATGGCCTCCAGGCCGTTTACCACCGAAGAGGGACCTTTGGCGATCTGGATGCTCTCGAGCCACTGGCCGGGCACATAGGAGAGGCCGAAGGGGCTTGAGAGGCCGCGCATCACGGGGCGGTTCTCGTCGAGCATCTGGGTATAGGTTCCCGAGAGGCCGAGGAGCTTGATCTGGCGCGCGCCGGTGACCGCATCGGAATAGCCGACGGTGACGCTGGCGGAGTTCTCGAAGCTCTCCGCAAGGGCGCAGCAGGCCATCTTGCAGAGTCCCGCCGCGGAAATGACCTCGGTCCTTATCGGCTTCAGTTTGGAGATGCCCGCCTGACGGGCGGTGATGACCGACTGCTCCACCTCGTTCTCACCGGAGAGGAAGAATTCGCCGGTGGCGATTTCGGGGGTGACAATAAGGGTATCGCGGGTGTAGCCCACATATGTCGCCACCAGGGTGGCCTTGGCGCCATAGTTCGATATAGTGAAGCGCCCCTCCCCGTCGGTGTCCAGCAGTTTGGATTTCTCCAGGAAATAGACCTGCGCAAAGGGAAGAGGCTCGGTGCTTCCGCCGGGCTTCCGGTAGAAGACCTGCCCGTTGAAGGTCTGCGCTCCGAGCTGGAAGGCGGAGGCGAGGATAAATAAAAGTATGGTTATCTTTCTCATTTCATATTATTTGAAGGAGGAGCGAAGTTAGGGAGTTTTGCCTATATTTGCAACTTGACGCTCCGCAAGGGGGCGCAAAATCATCATTTATTATTATTGACATGAAAACTTTCTGGAAAATAGTATTCGGTTCCCTTCTGGGATGCATCCTGGCCTCCATAGTGGGCTACCTGCTCTTCTTCGCCTTCGTCGGTTCGATCGCCGGCCTGGCAGGCAAGTCATCTTCCGTTCCCGCAGGGGAAAAGATTCTCAAGATCGATCTCTCCCAGCCGGTCACCGAGCAGAACGAGGAATCCTTCAGGATCATGGCCGGAGGCCCGTCCTTCGGCAGTTCGATGTCCCTCTACTCCATGGTAAAGGCCATAGACGCAGCGGCCGAGGACCCGCAGATCAAATTCATCTATATGACCACCGACAACGTGGCTCTCAGCCTCGCAACCGCCGAAGAGGTGCGTGCAGCCCTCTCCCGCTTCCGCGAATCGGGAAAGGCCGTCATCACCTATTCCAACACCCTCTCCAACCAGGGCTACTATATGGCTTCCGTAGCCGACAAGATTATGTTCAACGCCTACGGTGACGCGATGATGTTCGGCTCGACCGCGGGAGTCATTTTCTTCAAGGACGCTCTTGACAGGCTCGGAATCGATATGCAGCTCATCCGCCACGGCAAGTACAAGGCTGCCGGCGAGCAGTTTACCAAGAACGACCTCACCCCCGAGAACCGCGAGCAGAACCAAGTTATGATCGACGGCATCTGGAACTCCATCGTCGGCGAAATCGCCGATTCGAGGGATTTCACGGCAGAGGAGTTCAACTCCTGGATCGACAATCTGGAACTCACCTCCGCGGCAGTCCTCAAGGAAAAGGGTCTCGTGGACGAAATCTGCTACAAGGATGAGGTCGAGGATTATCTCTGTGGAATCTGCGATGTAAAGGATGTCAAAGATCTGAAAATCATCGATATAGCCGAGTATGCCAAGACCAAGGTCAAGAGCCCGGTACGCGCAAGGAACAAGATTGCCGTGGTCTATGCCAACGGTGAGATCGTGGTGGACGGCGAGATGATGGGCCAGGGCGGAATCGGCGGAGTCGAATTCGCAGGAATCCTCTCCGACATCCGCAAGGACTCCACCGTCAAGGCGGTAGTCCTCAGGGTCAACTCCCCCGGCGGAAGCGCACAGGGCGCCGAGATGATCAACCACGAACTCGGCCTCCTCAAGGCGGTCAAGCCCGTTGTGGCAAGTTACGGCGACTATGCAGCCTCCGGCGGATACTGGATTTCGGCCCGTGCCGACAAGATTTTCGTGGACAACACCACCATCACCGGCTCCATCGGAGTCTTCTCGATGCTGCCTTCATTCGGAAAGGCGCTCAAGAACAAGGTGGGCGTGAACATAGCCCCCGTCAACTCCAACAAGCACAGCGACGCACTTTCGATGATGCGCCCGCTGGATGCCGAAGAGGTCAAGTTTATGGAAACCAATGTCGAGAAGGTCTATACCGACTTTACCTCCCTGGTTGCCGAAGGCCGCAAGATGAGCGTCGAACAGGTTGACGAACTCGGCCAGGGACGCATCTGGACCGGAAGCGACGCCCTCAAGAACGGCCTCGCCGATGAGCGCGGCGGCCTTATCGACGCCATCCGCTACGCGGAGAGCCTCGTCGAGGGCAACTGCAAGGTAGTGGAATATCCCGTGGTTGAAACCACCTACGAGAAACTGATGAAGGGTTTCTCTTCCACCAGCGCATCCGTCGAGGAGATTGCCAGGACGGTATCCGATCCCCTCTACCCTATCCAGGCGGCATACTCCAGGATTCAGGAGAACAGCTTCGTAACCCTCGCCCGCCTGCCCTGGATCTACGAATTCAGGTAGAAGACTATTCCGTCAGGGAAATGACGGCAATCCGATCCGTCGCCTCAGTGACCTTGAAACGGTCGTCGAGGCGGCGGTTTGCTATGCAGACTATCTGCTCGGCGCCTGTGGAATCTTTTGTGGCGACGATAATCTGGCGGCGCTTCTGCTCGATGTCGAGTTTGATGTCGTTGAAGAAGTCGCTCACCTTGCGGAAGCCTTTCATTCCAAGGGGCTTGAAACTGTCTCCATCCTGCCAGCTGCGGAAAGTGAGCGGAAAAGTGAGTTTGGAGGCATCCGCATAGAGAGTGCCTGCCGGCGGATTTGCCGGATTGAAGCCTTCCGGCCTGGGGATAACAGTGACACTGACCCGACTGGCAAGATCGGAAGGATCAGGCACATCCTCATAAAGAGTCCACTTGCCGCTGCCGCTTACAAGCTTGTAGCCCGGAACTGGGAACACCTTGCCTGCAGAGCCGTCGAGGGCCGTTTCAAGCTGTTCCAGTTGGGTGGGATTGAAGCCGTAAGGCTCCAGCAGGGTAAAGAGCCTCAGCGCCCGGAAAGGGTCTGAAGCCAGTGCGGCGGAATCGATTTCAAACAGAGCTCCGCTTTCCAGATTGGTGCGCATGACAAAACGCGGCTCCTCTTCGGCCAGTTTCTGCGCCATATAATCGCCCGCCTCTGCAAAACGGGCCATATCGGCGGAAAGGCTCCGCAAGAAAGAGGGATTGATCTTCGCAAAATGGGGGAATACCTCGTTTCGGATGCGGTTGCGCGAATACTCCGACTCCAGGTTGGTGGAATCAGTGCGGAAGGGAATGCCGTTCTCCGAGGCATACTGCAGGATCTCCTCCCGGGAGAACCCCAGCATCGGCCTGATCACCCGGCCGTTTCGGGAACGGATGCCTGAAACTCCGCGCAGCCCGGTTCCGCGCAGCAGGTTGAGTATCAGCGTCTCGGCGCTGTCATTCAGATTGTGGGCAACGGCGACGCAGCCGAGCGATTCGCCCTCGAGCAGTTCCCCGAACCACCCGTAGCGCAGTTCCCGGGCTGCCATCTCGATGGAGAGCCCCTTCCCGGAGGCGTATGAAGCGGTATCGACCCTCTTTACAAAGAAAGGGATGCCGTGCTCCCGGCACCACTCCCGCACCAGAGCCTCGTCGCCGTCACTTTCGGCCCCGCGCAGGGAGAAATTCATATGGGCAACGCACAGGCGGCCTGCCAGGGCACTGCCGGAGGACAGCGAGAGCATCACCATCGAATCGACACCGCCGCTGACGGCAAGCAGAATACCGGAGAGCCTCTCCTGTGAGGAGGAGAGGCTCTCAAGTGCGGTATCGAATCGTTTCTGCATTATTTCCTCTTGGGCCTGGTCTGGCCGAAGGTATAAGAGAATCCGACGCTGAAGAGCTCCTTGAACTGCACTCCCGCGACGAACTGCTCGTTGCCGTTCTCGTCGAGGATCGGCTGGCGGGTGCGCTTGTCGCGGAGGATGGCGCTCTTGATGCGGCTGTCATACAGGAGGCTCGTACGGAGGCTCACCGAGAAGTACTTGCTGATCTTGGCGTCGGCGTTGACATCCCAGTTGACCTTGATATCGAGCGGATTGTCGAGATAGTCGGAGAAGAGGGTAAGGTGCGAGCTCACCGAGAAGTCCTTGACTTTCAGCTTGGTATCGACCTTCAGCTGGGCACCGAACTCGAAGCGGGAGAAGTGGCTGAGTTCATCCTCCTTGAAGCCGTACTTGGGACGCAGGTCCTCGATGGCCACCATCACGATTTTGCCGGTAAGGGGCGCAAAGTTGATGGAGATGTTCTTGGCGGGCTGGTAATCGATACCGAGACCGAGTGAAGCGTTGGCCGGAGCGAAGAAGGAGGAGGTCAGGACATCCTTGGTGTAACCTTCGGCAAACTGGGTGCGGAGATTGAAGACCGAGGAGAAATAGAGTTTCTCGGTAGCCTTGTAGCCCCACTTGCTGTCGAAGATCAGGCGGTCGTCACTCTTCTTGAAGCCGGTGTCGTCGAACGACTCGATGAAGCCGTATCCCATCTGCAGCTCATTGAACCAAATGGTCTTGCCCTTTTCGAAGTCGGCATACGTATCTATAAAGGTATTGAGGGCGATGGAACCGGAACCGCCGGCCGCCCAGTTGGTGAGGGAAAGCTGCGAGAAGCCGACCTGGGTAAGGATTCCCTTGGTCCAGTAGCGGGGAGCAGCCTCCTCGGTTGCGGGATCCTGTGCAAAAACGGTTACTGCGCACAGGAGCGTTGCCAGAATTGTAAAGATCTTTTTCATATCGGTTAATATGCTCTTGCAAAAATAACCCTGCGGTGCGAAGGCTTGCCGGAATAGACGCACTTGCCTTCCTCCTCGCATACGCAGGTATCCATAGGGATGCAGCGGATGGTGGCCTTCGTCTCGTCCTTTATCTTCTCCTCCGTCTCGGGAGTGCCGTCCCAGTGGCAGAGCAGGAATCCGCCCTTCTCGATTTCGACCTTGAACTCCTCCCAGCTGTCCACCTTGCGGATGTTGGTCATCCTGTAGGCGTCGGCCTTGGCGTAGAGGTTCTTCTGGATCTCGTCCATCAGGCCGAGAGCCACCTCTGCGAGGCCCTCCTGAGGCACTGAAGATTTCTCCATAGTGTCGCGGCGCGCAAGTTCCACGACTCCGTTGTCAAGGTCGCGGGGACCGATGACGATACGGACGGGGACTCCCTTGAGCTCCCACTCGGCGAACTTGAAGCCGGGGCGCAGGTTGTCGCGGTCGTCGATCTTGACCGAGAGGCCCTTCGCCTCCATCTCCTTCTTGAGGGACTCCATCTTCTCGCGGATGCGGGAGAGTTCCTCATCGGTTTTATAGATAGGCACCATCACTACCTGGATCGGAGCCAGCGTAGGAGGCAGCACGAGGCCGTTGTTGTCGCTGTGGGTCATTATCAGGGCGCCCATCAGACGGGTCGAAACGCCCCACGAGGTAGCCCAGACATATTCCAGCTTGCCCTCCTTGTTGGAGAACTGCACGTCGAACGCCTTGGCGAAGTTCTGGCCCAGGAAGTGAGAGGTACCGGCCTGAAGCGCCTTGCCGTCCTGCATCATCGCCTCGATGGTGTAGGTATCGAGAGCGCCTGCGAAACGCTCGGTCTCGCTCTTGCAGCCCACGATTACGGGCATCGCCATATAGTTGCGTGCGAAATCGGCATATACGCCCACCATCTTCTCGGCCTCGGCCACGGCCTCCTCGCGGGTGGCGTGAGCCGTGTGGCCCTCCTGCCAGAGGAACTCGGCGGTACGCAGGAAGAGACGGGTGCGCATCTCCCAGCGGACGACGTTCGCCCACTGGTTGCAGAGCACCGGAAGGTCCCTCCAGGACTTGATCCAGTTCTTATATGTATTCCATATTATAGTCTCCGATGTGGGGCGGACGATGAGCTCCTCTTCGAGCTTCGAGTCGGGATCCACCACCACGCCCTTTCCGTCGGGCGAAACCTTGAGACGGTGATGGGTGACCACCGCGCACTCCTTCGCAAACCCCTCCACGTGCTCCGCCTCGCGGCTGAGGAAGGACTTAGGTATGAAAAGCGGGAAATATGCGTTGACGTGCCCCGTCTCCTTGAACTTCCTGTCAAGCTCCCTCTGCATCTTCTCCCAGATGGCATATCCGTAGGGCTTGATCACCATACATCCCCTGACGGCTGACTGCTCCGCCAGATCCGCTTTCACCACGAGGTTGTTATACCAGCGGGAGTAGTCTTCCTCGCGGTTTACGACCTCTTTGTTGTCGATCTCTTTGGCCATATAAAAATTTGGTATAAATGTTGTAAATTAATTTTCAAACATCGTATATTTGCACTCGATGCAAGTACGAAACAAACGCAAAATTATAAAAATTAACTGACACAGGAGGTAAAAATGAAAAACAAAGTCTTCTATCTTTCACTGATCGCAGTGGCTTTCCTGACGAGTGCCTGCGGAATGAGCTATTACGCTTCCTCTGTCTATGACGACGGTATCTACTACCGGAGCAATCCGGCCGCGTCAAGGGCTGCCGCGATGGCTGCCAATGAGCAGATGCGTAATTACAACCGCGAGGTTGACGCTTCCTACTTCACCACGGACTCCCTCGGCAACGTAGTACTCGCCGAAGGCGTCACCTATGAAGATCTTCTCCACAGGTTCGACAATCCCACTTACGACTATTCGCTTGATTACGGCGGATACTACGGCGATCCTTATTACAACGGCTATAACAACTACAGTTACGCCTACAATTACAACTACAGCCCGTACTACAGCTACTACGGCTACAACACTTACTACAACCCCTGGCGCTACAGCTACAGTTACAACTGGTACAGCCCCTGGCGTTACAGCAGCTACTGGTACGATCCCTGGTACTACGATTACTACTATGACTGGTACGGATACGGCTGGTACAGCCCCTGGCGCTACAGCTACTGGTACGATCCCTGGTATTACGGCGGTTATCATCACCACCACTACTATCATCCCAAGGATTACAGCCGCTACAGCTACAATCCTTCCAGCAACTACTACGGCAGGCGTCACGGCGGTTCGGTCACCACTCCCGGTGTAACCTCCGCACGCAGGGGAAGCTCCAACGGCGGTTACATCCCCGCATCCTCTTCCGTCAACGGCGGACGCAGGGTATCCGGCGGCTCGATGAGCTATCCTTCCGCAAGCTATAGCAGAAGCGGCGGCACCCGCTCAACCGGTGGAACCTACAGCACCGGAGGAGTCCGCTCCACAGGCGGAACCCGTTCGACCGGAGGTTCCTATAGCACCGGCGGTTCCCGCTCGACAGGCGGCACTTCCTACAGCACCGGCGGACGTCGCAGCGGCGGCAGCTCCTACAGCAGCTCCAGCAGCACCCGTTCTTCCAGCTCCTACAGCAGCTCCGGCCGTTCATCCGGCAGCAGCTACAGCGGAGGAAGCTCCTATAGCGGCGGCAGCCGTTCATCCGGAGGATTCAGCGGCGGCAGCAGCAGCGGCGGTCACAGCGGTGGCAGCAGCGGCGGACACACCGGCGGAGGACGCAGGTAATGCACAATGCACATCCCGTTTCCAAAATCCCGTTTAACCTCTAATTACAATACAGACGCTATGAAAAAGATAATTACGATAATAAGCGCAATCCTGACAGCCGGATCGGTTTTCGCACAGGGCCCCGCTGACGCACTTCTCGTTGCGGAGAACCACTACGAAGGCACGGCACGCTCGATGGCAATGGGTAACGCCTTCACCGCCCTCGGCGGCGATATGGGAGCCCTCACCATCAACCCTGCAAGCTCAGGTGTTTACAGGTGCAGCGAGTTCGCGATATCGCCCTCGTTCATCACCGCCGGCGGAAGCACCTATTTCAACGGTACCTCCAATGGTGATTCGAAGACGGGATTCACCCTCTCCAACACGGGCTTCATCACCACCGTCAACACCGGCAACAGCTCCGGCCTGATGAACTACAACTTCGGCTTCGCCGTCAACCGCGTCAACAGCTTCAACAATACCGTCAGCGCTTCGGGCTACAACTCCAGGGCAAGCATCCTGGGATCCATCGCCTGCAGCGTCAACGGACTGGACCCCACGATGCTCGAAGTCAACGAGTCAACCGGCTATGAGCCCTACAACAACCCGAACATCCCCTGGAACGCAATCCTGGCTTACGACTGCTACCTGATCAACCCCATCACGGGCACCAACCCGCAGTCCTACATCGCATCCACCGAAAACTTCCTCCACGACGGCGGAATGGGTGTCGGCGGACGCCTGCAGCAGGATTACTACAGCAAGACCACCGGCGGTTCGCACGAGTTCGCATTCAACTTCGGAGGCAACTGGAACGACAACCTCTTCCTGGGTGTCAACCTCAACCTCATCAGCGTGGACTACACAATCCGTGATTACTACGCCGAGTACGCAGTGAACTCGCTCGACTTCGACGACGGTTTTGTCAAAATGACCAACGACTACTGGCAGAACACCTCCGGTGCCGGCTTCAACGCCAAGTTCGGTGCCATCTGGGCTCCCGCAGGCGGCTTCCGCTTAGGAGCTACCCTGACCACCCCCACCTGGTACTCTCTCACCGACAGCTGGCAGAGATGGATGACCTCGGAGTTCGACAACGGCAACACCAACAGCCAGGAATCGCCTTACGGCTCATTCGAATACAAGGTCAAGGCGCCTATGCGCTGGAGCCTCGGAGTAGCGTACACCGCAGGCGACCTGGGTCTGATCAGCGCCGACTATGAGTGCGTCAACTACGGCAGGATGACGATGTCCGACGGCAACGGCAATGTCAACTCATTCACCGATGCCAACTCGGCCATCAGGACCGGCCTCGGCCGTTCCGATATCTTCCGCCTCGGCGGCGAGCTTCTTTTCGGCAACACCGCTCTCCGCGCTGGATACAACTTCTACGGCAGCGCAGGATCGCTCGTGGATATGACCGGAACTCCCTACTACACCTACAAATCATCCAACTATCTCTCCTGCGGCCTCGGCTTCAGGTTCGGAGAAGGCGGACGCACCAGCTTAGATGTCGCATACCAGAGGCTTCTGGGCAACAACACCGAATCGTTCGCAGCCTTTGACGGCTACGAGGATGTCACGGCTCCCGTGATCGATTTCAACAAGAAGCTGAGCAAACTGGTGTTCACTCTCGCATTCAGATTCTAAAGATAGGAAATGGCATCGGGCCCCTCGCTGCAGAGGAGGTCGATGACCGAAAGATGCGGGATGAAATCCCGACCCGAGGAGAAGACCTGAAACCAGGTCTTCTCTTCTTTTTGATACAACTCGCAAAAGGAAGGGCCCTTGTATTTGGGCTGGATGACGCACCTCAGGTCCCCTTCCGGATACTCCGGAACATACTCCTCAGTCACTGAGATATCAGCCCTAAGGCCGGCGAACTCCAGCAAGAGCTCCAGCAGGCGCATATTGAGGTCGAAGAGAAAAGTGTCGCGAAGGTCCATCACGGCGAAGAGATCGTCGCGGTAATACTCGAAAAAGGCCGAGGAGTTATAGGCAGCTTCCAGCGCGCGCTTGTGGCGCTGCAGCCAGGGTTCCGACCAGTCGATGCGGATGTCGCGGATGGTCGAAGTGCGGATGTTGCCGTGCTCCACGGGAATGGTGAGATTCTCCGGCCCGCCGGTGGAATAGATGCGGCAGCGGTTGCGCCAGGACTGCTTCTGATAACTCTCGCAGCCCTCTAT
>JAEEGF010608623.1_pt1 | contig 11477 bp, 10 predicted proteins | sample 9134171 | NCBI WGS metagenome assembly JAEEGF01 (sample SAMN16246542, study PRJNA631951) | gut metagenome | biome: gut microbiome; feature: rumen; material: AP-attached | host: Bos | place: Iran: Karaj | collected 2018-10
CCGACCTTGGCAAGGTCGTGCTCTACCAACTGAGCTATTTCCGCAAAAGCGGAGCGGAAAACGAGACTCGAACTCGCGACCCCGACCTTGGCAAGGTCGTGCTCTACCAACTGAGCTATTTCCGCTTTGCTTGCAAATCGGGAACCTTATCACTTTCGCTCAAGGTTTCCGCTTGCGAATTGCGGTGCAAAAGTACAACTTTTTTCAATACCGCAAGCATTTTAGAGAAAAATTTTCTTTCTTTGTAGTTTTTTCGCTGTTTTTGCGTCAAATAGACAAACGATTCTGAACGATGAAAGAGAAAGAAACTGCATTTTCTGACCTCGTGAAAAGGCACAAAAACACCATTTACACGGTGTGCTACCTCTTCTCGAAGGACCAGGACGAGGTGAACGACCTGTTCCAAGAGACGCTCATCAACCTTTGGCGGGGCTTCGACTCGTTCAAGTGGCAATGCGACGTGAAAACTTGGATTTGGCGCGTTAGCCTCAACACCTGCCTCACCGCCGAGCGCAAGAAGAAACGCAGCGTGGAGACCGTACCGCTCTCGATGGACATCAACCTCTTCACCGACACTGACGACGACACCCGACAAATCCAGCAACTCTACCGCCGCATCAACAAACTCGGCGTAGTCGATAGGGCCATCATCCTACTTTGGCTCGAAAACATGAGTTACGAGGAAATCGGGCAAATCATCGGCATCTCCACCAAGAACGTCTCCGTCAAATTGGTCAGAATCAAGGAACAACTGAAGAAAATGTCAAACGACTAAAACGCAAAACAATGGAAAACAACGAATTGGAAGAAATGCGGACGCAATTAGCCACCTTGAACGAAAAGTTGGAAAACGAAAGCATCGTTGACGAAAGGCTTGTCAGTGAAGCCACAAAAAAACACCTTTCAGAATTGCAACGGAAACTGATTCTCAGAATCGTCATATTCAGTGTGTTGTTACCTTTTATTTCAATATATGTTGGAATATTTTTCGGATTGTGGTGCTTGGGAGTTATCATCCTAAACATATATGTACTTCGAGTAGTCCGCAAAGAAGAGACCGTTTTGGTTTCGGTGACGGAATATGCGCAACAAATCCGTAAGGCATTGAAAACCTACAAAAAAGCCAACAAATTCATGTGGATTTTCTCCATCTCGTTCATACTGCTGTTTGCAATCCTCGTCGCGACCTCCTTGACTATCAACGGTTGGACATCAAGAGGAATAGAAGGTGCTCTCGGCGCTTTCTTTATATGTTTCATAATTGGCCTTGTTTTGTTGGTGGCCTATTTTATCAGCAACGTGTACGTCTCGCCCGAAGTCGAACTGATGTTAGAGCAGGTTTTGGAGGCTTTAGAGAAGGACGAAGATTCATGATAGGTTTAGTACCTGCCATAAACACCTTCATATTTAACATGGGATTTGCTCCAAATCGAAATCAGCTTCACAGGATCATAACCGAGAACCTCTTTTCCTAATGTACTAAGCCTGGGTTTCAAACCCACTTTCATTGGTGACTGCAATCCTCCACTGACCAAGGGTGCAACATTGGCTTCAATCAGTTCTATTTCACGATAACAAACATATTACCTATCACACTTCTTCAGCCTCTCCTTTAGATATTTCATTAGTGTTTTCATAGTCTCATCCTTTACTCTTTGCCAGACAATCAACATACTCTTTTAATAGGAGATTGAGATTCCCTGCATGTTTTCTATAATGTGTATACTCAGAATAATTCGTGTAAGGCTTACTCCAAATTGAAATCAAATGCAGCGGGTCGCAACCCAATACCTCTTTACCAATCGCCTGTATCCTTGGTTTGAATCCACAACCATGTGTTATCTGAGACCCCATAATATTCGGACATGAGTTGACCTCTATCATTTCTATCTCACCATCATCAAGCACACATAAATCCCATCCCGCAAACACCGTCTCTGGTATAACAGAAACCATCTCTTTACAAGCATCGATCACTTTGTGCCAATGAGGTATGACAAAGCCTTTGATGGTTTTGCCCGAGTCAGGATGTTGTATAAACACATTCCCTACCTTATCCCTTCCATGATCCATGATGATGCCTGTATCAGAATCTATAGGAGCCAAGATTCCACCAACTGCACCATTATCTACAATACTATTCCCTACACCTATTCGAAGCAACGAACTAACAACGCTAAATTTCCCACCTTTTGACATAGTAATCACTCTAATTGTATTAAGTGATTGTGGATGGAACTCTTCCAACTCTTTACAGCTTTTCACACATTCTTCAACAATTAATCCATATTTGATGCACTTCTCATATAAAACCTTCTCATCAGCAACTTCATCTTTCTTCACCAAAAACACACCACTACCTAATGATCCTTTCAATGGTTTAAAAACACAGTCATAAGATGAAACAAAACGACAAAAAGTATCAAATGAAGAAAGACTTGGACAAATCCATGCCCTCCGCATAAAATTCCCATATCTCAAATGTGTCATCAATTTGTTGTCAAAGCATTTGGCAACTCCTACTGTCACAGTTTTCCGATAAACACACTGAAACTCCCTCTCAGAGAGATACTTTTTCCTATCCTCATCTTTCAAGTTCCATAGCTGATAGGCCTCATACTCGTTATAAGACATTCTTTGTCTACACATCAATCGCTTGTAATCTAACAAGCTACCTTGTACCATGTTCTTTTTCTGAGATAGCTCAACCGCATTTTTCCACATGCTATTTCGTTGTTCTTTCAAAGCCAATGTCTCACGAAAGACAGCATAAAGCCAATTGAACTTTTTCAGTTGCTCTTTTATCTTTTTTATCAATATCATTTTATTATCCATCAACGATTCAACAACTTCTTAATCTCATTCAATTTCATCAAGGCTTCAACAGGAGTCAAGGTGTCAATATTGGTATTGAGGATGTCTTCCTTAATTTGCAAAAGCAATGGATCATCCAACTGAATGAAACTCAACTGCATACCGTCATCGGTTTTCTTGGTGGCTGCCTTCTCCACATCTTCGCTGGTATGCGATTTCTCTAACACACTGAGCAAAGCTGTAGCTCGTTCGATGACCTTTCGGGGCATTCCAGCCATCTCGGCCACATGGATACCGAAGCTGTGGGCGCTGCCGCCACGCTTCAACTTACGCAAAAACACCACCTTATTGCCTACTTCCTTCACCGACACATGGTAGTTCTTGATGCGGGCAAAAGAGTCCTCCATCTCGTTCAGTTCGTGGTAATGCGTGGCAAACATCACCTTGGCGCGACTAACGGGATGGTCGTGCAAAAACTCCGTGATGGCCCAAGCAATGCTGATGCCGTCGTATGTGCTGGTGCCACGCCCGATTTCGTCGAGCAACACAAGGCTCCGCGATGACACATTATTCAATATGCTTGCCGTCTCGTTCATCTCCACCATGAAAGTCGATTCGCCTGAAGAAATGTTATCAGATGCACCCACACGGGTGAAAATCTTGTCAACCAGACCAATACGAGCCGAAGCCGCCGGCACAAAACAACCCATCTGCGCCATCAACACAATCAAAGCCGTCTGTCGCAACAAAGCCGACTTACCCGACATATTAGGACCTGTAATGATGATGATTTGCTGCTTGTCGCGGTCAAGATAAACATCGTTAGCGATGTAGCTCTCGCCCACAGGCATCATCTGCTCGATGACTGGATGGCGGCCCTCCTTAATATCCAAAGCATAAGAATCATCAATGACAGGCTGCACATAGTTGTTTTTCAACGAGATATCGGCGAAACTCACTAAGCAGTCAATGCGGGCCACGATGGAGGCATCGACTTGGATGGGCTCTACATACTCGGTCACAGCGGTGACCAATTCATTATATACCCTTTGCTCGATGATGCTGATTTTCTCCTCCGCTCCAAGGATTTTTTGCTCATATTCCTTCAGTTCCTCGGTGATGTATCGCTCAGCGTTGGTAAGGGTTTGCTTGCGAATCCACTCTTGCGGCACCTTGTCTTTGTGAGAATTGGTGACTTCGAGATAATAGCCGAACACATTATTGTAGCCTACCTTCAACGAGGTTATGCCCGTGGCTTCCATCTCGCGACGTTGTATGCCCATCAAATACTCTTTGCCCGAACGTGACAGGTTGCGCAGGTCATCCAATTCTGGGTCGACACCTTCTGCAATGTAGTTACCTTTAGAAAGCAAAGCGGGCGCATCAGGATTCAAGTCTTTCTTGATGCGTTCGCGGATGGAGACACAAGGGTTGAATTGTTCCGCAAAACGCTGCAAAGCAGGGTATTGACTCTCCTCGCAAGCAGTCTTTAGCACCTCGATTTGGTCGAGGGCACGCCCCACTTGCAACATTTCCCTCGGATTGACTCTCGACAACGACACTTTGGAAATCAGACGTTCCAAATCACCCACCTGACGGACAGCATCTTGAAACTTCTGAATCTGTTCGCGGTGCTCCACAAAATAACGCACCACCTCGTAACGTGCCTCGATTTGTTCCTTGTTTTTCAACGGCAGGCTCAGCCAACGGCGCATCAAGCGGCCACCCATGGGCGAAACGGTTTTGTCGATGACGTCAATCAAAGTTTTGGCGTTGAGATTGGTGGTATGTAGCAACTCCAAATTTCGGATAGTAAACTTATCCAACCACACATACTGTCCTTGGTCAATACGTGAGAGCGAGGTGATATGATTCAACTTATCATGTTGTGTCTCAATCAAATAATGTATTGCCGCACCTGCTGCCACGATGCCTTTCGGAAAATCGTCGACACCGAAGCCTTTCAGCGAGACCGTATGGAAGTGCTTGTTGAGAATCTCGTTGGCATAGTCGTCGGTGAAAACCCAGTCGTCGAAAACAGTGAGGTAATATTTTGCGCTGAACAAGTCGATGAAGTCCTTCCTCTTATTGCGTTGCACCAACACCTCCGATGGATTGAAGCTCTGCAACAGCTTGTCAATGTATTCGTTGGAACCTTGGGTAAGGAAAAACTCGCCCGTGGAAACATCGAGGAACGACACACCTGAAACCTCTTTTTCGAGATGCACCGAAGCCAAGAAATTGTTCTCCTTCTGTTCCAGCACATTGTCATTGTAAGTAACCCCAGGTGTGACGAGCTCCACCACGCCACGTTTCACCAGTTTTTTGGTCAGCTTCGGGTCTTCAAGCTGCTCGCACACAGCCACTTTCAGGCCAGCACGCACCAATTTCGGCAGATAAGTATCCAAAGCATGATGCGGAAAGCCAGCCAACTCCACCGAGTCAGCAATGGCACTCGAGCGCTTGGTGAGTACGATGCCCAAAATCTTCGATGATTTCACCGCATCCTCACCGTATGTTTCATAGAAGTCACCTACACGAAACAGCAACATGGCATCAGGATATTTCGCCTTGAACGAATAATACTGCTTCATCAACGGGGTCTCTGTTGCTTTTTCTGCCATAAAAACTTGGATTAAGGGGTACAAAATTACCAATTTGTTTGAAACAATCGGCCAGTTCGTCCAAAAAAAAAACCGCATTATTGGCAGGGCAATGCCTTTTTTCATTTATTTTGCCGACAAAAGAAAAAAACATGCGCAAACTCAGTATGGATGAGCTGAACCGTCTCAGCAAGGAAGACTTTGAGCAAGCGGAAAAACTACCTATTATTATAGTACTCGACAACATCCGTTCGTTGAGCAACGTGGGTGCCTTTTTCCGTACAGCTGATGCTTTTCGCATCGGCGAGCTGATGCTCTGCGGCATCACGGCCTGTCCACCTCATCGCGAAATCCATAAGACCGCCTTGGGGGCCGACGAAACGGTGAAATGGCGCTACTTCGATACCACAGAAGCCGCCTGCCAACAATTGAAAGCCGAAGGCTATAGGATTTTTGCCATTGAACAGGTTGAAGACAGTGTGCCTTTGCAAGATTTCAATTTTGAGCCACACACTGCTTACCTCTTGGGGAACGAGGTTGAAGGCGTCAGCGAGGAGGCTTTGACCTATTGTGAAGGCGCCATCGAGTTGCCTCAAGAAGGCACAAAGCACTCCATAAACGTATCGGTTTGTGCCGGAATTGTCATGTGGAAACTCTTCGAACAGTTGCACTTGAAGCCAAAATAAGGCTCTTTTTCACCCTTTTTTGTTGAAAATCACGAAAAAAGAGAAAATTTTTACGGGTTTTTGTGGTAGCAATTGAAATATTTCCTATTTTTGTTGGCTAATTGGAATAGTATAAAAAGAGAAAAGTAATAATACAACTAAATAAAAATCATTACAAACCTAACAAAATTACGTTATGAAGAAAAACTTGACTTTTTCAAAACTGCTGATGCTCGTCATCGTTGCAGTGCTTCCTTTGAGCATGATGGCTCAAGAAGGCAAAAAACATTCAAAACCCGCTGAAAAGTATTGGTACATCCAAGCTGACGGAGGTCTCTCCATCAACCATGGCGACTTGGCCAATTACAATGGCGGCATTTGGGGTGATTTCGACCATTTCAAGGCCACTGTTCTCCCGATCAAGAACCTCAACTGGAATGCTCATTTCGGTATTGGTTATCAGTTCGGCAAAGTCGTTGGCATGAACATCAAAGGCGGTTATGGTCTCCTTTCCGGTCACAAACATGGACAAGCACTCGTTTTGAACACCGATGCTGAACACACCATGTGGAACCTTGGCTTCGACAAGACCAACTACATTGAAGGTAGCTTGAACCTGACCTTCAATCTCTTCAACATGTTCAACTACAACCCGAGAAGAGTCATCAACTTCGTGCCTCATGTCGGTATTGGTGGCATCTACTACAAAGCTGGTGTTGTCAATCAACTCGACGGTGTTGACAAGGGTGAAGGCACTGTGTTAAGCGAAGTTGCTCCTGCTAAGGACAAGCGCGACCTCTCCTTCACAGTTCCCGCTGGTATGGAAATCACCTTCAACATTGCTCCCAAGTTCGACCTCTTCTTGGATTACACCTACAACTTCACTGGCACCGACAAACTTGACCAAGTGGCTAAGATTGCTTCCGACGAAGCCAAGCATGTCATCAACGACATGGACATGTACAGCCAGTTCAACCTGGGTATGCGTGTTAAGTTCAACAATCCTTGCGACATCGAGAAGATGGCCCGCGAGTCAAAGAAGATCACCTACCGTGTGAATCCTGACCCGCTGGTTGAAGGCGAAGACGGCAATGTTTGCTTCGATGTTATCGTCACCATTCCTGGTGAATACTTCGAAAAGCAAGCTGTCATGAACCTGAAGCCTTACCTTGCCTACAATGGTGGCCAAATCGACATCGATCCTATCACCTTCGTTGGTGAAAAAGTGAAGGGTGAAGGCGACTTCCGCGTCAACTACAAGGAAGGTGGCGAGTTCACCAAGCACTACTGCATGCCTTACCAGCCCGAGATGGAAAACTGCGAGCTGAAGGCCGACCCGATGTTCTACATTTACGACGGCAAGATTTATCCTACTCAGGATGAAATCGTGAAGAACACCTATTTCACTCAAGGTAGCACTGTGAAGCTGGCTGACGGCGTCATCGTGAAAGACGAGTACGTTGACGAAACCGTTTACGACACCCTCGACAAGGTTAAGGCTGTCAAGAAGCTCACCTACTTCTTCAACAAGGACAAGTACAACATCAAAGACAGAAAGAAACTCAACAAGGAAGCCGACGCTGCTTTCAACGAACTGCTGAAGGCTGGTGAGAAGGAATTCGAAATCAGAGCTTGGGCATCACCTGAAGGTGAAGAAGGTCACAACAACGAACTGTCCAACAACCGTTGCGGCGCCGCCGACAAGCAAATGAAAGACCTCGTCAAGAAGGCTAAGGCTGAAGGCATCGAATTCAATGGCAAGGGCTACGGTCCTGACTGGAACACCTTCGTTGAACTGGTTCAGGCTTCTGACCTGAAGGACAAGGACGCCATCATCAACAACGTCAACAGCTCCAGCAACAGAGAAAGAACCATCAAGGAAATGTGCGCCATCTATCCTCAACTCGAAAAGGATATTCTGCCGCAACTCCGTCGCGCTGAAGTCTATGTGAACGAGCCTTACAAGGAAGTCGTCACCAGAACCATCAAAGTGAAAGTGAAGAAATAATCGCTTTCATCAAGCATCAAAAAAAGCCGCTCTGACCGAGCGGCTTTTTTTTTGTACATTGCAGATAATAAGTCACAAGGAAATCCTATGCAACCCAATTTCGTATGGCTGATCAATAGCATCAATGATGCGCTGGTAGTCACCCTCATTCGCTACAAAGTCGAGACGGTTGGTGTCCAACAATAGTATGCGCATATTGTTTTGTTGCAGCCGTAAGAAATCAAAATAGCCCTGCTGGATGTTTTCCAAATACGCATCGCTGATTTCTTGCTCGTAGCTGCGACCACGCTTGTGAATATTGCGCTGCAAACGCGACACATCAGAATAAAGATACACCAGCAACTCAGGCTTGGGCATGTCTGAAAAAATGATATTGAAGAAGCGCGAAAACAACTGATACTCGTCCTCCTGTAGATTGTTGTGTGAGAAAATCAACGACTTCGCGACATAATAATCCGAAATGATGAAGTCGTGAAACAAGTCGAGTACACCCAATTTGTCCTTAAGCTGTTGGTAACGCAAAGCCAAAAAGGTCATTTCCAACTGGAAAGCATATTTGTCAGGTTCCTTGTAAAACTTTGGCAAAAAAGGATTCTTATCGCCTTCGAATTCCTCCAAAATCAGTTTACCGTTGAAATCATTGGCAATACGTGTAGCCAGCGTAGTCTTGCCAGCACCCAACGTTCCTTCTATGGCTATATAATTGTAATTCATTCCTTTACCTATTTTCGTCATACAGAATCTCTCTAACCACGCCCTCGTCAGCACATAGTTGCAGCAATTCTTCCTGTGTCTTTCCAAAGATTGGATGCACGAAATCCGGAGCCACCTCACAAAGTGGCACCAAGGCGAACCTGCGCAAATGCAACCGTGGATGCGGCACTGTCAACACATCAGTATTGATGACGCGATTGCCATAGTACAGCAAATCCAAATCGACGGTACGGGAGGAATACCCCAGAATCTCAGGATGCCTTACGCGCCCCAATTCCCGTTCGATGTCAAGCAACTCACGCAACAATGCTTCAGGAGCCAATTCCGTTTCCACAACAATGACCCGATTCAGGAACCATTCCTCTGCCTCAAAGCCCCACGGCTCCGACTCAAAGGAAGATGAAACTTTCACAATACGTCCACACCTATTATTAATAAGAAGGCAAGCCTGTGAAAAAACAGCTTCCTTATCGCCCATATTCGACCCAAAGAGTACAATACCCGTTTCCATACTTCGAGCAATCGTCGAGATTTTTTGCAAATATAGCGTTTTGTAGCAAACATAAACAAATAAAATGCTACTTTTGTGGTCTATTTCGATTTATAAACAAACAAAAACATAGCATCATGAAATTCGGAAAAGTTGTTCTTGCCGCATTCATCGGCACACTTATTGCGTTAGTAATCAACTTCTTCATTAAGGTTGGCGTGGTTTCTTCCATGATTTCCAGCATGTCAAAAGACACGGAGACTTCCACTACTGTGAAGCCCAATTCTGTGCTTTACATGAAACTCAACTATGACATTCCGGACCGCACGATTGACAATCCCTTCGGCGCCATCGATTTCCAGTCAATGGAATCGATAGATGCCACGGGTATGAACGACATCTTGCGCAACATCGAACATGCCAAGACCGACCCGAACATCAAGGGTATCTACATGGAACTGAGTAGTATCCCAACTTCCACAGCTACCTTGCAGGAAATCCGCAACAAACTCATTGAGTTCAAGGAATCGGGGAAATTCATTGTCACATACGGTGAAAGCTATTCGCAAAGTGCTTATTATATGGCCTCCATCGCCGACAAGATTATCCTCAATCCCGAAGGTGCTCTCGACCTACACGGCATGGCCTCACAAATCACGTTCTATAAACATCTGTTAGACAAGCTCGATGTTGAGATGCAGATTGTCCGCGGTCCCAACAACCGCTTCAAGAGTGCCGTGGAGCCTTATTTCTTGGACAAAATGAGCGAAGCCAACCGCGAGCAGATGGACAAGCTGTTGGGCACGGTTTGGGGGCAAATCCTCCAAGGCATCAGCCAAAGCCGCAACATCAATGTTGAGCAACTCAATATGATTGCCGACAATTTGGAGACCTCTTTCGATGCAAACAAAGCCCTCGAATACGGCCTGGTAGACAACCTGTACTACAAAGACCAAGTGTTGGATGAACTGAAAGGCCTGACGGGCAGCAACAAGAACATCAACGCTATCAGCAATGCCAATTATGCCAAATCCTATAAAGACAAGAACGTGAGTAAGAACGAGGTTGCCATCATTTATGCCTCGGGACAAATCTTCGACGGTAAGGGAGATGAAACCACGGCAATATACTCCGAAAATCTCTCCAAGACCATCCGTAAGGCCCGCGAAGACGAGAACGTGAAAGCCGTTGTGCTGCGTGTCAATTCGCCTGGCGGCAGTGCCGTGGCATCGGCTATCATTGGTCGCGAGCTCGACCTCACCAAGGAAGTAAAGCCCGTCATCGTCTCTATGGGCAACTACGCTGCTTCGGGCGGTTACTGGATTTCAGCCAAGGGTAACTACATCTTCGCCGACCCCACCACCCTCACGGGTTCCATCGGTGTGTTCGGTACCTTCCCGAACGCTAAGGGCTTCTTGAACGACAAAGTCGGCCTGACTTTCGATGTGGCCAAAACCAACGAAAACGCCGAGTTCCCCAACTTCACCGAACCGCTCACCGAGTTCCAATACAGCAAATTGCAAGAAAGTGTAGTTAACACCTATGACCACTTCACCAAACGTGTGGCCGAAGGTCGTGGCTTGACCCAAAGCTATGTCGACAGCATCGGTCAAGGCCGTGTGTGGGCTGGTGCCGATGCCATTGGTTTGGGTCTTGTCGACCAGCTGGGCGACATGGAAGATGCCATCGCCTACGCTGCCCAAAAAGCCAACCTCGGCAATGACTACAAGGTGACCGAATGGCCCAAGCAGAAGGACTTTTTCACCCGCATGATGGAGTCGATGAACAACAACGGTTCCGACCAACTTGATGCCGCAATGAAGCAGAAACTTGGTGCCTATTACAACTACTTCAAAGGCTTAGACAACCTGCAAAAAAACACAGGGATTCAAGCTCGTCTGCCGTTTGATATGATCATTGAATAATCGTTGGAATTATGTCAACAAAAATGCGGAGCGACATCGTGTCGTTCCGCATTTTTATTGGTATTTTCATGGTTCACAACTTTGTGGACCACAAAAATGTGGACCACAAGATTGTGAACTATCGAAAAAAAATGTATCTTTGCAGCGGAATAAAGGATTCGTCATCATGAAAAAATCATTCATCTATGGTGTAGCTGTTGAAGGCAACAACTTCACAGACCGTGAAAAAGAGACCCGACGCCTCAAGCAAGACTTTGA
>JAEEGF010618925.1_pt1 | contig 11477 bp, 12 predicted proteins | sample 9134171 | NCBI WGS metagenome assembly JAEEGF01 (sample SAMN16246542, study PRJNA631951) | gut metagenome | biome: gut microbiome; feature: rumen; material: AP-attached | host: Bos | place: Iran: Karaj | collected 2018-10
TACAAGAGCTTCCCGATAAATAAGGTATACCAGGCCAACATTCCTACCTGTCCATCAGGCTACTGGATGTTTGGATTTGCTTCTAAAAAATATCATCCACTTAGGGATTTGGATGCAAAACGTTGGAAGGCTAGAGAGCTGACCACCTGGTATTACACTACTAATCTTCATAAGGGAGCCTTTATGCTGCCTAAGTATGTGGAGGATTTACTAGTAGAAGAAGAAAAAGCTGCAAAGAAAGAAATATAGTTTTAAGGAGAAGTAAAAATGGCTAGATTATTAATTATTGGTTGTGGTGGCGTTGCACAGGTTGCTATTTCAAAATGCTGCCAGAACAGTGATGTTTTTGAGGAGATTATGATTGCAAGCCGCACAGTTTCAAAGTGTGAGGCAATGAAGGAAAAACTCCAAAATACAACTAAGACAGTTATCAAAACTGCTCAGATAGATGCTGATGATGTAGAGGCTCTTACAAAGCTTATTAAGGATTATGCTCCAGATGCAGTTCTTAATGTAGCACTTCCATATCAGGACCTTACTATCATGGATGCTTGTCTTGCAGCAGGCGTTCACTATATCGATACAGCAAACTACGAGCCAGAGGATACAGATGACCCTCAGTGGAGAGCTATCTATGAGAAGAGATGCAAGGAACTTGGTTTCTCGGCATACTTTGATTACAGCTGGCAGTGGGCATATGAGGACAAGTTTAAGGATGCAGGACTTACAGCCCTTCTTGGAACAGGTTTCGACCCAGGTGTAACATCTGTTTTTGCTGCATATGCTAAAAAGCACTATTTCGATGAGATTCACACTATAGATATTTTGGATTGCAACGGTGGTGATCACGGCTATCCATTCGCTACAAACTTTAACCCAGAGATTAACCTTCGTGAGGTTTCTGCTCCAGGTTCTTACATGGAAAATGGCAAGTGGGTAGAGATTCCTGCTATGAGCATCAAAAGAGAGTACGATTTTGATGGTGTTGGCAAGAAGGATATGTACCTTCTTCACCACGAGGAGATCGAGGCTCTTGGCCGCAACATGCCAGAGGTAAAGCGTATCCGCTTCTTCATGACATTTGGTCAAAGCTACCTTACACATATGAAATGCCTTGAAAATGTAGGTATGCTTAGTACTACACCTATCAACTTCAACGGTCAGGAAATCGTGCCTATCCAGTTCTTAAAGGCTCTTCTTCCAGACCCAGCATCACTTGGTCCTCGTACAGTTGGAAAGACAAACATCGGATGTATCTTCACAGGTATCAAGGATGGCAAGGAGCGTTCTATTTACATCTACAACGTATGTGACCACCAGGAGTGCTACAAGGAGGTTGGCTCTCAGGCTATAAGTTACACAACAGGTGTGCCAGCTATGATTGGTACCATGATGGTAGTTACTGGCCAGTGGAAGCAGCCAGGTGTATTTACAACAGACGAGTTCGATCCAGATCCATACATGGAAGCACTTAACAAGTGGGGCTTACCATGGCAGGTTGTTGAGAATCCAGTTCTTGTAGATTAATTTTCAAGGGGAAGATAATTGCTATCAAAATTATGTAATGTTGAGACTCCATCATATGTCATTGATGAGGGAAAACTAATTGAAAATCTTGAAATTCTAAAGAGAGTGCAGGATGAGGCCAGCTGTAAAATACTGCTGGCCCAAAAGGCATTCTCTAATTTTGCATTATATCCACTTATAGGAAAATATTTGGCTGGCACCACAGCTAGCGGTATATATGAGGCCCTCCTTGGTAAGGAGGAGATGGGAAAGGAAAACCACGTCTTTTCTCCTGCATATAAAGAGGCTGATATGGACGAGCTGGTGAAGATTTGCGACCACATCATCTTTAACTCAGTGCCACAGCTGATGAAATACAAGGCTAAATGCCTTGCCAATGGCGTAGGTATTGGCCTTCGCGTAAATCCAGAATGCTCTACCCAGGGGGACCATGCTATTTACGACCCATGTGCTCCTGGCTCTAGACTTGGAGTGACAGCTGGGGCGTTGGATGAAGCTTTGGCAAAGGACGCTACAGTGTTAGATGGCGTCAGTGGGCTTCATTTTCACACTTTGTGCGAGCAAAACTCTGATGATTTAGAGACAACCTTAGCCGCCTTTGAGGAAAAATTTGGCACTTATCTACATCAGATGAAGTGGCTGAACATGGGTGGTGGACATCATATCACTAGAACTGATTATGATGTGGAAAAGTTGATTGAATTAATATCGCATATACGAACCACCTATGATGTGGAGGTTTACTTAGAACCAGGCGAAGCTATCGCTTTAAATGCAGGCTATTTTGTGACAGAGGTTCTTGATGTGGTAGATAATGGTATTAAGACCTTGATTTTAGATGGCTCCGCAGCCTGCCACATGCCAGATGTTTTGGAGATGCCTTATCGTCCGCCACTTATGGATTCAGGAGAGTGGGGGGAAAAGCCATTTGAATATCGCCTGAGCTCTTATACCTGTTTGGCAGGAGACATCATCGGGGACTATTCCTTTGACCATGAGATAAAGGCAGGGGACAGACTGATATTTGAGGATATGGCCATTTATTCCATGGTGAAAAACAATACCTTTAACGGTATTCCTCTTCCTAGCATTTATTTGCTGAAGGCAGATGGCACCACGGAATTAATCAAGAAATTTGGATACGAAGATTTTAAAAATAGATTATCGTAAATACGTATTATGAAAATTAGCAGTACACCTAAAAAAGATAAATTTTATATGCCAGCAGAGTACGCTCCACATGCAGGCACTGTGATGATTTGGCCGGTGCGACCAGGCTCTTGGCCCCATGGTGGTGTGGAGGCAAAAAAGGTTTTCACTGAGATTGCAAATGCTATTTCTGAAAGCGAAAAGCTGTGGATGCTTGCTGATGAAGAGCACATTTCAGAGGTTCAGGCGGCATTTGTAGGCAATGAAAATGTAATTCCTCTTGTGATTCCTACAGACGATGCCTGGGCCAGGGACGTGGGCCCTACCTGCGTGGTAAATGGTGATAAGGTTCGCGGAATCGATTGGCAGTTTAATGCCTGGGGCGGCGATTTTGATGGCCTGTACGCCCATTGGGAAAAGGATGATGCAGCAGCCGCTGTTATCTGTGAGGCTCTTGGTATGGATATTTACGATGCCCATCCTTTTGTGCTAGAGGGCGGCAGCATTCACACTGATGGTGAAGGCACGGTTATAGTTACAGAAGCTTGCCTGCTAAGTAAAGGCCGCAATCCTGATTTGACCAAGGCTCAGATAGAAGAAAAACTTTTAGAATATCTAGGAGCTAAGAAAGTTATCTGGCTTCCTAGTGGAATATATAACGATGAAACCAACGAGCATGTGGATAACGTATGCGCCTTTGTTGGGCCGTCGGAGGTGGTGCTGGCCTGGACTGATGATGAGGCAGACCCACAGTATGCCATGAGCAAAGCTTGCCTTGATGTACTAGAGGCAGCCACAGATGCAAAGGGCCGACCATTTACTGTCTACAAGCTGCCTATTCCAAAAAATCCTGTGTGTATCACAGCCCAGGAACTAGAGGGATATGAGTTTGAAGAGGGCGAGGATGTAAGAGAAGTAGGCGAGAGGCTTGCAGCATCTTATGTAAATTTCTACATCTCAAATGGAGGGGTTATTGTACCTCAGTTTGGAGATGAAAATGACAAGGTGGCAGTGCAGGTTTTAGAGAACCTGTTCCCAGACAGAAAAATCTATCCAATATACGCAAGAGCTATTATTGTAGGTGGTGGAAATATACATTGCATCACCCAACAAATACCAAAAAGCCTTCCCCTTGAGGGGAAGGTGTCAGCGAAGCTGACGGATGAGGTGATATTATGAGAAAAGTTACAATAGCAGCAATCCAAATGCAGTGCAGCAGGGTTGTTGAGGAAAACATTAAAAAAGCAGACAAAATGGTTCGCGAAGCTGCCGCAAAAGGTGCCCAGATTATTCTTCTTCCAGAGCTTTTCGAACGCCAGTATTTCTGCCAGGAGCGCAGATACGAATACTACGACTTCGCAAAGACGGTAGAGGAAAATGATGCTGTAAAGCATTTTTCAAAGGTTGCAGCAGAGTTAAGCGTAGTCATTCCTGTCAGCTTCTACGAAAAAGATGGAAACGTGCTATATAACTCTGTAGCAGTCATCGATGCAGATGGCACTGTCCTTGGAGTTTACAGAAAGACTCACATCCCTGACGACCATTTTTATCAGGAAAAGTTCTATTTTACTCCTGGTAACACAGGCTTTAAGGTATGGGAAACAAAATACGGATGCATTGGCGTAGGCATCTGTTGGGATCAGTGGTTCCCAGAGACAGCCCGCAGCATGGCAGTCCAGGGTGCAGAAATCCTTTTCTATCCTACAGCCATCGGCAGCGAACCTATCATCGAATGTGACAGCATGCCTCATTGGAGACGCTGCATGCAGGGCCATGCAGGAAGCAACCTTATGCCAGTCATTGCTACAAACCGCATCGGCCTTGAAACAGTAGAGCCATGCAAGGAAAACGGAGGCCAAACCTCTAGCCTCTGCTTCTACGGCAGCTCCTTCATGACAGATGAAACAGGAGAGATTTTGGAAGACGCTTCCAGAGATTCAGAAGAAATCCTCATCCACACATATGACTTAGATGAGATTGCTAATAACAGACTCAGTTGGGGTATTTTTAGAGACCGCAGACCTGAGTGCTACTGGGATATAGTGGAATAAAAGAAAAAGGAAAGCAGCCGCTGGTGCGGCTGCTTTTTATTGTGCCAAAAATAATATTGACACTAATGCTGCTTGAATGTAATATAGTGTCACAAAGTAAATGTGACACTATATTTTACTTGAGTTTTATATTTATGGAATATATAATATTCCTAGAAAGGAATATCTACTATGATAGTAGATTATTATACTTTTGAAGACGGTGCTAACCCAATTGACCCGTACCTTGATAATTTGGAAACGAAAATGCGTGCTAAGGTTCAAATGTCAGTAAGAATGCTAGAACAGTTTGGCACAAACTTAAGAATGCCATATTCTGAGCATCTCGAAGATGGCATTTTTGAGCTTCGGGCAATTCAAGGTAATAATATTGAAAGAGTTTTGTTTTTCTTTTATGTTGGTAATAAAGCTATACTTACTAATGGATTTACAAAGAAGACTGGTAAAACTCCGAAGTCAGAGATAGAGTTAGCGAAAAGCAGACGGGCGGATTACTATAGGAGGTATGGTAATGGAACGAAAAAGTGATTTTCAACGAAGATTAGCAGAGGATTTAAAAGATCCAGAGTTCAAAAAAGAGTGGGATGCTTTGGAACTTGAGTATCAGATTCAAGCAGCACTTATGCAGGCTAGAATTGATGCTGATATGACTCAGGCTGAATTGGCTAAAAAAAGTGGAGTTCGTCAGTCAAATATTAGTAGAATAGAATCTGGTGCAGTTTTGCCAAGGCTTGATACACTTGAGACTTTAGCTAGAGCGATGGGAAAAAGATTACAAATCTCGATGATTTCAGTTAAAGCTTAATTCACAAAATGCAGTCACATTTGTGGCTGTATTTTTTTTGCCTTAAAACATAACAAAATATAACTATTTCTCACCAAATATGAAATGTGTCTAAAATCACTAAAACCCTTGAATTTTCTAGGGGGGGGTGTGATACGATTACACTTACCGGGGCATTAAATTTGCCCTATTGAAAAAAAGGAATGTATATGGGCTATGGATTTTTGTGACAGAACTATAGGGATAATAGTTGAAAATGAAGATGATCCTTATGCAACTGTGGACTTTAATGAAGTTGGTGCAAAACTACCTTTGAAAAGTGGTATCGGTCTTAGAACAGTTGTTGAAAATCAGCAAAGAATAGAACTTAAATTTGCTGTAGGTAATGAGACTCGAGTTATTGGAATAACAGATAGGGAACCATTTGTGTTTGAATCAGCGGTTCCATTGCCAAAGGATACACTAGTTATTGCTCTTCTTAGAGTTGATGAAAATGGTAAATCTACTTTGGAAATAGAAGTTCCAGAGTTTAATTTAAGACAGGAAGAAAAAGATTTAGAAATAGATTTTTGGCAGGAGACGCTGACAAAAGGGTTATCAGTTACAGAGGATGATTTTACAAAGCTTCAGAATAATGAAGCTGTTGATTTAAGTAAATATGATGAAAATGGCGAATTAGTTGCTGGAGTATGTGCTTCTATGCCTGAACTTATGGAGCAACTCAATGCATTAATTGGTCTTCAAGAAGTTAAAGATCAGGTTCAAAAGCGAATCAATCAGGTAGAGGTAGAGCAAAAAGCAAAAGCCGCAGGCGCACAACGAATAGGTGGAGTTGGTTCTCTTCATATGCTCTTTACTGGTAATGCAGGTACAGGTAAAACAACAATCGCTAGAATGCTTGGGCAGATGTATCAGCAGTTGGGTGTACTTCCAAATGGTTCTAAAGTTGTGGAGTGTACAAGAGGTAATCTTGTTGGAATGTACCAGGGGCATAGTGCTAAAAATGTCCAAGACAAATTTGAAGAAGCTAAAGGCGGTATTCTTTTTATAGATGAAGCATATTCTATATGCAGAGATAGCAATGATAATTTTGGACAGGAAACAGTAGATGAAATCGTTGCTCAAATGGAAAATAATCGCGATTCTGTAATGGTTATTCTTGCTGGATACGAGCGAGAGATGGATGAATTCCTTCGTAAAAATTCGGGTCTTAGCAGCCGCATTCGTAACAAGATTAATTTCCCAGATTATTCTGTTGCAGATATGGTGCAGATATTTAAAAAATTCTGTAATGGGAGAAATATGCATCTGGAGGATGAATCCGACAAGCTTATATATCGTTTGTTAGATATAAAGAGCAAGCAGCCAGATTTTGGCAATGCTCGTGGCGTTAGAAACCTTTTTGATGAAGTCTTAGAAAGTCAAAATGACAGAATCATGGCAGAAATCGCTTCGGGAGAGCAACTTACACCAGAGCAGTTTGACACAATCCTAAAAGTGGATTTAGAAAAAGTGGCTGGTGACACTTTAGGTGATGAACATACTATTGATGATCTTTTGGCAGAGATGAATAAACTGGTTGGTTTATCAGAAGCAAAGGCCAAAATCCAGGAAATGGTAGATAACATTCAGGTGCGAAAGGTTATGGAGGAGCGAGGAATCTCAGTTCCCGATGATCATGGTACTTTACATCTTATCTTTACTGGAAATGCAGGTACTGGTAAAACCTCCATCGCAAGACTTTTGGGAGAAATATACACTAAGCTAGGTGTACTTCAAAAAAATGTATTTGTAGAAACCGGTCGAGCTGACTTGGTAGGTCAATATCAGGGCCAAACAGCTCAGCTGGTAATGAATAAATTAGATGAGGCTGATGGCGGAATCTTATTTATTGATGAGGCTTACACTCTTATCAATGGTGATAAAGATACATTTGGCCAGGAAGCAATTCAAACTCTTGTTGCGGAGCTTGAAAATAGAAGAAGTCATTTGATGGTAATTCTTGCTGGTTACACTGAGGAGATGAAAGAATTCTTAAAAGTTAATTCTGGACTTGCCAGCAGATTATCAAACGAAGTTTATTTCGCAGACTATACCTTGGATGAATTGACAAGCATTTTCTTTGGAATGGCAAAAAAGCGTGGCTTAAATACTGATGGGTTGGATAGAAACTTCGTTGAAAATTGGATTCAAGTAAATAAAGAAAATGAGATGGATTTTGGTAATGCCAGAGGTGTTCGTAATCTTCTAGAATCTGCGATTAGAAAGAAAGATTCCCGCATTGCAAATTTGATTCGTACAGGGGAAGACCTGTCTAATGAGGCACTTATTTCTCTTGCTTCAGAAGATTTGCAATAGATTGATTGGAGGGAAAGAAAATGAATGAATATGGTGTTGCAAGAGACATAATTCTTGAAGGCGTACAGCATGGGTATGAAGCTCTTGATTTAGGCGTGGCTTATTACAATGGAGAAGATAGACCTAGGGATTATCAGCAGGCGAGACATTATCTAGAACTTGCTGCTGATTATCACAGTGCAAAAGCGTGCTTCTTCTTACATGTCATGGCTAAGATTGGACAGGGGTATCCTGCTCCAGATTTAGAAGAGGCTTTGAGATGGCTTGAATTATCGTGGCGTTATGGCGGTAGAGATGCTGAAGTTGAATCCATGATACGGTCATTAAAGGAACAAATTGAAAATCAAAAGAACAAACCCGTGTTTAATGTAAAAACACGGAGAAATATATAGGGAGGACATATATGTTATTAATTATTAATTTAGCGGGTTTGGTTGGCGCTTTTATTTTTTTTAAGAAAATAAAAGCAATCAAAACAAAAGGATTTGAGGAAAGTGAGGATGCCTATAATCCAAAATGCAATTGGTCATCACTTGTAACGGGAATGCCATGGATCAAGAAGCAGATTGTAGATTTATATCCGAACAAGAAGGATATGGAAATACTGGCAACTTTTGGAGGATATGAGCATACCAATAGACTTTACGTGACAGATAGCGGAATTTTGGTAGATAATTTCCGTGATTTTCTTCCATATCAACAGATTACGCGCGTAGATTGGGTAGCTGTTAATATTCCAAATACTGTGGTTAAAAAGCGAGATATTGGACTTTTCCGAATCTTCTTTGTGGACAATAACGGACAGGAAGATTTTTGGAGAGTTGGAATTCGATTGGAAGAGTATAATATTTTGGCAGATTTGATTACACATGTGAATGCGGGAGGATGTTAAAAGTGACAGAAGTATTTGAAAGAATAATCATTCCTTTTTGGGGCATTATAATTTTTGCCGTCATGTATATTTATTATCGTTTCAAGAAGAAGCTGTATGAAGAAAAAAGCAGTGAATACGGGTATGACAGTGATCTTACCGAGGAAGTTTTTAAGAATACGGATGAGACAGCGCAAACATTGCAGTGGGCACGTGAGGTTATGGGCGTGCCGAATTTAATTTTTACTGTATTGGATACTGATACCCGTAAGGTAGTATTCACTGATTACGGAATTCTTGTGCGAGGTGAAGCAATTATTCCATATAACAGTATTAATACCATTAGCACACCAGTTCCTGGGGAAGAAATCAGTGGCAATAAATATATGAGTGCAGGAAAAATCATGCGCAATGTAGATGTTGTGACGAAAGATGGAAAGAAGTATTCCTTTAGCTATCGCATGTTTAAGGGATTATCGTTCTTGGGAATGATTAAAAATATTCAATCCATTGGCGTTCCAAGAGTATATGCAGTTGCGGACAAGCAGGAACCGGAGTTTAAAATTGAATACGTTGATAATGAAGCATTTTTTACAGAAAATGCAAAAGTAATTGCGTAATATTTATAAATAAAAATTATTTAGGAGAGAAAATATATGAATAACGGAAATTACAGCCCATGGGGCAAACTTAATTTAGTTTTAGGCGCAGTAGCAGGCGTTGGTTTAACAATATTTGTTTATTATTTCAATGCATATTCCCACAATATTTCCAGAATGGATACTGCTTATATAGTATTTGGTTTGGCTGGTTTAGCATCTGCAGTGATTCTTTTTATTCGTAATAAAAAGTTAGATAACATAGGAAAAACTATCGGTATCACATTACTACAGATTGTTCTTGGAGTAATCATAGGATTTATCACAATATTCCGTTTTGGATGGAGTATTTATCGTGGTACATCATATGAACCAATGAATTTGCCATTTGCAAATAATAGCAATTCAAACAATGGCGACAGCAATTCTTATTCAAAGACAGAGGATGCTGCGGCTAGAGCAGTTGGCTATAAAGATGCAGCTGACTACGAGAACCGTACAGGTTTCAGCGCTAGAAATATTGATCCAGATGAAGTTTTAAAATAATCTGGAATTAAATAACAAGGACCAGTATATTGGATTTATAACCAAATACTGGTCTATTGTTTTATATAAGGGGGAACAAATGGAAGGAATTCTAGCTACAATTAAGGAACAGACAGACTGGGAAGATTACTGTTGTGATTATGAAGAATCCGTCCCATTAAGCGACTCTTTAAATGCTTGCATGCGTAGACTTAAATATATCCATCAGGAGGAGCTTTTTACACAAAGCAAAAGATTTTTTTGTGCATTAAATGTTTATAGCAATCAAGGAATGTATTGCTTATATCATGATGAAATTTCAATTCGGGATGATTTGAAAGAAAAAGTGGGTTATGACGAAGAAAAAGTGAACGCATTTTTCACAGAACTTAATAATTATAAAATTGAGGATGGCACAAGATTACTTCCTGAGTATGTGCAGTATTTAATCGCTTTAGGAAATCGCAGCTATGAAACAGAATCTTCTAGCGATATCTACGAGTTGTTTACGAAATGGACATATGAGGGGAGTTTTACTGCAGAAAAGGGCTGCTTCAATGTTCCGGCGACAGATAAAATAAAAGTAAATATGGAAGCACGAATGCAGATTTTCAATTTCGCATATCTACACCCTAGCCGCTTGAGCGAAGAACGCTTTCAAGAATTCACGGCAAAGCTTGGTGAAGTGATTCCAAATTTCGAATGCTATGTAAAGGATCCAAAGCTTCTTAGTACACGCCTTAATCCAAATGGCGATGTGTATTACCTTACAGTTCAAGACCCTGAATATACAGTTGTTATTTGCTATAGACTTGAAGGAGATATTGTAAAGATACTAACAGGTTTTAAGGTAGCAAAAGAACTGAATTTAAAAATAGAATAGAGATTCCAATAACAATTAAAGTGTGTCAAAAATGATATTGACACAGTTGAACTGGGATAGTATTATAGTGCCACTAAATAAAAATGACACAATTATTGTATTCATTTTTATGAGATGTTATTATTAAGGAGAGTTATAGAAAAAGATGCAAAATGATACTATTCAGCGAGAACCAAATGCTGAAGTTGAAAAGCTTGTTGATAACCTTACATTATTTGATGATACTTTAATGAGTAAGGTTTTTGATAAGAATATTCCAGCAACAACACTCTTATTACAAATTATTCTTGAGCGTGATGATATCAAGGTTATTAAGGTAAAAGGCCAGGAATCATTAAAGAATCCTTACCCAAAGGGCCGCAATCTTACACTAGATATACATGCTGTAGATAATAATGGAATTGAATTTGATGTAGAGGTTCAAAGAAATTCTGAGGGGTCTCATCCTAGAAGAGCTAGATTTCACAGTAGCATGATGGATTCCAGAATGCTCAAACAAAAACAAGAGTTTAAAGAATTAAGAGATGCCTATGTTATTTTCATATGTCAGCATGATAAATTTAGGAAAGGAAAGCCTGTATATCATGTAGATAAGATTATTAGAGAAACAGGCAAATTATTTGATGATGGCGCTCATATAATATATGTTAATGGTACATACAAAGGCGACGATGCTTTTGGAAAGTTGGCGCATGATTTTAATTGTAAATCATCAAAAAATATGTATTTT
>JAEEGF010050549.1_pt1 | contig 11475 bp, 4 predicted proteins | sample 9134171 | NCBI WGS metagenome assembly JAEEGF01 (sample SAMN16246542, study PRJNA631951) | gut metagenome | biome: gut microbiome; feature: rumen; material: AP-attached | host: Bos | place: Iran: Karaj | collected 2018-10
TATTAGTATACTTAGTAAGCTTAACCTCATCATCAGCGATTACGGAATACTCCGCATCCTTAACCGTGAATTCAGTAACAGTATTATCTGTCGTATCTACTGCAGGCACTGAAGCTTCAGATGAATTCTGTGAATCAGCATTGTCTGATTCATTAGATTTATTATCCTGCGACTGCTTATTGTCATCCTTGCCACTGTTCTGCCCCGGATCCTCTTCTCCTGTCTCAGAACCTGTAGTTCCATTATCACTGATGGAGCCTACTGATTCACCAGTATACTTAACCTCGATGGTTCTGTCATTGTAATTATCATCACCATCACTGCCAAGTTTTACTTCGACTTTGCTCTCTGCAGCTGTGTCTTCAATGCTGATATTCTTAGCATTAATATTTGCTACCTTATTCTCCTGCTCATCAACCTTAAGATCAGCCTTGATTTCGGCATCACTGTTTACATAGACCAGATTGCCCTTAGTAGAAATTTCAATATCTTTTCCGGCTTCGGTAGTCTCGCCGGTAATTGTAACTCCAAAGGTTGCTCCATCATTATTGACAGTCTCAAGTTCAAAACTTCCACCTGACTTGGTTGCAATTGTGTAATCATCTGTAGCCTCATCATAAGAGATTGATACCGGTTCATTTGCACTGGACTTAAAGGTTACAAGTTTATCCTGAGTCTCATAAGTAAATTCGACACCATCTGACTCAGGCTCGATCACTACAGGCTTTGAGAAGTCATCAACAAAGTAATCTCCGTATGGGCTGTCATCATCATCTGATTCTGTACCACTTATGATTCCGATTTTCTTAAGGAAATCACTAACCTTACTGATGGTTCCTTTAACTACGCTGATAACGTTGTATCCACTCTTCTTGCCGGTACTAACTTTCTTTGTACCGAAATAATTTAAGGCATCAATGTCATCATATATCGCAAGAATATTTTTTCCGCTTTGCTGTGCACATCCGTATTCATCGGCGGAAGCATTAGTAAAATATTTATATCCATCAGCAACATAGAGATCGAAATGTTCAGGAAGTCCAAAAAGCGGGTTTGCTTCAATTTGCTCCTTGGAAAATTCCATTCCTTCCCTTGCCAATATATTTACAACATTGATCTTATATTTGTAGTACTTGCCACCTACCTTATAATTTCCTATTTCACATCCATCAATTACAATAGCATGCTCTCCCTTACCTATCTTATAGACAAGCATTGCCGGGCCTTCTGTTTTAACATTAAGTGCTCTGTTAACCAGCATTGCCAGTTTTAGTTCATCATCCTTGATAGATTCCATTTCTTTTCTGCTATTAAGAAAAGAAGCTGTATACTGTCCTAAATGGAACAATGTAAGCATTTCATAATCGTTTTTGTTATTAACACTTAGTTCATTAATGGTTTTTCCAAGATCATATCTTCCTGAATGGGCAGTTATCTGTGCAGCTGACATACCAAAACAAATACCACCTTTGGAGGCACCATTATCAAACCACTTTCGCTTCCAAATATCATATTGCTTTTTGAGTTTGTTATATTCAGATTTTGAAAGTTTAGTCTTTAAATAGTTCCACTTAGAATCCGAAACGTAATACTTGTCCTAGGAAAATGCACCGTTTTGAAAACTGGGCATCTCAGAATTGTACTTTATTTCGTAAGGATATTGTAAAGCTGCTATCGCGGACTCATTAGCATCTATCTGTTGGCCAACTTTTATTTCTTTACCATAAGGTATTCTTGTGAACCAACCATTAAACTGCTTTTCATCATAAGAAATTGGTTTGGGAAGAATATCAATTTTACTTCCTTTTAAATATCTAAAATAATAATAATCCTTAGATCCATCATCAAAGGTTATTGAACAGGTCTCATCTTCAGAACCATGAATCCAGTTTGTTTCTAAATATGCATTTGCAGGTGTATTTGAATCCAGGTATCTGTAATATTTGCTTTTATCAATTGTATTATGTCCGTTACTATATGTAGATTTTCTGTAAATACCACCATTTAGGAATATAAACGGTTCAAAACCATCTCCCTCTATACTTTCAAAGTTTTCTACATACATGACATCAGCAGTTCTGTCAAAAATCTGGTACTCAACTCTATTACCATCAGTTAGATCATAATAAGTCTTACTGCCACGATTCATTAATTCATCGTAGTATCTATTGTCATAAGGCTCCCAATCTGAATGTGCAAAACTAACATCATGAATTTGAGAACAACCCCAAAATGCATGGTCAATATCTGTAATTGTAAGATAATTGAGGTCTACATTCGTTAAATTATCACAGTTACTGAACATTCTATATATTGAAATTTTAGGATGCTTATAATCAAAAATATTGCTGAATTCTTCAGGACCTAATATAGTTGCTTGTCTTAAGCTTTCGCACCCCTCAAACATTTCAGCTGCCTGAACTGAAAAATCATTACCAAATTGCAGATCATGAACATATTCAAGCGAATCACAATCAGCAAACATCCTGTAACAACTACTTGAAGATATATATAAGCCCATTAATTCGGTCAGGTTACCACATCCCTCAAACATCTGAGAACAATCAGCATAATACGGTATGCTGATCGTATCCTTTGTAAGAAGTTTGATTCCGGAACCATAAAACATAGCAGAACAAGATTCCACATTATAGAAATCACAGTTTGTAAGGAAGTAATACTCTGTTCCAAAATTCTTAAACAGACCATATGCAGTTCCGGTAGCACTTATATAATTATGAGTCGAATAACCATCACCATTTTCCACTGTCATCCAAGTGGGATATTCTCCCTTAAAACTTTCAATAAAATCTGATGCAGTATTCTTGAAATAAAAGTTATTATTCATTGGATCATAGTAATATGCTTCTTTTAAAGAATAAAGTGCATCTTTATATGATTCACCAAAGTATACAACTGATGCATATTTAGCATCATCGCAAAAGAATCCCTCTCCGAGATTAAGGACAACATTATATTTCTGCTTATTAAGGTAAGCCGCTGAAGGAATGATCAGCAGACCATTGCCATAAGTAAAAGATATATTCTTATCAAGAACTATATTGTCGCCGTCAAGATGGTATTCATAATCTTTAAGCCAGGGGCTGTCAGCCTCCTTCCAATCATCTCCCTGAACATCATCCCCTTCGAAACGTGCATATACCGTTAGATCATCACTTACGACATGAGAATAACCAATTTCAGAACCACCTGTCTGCTCCGTATACCATCCATCAAACAATCTTCCCTTATAAGTATTTGCAGCAGGAATTGTATCTATTTTTTTATTATTCTGATAATCAAAGGTATATTCACCTTTGTTTTTGTCATCAACAAAGGTTACGGTCTTATACTCATCATCATTTAATCTGTTAAGTACTATACCACCTTTTGTGTCAGATGTAATTTCTCTGTATATTTTCTTATCACTGCTATCTTCATTCCTATATAGTCCACCACTTAAAAATACAAAAGGATACTTTTCCCAGTCTGATCCACCGACTATTTTATCAAATGTAACAAGCCTGGAAAGCTTTGCTCGTCTGTCAAAAAGCTGAACCTCCCCTGAGTATTCATCTGAATAATCATAGAATTTATTTTCTTCATAAGAACTACTATCCTTAGAAATATATGCACTCAATGTAGAATTCTTAAAGCTTACATCATCTAATTTAGGGCACTCATCAAACATAGAGAATGGCTGATCAATAACTAAATTATGTATTTCAGCCTTTTCGAGATTTGTACATCCAGAAAACATGCCATTGGCATATATGGAAGATTTTGCGTTCACCCCTGAATATTTGCTCTTATAATCAATGCCGGTTACAGTTACACTCTTAAGAGATTCGCATCCGGAAAACATCCCATAAGAAACTGGTGTTCCCGAAATAGTAACCTCCGCAGAGAAAAGATTCAAACAAGAGACAAATATAGCAGTGACATTATCAGCGTTAATATTTACATCATAGACTTCTAATAAATTGTTGCAGCCAGCAAACATCATGTCAGTGAAATCTTCAGCACACAAAGTATCACTATTAACATACTTTATCTGAGTACCATTAAATAATTGACTTACATTAGAGCAATCACAACTTTTCAGAAAATAATATTCAGCTGCAAAACCATCAAAAGGACAATATCCCTTTATCATTTTAATATCATAATTGCCGTTCTTCTCAGCGCATTCATTCATCCAGGGTAATACATCTTCAAGATGAGCCTGTGCCAAACTAATAAAATCAGCCCCTGCATAATGCTGATCAACATCAGCACATTCACTTAAAAACCTAAGAGCATCATAGTAGGAACTTCCAAAATATACTGCCTTAGCATTATTCTTAGTATCCTGGCAGAAAAAGTCATCACCAAATGTCACTGTAACATTGTATTTCTTACCATCTATCAATGCTGCAGACGGGATTATCAAAAGGCCATTACCATAAGTAAAGGAGGTATTTTTAGTAAGTGTAATAGTCCCTGCATTTTCATCAACAGAATACTCATAGTCAACAAGCCATGCACTGTTCTCTGATTTTTTTTCAGAATCATCATCGCCTAAGATTTCACCGCCGTTATCTACTGTTTCATCACTTAATTCAGTTTCAATCTGATCTTCATCAGCTAAATTCTGATCATCTGCGTCATCATTTTTCTGGTCATCTGCTACCGCCCCGGCATTTTCTGAGGCACTGTTATCAGATAAACTGCTATCATCAGCAGCATTATTCTCAGATTTTTCATCGGAAGTATTATTCTGCGAGTTACCATCCTCTTGGTTGCCGTCATCAGTTTCAGCTGCAGCATTCTCATCTGATTCAGGAGGGTCAGTTGCATCAGCTGAAGAAATGTCTTCGGTGTTAGATGCATCAATGTTGTTAGACGAACTACCCTCCTCTGTATTTGAGTCATTACCATTTTCTGTTTGAATGTTTTCTCCTTCAGACGATGAATTTGTTATTTCTACAGAAACTGATTGATTATTAACATCTTCTGTTGCCATTGCATTAATAGCATTTGAATTAAGTGCCAGAGTCAGCACAATAAAGAAAGCAAGGCTTCTCCTTGCAAATGAGTTTATGAAAGTATTCATTTAAAAACCCCTTTTACATAAAACCACGTTACACAATTACGTAAGGATTATATAATAGGGATTTTTTAAGGGTCAATATCAAAATTTTATAATTATTTTATATTTTTTTTATAAATTATGATAGCAATTTGCACTATGCATCACATTCCAGCTGTTCTGCTTCAAAACCAACAGAAACACCTTGAATTCCATCTCTCTTCCAGGCAGCTAAAACTCTCATTACAGGAATTGTGTATTTCTCCACATCTACCTTCATGATAAGCATAATAACCTGATTGTGATTATGCTTCATAACCACATCACTGCTCCTAAGATTAGAAGTTGCAAGATCCATGAATTTCTCTGTAGCATCGGACAGCTCCTGCCCTTCGCTTCCTGTCAGTGTAAAGATAACCATTCTGGTATCAACCTGATAATTGGATATGAGCCTGACCATAAATCTGTATACAGTCTTAAAGCTCTCAGTATCAGTTACAAATGCGCCTCTTGACTGATTTCTTTCACCAAATATCATCTTAAGATTCCTAAAATCACTGATGGCTGCTTCAGACTCAGTCTCGGAATCCTTCTCATAAAAGTGTGTGCAATGCTTACCTTCCTGTTTTGCCTTATAAAGCGCTGCATCAGCCTTTGAGAAAACTGTAAGGTAGTCCTGTGTAAGATCCCATACCTTGGTGGCACCGCAGGAGCAGCCAAGTGGGATGTTCATATCCTGACCCATGTAGGCTCTTGCTGCCTCCAGCAATTTTTCGTTATAAACATTTACCTTCTGCTCTATGGCAGTTATATCAAAAAGATTTTCGCAGAAAACAACGAACTCGTCACCGCCGATTCTTCCGGCAATATCATTTGCACGAATTGATGATTTTATAAGCTCTGAAAAGACAATCAAAATCCGATCACCCATCTCATGACCATGGATATCGTTAATAAGCTTGAAGCTGTCAAGATCAAGCACCAGAAGCATGCCACGCTTTTTACTGACAATGTCTCCAAGAATCCTCTCAGTTGTGGCTTTATTATAAAGTCCCGTCATGGCATCCAGCTGAGCTTCTTTTCGAAGACGATTGTTCTCATCGACATTATCGAGAACTCTCTCTATACGCTTAAGAAGAACCTCGGCTTTTATGGGCTTTCTGATATAATCAGCCGCACCAAGATCAAACCCTCTGCTTTCACTCTCATCACTTTCATCTGAAGTAATGAAAATAAAGGGCGTATCAGCATCACTCCTTGAGTGAATCGTACTCTGGAGCTCATATCCCGACATCTCCGGCATGCGCAGGTCCGTAAGAACCAGATCCGGCTGATCCTTAAAATAAAGATCCACCGCCTCCGCGCCGGAATGTGCAAGAATAGTCTCATAATGGCTACCAAGAGCACGCTCCGCAAGCATGAGCATTATTTCTTCATCATCTACAATTAAAATTTTTTTCATATGCTTAACCGTTATGTTTCGTTACTGTTCCACACCAATCCAAGCATAGTAATATCATCAAATTGCGGTGCATCGCCAACAAATTCATCAATTGCAGCTTTTACATTCTTAAGGACAACCCTTGGCTCGGAATTTTCATCGCCGTTAAGTGCCTTAAGCAGGCGCTCTTCGCCAAAGAAATTGTTCTCTGAATCCGTAGCTTCAAGTACTCCGTCAGTATATACATAGAGGCTGTCGCCGTTATGTATCTCAAATTCATGCTCCATGAACTTAACACCGTCGAAAATTGCAACAGCAGGCGAGTGCTTATATTTAATAAGCTCCCATTCTCCTCCTGCTCTTCTGATAGCGGGGTGCTCATGACCGGCATTTGCTGCCATTCCTTTTCCTGTTGTTATATCTATGATTGCGAGCCAAACTGTAACGAAAAGCTCTGCATCATTTCCATCACAGAGCTGCTCATTGGCATACTCTAAAACCTCTGCAGGACTTCCGCCAAGCTGCGCTCTGTTTTTGATAAGAGTTTTAGCAATAACCATGAAAAGTGAAGCCGGGACACCTTTTCCTGAAACATCTGCCATAACAAGAGCAAGGTGCGTATCGTCTATCATAAAGAAATCGTAGAAGTCTCCGCCGACCTCCTTAGCAGGAGTCATGGTTGCGTAGAGGTTGAATTCCTTATGCTCAGAGATCTCATCAAAATTCCTCGGAAGCATACTTGCCTGAATATCAGTAGCAATAGCAAGTTCTCCGGCAATTCTCTCCTCTTTAGCGGTAACCTCTCTGAGGTCTTTAATATATTTCTGAAGAGAATCTGCCATGTTATTAAAGGATCTTGCCAGGCTTCCGATCTCATCATTGGTATCAACTTCTGTTCTGTTATCCAGATTACCGCCGCTTATGCTGCGCACGTCCTTCTCAAGGACTTTAAGTGGATCGGAAATCTTTCTGGAAATAATACCGGCAACAGATGTAACCACAAGCAAAATAAGTGCAATAAGAACAAGGCAGCTCTGGATGACACCAAGTATTCCTCGTATTACGGAATTAACCACGTTACTTGTATTTTCATCAATACTGTCGTGAATTGTCTGTGCAGGCTTAACTACTGTGCTTACAGGACTTATGATACAAAGTTTCCAGCCTGTAGATGAGATGGTTGAAAAAGCGATATAATTCTCATCTTCGCCTTCTCCCGCACTTAAAACTCCGCTCTCATTTGAGAGAATCTCTTTACCTGCGATCCTAAGAGCCGGATTCTTGTCATCATCAAAAATACTGCCCATATCTTCAAGGGAAGGATCAATCTCTCTTCCTGCGATATATCCGCCATTAGAATCGATCATTACAGCTTCACTTGGAATAACGATTCCGTCATTTACCATGGCTTCATTTAGCTCGCTCATGAGAACGTCCATGGCAACGCAGCCTGCAAACTCACCATTTTCATCAGTAAAGGGGGCAACACAGGTAATGGTCAGACCTCTTCCGTAGCTATCCTGGTAGGTATCAGTAAACTTAGCACCACTGCCGCTTTTAGCCATTTCCCACCAGCCGGTTTCTCTGTATTCATAGTAACCCTCTCCAACAGTCTCACTGTTGTCGGAATTAGGATCATAGCTCACAAGAAGACCGTTATTTGTACCCATATAAATAGTTACAAGGTTTGGAATATTATCCTTTAAGGGCTCAAAAATCTTCTCCATGTTTCCAAGGAGCTTACTTTCTTCCACAAGGCTGTCATAGGAAATATCAGGGTTAGCTATTGTCCTTTGCATAACCCATTTGCCGGCATTTTCCTTGATAGGTTTATTAACCTCTATCTGAGGAAAATCACCTTTATTTGCATATAAAAGATGTGCATAGGATGCAGCAGTTAAAACAGCATCTGAATAAGCATCAAGCTTCTGCTCTGCAAGCAGCGTCTTATCTCTTGCCTGATTCGAAATCTTCTCCTCAAGCTGATCCATCATGGCTGATGTGCTTATCTCTGTGGCATTTAAACCAAGCTCCTTAGAACCTGTTACCGCATCCTCTCTGATAAAATGAATCGCAGACAGACAGATGAGCGTTGATAAAATCAGCGTAACAAGTGAAAAGGTAAGGGTTGTCAGAATAACCTTTCTTGCAACAGAAACCTTTTTACCTTCACCTGATGCAGCATCTTCATCATCAGTCTCAAGAAGATCCTCATAACCAATCTTCGCCATGACAGTTTCATCAACCATCAGGGTTGCAATGATCAGCAAAAATGCACCTATAATCTGGAAAACCGTAGCCGGTGTGTACTGATTTCCGAACAGCCTGCTAAGTATAGGATTAGTCACCAAAGTTATTATGATTTCAGCTGAAAAAATAAGAGAAGCCTTCAATGCTGATACATATTTCTGACACTGAATCTGCAAAAGACCATATATAGCACGAATAAATATACCCATAAACAGGGCGCTCACCCAGAAACTGATTTCTTTTGGAATAGACATTCCGGTATTGGATGCAGCACTTTGAATGGCCCAGCCTGCGAAAGCAAATATAGATGAAAAGATCATCTGCGCCATGGTCAGCTGGGTTGAGTCTTCTTCTTTTCCAAGAATTGATACGCTGACAACGTAGGATGCAAAGAATATGTCAGCAAGAATAAGATAAATTACTTCCTTTGACGAAAAAAGTGCATCGGTGTCTGCCCCAAACATAAGCAGCAGCGCGATAACCGCAATTACTGAAGCTATGGATGAGAAGAAGCTTACTTTTTTCTTAAGAAGCATTAGAAGTGGTGTAATAAAGATAAAATAGAGACTGACAACGCTTGAAACGATGACTACGTCAAGATTTTTGGATCCAAGTAATACAAAGTAGTTAAAGCCTGTAAGCTCAACCGCAAAGACAATACCCTTTAAAAGGGTCTTTTTCTTTAGTCCAATTACCTTCTTGAACTGAACAAGACCAAGAATAAGAATACCTATCAGGTTTGTAATACATACAAACGCGAAGGTAGATACTGTATCCGGCACGTTTTGAAGAAAAATATACTGAATAGCTGCCAGAAAAGTAATAAAAATAAGACCTAGTGTTGCTAAACCTTCTTTCTTATATCCCAAAATGATTCCCCTCTTTTAAGAAAATTATGTTTATTTGTATGATGCAATAAATTTATGTAATAAATACTCCGGCTTATAGGAATTCTTTAAAGCGCGAAGGCCTTCTATACCGACGTCCTCTTCCATATTTACATATTCGCATTCCATGGCGCACTGCTTTACTGACTCCTGCCTTAGCACCTTGTAAATATGCGGTATTTCGCGATTGCCTTTTTCTATAATGGCATCATAAAAAGTATCGCTGAGCTTGCCGCCATAGCCAAAGCCCTGAACTACACCGTCAATTCTAAGTACGATGCCGGATAGTCCTAGCTCGTCAAAATGCTGAAGCTGCTTATCGATCATCCTGGATTCTCTTCTCAAGGCATATAAATAGCTTTTATCTGCCTTGCTCTCAATCCATTTTTTCTCAAACTGCAATATCTCCGGAAAATCATCAGGTGTTATGAGTTTGATCTGTGCCCTGTCACCATAAATATTCCAGAAGGTATTGGCTTCTGATCTGCGCTTCCTTAGGCTGTTTCCTGAAAAAGTAGACATCCTCTTAGTGGTAAACATGTACTCCGCAAGATCAATGTTTTCTTCTATAACGAATTCTCCAGGGAATATCTCTTCCAAAGCATTTTTACAGTTCTCTGTAAGTGAGATGAATTTGACCTTCTCCCCGAAGGCAGCGGCATCAGCCATTATTCTCTTAAATTGTTCTTTCTTATCACCCTCGCCCATGGGTGCAAGATATACTCTGTATTCATCGCCGCAAAGATTTTTCCTGAGGATGTATAACACATCATCCTCTATGCAATACTCATCTCCGTACTTTTCTGACAGGGACCACATACTAACCGGTGAATGCTGACATGATCCCTCTCCGTATTTTGAAGTATACTTATATATTTTCTGCAGATCATCGAGCGTTATCTGCGTAAATTCGAGCTTTTTCTTTTCACTAGTATCCATTTTTGCCTTTTCCTGATTTCATATTTCTTCTAGTTTATGTTACCATATTTCGTAAATTACTTTTGTTAAAATTGTATAAAACAATTCTAATAAACTTAGTAAAAAAACAGCTCCGCGATATACTTACCACAGAGCTGTTTCCATCAATATTCAAATCTTAAATTATCTCCAGAGTGTCCAGAGGAATACATAAGCACCAATTACGGCTGCAAGTGTGAAAAGAATACCGATTCTGGCGAAGTCCTTAAAGCTTACTTCGTAGCCTTCTTTTCTAAGCATTCCTACGCCTGCGATATTGCAGCTTGCTCCAACGGGAGTAATGTTACCGCCAAGGGTTGCTCCGCACAGAAGACCAAAGTACAGAAGGCAGGGATTAACACCAAGGGTTGCAGTAACTGATTTAAGAATGGGAAGCATTGTTGCAACATAAGGAATGTTGTCAATAAATGCAGATATAAGCACTGATCCCCAAACTACAATCGTGAAAAGTGCAAACAGGTTATTGCCGCCAACAGAAACTATAAGGTTAGCAAGATCGTTAACAAGACCAACGTTCTTTACTCCGCCGATTACCATAAAGAGGCCTGTAAGAAGGAGTACTGTATCGTAGTCAAGGCTCTTAACTACTCTCTTTATTCTGTCAGCGTCGTGATCCTTTATGTACTCCCACGCCATGCCAATAAGTGAACATATAAGGCAGATCATACCGTTTGTGATCTCGGGCTTTTCAGGAATAAATGAAGCTCCCATAAGAAGTACAACGTGAGCTACCATCATAATTGTAGGAACATAGTCTGTAACTACTGTTTTCTCTGTTGCTTCAACAGGCTCCTTGTCCTTTCTGAACAGGAACATCATGATCGGCACTGTAAGAAGTGCTCCGAGCT
>JAEEGF012004188.1_pt1 | contig 11475 bp, 10 predicted proteins | sample 9134171 | NCBI WGS metagenome assembly JAEEGF01 (sample SAMN16246542, study PRJNA631951) | gut metagenome | biome: gut microbiome; feature: rumen; material: AP-attached | host: Bos | place: Iran: Karaj | collected 2018-10
ATTATATCGAGTGGAACCCGATGCCTGAATTTGACTGGGAATACAATGCCTATATCGCTTGCGAAGGTGAACATGCCTTTATGGGCATCTCTCTTGAAGGATCCACACCTAATGGAAATCCCACGGAACCAGATTTCGTTGTAGTCATCAATGGGATTGAATATGCGCTTAATGCCAACGACACCATCATTGACCTTGGCATTCCTGAACTTGGTACGACAGTTTATAACATCACATCCGTCAGCAACCGTACTTGCCAAGTTACATACGAAGAGGGTGAGTGGGGATATGTTGTACTCTGTGTTGCCAAGCCCACCCTCTCATTGGGAGAAGTTCCGGAAAGTGTTTGCGAAGGCGAAGAAGTGAATATTGATATGTATGCCACAGGTGGTGTTGGTGCTATGGATTTCACTGTGGAAGGCGAAGGTATTGAAAACATTAACTTCAATTTCTATGATTATTACACATTGAGCCTCACTCCCACGGAAGATGTCAACATCGTCCTCACCAAGATTACCGACGACAACGGCTGCGAGACCATCCTTGAACAAGCCATCAACATCATAGTGAATCCCGTGATTGCCCAACCCGAAATCAGCGGCGACACCGAATTAGACGTACGCCTCACACCTACCACAACCTACACCATCGCCAACGATGTGGAAGTCGGCTACAGCATCGAGCCTGAAGAGGCCGGAACGTTGACACCTGCCAACGATGGCAAGTCAGTACTTGTTACTTGGAGCGACACCTACAAGGGTGAGGTCGTGTTGAACGCCACACCGTCAGCAGAATGCAACAGCGGAAGCAGCTCACTGACCATCAACGTGAAGAACTCCACTGACATCAACGAGTTTGGCGTAAAAGCCAACCTCTATCCTAACCCGACCAATGGCAATGTCACCATCGAGGCTGAGGGTATGCAACATCTCACCATGGTGAACGAGCTCGGTCAGGTGGTGTATGATGCCGAGGTGAACAACGACACTGAGACACTCGACATGAGCCAATTCGGTGCAGGTGTGTTCATGATTCGCATCTACACCAACGAAGGCATTGGCGTAAAACGTGTTAGCGTAATCAGATGATTTTCAACACGAATTACCATGAATTATACACGAATTTTAAAAAATTAAATTTCTGTCAATTCGTGATTCATTCATGATAATTCGTGTTACAAAGAAAAGAAAACGGCTGATCTTCAAGGTCAGCCGTTTCTCATTACAAGGATATGAAAAAGAGATTTACATTCGTTACAGTTAATCCCCAAGACGGTGCAGCCCTGCGCGACCTACTTTGTCGCCTTCCACGACAGGATTGCCGTAGTAGCTGATGTCACCCGAGCCGAAGATGCTGTAAGAGAGCTTGCCGTTGACCCTCGCCTTGATGTCACCTGAACCAGCGATGCTGGCATCAAAGTTCTCGATGTCGCAAGTGAGGACAATGTCACCAGAACCAGCCACGCTGGCCTCGGCCTCGCGCACCGTTCCGCTTACAACCTTCATGTCACCTGAGCCAGCAATGTCGGCATCCAATTTGTCCGCAATCCGTTCATTGCAGAACAAATCGCCCGAACCCGCCACATTCAGCTCGACTTCCTTAGCGGTGACCGTTTTCTTGAAGATGATGTCGCCAGAGCCTGCCACATTCGCCTCTAATTTGTCCACTTCCATCGGGCTGAGCGCGTTGAACGTGCCGCTACCCGCAAGGTTGATTTCCTCCAAACTCGGTGCTTTCACCTCAATGATGAATTCCGTGGCATTCAGGCGGGTGTTGTTGTGTTTCTTTTGTTTGCACAAACGCAGTTTACGTTCTTCTACCTTGATGTCAAGGTATTCCAAAAGATTTTCGTCCACGCGGACAGAGCAAGAGTAAACGTTTGAAACGGTAAAGTTAACCGTGGCGGGCAGAGCTACCGACAATTCGTTGAACGTACTCACGTCGTAGGTTTGCGTCACGATGTTGCCATTGCCTTTGATGGTTTCGCCGCCAAAGTTTTCTCCACCCAAATTGATGGTGCAAGCGTTGAGCATCATGCTGATGATGGCTGCTGCGATGATTAAGATGTTTTTTTTCATGATGTTGAATTATTTAGTTATTTGTTTTTCTGACTGCTTCGTCATTGCGAGCGCAGCGCGGCAATCTATTAGTTTGTTGTCTGGATTGCTTCACTCCGTTCGCAATGACTCAAAGCGCGTTTTATAGTAATACGGACTTATGCCAAAAAAGTTACAGTTCATACGATTTTTTTATGTCGTCTAGGCCGATGCCTAAAAGTTTCATCTTCTTGACCACCTCAGGCAATTCCTTTTCGAGAAACTCTTCGCGCATTTGCTTGAGTACGATGTCCTTGGCTTCGGGAGTGATGAAATAGCCGATGCCGCGCTTGTTGTAGATGATGCCCGCTGCTGTCATAGTCTCGTAGGAACGCATGATGGTGTTGGGGTTCACCCCGAGTTGGATGCCGTAGTCGCGCACCGACAGGATACGGTCGTCGGCCTTCAGTTCGCCGCGCAGGATTTGCTCATAGAGCTGCGAACAAATCTGCAAGTATATGGGTTTGTGTGCGTTGAATTCCATGGCTTAGTATTTTTGCGTCTTGATTTTACGATAGGTGAAGTAGAGCAGCACGCCCGTGATGATGATGCCAAAAATCATGCCTCCGACCATCCAATTGTGGTACAGTTGGAGCTTTTGTTCGATAGGCATATAACCTATTTTTGTAATCCATCTTTCCAAACGTCCGTTCGTGAGGAAAACCTGTCCGAAAATCATGGAAAGTAGATAACCGATGCCGAGATAGCAGGCGAAAGTCTTGCCAGCCTTGTGCTTCTTGAAAAGCATGTTGCCGAGCATGAAGATGGCCGCCCACTGGATGATGCCAGCATATAATGAAGTGCGCATCACGCCGATAGGGAACACATCAGTAAAAGAAAGTTCCATATCGCCTGCTTGTACCACTCCCTCCGAATTGTTCGCCATAGCGGCAAGTTCATTGAGGGTGTAGAGGTGTATCGGCTTCTCAAAACCGCCGAAGGGGAAGACCGACAACAGGGCATCAACCAGATAACCGCCGAAGAAAACGACGATGGGTGTCACGATGGCGCAGTAGATAAACATACTGATGAACTTCTCCAATGAGGAGGCAGGTAGCATGGCGAAGCCCACACCCTCACGCGACAAGTTGGCATTACCATAGACCTTCGCTGGTACCATCATCATGGCCAATGCCGTCCAAGTGCAGAGCATACCAAAACGGAACATCGACTCGGATGATGTGCCAAACAACAGGTTGAAAATCCAGAAGATGGCGTTCAAGCAGCACCACACAATGAGCGAAGTGCCAAAGTTGCGGATATACATCTTGCCGTCTTTCAGCAAGAGGTTCTTGAAACGGTTGAAATCGAATGTGTTATTCATGATTAATTCTCCTATTTGTTTTTTGTTTTACATTCTCGACGCGAGACTGCGGGACACGTGACGCGAGACATTGGCTCGTCCCGAGTCTCGAAGTCCCGAGTCCCGTGTCTATCATCCAAAGATTTGTTTGATGGTTTCCTTGTTTTTCATGACGGTGTTGAACAGCACCTCGATGCTGACCTTGCTATCCAAACCTTCCTTGTTGCGGATGACGTTGACATAACCGCCAGGGATCATCTCGCTGTAGAGCGCGGTGTCGTCCTTCTCAGTGCCGTAGTCGAAGTAAAGCTTGCTAGTGATCTCGTAGAACGAGGCCTTCAACAGCACCTCATCGTGGTCGAGGATGATGATGGGGTCGATGAGGTTTTCCACATCCTTCACCTGGTGGGTGGAGATGATGATGGTGCGGTCATCATTGGCGTGCTTGGCAATCACCTGACGGAAAAGGGTCTTCGAGGGGATGTCCAAGCCGTTGGTGGGCTCGTCAAGGAGCAGGTAGTCTGTGTTGAGAGCCAAAGCAGTAGAAATGAGGCATTTCTTCTGCTGACCGAACGACATCTCGGCGTATTTGCGGGTCGGGTCCACGTCCAACTCCTTGCAAAGTTCGAAGAAGAGGCTTTCGTTGTAGTTCGGATAGAACACGCCCAACTCCCTTATATTATTAATAGGTGTACCCTCCGGAATGGCGAAGTCTTCCGAAATGAAGTAAATCTTCTGGAGGGTTTCGGGCAGGCGGTTGAAGGGCACGATGCCGTCCACCTCGCAGGTGCCTGCGGTGGGCTTTTGCAAGCCGCTGATGAGTTTCAGCAGGGAGGTCTTCCCCACTCCGTTTTCGCCTAACAGCCCGTAGATGTTACCCTTCTCGAAGCTGAGGCTGATGTTTCTGAAGACTGGTTGCGTTTTGTAACCGAAGTCTAAGTTCTTGATTTCAATCATATTATTGTATTTTGTGTTAGTGTATTAGTTGAATAGAACACTGCAAAAGTACAACAATTTTCATTACTGTCAAGAAAAAAAGGCATTTTTTTTGATTTTTTTGTCACAAAACTTACAAAACCAGCAAAACAATACCATATCAGGGAAATTCGCCAACCGGCTCTTTCCATGCGACGACACGGTTGTGGAGTCGCGTTCAATACGTATTAAGTTTTGTCTGTTTTGAAGGTTTTGTGACTAAACGCACCCAAGTATCTTGTTGTAGTGACACAACAAAATCCCCTCTTGGTCTTTTTGGTGCAAATGCATCGCCCCACCAAGGCAATTTCTAAAGACCTTGCAATCAGCGCATTGGCCAGTTTTCATCCATTGACGGTTACGGAAGGGCTGGAAACGATTTTCCCAAACATCGAGAAAGTCGTCTTGATAGATATTGCCTTGAGCGAAACCACGGTCAATGTTGGGACAAGCAGAAATAGAGCCATCAATCAGGATGGAGCCGACAGTGATGCCTGCGCGGCAGAAATAGAACCAATCGCGGACCTTGCGCTCGTATGGACCAACGTATGCCTCGCAACTGAATTTGCAATCAATCCTCCCCTCTTTTCGGGTGGTGACGATGAAGTCCATCAGTTGACGGAATTGTTCATCGCTGAGTTGCAGGCTTTTATCAGTGGCGGCGCGACCAATCGGGTCAATGGTGAACAGCCGCCAAGCCTTTACCTTGTGTTCGATAAGCAGTTGTTTCATGGCCTCCAATTCGCCGAAATTCATCGGGCTGACGCAGGTCACAATATCGTAAGTGGGAAGGCGTTTCTCATTGGCAATCAAATCAATGGCACGGAGGGCATGGTCGAAGCTGCCTTGGCGTTTGCGGAAAGCATCGTGTGTGTCGCGCAATCCGTCAAGGCTGATGGTGATGCTGCACATTCCCGCGTCCATCAGTTTTTTGTGCATAGCTTCGTCATAGGCATAGCCATTGCTGACGATTCCCCATGGGAAGCCATGCTGTCGCAGTTGTCGTCCACAGTCAGGTAAGTCGGGACGCACCAAAGGCTCGCCACCCGTAATGACCACCAAGACTGAATTGCGCTCATACTTGGTTTCCAAGGGTTTGATGGCATTCAGAAAATCCTCAAAAGGCATGTCCTTGTAGCGCGACGAGGCCAAACAATCCGAACCGCAATGCTGACAGTTGAGGTTGCAGCGTTGCGTACACTCCCAAAAGAGGTAGTTCAACTCATGGAGTTGGGTTTCCTTTTTTCTAAAGTAATTATGGAAGGCTTGGAGCATCATTACTCACTTCTTGAATTTCCTTATTCAAAACTTGACTCCAATTCATATCATCTGGCGGCCCATACTTTTTCGAACAGGCAAACATCATCGCCAAGATAGTAATGCCAGAAAACATCGCCATGCGGCGAAGCCATTTATATAAGGAGTACTTCTTCATCAAATTAAAGCTTTACTGGTTGCTTTCCAACTTGATTTTCAACTCAGTAAGGTTCGAATCCGCTGAAACCAAAGTATCGAAAGACCGATAATTGCCCAAAGTATCCACAGCTTCGATGGTAAATTGGGAAACCTTATCAAAAAAGTCCCATTGCGACATCTCAAAATAGCCGTTTTCATCCGTGTATCCGACGACATGATCATAGTCACCTTCCGAATGAAAAGCTTCCAATTGGATGCCCTGTAACGGTTGGCCGTTGGACTTGTCGGTCACATAGCCACTGATATTGATTCTCACAAATTCTTTTTTTGGCGTGCCATAGCAAGCCTGCATGATGAACATCACCGTCGTGAGTGCCGAGGCTTTCATTAGCCCCCTGAACCATTTGTAGATTTTCATAGCGTTCAATTTTTATGTTTGTTGATGCAAAAGTAGTAAGATTTTACAACAAAAAAACGCCTCATGGAGGCGTTACAAACTTTTTCTGGATATCATTTCTGATTTTCAGATATTTACAAATTCAGATTACAAACTTTTAGTTTCCCGCTTCGCGGGAATGGAGAGGTTTTGGGGTATAAAACGCGGCGGCAGGAAGAGCTTACAATCTGAAAACACCTCTTGCCGCCGCAGTTAAATCAACGACGATTCTCCATTCCCCGAAGGGAAACTCTTACTTCTTGATGCTCAATAAAACGCCGAGGACGACGCCAAGGAAGGCTGCAAACAGCACCTGAAGCGTTGGTGGCAGCAGGAAAGTGATAGTGTGAGCTGGATACCAGAACAGCGGAATGGTCTTGGCAAAGACGAAACCATACTGAATGTCCCAGTTGATTTTCTGCGAAAGTGCCTCACCAATTCTTAATGGACTACTGAAAAAGCCTCTCAACGTGCCACCCGTTTCGGCGATGTGGATGTCCGTAATCTTATGGAAGGTCATAAAGACTGGTGCGAACAGGGTATTCATCAGCACACTGATACAAAGGGCCACGAATACCTTGCCCCAACAAAGGTCTGTCTTAAACCATTCGGCGGCTCGACCGTCAAGATGGAAGCCACCGTCCAACAAGGCTATGGTACCCGTCTTAAAGATACTCATGGCCGAAGCAATGACCACGCCCAACACGCCCCAAACCAGCAGTTTAGGCAGCAGGCCGAAGCCTTCCTTGATGTACACGCCCTCACGAATGCGCAAGGCCAGTATCTCGCCAAAAGTGCCGAGAAGGGCAAACTTGAAGAAACTCATCAGCAGACCATGGTTTCTGGTGGTCGTATTGAACCATTCCCACGCGCCTGGGATGAAAGCAAAGCCGCATACCACAGCGGCCACAATAAACAAGGTAATTAAGTCAGCTTTTTTCATATTTTCATCTTATTGAATCACAATTCGATGCATCGTATTTCCTATTTTCACGAGGTAAAGTCCTGCCGACAAGCGACGAGCGATTCGGATTTCGTTCTCACCCGTCACCAACACTACATCAGATGCGTAAATCATTCGTCCCATTATGTCATACACCACCAGCGAAGTTACCCCAAAACCATTGCTCCAAAGATGCAAACGGTCTTCGTTCGTTGCTGGATTAGGATAAATCGCACTGTTCAGTAACAGGCTGTCATTCACCGAGAAATACTCGTCCAGCCTGCCATTCATGTTGTCCACACGATTGCAGAGGAAGTCGTCAATGCTGGCAATCAAATAATTCCAACCATCCAGATGTTGGGGTTTGTTGAAGCGAGCAGCCTGCTGTGGCACCTCGCCTCTCACCTTATCGGCAGCTTCGTCAAAATAGGTTTTCGTAGTCTCATAACTGAACGGTCCGCTCATAAGTTGGTGGAATCTCGCGAGAAACCTTTGCTTAAAGAGGTCGTTTTCAAGCAGTTTCCTAAACATCAGCGTCGACCTCAAATCCGTTGGCCAGCCTAAATTTTCGACACTTGTCGCATTGTCCATCACATCGAAAGTCATCTTCGTCAGACAGTCGTCACCGTCGTAAAACAACCATCTCCATTGACTACCGTCTCGTTGCCAGCAACGCATGTTGTTGGCCGGCCAGTCATTGTTGGCGATGAACAACTCCAAACAATAGTAATCGATGAAGTTGTCCACATCAATGAGCGAACAAAGATGGTTATAGTTGGCCTCATCGGCGAGGTCGGGATCATCGCGAAGCCAGTCCATCATCTGCACGAAAGCCGTCACGTCGCCATTTTCCTCCAAACCGTACCAATTGCCGACCACATTGTAATCTTCGTCGTCATAGCCGAAATGGTCTTCCAGATAGTGCGAATCAGGCCTTTCGCTGACATAATAAATGCCCCAGTACTCACCGTTCAAAAACAAGACGGCAGGCCTCGAGGCCATCGACTCCATGCCTAAACTACGGGCCATTTGGTTGCAAATACCGTCCTGAATACCTGTGGCAAACCAATGGCAGCTGAACGGACGCAAGGTCAGATGTTTGAAACTTTGGTTGGGTATCTCACTAAAGAACTGATGTTTGAATCGTTTTTTGCCATATTCCTCCCGCGCATAGAGTTTCATTCCTTTTTGCGGACCACGACGTGCCGTACCACCATGGGTTCTGATTCCAGCCTTCTGATTAATTCCTTGATTATCAGCTTCATAAAATTCAACATTCACGCAACGCTCCCATTCCGACCCACTTTGGTAATAGTTGCCAGTCCAATAGTTGTTTTCGGGGTCGAAACTTGCACCAGGTACGAAAATGCCACGTTCATCATCAAACAAGTCCAACGAATCGGCGGCTAGGGCCATCACTGGCAGACCATGGGTATCGCAGCCCAACGCCTTGATGAAATAACTTTGCGTAACCACTTGACCCACACGCTCTTCCGCCTCATTGAAAGCGGCTGCCCGAATCGTAATGCAATGGTCAACGGTTTGAGGGATGAAAAGTAGCTCGTCAATTGTAGTTACTATTGTGTAAATTCTTGATTTTGAATATAGTCTATCGTCCAAACGCAAGGAATCGGTGTAACATGCCGATTGCGCCGTAGGAATGTTTCCATTGGTGGTATAGCGGATGTGGTACTGACTTGGGCATTGCAAAGCGATGTTAAAGCTTTGATCATAAAAACCACCTGATTTCGAAAAAGTTACGGTTTGAGCCTGTATACTCACCGCACCCAATGCCATCAACAGCACCAACGCTATACGCACCTTGCGTTTCATAAGTTTTTCCGTCGTTTGTCCAATTCCTTGTTCTGCCAATAACGCCCCAGCAGGCACAACAGGCACAAACCGCACAAAACGCCGCCGAGGACAAAGCCCGTCTGGTCCTCACCCTTGGCAAGATAGAGATAAATGCCGAAGCCAAAGATGGCCAAGTCCGCCACGATACTAATAACATAACCGATAACGCGCGAGGTCTTGTCTGTCTTTTTCAGCAGGTAATTGTCCGCCAAAAAAGTGACGAGGACCAAGGCACCATAAACGAGGAAATATGTGGCTTTTTCGGTAATCATAGTGATTTTATTTGACGCGGGACTACGTGACACGGGACTGCGGGACTAGCCCTCGCGTCTCGCAGTCTCACGTCTCGTGTCAATTATTTTTCAATCCTAATTCTTGCATCCACCGCAACGACGTTCTTCGGGTTGCCAAGCAACGGGTTGAGATCCATCTCGGCAATCTCGGGAGCGGCCATCACGAGGGCACTGACGCGAGCAATCTGTTCGGCATAAACATCCACATTGACCGGCTGTTGGCCGCGCACGCCTTGCAAAATCTTGTAACCGCGCAACTTGGTCAGTAAGTCTTTGGCTTCAGCCATGTTGACGGGAGCCAACGCACTCTGCACGTCCTTCAGCACCTCGATGAAGATGCCGCCCAGGCCGAAGAACACCTGATGGCCGAACTTGGCATCGCGGATGGCACCGATATAGACCTCCGTGCCGTCAAGCATGGGATACATCTCCACAGCGTAAGTGTCCTTGATGGCCATCAAGCGATCGAATTCCTTCTGCACGGTCTCGATGTCACGCACGTTCAAGGTCACGCCGCCGACATCCGACTTATGCACCGGACCGACCACCTTCATCACAAGCGGATAACCCACTTCGTTAGCGAAGTCAACGGCCTGTTGTTTCTTGTCAACGACGCGGATTTGCTTCTGTGCAATGCCCGCAGCATCAAGGAGTTGGTAAATCTTGTCGGGGTCAATGTAGCCATTGTCGCAGCTGTCGATGACCTCACGGATGCGCTTCACATCAATCTTGGGCATCACGGGATTTTCGGGCTGCGGTTTGGGCGTGTTATAGACCTTGCAGATAGCATTGCCCAACACACATTCTTCCGGGAAGTTGATGCGGCCTTTGGCAATGAAGTCCTCGATTTCGTTCTTCACATTGATGATGGAAGGCAGCACGGGGAAGATAGGCTTCTTGCGGGTCTTCATCTTCTCATCAAGGAGGTCATAGACCTCTTTGTTGCTGAACAATCCAGGCGAGCCGAAGATGACCACCGAGAAATCGATGTCGGTATATTCATTTTCGACGGTGTCGATGATATAACCGAGTTGTTCGGCAGTACCAGTGGCGAGGAAGTCAATAGGATTGCCCACGCTTGAGCCGCCGAAGAGCTTGGCGAGCAAGGCCGGACTGGCTGGATGTTCCTTGAGTGAAGGCACTTCCAAGCCTCCATCACTGAGCACGTCAGTGAGCATCACGGCGGGGCCGCCGGCATGGGTGATGACGGCGCAGCGCTTGCCTTTGATTTCGGGGTACATAAACACGCCGCACACGGTGGTCAGCTCCTGACGGTTGTGGCAACGCACGATGCCCGCCTTGCGGAACAAGGCATCAACCACGGCGTCGTTGGTGGCCAGAGCGCCTGTATGCGATGATGCCGCGCGGCTACCGGCTGCCGAGCCTCCCGACTTGATGGCAGCAATATGGCAACCCTTGTTGATAAGGCTGCGGGAGTGCTTCAGCAGACGTTGCGGGTCGCCAATCTTTTCCATGTAAAGCATGATGACATGGCTCGACTTCTCGGGGTCGAAGGTCTCGTCCAAGTATTCCAGTACATCTTCGATGCCGAGCTGGGCACTATTGCCCACTGCCCACACGCTGTTGAATTTCAAACCGTTGCTTATACCATATTCCTTGATGAACACTGCTGTTGCTCCAGAACCCGTGATGAAATCAACGCCCTTCGGATCAAGGGTCGGGATGGGGGTGTCGAAGCAACCAGCGTAGTTCACGTTAAGGAAGCCTGTGCAGTTAGGGCCAATCAAGCTGCCGCCAACGCTGTTGATGGTATCGACAATATGTTTCTCAATGGCGGCGCCTTCGGCATTCTCCTCCGAGAATCCGGCGCTGATGATGATGAAGCCTTTGCAGCCTTTCTCTTTGGCCAGCACATCAACGGTCTGGGCGCAGAACTTGGCGGCAATGCAAAGGATGGCGCATTCCACCTGCGGCAGGTCATCAACCTTGGCGTAACATTTCACGCCTTGCACTTCGGTCTCTTTGGGGTTCACTGCATAAACCGGGCCTCTGAAAGGACTCTCTAAAAGGTTTTTCAAAGCTTTTCCACCAGGTTTGTGAATGTCTGACGATGCACCGCACACTACGATGCTTTTCGGTTCTAATAATTCTTTTGCGATCATAATATTATAAGGTATATATTGCACAATAAATTTCCG
>JAEEGF011603755.1_pt1 | contig 11474 bp, 7 predicted proteins | sample 9134171 | NCBI WGS metagenome assembly JAEEGF01 (sample SAMN16246542, study PRJNA631951) | gut metagenome | biome: gut microbiome; feature: rumen; material: AP-attached | host: Bos | place: Iran: Karaj | collected 2018-10
CCTGATGCCGGTGAGGTATTCCTTGGCCATGAGACAGACAAGCAGGCTAAGCAGTATGCTAATACATACCTTCAGCAGCACAAGAAAGACCTTATCGAAGAGACTAAGGCTAAGATGTCTCTTGATGATCTTTACTCAAAGATTGAAGAAGGAAGACTTCAGGAACTTGATATCATTATCAAGGCAGACGTTCAGGGTAGCGTAGAAGCCCTCAAGCAGAGTCTTCTTAAGCTTTCAAATGATGAAGTTGTTGTTAAGGTTATTCACGGCGGTGTTGGTGCCATCAACGAATCTGATGTAACACTTGCTGCTGCTTCTAATGCTATCATCATCGGATTTGATGTTCGTCCTGATGCTACAGCTAAGAGCATGGCTGAGCATGAAGGCGTTGAGATTAAGCTTTACAAGGTTATTTACCAGGCAATCGAGGAAATTGAATATGCTATGAAGGGTATGCTTGCTCCTATCTATGAAGAAAGAGTTACAGGACATGCAGAAGTTCGTCAGATATTCAAGGCATCCAAGATTGGTAACATTGCCGGAAGCTTTGTTAAGGACGGTGTTATCAAGAAGGATTGCAAGGTTCGTATTTCCAGAGACGGAGAACAGATCTTTGAAGGTGATCTTGCTTCACTTAAGAGATTCAAGGACGATGTTAAGGAAGTTAAAGAAGGCTTCGAATGCGGTCTTGTATTTGATGGCTTTGACCAGATGCATGAAGGTGATATGGTAGAAGCTTATGAGATGGTAGAGGTACCAAGAACATAAGTGATATAGTGACATACATGAGGGAGAGCCAATCGGCGATTTCCTCATGCGTGTAGCCTGGCGAGAATATAATGTAGCCATGCGTATATCACGGAGGGAGTTATATGCGTAAGAACAGTAATAAGAATAAACGTATAAATGGCGAAGTAATGAAAGTTATTTCAGAAGCCATTCGTTATAGCAAAGACCCCAGAATCAGCCCTATGACATCTGTTATGGACGTAGAAGTTGCTCCTGACCTTAAAACATGCAAGGTCTGGGTAACAGTTATGGGTGATGATGAGGACAGACTCAGAACAGCAGAGGGCCTTAAGAGTGCATCAGGATATATTCGCAGCACTTTGGCAAAAGAGCTGAATATGAGATATACACCGGAACTTCGTTTTATCATGGATGATTCTATTGAGTACGCTATCAATATGTCCAAGATAATTGATGAAGTTGCTGCAAAGGACAATGAAGCCAGAGCAGCTCGCGGTGAAGAAGTTACAGAAGATTCTTTTGATGAGGAAGAATCAGAAGAATAAATGATATGAGATGGTTAATTTTCATAAGATATGATATTAACCTTAGATTTTGGAAAGAGTAGGGAAATATGAAGATAGATGAATTGATGCAAGATGTAAAAACAGTAGGAATTAGTGGACATATCAGACCTGATGGTGACTGTGTCGGATCCTGCATGGGTATGTATTTATATCTATCTAAGAATTATCCTGATGTTAAGGTGGATGTATTTCTCGAGGACGTTCCACCTGAACTTGAGTTCATAAAAGATACAGATAAAGCCAGCAGAGATTACAACACTGATGTAGAAAGTTATGATCTGTTTATTGCTCTTGACTGTGGCAAGGATCGTCTTGGCAACGCCGAAAAGTTTTTTGACAATGCCAAGAATACTATAAACATTGATCATCACATCAGTAATACAGGAACAGGTAAAGTAAATCACATAGTTCCTACAGCCAGCAGTTCTTGTGAGCTTGTATATACTCTTATTGATCAGAATAGGATGGATGAGGATATAGCCAAAGCTCTTTATACCGGAATGGTAACAGATACAGGAGTGTTCAAGTATTCCTGCACTTCTCCCAAGACTATGGAGATAGCTGCAAAGCTTATCAGCTATGGCTTTGATTTTGGAAGTCTTATTGATCATGTTTTTTATGAAAAGACATATCTCCAGAATCAGATTCTTGGAAGAGCGCTTCTTGAAAGCATTCTTTTGATGGATGGTAAGTGCATTGTTTCTGTTATTTCCAAGCAGACAATGGATTTCTATGGAGCTACAAGCAATGATCTCGATGGTATAGTTAATCAGATGCTCCTTACTATCGGTGTTGGCTGCTCAATCTTTATGTATGAGAATGAGCCTCTTGAGTACAAGGTAAGCCTGCGCAGTGATGGTAGTGTTGATGTTTCCAAGATTGCTCAGATTTTTGGCGGTGGCGGACATATGAGAGCTGCAGGTTGCACTGTTAACGGTACACAGCATGACGTTATAAACAACATTACAAAGTATATACATCAACAGCTGGAAGGCTGAAGATAACAAATTATTCATAGCCACAAGATACACAATACTATCTTGTGGCTATTATAGGCTAAAAGCAACAGGAATTATTAAGTAGAAAATATGAATAAATATAATGGACTAATAAATATATATAAAGAGCCCGGTTTTACCTCAAATGATGTGGTAGCAAAGCTTAGAGGGATTCTTAGACAGAAAAAGATCGGACATACAGGAACGCTTGATCCTGATGCAGTTGGAGTTCTCGTGGTATGCCTGGGAACAGGTACAAAGCTTGTTGAGATGCTTACAGATCATGACAAGGAATATATAGCTGTGTGTAAGCTTGGCGTTACCACTGATACGCAGGATATGTCCGGTAACATTCTTGAACAATGTGATGTGAATGTGACAAGGCAGGAGCTTCATGAGGCTGTTCAGGCCTTTGTTGGTGATTATGACCAGATTCCGCCTATGTATTCAGCTATCAAAAAAGATGGCAAAAAGCTCTATGAGCTTGCCAGAGAAGGAATAGAAGTAGAGAGAAAACCGAGAAAGATCCACATTGATGCAATTACGGTTTTGGATGATTCACTGCTTGAGAGTGAGCATCTTTTTACCATGGAAGTTAAGTGCTCAAAGGGAACATACATAAGAACTCTTTGCAATGATATAGGAATGAGGCTTGGATGCGGCGGTGCTATGCAGCATCTTACAAGAACAAGAGTAGGAGCGTTTGGCCTTGACAGCGCCGTTACTCTTTCTATGGTTGAAAAGATGAGAGATGATGAGACACTTTCCGATATCATTCAGTCTCCTGAGTATATTTTCAGAGACCTTGACAGGATTCATGTAAAGGATTCCTCAAGATTACTTCTTGAAAACGGAAACAGTTTCAGAAAAGATGCTATTCTTAATGAAGATCCTGACGGGGTCAATGACAAGGAATATGCAAAAGAAATGTTTAAAGACGGCAACATGGTCAGAGTATATGCTGAGGATGAAACATTTTTTGGAATATACAAGTATGACGAAAGAACAAGAATGTTCAAGGTAGATAAGTTCTTTTTTGAAAAGGACTGAGCGGATCATTTGGATATAGATTTACGTTTGGTGGTGAGTTAGATTTGGAAATAATAACAAGACTTGATGAACTTTGCATCGATTCAAAAACAGCTATAGCAATGGGGAAGTTTGACGGCATTCATTTGGGGCATAAAAAGCTTTTGGGAAAGGTGCTTTCTCAAAAGCAGGATGGACTTAAGGCAACAGTTTTTACCTTTGAGCCATCTCCTGAAGAATTCTTTGTAGGACATACCGTAAGACAGCTTTTTACCAGAAATGAGAAAAGAAAAGCATTTGAAAAGCTTGGAATCGATATCCTTGTAGAGTTCCCATTAACAGAAGTAACTGCGGCAACCGACCCGGAGGATTTTGTCAGAACTATCCTCTGTGAAGACTTAAAGGCTAGCTATATCGCAGCGGGGAATGATGTTTCTTTTGGTGACAAGGGAAGAGGTGATCAGCACCTTCTGAGAAATTTGAGCAAAGATTTAGGATTTGAGCTTGAGCTTATCGACAAAGTTATGCTTGATGGCAAAGAAGTAAGTTCTACAAGAGTCAGAAACGAAGTGGCAGACGGCAATATGCACGAAGTAAAAAGACTCCTTGGAACAGAGTATAGCATAAGTGGAATCGTAGAACATGGCAGACACATCGGTCATACAATAGGCGTTCCTACAGTTAATATTCTGCCTTCTGCTAACAAGCTTTTACCTCCTTTTGGTGTGTATTCCAGCATAGTTGTTATTGATGGGAAAGAGTATCAGGGAATGACCAATATAGGCAGAAAGCCAACTATTTCAGAAAAAGAAGCTGTTGGTGCAGAAACCTATATTTATGATTTTGATGAAGACGTATACGGAAAAGCTCTTGAAGTCAGATTAAAAGAATTTCTGCGACCTGAGATGAAGTTTGATAATCTGGATCAGCTTAAGGCTCAGATAGAAAGTGATCTGAAAAGGGCAAGATAATAAGGTGTTTTGGGGAGAGCATTGGGTATGGAAAGTTTAATTGTTGCAACTAACGCGGTAATACCTTTTATCGTCTATATCGTTCTTGGAACAATAGCCAAAAAGCTTAAGATGGTAAGAGAGAGCTTTTTAAAAGAGCTAAATGGCGTAGTATTTAACGTCTTTTTCCCTTTTATAATGTTCAACAACCTGTACGATATAGATTTTGGAAATCTTAGCGGAGCAAGCTATCTTTTGTTTGCTGTGCTTTCAACCATCACGGTGATTCTTGGAGTGTTTTTTATTGTTCCTGTTTTCGTAAAAGAAAATCCAAGGCGCGGTGTTATAATGCAGGCAATATTTAGAAGTAACACAGTTCTTTTTGCTATTCCGCTGGCTGAAAGCATCTATGGTAAAGATGGAGCAATAGTGGCAAGCATAATCGTTGCCTTTATAGTTCCGCTTTACAATGTTGTATCTGTAGCGATTCTGGAATATTACAGAGGCGGTAAGGTTTCTGCCGATGTACTGATAAAGAATATCCTGAAAAATCCTCTTATCATCGGTGCCATTGCAGGTGTGATCTTTAATCTTCTTCCGGTGACTATGCCTCAGAGTCTTGTTGGACCTATAGATGAACTCAACAGTATGGCTACACCTTTATCGCTGTTTGTTCTTGGTGGAACACTTCATGCAGCCAATATGAAAAGAGATGCCAAGGCCCTTACAGTTGCAACACTCCTTAAACTTGTAGTTATTCCTGCCGTTATGGTAGTTATTATGGCAAATTTAGGTTTTAGAGGAATAGAGCTATTCGTAGTATTCAGTATGTTTGCAACACCTGTTGCTGCCGCATCCTACCCAATGGCTCAGAGCATGGGTGGTGACGCCGACCTTGCAGGCGAGCACGTCCTCGTATCCACCCTTCTCTCCATCATAACCATCTTCTTCTGGATTCTCATCCTCAGAAACCTGGGACTGATGTAAACAACACTACTTATATCCGAACGAAAGATATGGGCATCTATGTATTTTGTTCGTGTATTAGGTATATTGTTAATAATATACAATTTAAGCAGTGTGAGAATTGTGCAGGTTGACCAGTGACGAGTCCAAATATGTATAAAAAGAAGCAAAACATGACAAAATGGTTTTGCTTCTTTTTTTTGTGCAAATATAAGATTACAAAAATGAAGTTCAGAAAGAGGGACCATATGTTGGAAATAGGGAGACTTACTGTTGAAGGACTTGAAAAGAATATTGTTACCGATGAGCGTAATCCTCATATTTCATACAAGGTTAAATCAGATGTACAGAATGTATGTATAGAGAATTGCCATATTGTTGTCAGTGATTGTCTTGGAAACATAATGTGGGATTTAAACACAAAGAAGCAGATAGAGATTCCCTATGAAGGCAAAAGACTGGAACCTTCTTCTGAATACAGGGTTGATATCAATGTAAAGGTAAGTAATGGAGAGGAAGCTTCAGCCTCAGTTAAGTTTTCAACAGGACTTATGACAAAAAGATGGCCTTGGAACTTTATAACAGATGGAAGTTATTCTTTTACAGAAAAGAAAGTATCTCCTGAGCCGATGGTGTTTAAGAAAAGCATCAAGGCTGAAGGTAAGGTTAAGAAAGCTTATATCTATGCCACAGCTCTTGGAATTTATGAGCTTAGCATAGATGGAAATAAGATTGGAAACAGATACTTTGCTCCGGGATTTACATCTTATAAGAGCAATCTTCAATATCAGACATATGATGTTACAGAAATATTTGCTGAGAAAAACGAGCATGATGTGAGATTTACCGTATCCGGTGGCTGGGCAGTAGGTTCTTTTATCTACAGCAGGAACAATAGATTCGTAGCGGATAGACAAGCTTTATCAGCAGTATTTTACTTTGTTTATGACGATGGAGAGGTTGATTTCTTTGGGACAGATTCAAGCTGGCTTGTAACAAGAAAAGGGCAGCTTAAGATGGCGGATCTCTATGACGGAGAGACTTTTGACAGCACAGTAGATATTGAAAGCGCAGAATGGCAAAAGGCCGAAGTAGAAAATCTTCGAGTTAATCCTGAGATATCAGCAGAATGCGGTGCACCGGTAACTGAGCATGAGGTTTTTGAACCGGTATCCGAGAAGCTTTTGGATAAAACAGATGAGATAATTTACGACTTTGGTCAGAACTTTGCGGGAATCGTTAGATTTACAGTAAAGAATGCCAAAAAAGGTCAGGTTATAGAAATAAAACACGCAGAGATTCTTAATCCTGACGGAAGTTTAAATACAAGCTTTTTAAGAAGTGCAAAGGCTACAGTTACTTACATATGTAGCGAAGGAACACAGACATACAGCCCGGCATTTACATATATGGGATTTAGATATGTGGCAGTTAAGGGCGTAAAAAAAGAAGATTTTGATATCAAAGCAATAGCGCTTTATTCGGATATTGAGGAGAGAGGAAGCTTTGAGTGTTCTGATGAAATGCTTAATAAGCTGCAGCAGAACATAAAATGGGGAACCAAGTCAAACTTCGTGGAAATCCCAACAGATTGTCCTCAGAGAGATGAGAGAATGGGATGGACTGGAGATATCGCAGTATTTGGTCCGACAGCCTGCTTCAATTTTGAATCAGGAAGATTTCTTAAGAAATGGCTTAAGGATGTAAGAAGCGAGCAGCTTTCAACCGGAGGACTTCCCAATACTGTTCCTGCAAATGGCTTTGGATTCCCGGTTACAATGCCCACTATGGCAATTGACTGGTGGGGAGATGCGGCGGTACTTGTTCCATGGGCTCTGTACAAGTCAGATGGAGACATAAGCGTTCTTCAGGATAACTATGAAATGATGAAGAAGTATGTCGGTGCCTGCAGGAAATGGGCAGCTCTTTTAAGCCTTGGAAAGCACAGATTCATATGGCATACACCTTCGGTATTCCATTTTGGAGACTGGGTTGCTCCCGATGTTCCCAAGATGCAGCAGTGGCAAAAGAGAAGTAAGTGGACTGCAACAGCAAGTCTTTACAATACAAGCAAAACACTCTCTGAGATAGCACAGATACTTGGAAAAGAAGAGGACGCCAAAGAGTACAGAAAACTTTCTCAAAATGTAGCAGATGCTTACGAGAGCATTTTTACAGACGGAAACGGCAAGCTGCATGAGGAATTCCAGACAGCTTATGTTTTACCGATACAGTTTAATATGTTCCGAAAAGAGAACAAGGAAAAGGCTGTAGATAATCTTGTTAAGCTAATAGAAAAGAACAATTACTGCATTGGAACAGGTTTTCCGGGAACGCCTTATATCCTGTTTGCCCTTGCGGATAACGGAAGGGCTGATGTGGCATACAAAATGCTATTAAACACCAAGTGTCCAAGCTGGCTTTATGAAGTAAAGACCGGTGCCACAACTATCTGGGAGAGATGGGATGGCCTTGATGAGAACGGACAGTGTCCTATAGGCGATGACGGAACGGATATGATGATCTCATACAACCATTATGCGTCAGGAGCTGTCGGAGACTTCTTGTATAGAAGAGTAGCAGGAATTGAGCCTGTAGAGGCAGGTTATAAGAGATTCAGGGTTAAGCCACTTATAGGAAAAGACCTGACTTATGCAAAAGCACATATTGATACAGCTTATGGAGTTGCGGGCTCTGAATGGCACATAATAGATTCTGTATTTACCATCGATGTAGATGTGCCTGTTGGATGTCAGTGCATCCTTGAACTGCCTGATGGAACATCAAAAGAATACGGCAGTGGACATTACACCGCCACTGTTAAGTTATAAAAGGGAGAGAAAAATGTTAAAGGAAATTGTTGAATCACCGGCGCTTAAAACCAAGATAAAAAGCCCGGAAGTGAAACTGAATGAGAAGGCACTGGGATATCTGATAGGACCGTTTTGCGCGCTTATATCCAATGCGATTTTCGGATCATATCTTAACAGATATTATTCCGACGTAATAGGATGGACAGACACCACAAAGTTCGGAACTTTCTCAGGACTTCTTCCAATATTGTCAGTAATATTCGTTATCATCGGAAACCTCTTTGTTGGAAGAGTAATGGACAATACCAAGACCAGTCAGGGAAAGGCCAGACCGCTTCTTATTTTGTCCATGCCACTTATTGTAATAGCGATCATAACTCTTTTCATGGTTCCAAAGGATAGTTCACCTGCACTGCAGATGCTATGGATTGCTGTTTCTTACAATCTGTACTACGCGTTGGCTTATCCATTTTATTACACAGCCCACAGTGCGTTGGTATCTCTTTCTACCAGAAACAGCGATGACAGAGGACAGCTTGCAACATTTTCAAATGCAGCAGGTGTGGCAGCGGTAGGAGTTGGAGCAAGCATCCTTGTTCCCATTCTTCTTCAGAATTTCCTCTTTGTTCCAAAGGCTGACGGAGGAATCGATGCAGCAGCAAGTTATAACAACTGGAAAGTAGTAATGCTTGTTCTTTGTGTTTCTACTTTGATAGGAATCATCATTGAATATTTCTTTACAAGAGAAAGAATCACAGAAGAGACCTACGGACTTGAGGAGAGCAGTAAAAAGATTCCTCTTTCAAGACAGGTTGGTGTATGTGTCAAAGAGAAATACTGGTGGATAATAATCCTTTATTTCCTTCTTTTCCAGTTTGGTGGACTTGTTAAAAACGGTTCCATGAACTACTACTGCACATGGGTATTTGAAGGAATAGACGGCGGAACTGCCATGGGACTTCTTGGAGCAATCGGCGGAATTCCAACAGGTGTCGGAATGCTCCTTGCATGGCCGATTGCCAATAAGCTTGGCAAACAAAGAGCTGTAACACTTGGTCTTTTGATCTCGGTTATCGGAGGACTGGTCAGCTTTATAAATGTACACAGCTTCATCATTGTAACTATCGGTGTCATTTTGAAGGGTGTGGGTTCAATTCCTGCTATGTATGTTACTCTGGCTCTTTTGGCAGATGTACTTGATCATCTTGAAGCCAAAAACGGATTCAGATCAGACGGATTCACAATGGCTGTATATGGCGCGATCATGGTCGGAATGACAGGACTTGGAAATGGAATTATCAATGTATTTTTGACAGCAGCAGGATACGATGCAACATTATCGGTTCAGAATGCGTCAGTTCAGAACATGCTTGTTCTTTGCTACCTTGGAATAGAACTTATCTGCTATGCAGTAATAGTAGTTCTCATGAGCTTTTTGAAGGTAGAAAAACATATAGAAGAAGATCACAGGTTAATACGTGAGCGTCAGGAAAAAGAAGGCGCAGCGTTAAACAAATAAGGGAGGTTAATATGAGTAAAGGAAAAAAAACATCGCTCTACAGAGGTTTGACCGCCAGTGGAGCAGCACTGCTTGCACTTTCTGTGTCAGCTACAACTGTGGTAAATGACCACAGAACTGACATAGACAAGTTCCTTGGAACATCAAGCACAAAAATAGTCACAGATGGGGATGTTGATACATCAAACATGTACACCTATTCATCTGATTATTCCAACACAACTGAACTTGTTCAGGCTATTGCAGATGTTGGAGAAAGAATGAGTGAAGAGGGAAGTGTCCTTTTGAAAAACAATGGAGCTCTTCCACTTTCATCAGATGAAACTCAGAAAGTAAGTCTTTTAGGATTTTCAAGCTATTATCCTGTACAAGGCGGCGATATGGGCTCATCCCTTACACCAAATGTTGGTACAGATGCAGATACAGTGGATTTTGTCGGAGCACTTAAGGCAAAAGGATTTGTAATAAACACAGAGCTGCAGGATGCATATGAAAAGCTTAAAGAGACATTCAAAACTGAAGTTGAGAACTGGGGCGGAACTTCAACATATTACAACATCACAGCTCCTTCAATCGGTGCTCAGTTTACAAGTAAAGAGCCCACACAGGACGCTTTGACAGGTGCTAGTGCATCCTGGAAAGACTCTCTTGCAAAAAATAACGTGATGATCGTTACTATTGCAAGAAGCGGAAGTGAAAATAAGAACTACACACCGGGACAGGATGGTGTTGATTCAACTCAGAATCTCAATCAGAGCGATCCTCTGGGACTTTCAGATGATGAGAGAGATTTGATCCAGGCTGCTATTGATGCAAAGAATGCAAATGGCGGTAAGGTAATAGTTCTTTTAAATAACTCAAGTGCAATGGAGGTACAGGAGCTTCAGGATAATGAGGGTGTAGATGCAATCCTTCAGATTGGTCTTCCGGGCGGCTATGGATTCTATGGAATTGCAGATATCTTAAGCGGAGAAGTTAATCCTTCAGGACATCTCACAGATACATATGCAGTAGTTGCAGCTAATTCACCTGCAGCACAGAACTATGGTGATCTTAGATGGACAAATGCAGATGACACTCTTTATATCAATGATGCACTTGTAGAAGCAGAGGGCATCTACACAGGATATAAGTATTATGAGACCCGATACGCTGATGTGGTCCTTGGCCAGGGAAATGCAGCTGATGCAATTGGCAGCAGCACAGGAAATGCCTGGAACTATTCCGATGAAGTAACATACACATTTGGTTACGGATTATCATATACAACATTTGAACAGACAATCGACAGCATTGATGTTGATACTGCTACCAGAAAAGTAACTGCTCAGGTTACTGTAACAAATACCGGTGACAGAGCCGGAAAAGATGCTGTACAGCTCTATGTATCACTTCCATATACTCAGTATGATATCGAACATGGAATTGAAAAATCAGCTATCCAGCTTCTCGATTTTGGAAAGACGGAAAGTTTGGAGCCGGGTGCATCTGAGACTGTAACTATCGAAGCTGACATGGATTACATGACAAGCTGGGACAGCACAGCTTCAAACGCAACAGGAACAACAGGATGCTATATCCTTGATGACGGAGATTATTACTTCACTGTAGGTAACGGTGCTCACGAAGCACTTAACAATGTTCTTGCAGCTCAGGGAAAAACAGTTGCTGATGGAATGACAGAAGATGGCAATGCAGAAAACGTAAAGGTTTGGACTTTGTCAGACTTTGACGGATCAACTTTTGCAACAACAAAAAATGGAACAGCTGTAGAAAATCAGCTTTCTGATATGGATCTTAATAACTGGATTCCTGACACAGTAACATATCTTACAAGAAATGACTGGGCAGGTACCTGGCCAAAGACTTACGAAGGTCTTACA
>JAEEGF010073874.1_pt1 | contig 11473 bp, 9 predicted proteins | sample 9134171 | NCBI WGS metagenome assembly JAEEGF01 (sample SAMN16246542, study PRJNA631951) | gut metagenome | biome: gut microbiome; feature: rumen; material: AP-attached | host: Bos | place: Iran: Karaj | collected 2018-10
GCTTTGCTATGGTCAGTGATACAACGGCTCTTTTGGCTGTGCATTACTATGACCGTTATGAGCAGGGGTATAATGATTGGGAAGAATGCACCAAAATGGGAATTCGTTTAGTGGATACTAGAGGCTCGGAATACTGTTATTGGGAAGGACTTGTTGACTTTTGTGGTGGTAATATGAAGGTAGAACCGTTGAGTGATTCAACTGTCTTTTTTATGTATGGGGATCGCGATGAACAATTGGAATATTTTATTTGGAAAATAAATGAAAATCCTGTTCGCAAAAAAGCCAAGTGGCTGAATGAACATTTGCCGGTTTCTCTAAATGCTCCTATGCGTGTGTGGAAAAATGGAAAGTTCCTTTTCAATTATTATGGTAAGTTTGCTCTGTTGGACACTACTGTGAACACCATCACGCAGATTACGAAGGAGGAGGCTGGATGGCCTGACGGTGTGGAAGACGCTCAGTATTTTGGAGATGACTTGATGACGATTATCCTACATCCGAATAAATTTAGTTTTTCGATTTTACGTAATGGAACGGACACTTTGTCAATTTTTTACGAAGATGCGCCTAATGATTATGATGAAATAAATGAACGTTTTAACGGACGATATATAAACAGAATGAAAAAAGATGGCTGGTATTTGTATTCGATTGACGGTAACTGGCAAGTTTCAGAGCAGGCTGTAGCAAGGTACTATAATCAACTGTATTTTGCACCTTTTAATTAAGGGTAGATTATGAAAAAGAAAATACAAATTCTGTTTTTTCTTGCTTTGTCAAATGTTCTTTGGGCTGCATTGCCTATGGAGAACATAGGTCGGTACAACGTTATTTTGATTCATGGGGCGTATGGTTCTGATAAAGGTTTTGAACCAGTAACTAACGACTATTGACTAATAACTATAAACTAATAACTACAAACTAATTACAAAAAAGGGCTCGCCTGTTGGCGCGCCCTTAATGTTGGAGGTGTATGAAGTTGAATTAGAACTGTTCGAAGAACTTGTGGACTTCTTCGGGCACCCAGGTTTGTTCCCAGTTCCAGCCCACGCCCATGTTTCCGGTGTCGTGTGCGGTCCACTGGTGGTCTCCGGGCCAGCTGCACCATTTGACTGGGAAGCGTTCATCGACGTTCTTGAAGTCGTAGCAGACGTGTCCGGTGTTACCGTTGACTTCTTGCGGTTTTTCGCTGCTGGCGTCGGTGAAGTCGCCGTTGGCATCAGCCTTGCCGTTGCGCTTGAGGATTCTCGGGAGGGCGCTGTTCTTGGCGCGGTTGTAGTCGCAACGACCGTCGTTCTTGCCGTGAACGTTCATCCAGGCAATGGGCAGGTTTTTCATGTTGTTGCCTTCGGGGAGCCAGATGTTGTAATCGGCAACGGCGTAGGTTGCAGCTGCACGGACGCGGCTCTGCATGTCTTGCATAAGCGAGTAGCTGAACATGGCTCCATAGCTAAAGCCATTAATGAACACGCGGCTGGTATCGATGCAGTAGTTTTCGTTCAAGGTCGTGAGCGTCTGGGCGAAAAAGTCGTGGTCGCCTTGGCCCTTGTTCCACAGGCCTCCGATAGCATCCAGCGAGACGAAAATGTAGTCGCCGTTCTTGTCGAGCACCTGTTGGCCGTAGTACGGAGTCGGATGGTCGTAGTCCGGAGCGTGGTGCACGAAGTCCTCGCCACTGCTGCCGTAGCAGTGCAGTGCAAAGAGCACCTTGTGCGGCTTCTTGTTGTCGTAGTTCTTGGGCAGGGTGATAAAGTATTTGCGGGTGTCGTTTCCGACTCTAATCTCGAACTGGTCGCCGTTTTCGACGCTCTTGACTTTTCTCAACGTGGAATTGGTGCCGCAGCCTTTACTCGGGGTCGGATCGTTCTTCAATGCGTAACCGAATTTGAATGTCGGTGCGGGAGGAACCGTTTTCGTGAGTTTCACGTTGAGCGTGGTGTCGAGGGTGCCCAGCGGCACCGTGAGCGTATCGAAACCTTCGGCGATAAAGCGGATGGCTTCGCCTTGCTGGGCGTCCTTCATGAGGGCGGTTGCACCCTGTGCGCCGAGGGTGCTGCTGTAGCTCCCGTCAGTCGTGAACTTGAGCGTCTGCTTTGCGCTACCGACGGTTACCTGTGCGAAATAGGTGCCGCGCGCGCTGAGGCCCTTGCTCAAGTCGTATGTGCCGGAACCTTGCAAGGTGCGCTTGAAGACTTGGCTACCGAGCGAGTTGAAAATCTTGACCTGTACGGGCGAATTGCTGCTTTGCGAATAAGAGAGGATACCGTTGTTGATGTTGATGTAACCGACGGCGTTCCTGAAAGCCGGGTGGATGGCGTCGGTGGTATCCTTCTCGTCTTCGTGGATGGTGAATTTGCCTTGGTCGTCCGTCGTGGCGTTTTTGCCTTCTTTGAGAAGGTTCACCGAGACGTCCTTGAGGGCCTTGCCCTGATCATCAGAAACGGTGCCTGTTATGGTATAGGCAGACGCGAATCCACAGAATGCCAAAAGGCACGCCGTTGTCAAAAGATTGGGTGCTTTGATGGACATGTTTACTCCTTTTTCCAAAAACTCCTGAAGACACACTCCATTACAAATAATCTAAACCATGACTGGCATAATGTTACGTGACGAACCTTCTTGCTTATGGATGAATTGTCTATAAAAAGATTTTTACGGTTGTGACTGGGCAAAAAAACGACTCCCTTGCGGAAGCCGTTTTTTGGTAGAGAGCTGATTATGAAAAAACTTTGCGGTTAGAACTGTTCGAAGAACTTGTGAACTTCTTCGGGGACCCAGGATTTAGACCAGCTATTGCTATTGTAATTGCTGTAGTCGCCCTCGTCGTGAGCCGGCCAGCGGTGTGGCCCGTTCCAGCTGCAGAACTTGACTGGGAAGCGTTCGTCAACTGTCGTGAAGTCGTAGCAGACGTGACCTGCGGTATTGTTGTTGATTTCCTTGGGCTTTTCGCTGCTGGCGTCGGTGAAGTTGCCGTTCGCGTCGGCCTTGCCGTTACGCTTGAGGATTCTCGGGAGTGCGCTGTTCTTTGCGCGGTTATAGTCACAGGTGCCGTCGCCTTTACCGTGCACGAGCATCCAGGCAATAGGCAAGTTCTTGGCGTCGTAACGACCCGATCCTGCAGACGGGAGCCAGATGTTATAGTCGGCGACAGCATAGACTGCCACAGCGCGGAGTCTTTCCTGCATGTCCTGGGCGAGGGAATTCGTGAACATGGCGCCAAAGCTGAAGCCCGTCGCGAACACGCGGGTGGTGTCGATGCAGTAGTTGTCGTACATCGCCGTAATCATCTCATCTACGAACTGGTGGTCTTCCTTGCCGTTCCAGGTGCCGTTGTCGTTACCTTGAGGTGCTACGAAGATGTAGTCGCCGTTCTTGTCCAGTTTCTGCTGTCCGTAGTACGGAGTCGGATGGTCGTAGTCCGGAGTATGGTGCACGAAGTCTTCGGCGTGGCTGCCCATGCAGTGGTTTGCGATGAGGAGCTTGTGCGGCTTGTTGTTGTCGTAGTTCTTCGGCAAGGTGATGAAGAACAGACGGTTCTTGCCGCCGACATTGATGTTGAATTTCTGTCCGTTTTCGACGTTGCCGCTAGACCTCAAGGTAGAATTAGTGCCGCAACCTTTACTCTTGCGCGGTTCGTTCTTGAGGGCATAGCCGAATTTGAAGGTCTGTTCGGCCGGTACGCTCTTCGTGAGCTTCACGTCGAGCGTGGTGTCGAGCGTGCCGAGAGGAATTGTAAGCGTGTCGAAGTCTGTGGCGATGAAGCGGATGGCTTCGCCTTGCTGGGCGTCCTTCATGAGGGCGCCGCTAGCCTGCGTGCCAATGGAGCTGCTGAAGCTGCCGTCGTTCGTGAACTTGAAGTTCTGCTTGGCGCTACCGACGGAGACCTGCGCAAAGTAGGTGCCGCGGGCCTTGATGCTCTTGGTCAAATCTAGGGAGCCTGCGCCACGCAGCGTGCTCTTGAAGACCTGAGTTCCGATAGAGTTGAAAACCTTGACTTGTACCGGAGAGGTGTTGCTCTGCGAGTACGAAAGAATGCCGTTGTTGATACTGATGTAGCCGACGGAATTCTTGAAAGCCGGATGGATAGCCACATCTTGGGAGTCTGGCGGTGTGACAACTTCGTCTTCATGGATAGAGAACTTGCCCTGGTCATCTGTCGTAGCCGTTTTGCCCTCTTTGAGGAGGCTTACCGAGACGTCTTTGAGAGCTTTGCCTTGATCGTCCTTGACGGTTCCTTCGACTGTGTAGGCAAATGATGTGGAACATAGAGCCGCGATGCACGCAGCTGAAAGAAATGAAAGGTGTTTCGCTTTCATTGAACACTCCTTTTTTAGATCCAAACAGTTTCTTTGGACCCTCTTAACCCTGTCAATTAATCTATTCTTCTAAAATAATGGAGTCACTAATTGTAAACTTATTGTTATGGACATTTTGTCAAGACGGAAAATAAAAACAGATTTTTGTAAGTTTTAGTAACTACCAACTAAATGCTATATATACACCCATGAACCACATCGCAATTTTTATTGACGCGGAAAACCTGACCAATTGGGTCAAGAATAACGGCGTGCAGTCGCTCATGGACGAACTTTTGCCCTTGGGGCAGATTGTCGTGCGCAAGGCGTATGGCAAATGGTCATCGCGGGAACTCGTCTCGTTGCAGTCGACTCTCAACGAGAACGGCTTTGAACTCGTGCACACGTTCCATCCGGTGAGCGGCAAGAACTCGACCGACATCAAGATGACCGTCGATACGATGGAAGTGGCGCTCGATTCGCAGGTGCAGTGGATTGTGCTTGCCACGGGCGATTCCGATTTTTCACCGCTGTTCCGCAAGTTGCGCGAGCAGGGCAAGGAAGTCATTGGCGTGGGGCCCAAGTCCCCGTTGAGCGAATGCGTCAAGAATTCCTGTTCGAGGTACATCTACACCGATGATGCGACCGTGGCGGATGACGATTCCGGCGATGACTCTCCCGATGCGAAGGACCGCACGAACCTGATTGTGTCCGAAAAGATTGACTCCATGGAAATGCTCCGGAGTGTACTGCAAAAAGAAGACGGCCCGATTGCGCTTGCCGCAGTAAAACCCAAGATGCTCGGGCTGGACAACGCTTTCAACGAAAAACGCCTCGGGTTCAAGACGTTCAAGGATTTCGTGAAATCCGCGGATTTTGTACAAATGACGGATGTCGGCGGCGGTTCCTATACCGTATCGCTAGCCGAACAGAAAGTGACCGTCGAAGAAGATTCGCAGATGATTTTGGCCAAGGCGCTCAAGCGCAAAGGCTGGGACATGTTCCCGCGTAACATGCTCAAGAAAATCTATGCCGAAGCCTGCGACATTACGTCGTTTGTTCCGATGAGCAAGCAGGACTTGGTCCAGGAAATCGTTTCGAAGAATATCGCCGGCACGACGAGCAGCATTATCAACCGTGCCTTGGGAACGTTCTTCAAGGCAAAACTCGTGACTGTCAGCGGCGGCGAGGACAAGCTTTGGCGAGTCACCGAAACGAACCAGTATTGGAAAGAAATTGACAAGGCCATGCTCGACAGGCTCCGCAAGAGTCTTGAAGAGACGGGCCAGAAAGTTTCCAAGAAGGATATTGTCGCTATTTTATACGGAAAGTATGCCGACGGCGAAGCCGAAAAATTGGTTTAATCCAACTTTCCCTGGTACAAGTCGAGCAAATGGCGGGCCAAGAGGCTCGTGTACTTCGCGTTCGTGAGAGTCGATTGGGCGCTTTCGAGGCGGTTCTTTTGCGAGAGGTAATCGGTGTAGGTGAGCGCACCTGCGTTACGTTGTTCTTCGGCAACAACCAAAGCTTCGTTTTCGGCTTCGACTTGAAGAATTGCGGCCTTCCACTGCATGTCGGCGCTGAGGGCGTTTAGATAAAGTTTCTCGATGGTGTTTTCGAGAGACTTTGCCTGTTCCTTGAGTGTGACCATGCTTTCTGTTTCGCTGAGCTGGGCCTGCAACACCTTGTTCTCGGTAGCGCCGCCGTCCACAATCGGGATGTTGATGTTCAAGGAAATGCTGTGCGAATAACCGTTCTTGATTTGGCTGCCGTACTTTTTGGATTCCCACGCCTGGAGGCCGGTGCTTGCGCTTGCGCCGAGCGATACCTTGACGGATTTGCCCTTGCCTGCAATTTCGGTGTTTTTCTTCGCGACCTGGATAGAAAGACTGTCGGACTTCAAGCCGGGGTGGTTGTCCGTCGCGGTCTTTTGGAGATCGTCGAGCGAGGGGATGGCGCTGAGTTCGTCCGGCGTCTTGATGTCGGATTCCGGTGCGGATACTTCGAATTCTGCGCTTTCCGGGAGTTCCAAAAGCTGTCTGAGGGTCGTCTTCGAGGTGTTGACGCTCAACTGTGCCGAGAGCTGCGCGGCCTCTTTTTGCAGAACGTTCGCCTGCGACTGAGTCAAGTCTTTCTTGGTGATGGAACCGGCTTCGAACAGCGTGTTGTAGTGTTCGAATTCCGCCTTGGCAAGTTCGACGGAGGCGTCCGCCGTGTGAAGTTTTTCGATGGCGGCGAGCAGGTTCATGTAGGCGTTCAGGACGCTTTCCTGGATAGACCGCTCGGTCTCTTTTGTCGAAAGTCGTGTCGCTTCCCGGTTCAGTTCGTTGGCGCTGATGGAAAGCTTGGTAGTACCGCCGTCCCAAAGCGTATAAGACGCGCTAATGCCTGCGCTTAGGCGGTAATGGTCCTGCGGACCGTCACGGAACGGGGAATCGTAGAGGGAATTGCCGATGCTGGCCGAAACAGTGGGGTAGTTCGAGACCTTCGCCTGTTCGATGCTCACGTCGGCCTTCTGTTCGCGGATTTTGGCGGATTCGAGCTTGAGGCTCTTTTCTTTGGCCTGCTTGAGGCATGCGCTTAAGGTCCAAGGACCATCAGCGAAAACAAGGGATGCTGACGCAAAAATACCGAGAACGACTGCTTTTTTGTAATTCATACCTTTTAGATGCCCCAGCCTAATGTTTTGGTTGCTTCGATTTTAAGATAGAAAATTTGTACATACACAAAAAGGCTCCCATGCGGAAGCCTTTTCGAATGGACGGTACTGGATTTGAACCAGTGACCTCTGCCGTGTGAAAGCAGCGCTCTAAACCAACTGAGCTAACCGTCCGAAGCGAGAGCAAATATAGAAAAGCTATTGAATGCTGTCAAGTGATTGTAGACGAAAGACCGTTACAAGTACTTGTCTTCAGCGGCGCGGAGGATGCTGAGGAACTCGGCCGGAGTCTTCGAGGCGATGAGGTCCTTGCGCACATTGCCGTCAGCCAAGAGGCGGCTTACGGAGGAGAGCGCCTTGAGGTGCGGCCCCACGGTGTTGCCCGGGCTCACGATGAGGATAAGCAAATATACCGGTTCGCCGTCGAAGGACTGGAAGTCAAGGCCCTTTTCAATGGTGGCGGCGACCATGCACATACGGTCAACGTAGTCAATCTTTGCGTGCGGAACGGCAAGACCGCAACCGATACCCGTGGAACGGCTCTGTTCGCGGGTCCAGATGGCTTCGAAAATCTCGTCGCGGTGTTCCAGTTTGTAGGCGCTGCAAAGAGTATCGACCAGTTCGTTGAGGATAGCTTCCTTAGTTTCGCTGGAAGAATTGATCAAAATGCAATTATCTACAAATCTTTCAGATAGACGCATGGTTTATAATGTTCCTTTTTATGTTCAATCAAACAAATATTTTAGAAAAAATTTGCCATTTAGAGAGGTTTATATCTAAAATATGTTCAAAAAAGAAGATAATTCTATTTGAGAAGTGGTCGTTTCGAGCCTGTCGATTGCCTTTCTCATGAGTCCGACATCGATTTGACCGGGGGCGGCGGCCTTCCCGATGGAACCGTAGGTGAGGTTTGCGCCCTCCTTGAGGGACCAAATTCGGCTGATTTTCCCGGTTTCGCCCATGCCGAATGCGGCGATGAACTTGAATCCCTTCGCCTTTTTCGCGAACTTGTAGAGCCTCGAGCAGTCCTCGTCGGAATTGCTCATGGCTGCGATTTTGATGCCGTCCGCCTTGACCCGTTTGACGTCGGTGAGGTAGTTCTTGAGTTCGAGGTCGCTCGGGATGCGGGTGAAATTGTGCTCGGAAATGAGGATTTTCACGCCTTTGGGGGTGGCTAATGCACGGAGCTCGTCGTAATCGTGGAGGTAGTCGCGTTCGAGGTCCAGCCATTGTGGATTGTCCTGTGCTTCGAGGATCTTTTTCCACAGGGCGAGGCGTTCGACGGCTCGGGCGTCGGGGAATGTTCCGCCGTCATGCTTGAGGCGGATAGTGCCCAATTGTATCGCTTTCGGGGCAATCTTGCGGATGCGTGATGATAGTCCCTGCCAATCGGATTCGTCAAAAAAGTCGTAGCGGATTTCGAGGATGTCGCAGCTTTCGTAGTCGATACGCGCCGGATGCAGTTCTTCGCTTTCGGCAGCGCTAAGCGTCTCGGGATCGACAAGCCCGACCAGGTATTTTGGTGAATTAGATGGCATGGCTGTAAATATAGAACTTAGAGCTTAGGACTTAGAAGAGTTTTTTCAACAACCTTGGATTAAAATTCTAAAATAAGTCGGTTTGCCGTTGATCGCCAAATCCCGTTCATCATCCCCTTTTCGAAATTTGATAATTTTGAATTGGTCTGGATTGAACTTATGCAAGAATGTAATAGGAACTCCCATAATCCCCTTATAATCCATAGGAATATCTTGGGTTTTGTTTACATTGATTGCATTATAATTGTCAAAACGAGGATAAGCGGTTTCATTTCCGTTGTATTCCTTGGTTAGAGGAATAAATTCATGCCTTTGAGCATTATCAAGATTTGTGAGCCACATACAGTTGTTTGGAGATACAATTCTTTCTCCCGACTCGTTAATTTTAGTTTCTAAACCATAAAGTTTATAGTGTTTGGGAACGATAAATCCCGAAATGCCTCGACCCATATTCACGCCCATCCAAACTTTATTTTCCTTGATGAGGGCGAAAACTTCTTTATATGTAATTGCATTGATGTTGCTTATTATTAGAAATTTCTTATTGTATTTTTCCAGTTGTGAGATGTATTCTCTAAACAATGAAAAAGGCGGATTAGTAACAACAATATCAGCTTTTTTCAGCAAATCAATGCTTTCTTTACTACGAAAATCGCCGTCACCTTTGAAAAAGGAAACATCCTTCAATGTTGGATGCTTTTTTCCTTTTCCAGTATATTCATAATAGAAGGCGCGTTCCGCTTTAGAAAATAAGTCAGAATCATTCTTTTTGTAGCATGCACAAATCAGTCTTTTTATACCTAGCTGTTCAAAATGCTCTACAAAGTATTTATAAAAATTGCTAACCCTTGCATCATCACAATTACAGAAAACAATTTTGTTCTTAAAATGTTTTTTGTAATACTGTAGCTCTCTTTCGATATCCGAAAGTTGCGTGTAAAATTCATCTTTTTTGTTGATTTTTGCATTATCTAAAAGGGAATGATCTACTTTACGAACCATACGGACTCTCCCATTACGACTTTGTCAACTGTTTGAACAAATCTCGTCCAAGCATTTGTAAGGACGTTTTAGCAACATCCATCATTACCTTTATCATATCCTTGATGCTCCATCGCCGCCCGTCTCCTTGGGTAAAAAGGGATGCTGCATGAAGCATGACACAGGCATCATCAATTTGAACAACCTTATTTTTGCATAGATTCTTGTTTATCGGCATGCCGTAATTTGCCGCAGTCAGACGGTCTATCCTATTGATAGCACCTGAATTACAAGCAAGAACAACCTTTCTTCCATCGGGTCTCTCAACAACAACATCTTTCGTCAAAAAATTAGAACCTTCTAAGAACAGGACATAAGGGAAATAAGATTCCTTTAACATGAAATTTGCGATTTCCGAAATATTCTTATGGGCTCGCTCGATAGCATTCCCAGCATTCATTATGTCTTGGTCGTTTTTGGTGCCAACCAACTTTCCTTGCTTGATGTTTTCAATATCCTTACCTTGGCGTTTTGCTTCAGAAACTAAAACTATACGCCAATTGCCATTATCGTCCTTAACTTCAATTATTCCACCATCAGGCTTGATACTGGAGTCTTCAACAAAAAGAGTCTGTCCTAATTCAGGGTCTATTTGACAAAGAGACTCATTTATTTCTTTCTTTGAAACACTCTTTCTGTATCTAAAAACTAACTGTGGGTAATCTTTTTCTAGGAGCTCTTTGGCAAGAACGGAAAGGTCTGACACGTCCATGTCGTGATACTTCGCCTCGTCACCAAAAATGCCTTTCGCACCCTTAGATTCTTTATGTTGGCTTGTCAAACGTTTTGATTGATTTTTTTTTGCCATAGATTGCTCGTTTTTCGTAAATATACATTTAATTACTGACAGTCAAATGACAAAAATGAACAGTGAATTACCAAGAATGAACAAAAAACACTGTTTCGTAAAACCTAACCCCCAATACTATTTTCTAAATTGTAACCGAACAAAAGGATTATATATGGCAGATTGTAACGAGAATAAAGAAAAGCAGACCCCCGACATGCTCAAGAAGGCGGAAGAATACCTTGCCTCCAAGCGCCGAATTTTTTTGTGGGGTGGTGTCGATGACGAAAGTGCCGAACGCATTGTCAAGCAACTTTTGTACTTGGATTCCCTGAATCACGAGGACATTATTTTCTTCATCAATAGCCCGGGTGGCGTTATTTCTAGCGGCCTTGCCATTTACGACTGCATGAACGCCATCCAGAGCGATGTCGTGACGGTTTGTTGCGGACAGGCTGCCTCGATGGGTGCCGTGCTCCTCACTGCCGGTGCCAAGGGCAAGCGAGCTGCATGGCCGAACGCACGCATCATGATTCACCAGCCGCTCATTCACGGCGAAATCGTGGCGCCTGCAAGCGATATCCAGATTCAGGCCGAAGAAATGCTTCGCATCCGTGGCATCACGGGCAAGATTCTCGCCGAAACGTCCGGACACACGATTGAACAGATTGACCGCGACACCGAACGCGACAACTTCATGTCTGCCGAAGAGGCCAAGAATTACGGTCTCGTGGATAAAGTCGAGAGTATTATCTAATGGGTTTGTTTTCTGCAATTAAGAACGGACTTGCCAAGACCCGCGATGCGTTGCTCGGGGAGTTGAAGGGCATTGTCGGTGCCGGTAAAATTACGGACGAGACGCTCGAAGAACTTGAAGAGCATCTCATCAAGGCTGATGTCGGCGTCGAAGCGGCATTCCTTTTGACGGATGCGCTTCGCGAAAACGCTTTGGGCAAGTCGCTTACGACAGAGCAGGTGCTCGACATCATGCGTAACGAAGCGGAACGCCTCTTGAAGGACCCTCCGCCGTTCGAACTCAAGGGCAAGCCGCATGTGGTGCTCGTGATTGGCGTGAACGGTGCGGGCAAGACGACGACAATCGGTAAGCTTGCCGCTCGCCTCAAGAACGAAGGCAAGAAGGTGATGATTG
>JAEEGF010203935.1_pt1 | contig 11473 bp, 19 predicted proteins | sample 9134171 | NCBI WGS metagenome assembly JAEEGF01 (sample SAMN16246542, study PRJNA631951) | gut metagenome | biome: gut microbiome; feature: rumen; material: AP-attached | host: Bos | place: Iran: Karaj | collected 2018-10
TCGCAGTGTTTTACCTTGGCAATATCCGCTGGTACATCATGGAAGGACAGCAGGAAGGCAATGACTTCACGCTCTATGGCATCGTTACTGGACTGCAAGAGACGGAGTACGGCTACCAGTCTGCAACCGAAATGGCAAGTATCACCTATGATGCAAGCGAGTACGGACTTGGCACTTTGAGGATTGAGCAGGACAAGGATTTCAAGCCTTGCACCCTTGCAGAGATTGAGGACGCAGAACTGCAAGCGTTTCTCTCACGGCTCTATGACAAAGACTAATGTATAACCCTATAAACGCATCAGATTATGAAGATTATCGTAATGGACAGCGCAAATGTGCGCATCGAGGTTTTGAACGTTCCCGACCACATGATTGAAGAGGACATCGAGCAGTTCTTGGCAGAGCATGACTATTCGCTCAACAACATTTCTTGGATGGCAGCACCCATCGACTTTGTGCCGGTGCAGTTCCATAACTACGGCATTTGTCAGACCAACGGCGAGGAAATTCAAGTAACCCACCATGCAAGGCTGAAAGACTTCTCCATCTATGACAGTGTGCAGGAGGTCAAGCACCGTGAGCAGGAGGAACTTGCCGAAGCACTCCGACTTCGTGGCGAAAAGGTGGATGATGGCTATGAATGGCACTTCGAGGGAGAATGTCCCATCGTAGCGGCATACGACTATGAAGAGCCTTGTGACGTGGTTATCCTATCTGTCAGAGTGGACAAGGACGGATATTTCACCATCATTGGCGACGAGAAGAACGACCGAGGAAACGAGCATGAGATTGAGGTTGACGAAATCTTTGTTGGACATTTAGACTTTTTAATTCCAGAGATAGGAAAGTAACTAACCTTGGGGATAGGTGGCAATTCCGCTGCCTATCCCTACTAACCACAAAGTATTATGAGACAGATATTTGTAGTCTATGAAACAGACGCATGGCATAGTACCAGCCATCGGGAATGTGCTGGAGTATTCACAAGCAAATGGGCAGCCGTGAATGCCATTGTGAAGAACCACCGCATTGAGTTGGATGAGTTCTTTGACGAGGACGAGATTGAAAAGACTTCTAAAAGAGTGCTTGAAGCCGAGGCAAGGCGCAGACTCCGCAAGGAGCTGGAACTTGCCTACCAGACGCAAGGCTATGAGACCAACTATGACATTGAGGTCTGGAATATCAATGAATGGTATCTTACAAAGTATTAAGCGATATGACCAACAAACAGAGAAAAACCATGATTGAGCGATGGGTCACAGAGATAAACCCTAAAGCCATCCTCCGAGCTGCCGATGTCCGATGTGGGGCAAGGTATGCCGTCTATGTAGTTCCAACACCTGGAGAGTTCGGAACAAGATGCACTGACTATCTGCCTTTAGAGCAGCTGGAGCAATACCTTTTAGGTGTGTTCTATGCCAATGAGTTCAATGAACGGATAGGAAGAATGGCGTGATGCTTTCGCTGGCGGTTTCACCCTTCGGGTCACGGATCCGAAGGGCGAAACGACGGTTATAATATCCTTGCAGGTCAATACTCTTGAACTATACATGAACCCCAATTCACTTGATGGTTTCACCTATCTCCATGTCGGACAAGTGACAGCGGAAAGTTTTTTCTGCGAAGTTACCACGTCCTCGTCAAATAGCAAGTCGTGCTTTGTGAACAATCTTCCTTTTCGCAGAAAAGAGTATTCTTCACGTCAGACTTGCCTTATTGCCGTTACCGCACTTCTGGAGGCAGAAAAAATCTTCCCTGGTCACAGTCCGAAAGGATTTAATGAAAGGGAAATAAAAAACGAGACGACAATGAACATGGTCAAGGTTTTCATCAAGGGGCAAGAGGACAAGGAACTCACAAGTTTCTTCCGTTACTATCCAACTCGCATCAAAAATGTGGGCATAGACGCAATGTTTGACAGACAGACCATCTTTGACTTCAAGGACGGATGCAACCAGCCCCAAGTGGCGCAGTTCGTGGCAAAGGAACTTGTGCATCGGTTCGGTCGCAAGGTGAAGAACGTAGTCTTCTCATGTGTCCCTGCAAGCAGCCAAGAGCGCAACGAGACACGCAACAAGGCTTTCTCTGCACTTGTTTGTCAGTTGTCGGGTGCCATCGATGGCTTTTCCCATGTCAAGGTCAATGGAGAGCGGTCTGCAGTTCATGGCACAAAGATGAAGAAAGAGGTTCGTGCCAAGCGACTTGAAGAGAACAACACCATAGAGGTAGATGCAAGTTTCTTTAGGAACAAGATAGTGTGTGTATGGGATGATGTGGTGACAACAGGAACGTCCTTTTGTGCCTATGCAGCGCAGTTGGAGAGTGCCGGAGCACATGTTACTAATGGTATTTTCCTTGGAAAGACATCATATAGATATGTACCAACTTATTGATGATTATATGGAACAGAGAAAATTATGCCGGGCGGCAACAGCCGCCTTCACGGGGCATCGTTACGTCGATGCCTCAAAGAGAGATTGTGTCAAGAAACGGTTGACAAGAGCTGTTCTTGATGCTTATGGGAATGGCATCCGAAACTTCATATCCGGCTTTGCCATCGGTTTTGACATGATGGCGGCTGAGGTGGTTGTGTCATTGAAACAGGACTATCCAGACATCACATTTACAGCTGCTATTCCCTTCAAGAGTCAAGCCAGTCGTTTCGGTTTCTATGACCGAAAGCGATATGACAGACTACTGGAGGCGGCCGATGAGGTGATTGTGCTCAGTGAGAGTTATTATCCAAGGTGTTTCCTGGACAGGGATGAGTTCATGGTGAACAACTCTTCACTGCTCATAGGTTACTATGATGGCCGTGAGAAGGGAGGAACATTCTACACCATCCGTAAGGCAATGGCTCAGAACATCCCTATAGTGAATGTATATTGAAATCAAAAAGTAAGATTTATGAGTGATATTGGAAGCATTATTATCATTGTCATTGTCTTCCGCGTCATCTTCATTGTGCTTGAAGCATGGTGGAGAGGTGATAGTCGGAATGACTTTAGACGTGATAGGTAGCGTCAGAAGGAGATACGCTATTCTTCTTTGATGTCATCAGGCCACCAGAACTGTTGCAGTTCGTGGATGATGTCATCCCAATCTTTCATGGTGAACGTACCTTCACCCCTCATCATTATTGTCATAGTGATGTCGTTGTAGGTGCGATAGACGTTTGTGTCCCTAAAGCCGTTGCGAAGATAGAAGTTTTGACGGCGTTTGCGTTGGTCAATGTTCTCACTGACCTGTGTCGTGCTTTCCATGTCCAGGACAAAAGATTGCCCCTTATAGTGTTCTATCATCTGAGTCAGTATCTTCTGACCATAGCCTTTGCCCCGTAACTTTTCGCACACGGCAAAGTACCAGAACCAGTTGATAGACTTACGTGGATAGACGATGGTGAAACCTATGAAGTTTTCGCCATCATAGTATGCAGTGAAATCCAACGGCATTTCCCCGACCAGGCGCATCAGGTCCTTCCAAGGGATTTGTTCGTCTTCAGGGAATGCCGTTTCATACAACTGTCTTATCTTTTCATCAGCATTGGCTGCTGTTATCTGCTTCGTATTCATTGTTTGATGTCTATTCCTGCACGATGGGCTTGTGTCATCTGCTGGTTTCTTGGTATGTTGTACAATCTGCCATCCTTGCGGAAATGTGCGCCAGTCTGCTTGAAGTGGAAAGGAATACCGGCTTTGACGCATTGTTTCCTTATATTGAGCACCCAATCATAATCACACACTCGGGCATCCCGTCCTGACTCGCCCCCTACCGTCACCTGCTCGCACCAGAAGCCAAGCTCATCATGGAAGTCAATAGTTTCTAAAAGTGGTTCGCAGATGATGGCCTTGTGACGGATGGGTAATTCTTTGAAGATTGGCAAACGCTCATCTGCTCGTCGCTGGTTCTCCATCGTACAGCAGATAGTGACGTTTTCATAGCCTTCATTCCAGTCTTCTGGCAGACACTGGAGAATCCTTTCAGGTCGCTTAGTAACCATGTAGAAATGCAGGTCGCTTCGACGCTTGATCATCAGCCATGCGTCTTCTCGCCATTCATCGGCTTCCTCTATGAAGAAGTCTGAGGTGAAGCATGTCCACACCAACGTACCCGATGGCACTTTCCAGTTACCTTGACGGTCACGACGAATGGGCAGATTGAATGAGGCAGTCTTCGTCACGACATTGGAGTCCTTCTCAAACTCCGCATCGCGCCGATACACATAGCAATGCTGACAGCCCTCGCTCTTCTTGTGGCATCCGTGCCACAGGTTCCACATCTCACCCATGTTTCTTATACTTTGATTTTACTATCTCATACGAGTTACGAGTCAGTTCACGCAGAAGATTATCAGGAGCGGTATGGGCATCAATACCAATCCAATACTTTGGTGAAAGATTGAAGGGCTTCACGATGCAACTATACTGTGCTTTCAGTTCATCAATGCGTTCTGGCTGACACTTCAATGTGATGACACTGAAGTTGTCACAGTCGAAGAAAGAAAACATGTGACCATGCACATAGAAGACAAGCACACCACTGGCATACTTGAAAGCCGTGAAGGGCAGTTTTTCTTCCACGTCATCACCCAACGAAAGGCAATACTCACGATAGTCCTCTATGTTCATCCCGTTTTTTATTTACTTAATCGCTCCAATGCAGTAGCGTCCAGTCGATAAATCGTCCATTCATTCATGGGCACGGCTCCAAGCGAGAGATAGAAGTCGATGCTGGGCTGGTTCCAGTCGAGGCAAGTCCATTCCATACGACCGCAGTTGTGCTCCCTCGCTATCTTGACCAGATGCAACAACAAAGCCTTTCCGTAGCCCTTACCTCGCTCTTCCGGCCAAACAAACAAATCTTCGAGATACAACCCAGAGTGTCCGATGAACGTCGAAAAATTGTAAAAGTAGAGGGCAAAGCCAACCTCTCGGCCATCCGCTACGGCAAACACGGCTTCCGCTCTGTGCTCGTCGAACATTTCCCGTTCAAGCACCTCTGCTGAAGCCACTACCTCATTTTCCATCTTTTCATACTGGGCTATTCCTCGTATGAAATCCAGCAACAGCGGCACGTCTTGTCGCTCTGCCTTGCGAATCAATATGTTGTCTTTAGTCATGCTATGCCCAACAGTTCTATTTCAAATATCAGGGTCGAGCCACCGGGGATGCCTGGCTAAGAGAACTTGCCATAGCCCATTTCGGCCGGGATATATATCTCCCATTTGTCGCCGATGTGCATCTGCTGCATGGCGATGATCCAGCCTTCGATGAGGTCGCAGAGTCGGCAAGCCAGCGGCACACCGCCACGGCTACTGTCGAATGTCTTGCCATTAATGGTCTTACCCGTATAGTGAGCCGTCACGATGCTTCTTACACTGGGCTTGGCACTCTGGCCATTACCCTCTGCCAATACCTTATAGTATATTCCCTTCGGAAGAGCCTTCACGCCTTCCTCCTTGGCTTTCGCCTCCAGCCAATCCTTGTTGGCCTGTGCATACTCTCTTTTATTCATTGTCTGTTTGTTTTAGAGTCCAACCATTATCGCCATGATAGATCATCTGACGGGTCATGCCGCCGTCGATGCAGATGTTCTCGCCTGTGATGAAACCCGCCTTGTCAGAACAGAGATAGAGCACCATATTGGCTATGTCTAACGGATTGCCCACTCGTCCTGCTGGTTGCTGAACGGCATCAGAACCTTCGTAGATGGTGTAGGCGGTATCTATCCAACCGGGCGAAATACTGTTGACACGAACTTTTCCTGCAAGACTGACCGCCAAGGCATGGGTCAAAGCCGCAATGCTTCCCTTTGCTGCCGTATAACTCTCCGTCTGTGGCTGGCTCATGCGGTCACGAGAGGAAGAGATGTTCACTATGGCTGCACCCTCGGCAAAGTATGGCATAAAGAGTTTTGAGAGATAGAACGGAGCCGTCACACCCACACTCAGGGCATACAGGAACTCCTCGTAGCTGCACTCGTCGATGCCCTTCATCAATGGCAGAGCATTGTTGATGAGATAATCCACATGACCATATTTTTCAATTACATCCTTGGCAAATCGCTCCAGCGTCTCTTTATCGGCAAGGTCGCCCACAAAGTATTCACCCTCTTGTTTGTCTATCACACAAACGGTAGCCCCAGCCTTCTGGAACTCCTCAGCAATGCAACGTCCGATGCCTTGTGCACCACCCGTGACTACTGCTACTTTATTCTTGAACTCCATATATTTCTGTGTATTGGTTTAATTTATGACTCAACTCTTCTAAATCGATGAAGCCTGAACTTCGATAGACCTCTTTACCGTCCAGCATCAACAGAACGGTTGGCCCAGAATAGACTAAAAACTTTCCTGCTATGAGCGGTTCTTCTGTGACATCGGTATAAAAGGTACAGAGCTGCGGGAACCGAGCGGCCAGACTATCTACCTTATCGAGCATGACTTTACAGACTCCACAGTCTGGAGCCTTGATGTAGAAAAGGCACAAACGATGTTCTGCCAAAGTCTGCTCAATGTCATGTATGTTCGTCAGATGCTTCATCGTTATCACATGATTATGAGCGTATCAATGATTAGTGCCATGCTTGCCAATGTCAGCAACAGCATCAGAACGTATGAGAGATTGTTCCTGCAGACCTCAGATTTCTTCAGATAGTGCATGGGGATGTGGTAGCCACCGGCACCAAGACCGCCGATACCAGTCAGCAGTGCCATAACATGCCCCGTCATCGTCTGCTCATAGACGAAAGGCATTCCAATAAGTGGAACGGCCATCAAAACTGCGGCTGTCGTCAGCCAGAAGGGATAGCTGCCGAGGAAGACCTTGTCCGTCCATTCCTGTTCCTTGGCACTGTCGAGATAGTGCAGGATGACGAGCCAGAATGTTGTCAGATAGAGTATAAACTGTAGTGTCATTATCGTCGAATTAAAAAAGCAATTTATTCGTTTATAAACAAAATACCAATCTCCCAATTCGTGTCGATTATCTACGACTCTCTAAAAGCAGTTGGGGTCATACCTGTCATGCGCTTAAAGAATTTGCAGAAAAAGGAAACATTGGGGAATGAGAGTTCGTCCGAGAGATTAGCTATACTGATGTCGCTATACTTCAAGGCGACCTTTGCCGAGGTGACAATGGCGCGGTCTATCCACTCCTTGGCCGGTGTGTTGCTGGCCTGAAGGATGAGCTTGCTCAGATAGCGCTCGGTGATGAAGAGCCGGTCGGCATAGAACCGGAGTGTATGCTGATGGGAGGCATGCTCATTGACCAGATGGATAAAACCATCGAAGACTTGCTGGGCACGGCTTTTCGCTAGAATGGGAGCCTTCGAATAGTGGTCATAGAGGCCACAGATGTAGTTGACTACGGTAGCTATCATCGTATTCTTGGCCTGGCTTCCGCTTTCCGTCTGTTTGCACAGCTGCTGGAGCGTGTCAACCATCTGAAGGAGCAACCTGTGTTCTTCTTCCGATGGGGTGACGGAGAAATCGCGCTGACTGCCATTCATGGCGGCTGGCAGTTGTCCGCCCATGCCCATGCGCAGATAGTCAACCGATACCATCACGCCCGATATCTGTGGCGTGGCGAGAATCTTGTCGAACTGCATAATGCTGCCTGTAGCGGCATAGACGATGCAGGGTGCCTGGAAGTGTTTTTTTAGAAGGTTGACGGTCATTTCCACCTCGCCCTGCAGAAAGATGATAAACCGATAGTCATCGATACGGTAAGGTAGGCCTGGCTTTATCATAGATTCTATGACTTGCGCCGTATCAACACCATTCATGACGGCAAAGTCGTGCGTGGTGAGTGGACTTAACCCCTGAATGCCCGAACCGTGCTCGGACAATTCTCTGAGACTTGAGAGGGGTGCTCTGCTTGGATAGTCTGCCATACGTAAAAATAGTCTTATAATCTCATTTCGTGGTGCAAAGATAACGAAAAAGTTGCAAATACCATCATATTTAGGGCATTTTTGCACCAAAAGAACATTATTCATTATCAAAGGATAACGCCTTCATGGAGTTTTTGCCGTAACTTTGCACCCAGAAAACATTAATAACAATTTAAAACGAATACGATTATGTTTGACAACAATTTCGGTCTGTTTATGAATGTATGGCCCTGGATAGGGCTGGGTATGGCGGTAGTCATTCTGGTGCTGATGTTCTGCACCGACTGGCTGCGCATGAATCTGAAGGTGAGCCGCTGGCTGGATCCTGCCTGGCTGGCATGGCTCGGTTCGGTGCAGTACATGGTACACAACATCGAGGAGTATGGCATCGACATCACGGGCACCACGCTGCCCTTCCCGAAGATGATGGTTGACGTGCTGAACGTCCACATGCCGGAGTCGTTCTTCCTGAGCGTCAACCTGCCGATGATTTGGTTCTGCGGCCCGCTGATGGCTGTGCTCACGCGCAAGCACCCCTACTGCGCCATGGCGATGGCCTCGTTTGCCTTCATCAATGTGTTCAGCCACGTGGTTCCTGCATTTGCTGTGGGCTATAACTCAGGCATGCTGACCGCTCTTGTCATCTTCCTTCCCGTATTCCTTTGGACAGCATACGTATGTATCTCAAAACTGAAATGGAGCTGGGGTTTGCTCGGTTGGTCTATCGTGGGTGGCATCCTCTACCATGTTGTGCTCTTCGCCGTCATCTTTGCCTCGCGTGCCGGTCTCATCGGACCCTTTGGGCAGAGCTTCACCCTGATTCTCGTAGGCATCCTCTTCGTTTGCTTCAGCCTTTGGTACGCAAAGCGGATGGAGCGTAAGGCGGCATAACTGCCACATTCAGGCAATCCCTATTTGGAACAGAGGGCAGGAATTGAATCTTCCTGCCCTCTGCTTATATGTTTTTCCGATAAATATACGTCAGATAGTCTGCTTCGTCGGTAGAGAATTCCTCTGCCTTATAGGTATCTACAAGCTGAAAACCGTGACGGGGATAGTAGTTGTGCGAGCAGGTGATGTCCGTCCAGAGGTACATGTTCTGAAAGTGATGCTTACGGAAACGTCTCATATCTTCTTCCAAAAGCATTCTGCCACAGCCAGACCTTGCACTGGCAAAGAACGAGAGCTTCACGTCCTCGTCGCCCATCAGCGAGAGTGTCCTGCGGTCGCCTTCTTCAAGATAGTGTTGCAGGGTGCGGAGGTCGGCTTGCTCTGCTTCTGTCAAAGCACCGATGCGTTCCTCCAACCATGTCTTGGCTTTATTGTGCTCACCCTTCCGCGCAGCCGTGATGATGCCGAGCAGGTGGCCATTCTCTTCTGTCGCTTGCAAGGCAAACTCATTGTCATAGCAGTTGTGACGCACGATATATCCCACGTAAGCATCGTTGAAGGCATCCGATGCACCCTCAACCCGCCACAATGGTCTCACCATTGCAATGGCCTCGTCAATTTGATTGATATTCAGCGGCAGTATTTGCATTTCATCTTTCAATAGGTGTGTATTCTATCTTCGCCTCTTCGTCGGTCGCCTCCAGTTTCATGATGACAGGACGCAAGCCGTCGTTACAGCTGACGATGGCTACACCGGGTTCCTTGATCCAGTCGCCGTAATAGAAGAGTTCCTTGTTGGCACCGTGAGCCAGTGCAAACACATATTGGTAGATGGCTTTCCATGCCTCGTCGCAGAAACCGTCGGGTTTTGCGTAGTCGGCGTAGAACACATCGCCCACCTGCATCATCGGGCAGGCTTTCAGTCCACAGATGCCATACTCCTTTGCCAAGTCCTCGTTGAGCATCGTCTTGAGTACGGTAATCTTTACTTTCTTCATTGTCTTTGTTTGTTATATGAGTCGTATAATAATAATGTAGAACAGCGTGCCTCCGGCTATTGACCAGAGCATGTTTCGCCGCCAGAGGTGAATGAGGATGGTGGCGGCGATGCCCAGCAGTTCGGGCAGTCCGTGCGTACCACTGAGCCACGCAACATCCTTCACGCAATAGACCACCAGCATGGCATTTGGAGTAAACCTGTATAAGGTGTGATGTCAGATGCCGTTGATGTATAGGTATGTCTGTATTTTCCTTTTTCGTACATAATTTATTTTGCTGTTAATCTTTTCTTCATACCATCGTTCCATATATACGTTCCGAGGAAAGTGTCGGGCATGTTCTCCACCATCTGCTCAAACTTCCTTGCGGGCATGGAGAACGAGAGCAAATCCTTGCGGATGCAGGCCCGCATAGCAGGGTCGAGCGAGGAGATGATGCAACGGGGATGATTCTGTCGAGCCTCCCTCATGGAATAACCAAACGTCTGCATGCACCCACTGGTGAAAGGCGCGATAACCGCATCCGCCCGTGCGTCGTCGAAACAGGCCAAGGCCTGCAGTGCCGCCAGCATATCCGCATTCACGAAAGCGACATAAGCCAGTGGCTCATCCTGTTCCGTAAGTTTCTCGAAAGGTTTCACAATGAAATATCTGCCCGTTGGCTTGGCTTCGGCATCGAGCGCATGTTGCTTCAGTACCTCCTCACGCCCTTTACAGAAATGCTCGATATTGACCAGGAGGTTGACCGTGACATCCTCTTGATAAGGTCCGCCGAAGAGCGTAGCCAATCCTCCCCAGCAACCTATGGTCTCAGCGGAGAAGGCTATCGGCTCTCCATGCCACATTCGGCTCATCTGGGAAAACATGCAGGTATAACCCCGACGGTTCTCTGCCGGGGCATTCACCTCAAAGGCGTCACCTGGTTCGTCCGCATAGAAGATTCCCACGGGCATATCCACTCCAGGAAAATACGCATGCCATCGTGTACTGGCTTTTATGAGAAAATCCTTATCCATAATATATACATATTGATTATTATTTCTGCTCCAAATAGTCAAACAAATTGATCGTTCCTACTTCACTTTTGACATCAAGCGCCGGGACATATTCTTCCAGGCGTGTCTCTCCGTTCACCTTGTTGACATAGAAATTCACCAAGGCACCTGTGTAGCTTCGGAACACTACCTGATACATGGAGTCAGTCTCTTCTTCCATCATCACGCCCATGATAGAAGGGTTATCTTCTGCTACGCTCCAGTCATACTCTCTATGGCAATAATTGCTGACACCCTCCATGGCCATCTCTGCCGTGACAGTTTGCTTGGCCACCTTTGTACTACATGAACACAGAAGCAGGATACATGACGCAAATACCAATATAAAATGCGACTTATTCATATCCATTCAAAGTTTTCTTTTCCGGCACCAATCTCAAAATGACATTTGGCAATACCCAAATCCATCTGGGTATATCCAATCATGGAGAATCCTTTGATGGCTCGTACCTGATGGCGGTTGTTGCTCATGCCGACATACTCGAACGAGAACTTCTGCTGGTTCACGGCTGTTGGAGCAAGCAGGGCTGCTTCAACTCCTTTTCTGAACCACGAAGGCGTAATGTCACTGGCATTGCTGACATCCTCCACACTCTTGATCTTGTGAGGGACACCCTGTGTCTCTCCATAGCCAAG
>JAEEGF010256110.1_pt1 | contig 11472 bp, 9 predicted proteins | sample 9134171 | NCBI WGS metagenome assembly JAEEGF01 (sample SAMN16246542, study PRJNA631951) | gut metagenome | biome: gut microbiome; feature: rumen; material: AP-attached | host: Bos | place: Iran: Karaj | collected 2018-10
CTGGCATTGTAACTGCCGGCTACCTGCTGTGAGCGGCCAATATCCTTGACGGTGGGTCCCGAGCCGTTTCCGCGATTGCGCTGGAGGAAAGCACCTTTCTGATGCTGGATCGGGAACACTTCGCCCGCCTGCTGCGCGACCATCCGCAGGCCGGCATGGAACTGCTCACGCTGCTCGTCCAGGCGGTTTCCGCGCAGTACGATCAGATCGTCACCCGGCTGGCGTCCATCTTTTAGGCGAAGGCCGTTTCTCCTGTCCTGAAGCTTTTCTTTGAGGAGACCCAGGTCAGGTTTCTGCGGGCCGCTCCTCTCCATTGCGCAGAATCCGCCTGATAAGCTCGGTGGTGGAATGGCCGGCCACAAAGGGGATGATTGCCACCCGGCCTCCGTAGCTTTCCACCAGATCGCGCCCCACCACCTGATCCGCGGTATAGTCGCCGCCCTTTACCAGAATGTCGGGATGAAGCGTTTCTATCAGCTCAAGTGGTGTGTCCTCGTCGAAAACCGTCACATAGTCGACACAGCCCAGCGCTGCCAGAATCCGGGCTCTTTCATCCGCACTGATAAGCGGACGGGACGAGCCTTTCAGACGCCGCACCGAATCATCGGAGTTGAGTCCCAGAACCAGCACATCTCCCAGCCCCCGCGCTTCCTGCAGGTACTGCACATGGCCAATATGGAGCAAATCGAAGCAGCCATTGGTGAAAACCACCCGGCCACCCCTGTGACGCACGGTTTCCCTGATGGCAGGCAGCGCCGAACGCGGCACAATCTTGGCTTCCTCGCCCGACCGTCTGCGCGCGGCAGCCCGCAATTCCTCCGGCGCCACCACGGAGGTGCCCACCTTGCCGACCACCACACCCGCCGCCAGATTGGCCAGAGAGGCAGCATCAGATACCGTCAGTCCAGCGCCCAGCGCCGCGCCCAGCACCGCCAGCACCGTATCGCCCGCGCCCGAAACGTCGTAGACCTCCAGCGCCTGGGTCGGAATATCCAGCTCGCCGCCACTCCGGAAAAAGATAGTCATGCCTTCCTCGGAGCGCGTCAGCACCAGCGCCTCCAGTTCCAGTTCGGCGGTCAGTTTGCGGCCGGCCGAACGCAGGGCCTCGTCGCTGACCGGCAAGCCGCCTGCCGCCTGCATCAGTTCCTTGCGGTTGGGCGTCAGGAGCGTTGCGCCGCGGTACTTGCCGAAATCGCCCCCTTTGGGATCCACCAGCACCGGTTTCCCCGCCTCACGCGCCATCCGGATGACGGAGCTCAGCACGTTTTTCGTCAGCACGCCCTTGCCGTAGTCCGACAGCAGCAAGACCTGGCAGTGTGGCAGACGTTCCTGCAAGAAACGCAGCAGCTGTTCCTCCGCCGCCTCCGGAATCGGAACCACGCTCTCTCGATCCACCCGCAGCATTTGCTGGTGATCGGCCAAAACGCGGGTCTTGCGGCCGGTACAGCGCCCCGGAACCGTCACCACGCCAGTATCCGTCCCGCCCAGGGCCAAAAGCCGCTCCCGCAGGCGGAGGCCGTCAGCATCCTCGCCAACCGCGCCCGCCATCTCAACGCCCACGCCCAGTGTCCGCAGATTGTTGACGACGTTGCCAGCCCCTCCCAGCCGCAGCTCCTCGCGCAGGATGTTCACCACCGGCACCGGAGCTTCCGGCGAGATCCGGCCCGCCTCGCCCCACAGATACTCGTCCAGCATCAGATCACCCACAACCAGGGCTGTTATATCCGGCAGCCTGTTCAGAAAGAATTCCAGTTCCATTAACGCCGCTCTCCTTCAAAAGAGTCCGTGCAAAACGCTTCTCCCCCTCACAAGCTCACTCCTTGCCGCGCTTCTCGCTCAGCCATCCCACATGCCGCCACAGGCCGCGCCAGATCCGTACCTCCCGCGAGTTGAGCGCGCAGCGCCCCAGCATGCGGCGAAAGGTGTGCATAAGATGATCGGGATTCTGGGGATTGAGAAAACCGCTGGAGGCCAGCACCTCCCGCATGTGCGCGAAAAGCGCCTCCATTTCCTGGCCGCTGGCCGGCTTGCGGCTCGATTCCACCACCGCCTGCTCCGGATTGCGCGCCACGCGCGCCATTTCGTAGAGGCAGACCGTGACCGCCTGCGCCAGATTGAGCGAGGCGAAATCCTCGTCCGTCGGAATGGTGAGCAGACGCCGGCAGCAATCCAGTTCGGAGGTGCGCAAACCGGCATCCTCCCGGCCGAACACCAGCGCGACCTTCACATCCGGCAGCAATGTCACCGCTTCGCGCGCCGCCTGTTCGGGCACGAGGAATTCGCGGCGGTAGCGGCCGAAACGCCGGGTGGTGCCATAGCTTGAGCCACAGTCGGCCAGAGCCTCCTCAAGCGAGGTGCAAAGCCGTGCCGTTTCCAGCAGGGAAGAGGCCTTGAGCGCCATCTTCCTCGCATCCTCACTGAAAGGATCCACCTGCGGATTGACCAGACGCAAATCGCTTGCGCCGAAGTTCATCATGCTCCGGCAGACCGAGCCGATATTGAGCGCGCCCTGCGGCTCCACCAAAACCACCACCAAATTCGGCATTTTCATCGATAAAAAGCTCTCCCTATGCCGGTTGTATTCCAACACCCCCGCCTTCCGGCAAATTATCCGACTTCCCCATCCGCCGGTTCACTGCTCCGGGGAGAGGGCAAGACGAAAGCCGACATCATTCTTGCGGGCGAAGTGCCCAAAAAAATCCCGGGAAGCCGACCGGCAGAAAGCGGCGACGTAGTACCAACTGCCGCCGCGAAGCATGTAGTTCTTTCCGCCCTCTTCCGTCGGCTCCTCCGGCCCCTGCGGATCCACCACAGCTCCGGCGCTGTAGTTGTCGAGCAAATCCGAACACCACTCCTTCACGTTCCCATGCATGTCGTAGAGGCCCCAGGCATTCGGCTTCCTTTGCCCTACAGGATAGGTCTCGTCCCTGTCTCCCTCATAGCAACAGACATAATTGCTCACCTTTGACTCGTCATTACCGAAGCAATACCTGCCCTTCGAGCCCGCCCGGCAGGCATATTCCCATTCCGCCTCCGTCGGCAGGCGATAGCGGTTGTGCCCCTCCCGCGCATTCAGCTTGAGGATGAATTCCTGGGCATCGTCCCAGCTTACACACTCCACCGGGCGCTTCGTCCCCTTGAAATAGCTTGGGTTGTTCCCCATCACCGCCTCCCACTGGGTCTGCGTCACAGGGTACCTGCCCAGATAAAATGGCCGGGAAATCGTCACCTCGTGCCGGGGTTTTTCCAGATCCGAGACATCCTCGTCATCGTTTCCGGACCCCATCCAAAAACTCCCGGCGGGGATCTTCACGAATTCCATGCCGATGGAGTTTGTCCAAACCTTGCCCGACGGGGCGGAAAGTGCAGTGACGGGCGGCGTGTTCATGGGCGGCTCCAGGAGCGTTTCACCAACTTCCGGGCCGGCGGCAGAACCGGACAGGGCCTGCAGCAACTTTGCATCCACCTGGCCCGAAGAAGCCTTTGTCACGTCCGCCTGCACGACATAACGCCACACGAGCAGCCCCTTGCGGATCAAATCCTCTTCCATATGGTAGATCCGGGCGATATGCCGGGCCTCGGCATTCAAAGCCGCCTCATCGTCCAGGCACCCCTTCTGCATCCTCCCGGGCAGCCCCTCGTCCATCAGTGCCAGCAGCAAGGTGCACTCCCCGGCATACTGGTCGCCAGCAAACAGCAGCTCCCGCAAAAGATCCCTCACCATACAGAAATCCGTCAATATGTTGTCGCCTATCGCCCTCTTTATCCGAAGCAGGGCACGTACGATTTCCTCGTTCATGTTGTCTCCCCAAAACCTTTCCCGGTCCCAGCCCTCATTTCCTAGCCGAAATCCCCCCAGCAGTGCTGAATCACCGCGGCGGCGGCGATGGCCGCGGTTTCGGTGCGCAGGATCCGCCCGCCCAGTGAAACGCAGCGCGCCCCTGATGCCTTGAAAACCGCCACCTCTTCCGGGCTGAAACCGCCTTCCGGTCCAACCCACAGCCGCACCCGGGAAGGCGCCGGAGCCTCCAGCACCGTTGAAAGCCGCAGCGACTTTTCCGTTTCACACAGCACGATGTCGAAAGCGGGCTTTGAGGCCATCCGAGCCAAAGCTTCCTCCCAGGAAAGCACGGGAACAAGTTCCGGCACCAGAGCCCGCCGGCACTGACGGGCGGCTCTGAGAACCACATCCGGCCAGCGGTGCGACTTGCGCTGGCGGGCATCGCGTTCCTCAAGTGTTATCGAATGTGCGGACACAAAAGGTGCAATTCGCATACCCCCAAGCTCGACCAGTTTTTCCAGCACCAGTTCAAAACGCTCGCGCTGCGGCAAGGCCTGAAAGACTTCCAGAAAAAGCGGGCTTTCCGGCGCAAAGGGCAGAGCCGTGAAAACCCCCAGGCGTGCCCCTTCGGCGGAAAGCGCGGTGACGCGGGCGCGGTGAAAGCGTCCGTCGGCCGCGCGAACGGTCACTATCGCACCGCAGCGGGCCTGCCAGCATTCCAGCAGGATCCGGGCCTCACGGGCACCAAGTTCCACTTCCTCTTCCGGAGCAGGTATCACCGGAAGATCCACCATTCGGCGGCATGTTTCCGAAGACGGGCCATCCTTAAAAGGCGCCTTCATGAAAAAAGCTCCCCGAAAGCATCTCCGTCCTCATCACGCTCCGTCCACATCCGCGGCTGGAATCCGGCGTCGCGAAAGGCCCCGAAGCGCTCGCGGGAAAGCGCACGCAACTGTTCATCGTAGGTTTCGGCAAAGTCGAAGACCAGTTTGAAACGCGCGGCTTCCTCCACCGCGCAGGGCGCCACCATGACCAGGACATCCGCCCTGCACCTTTCAGGAGCTCCCACGGCAATTAACACCCGCTCCAGAGCCTCCGTAAAGTCCGCATCCTCTCCCCGCCAGAGGCGATGCGGAATGAAGGAAAGCTTCTCGCGCACCCAGAGAAAGCGATCCAGCTGCTGGGCCTGTTCCTCATCCTCCACCGCAATCATGAGACGCTTGCCCCGCTCCGCAAAGAGCCTGGCAAGGCGCAGACAGTGCAGGGCCTTGCCAGGGGAGGAAAGCGGGATGAACAGCACCTGTGTCATACGGAAGCAGTCAGTGCGCGTCCGGCCGCAAAGGCCCGCCGGTTAACCTCCAGAAACGCCGGTTTGACACGCTTTTCAAGCGCTTTTTCCCAAACCGTTTCCTCAAGCGGCAGATGCCGTGACAAAGCCCCCACGATCACGACGTTGGCGGATCTGGGGCTGCCCAGTCCTTCTGCGATTTCCAGGGCATCCACCAGGGCCAGATGCGCAAAACATTGCCGCAGGCGCTCTTCGGCGTTGGCGGGATAGACCGCTGCCCCCGACGAAACCGTTACCGGCACGATTTCCTGACGGGACACCACCGCCACACCGTCCGGTGCGAGGCAGGAGGCAAAACGCAGAGCCTCGATCTTCTCCAGCGCGCCCAGGACCCGGGCCTCTCCGCGGGAGATCAGCGGACTGTGCACCTCCCGTCCAAAACGGATCTGCGCGATAACCGATCCGCCGCGCTGCGCCATCCCGTGCACTTCGTTGGTCTTGACCTCCAATCCGGAAAGCAGCGCCGCCTCCGCAATAATTTCACTGGCCAGCAGGATTCCCTGTCCGCCGACTCCCACCAGCGCCACACTTGTTACTTCCGACATGACTCTTCTCCCTTCTCCTCACAGGCCTTCGTTGGGCAAACCTGCCGACACAGGCCGCAGCCCGCGCACAGAAGCGCATTGATCCGCGGCGTTCCTCCCTCGCACTCAATGGCCGGGCATCCAAGTTTCAGGCAACGCCGGCAGGAGACGCAGCGTTCCGGATCGATGGCCAGTACCGGCCCGACCTTCTTGCGGGCATAGAGCGGGCAAACCGCGCGCGACACAATGAGCCACGGTTCCTCGGCTTCCACCGCCTGTTTGAGAACGCCGCGCACCTCTTCAAGGTTGTAGGGATTGACCGTCGCCACATTTTTGATGCCGCAGGCGCGTCCCAGCTCCTCAATGGAAAGCTCCGGCGCGGCAGTGCCCATCAGGGTGCGCCCGGTTCCGGGATGGCACTGGTGACCGGTCATGGCCGTCGTATGGTTGTCCAGCACAATGACCGCCGCCTTGCCGCCGTTGTAGACAATGTCCACGAGGCCGGTGACACCGGAATGGAAAAAGGTGGAATCCCCCACCATGCCGATGACCTTGCGCCGGTTGCCGGCACGCTCGATGCCATGCGCAAGCGAGATGCCGCCGCCCATGCAGAGCACCGTATCCAGGCGGTTGAGCGGCGGGAAGGTACCCAAAGTGTAACAGCCGATGTCGCCGGTCACTATCACGTCAAATTCGCCCAAAGCGTAGAAGATGCCCCGATGCGGACAGCCGGCGCACAGCACCGGCGCCCGTGCCGGCAGATCCCGGCAGCAGGAAGGCAGCTCCGGAACGGCTTGAGCCGGTTTGCCCTCCAGCCCGAGACGAACATTCCGCAAAATGTCACTGGAAAGCTCGCCGATGCCGGGCACCAGCTCGCGCCCGGAGCAGGCGATTCCCAAAGAGCGCACATGCTCTTCCAGGAAGTTGTCCAGCTCCTCCACCACCAGCACCTGATCGACCCCTGCCGCGAATTCACGGATCAGCGCGTCCGGGAAAGGGAAACTCCAGCCCAGCTTCAAAACCGAAGCCTGCGGGAAGGCCTCGCGCACATACTGGTAAACGATGCCGCTCGTAATAATGCCCAGAGATCTTTCGCGCCACTCCACGCGGTTGAGCTCCGCCTGCTGGGCCTCGCTTTGCAGATGGGCCAGCCGCTCTTCCAGCCTGACCCGCATCGGACGCCCCCACACCGGCACCGGCACATAACGCGGCGGCTCCTTGACAAATTCGGCGGCGGCAGGCGAAACGCGCTGCGCGCCGACTTCCACCGGAGCGCGCGAATGGCTGACCGCCGTGGTGGTGCGCAACAATACCGGCGTCTTGTAACGCTCCGAAAGTTCCAGCCCGAATTTTGTGAAGGCAAACGCTTCGCGCGAATCGGCCGGCTCCAGTAGCGGTATCTTGGCGAAACGCGCGTAGTTGCGGGTATCCTGTTCATTTTGCGACGAATGCATGCCCGGATCGTCGGCAACACAGATCACCATCCCGCCGTTGACGCCAAGATAGGCCAGCGTCATCAGCGGATCGGCCGCGACATTGAGGCCGACATGCTTCATGGTGACAATCGTGCGTACACCGGCCAGAGCCGCGCCCGCCGCCATTTCCATCGCCACCTTTTCGTTGGGCGCCCACTCGCAGTACAGCTCGTCACGATAACGGCTCAATGTTTCCAGAATCTCCGTGGAAGGGGTGCCGGGATACCCGGCCGCCACCGCGACTCCGGCCTCGTAGGCCGCCTGCGCGATGGCTTCATTACCCGATAACAGTTTCGTTTCCATGTTCTCTCTTCCCTTCAAAATGTCTTTCTCTTTCCCTATAAAAAACAAAGACCTTCTCCCCAACGCAACCGTCAGGTCCCTTTCGGAAGAAGGTCCTGATTCGAACCGTCCCTATATCAGACTTTTTCTCTCCCTCTTATCCTCTTTTCCCGTCATCATCCCGGGTCTCTTCGGCACTGGCATCACTTTCACCGCCGTCATTGTCTTCCTGGGTCTCCCTGGCTTTCTTCTCCATCATTTGCGCGATTTTTTCATCCACCGCGCGGCGTTGCCCCGCAATCCCTTCCTCCAGCAGCCGCACAATCTGGTCATCCACCGTTCTGCTCTGCTGGGCAGAAAGATCCTCACGCTTTGAATGCTGCGCATACCAGCGCGCATCCCTGTCCCTTTGGTCCTTGGCATTAATATCCGCCCCCGCCGAAAGCAACGCTTCGATCACCCCCGGATTGGCATTGTGAAAAGCCGCTTCCATCAGGGGGGTGGAACCGTTTGCCGTTTGGGCATTGATATCCGCTCCCGCCGAAAGCAGGGCCTGCACAATTTCCGGATGAGGATTGGAGAAGGCCGCCAGCATCAGCGCGGTCCTGCCCTTGTACGACCGGGTTTCAAGGGCCGCGCCGGCTTTCGCAAGCGCCGTGACAATTTCCGGATTGGAGCTGTTCAGCGCCGCGCCCATCAACGCCGTATACCCGTCATTGCTCACGGCATTGACGTCCGCCCCCGCCGCAAGCAGCGCCTCAAGCACATCCGGACGGTTGTTGCCGGTAGCCGCCATTATCAGGGCCGTCAAGCCATAGCGGCCAGCGGCGTTGACATCCACACCCTGATCCAGCATTTGACGCACCTGTTTTGCCGTGCCCTGTGCGCACACCTTTCGGAATTCCTTCGCTGACGGCGCTTCACCCGAAGCCGCCGTTACCGTCCAGAGCAGCAGGACGCCGCCCGCAAGCACTGCCGGCCAGGCATGCCCCCACTTCATTTTCATATGTGATTTCCTCCTCTTCCGCACACGTTACCGGGTCTTTCCCTCGATCAGGCGCACAATCTTTTCGTTCACCATGCGGCGTTGGGCCTGATCCGGAATGGCCCTGGCACGCAAGGCTCCCGGATTGCGGGCGCACCACAGCGCATCCCGTCCCTGGCCGTTTTTTGCTTTCACGTCCGCTCCGGATTCCAGAAGCACCGCCACGACTTCCGGATTGGGATTGTGCAGAGCCGCAACCATCAACGCGCTCCAGCCATTCGCATCCTGCGCGTTGACCTCCGCGCCTGCGGCCAGCAAAGCCTTTACCGCCCCTTCCTTCGAATTGTGCATGGCCGCCTCCATGAGTGCCGTCCAGCCAAGCTTGTTTTTGGCCCTGGCGTTCGTGCCACTGTCCAGGGCCTTGCGAATACGCTCCGGAGTTTCCGTCCCGCACAGTTTGACAAATTCCTCATCCGCAGGTTTCTTCGCCTTATCCTTTCCGGAAGCGGTGTCCACGACCATGATCGTGCTCTTGCTCACGTTTTTCCCTTTAAGATTTTCTCCCTGCAACAGCCGCACGATCTTTTCGTTGACCACCCGCCGCCGCGAAACATCGGCAATTTTTTCCCGCTTCGAATGCTGGGCAAACCAGAGCGCATCATGGCCCTTGCCATTTTGGGCATGGGTATCCGCTCCGGCCTCCAGAAGCGCCGCTACCACTTCCGGATTGGGATTGTGCAGCGCCGCAACCATCAATGCGCTCCAGCCATTCGCATCCTGGGCGTTAATCTTCGCCCCCGCCGCCAGCAGGGCCTTGACGGCCCCTGCGTGAGGATTGTGCATGGCCGCCTCCATCAGAGCCGTCCAATCAAGCTCCTTTGCCGCATTGGGGTTGGCACCGTTTTCCAATGCCTTGCGAATGCCAACCGGCGTTGCCGTCCTGCACAGCGCGACAAAGCTTGCATCATCGGACAGGGCGCGAGCCTCCGGAGCCGCTTTGGACGCTTCCGTTCCCGGAGGCACGGCAGAACTCTCAGGCTTCTTCCGTTCATTTCCTGCAGGCGGATCTACCGTCTTCTGCGGACTTTTCGCTGTCACGGGCGCTTTGGAAGCCTGGTTCGCACCGCCTTTGAATCCTTTCGGATCTCTCCGATATTCTTGCAGCATCCGGACAATTTTCTCATCAGCAAGGGCATCCGTCCGCTGGGCATGCTGTGCGCACCAGAGCGCATCATGGCCCGCATTGTTCCTGAGAGCGGCATCTGCACCGGAGACAAGAAGAGCCGAAACCACCTCCGGATTGGGATTGCTGCTGGCCGCCCACATCAGCGCGCTCCATCCATTGCCATCAACGGCATTCTTCTGAGCTCCCGCCGCAAGCAGCGCCGCTATCACTTCCGGATTGGGATTGCGCATGGCTGCCGCGATCAGCGGTGTTATCCCCTCCGCATCCCTGGCATTTACCGCGGCGCCCGCCGCAATCAGCGCCGATGCCACTTCCGGATCGGCGTTGCGGTAAACCGCCACCATCAGCGCCGTATACCCATCGTCGTTCCGGGCGTTCGCGTCCGCTCCTTCCACCAGGGCCTGACGCACTTCCTGCACAGTGCCTTTGGCACAAATTTTCAGAAAATCCTCCGCCGGCAAAGCGCCCTGAACCGCCGTCGCCGCAAGCAGCAGAAAAACCGCAAGCAGCGCGCCCAACCCATGCCGCAATCTCTTTTCGGAAAAATTTGCCATTTTCATATTGCTCCCGCGTCCGGGCATTAAAAAATCACCCGGCAAAACTTTCGTAAAAAGAAAAATCAAAGGCGAAAACCAAAAGAGATTTTCGCCTTTGCAGTTTCTAGAGTCAAATCTTGAAAAGCTCACCGGCCAACAGCCATGCCATCACTTCCTGTACTTCCAGAGAACCCGTACGGCCTCCTCGTCTACAGCGCCGACAAGCGGATGCTGGGCATGCCAGATCGCATCATGTCCTTCACTGTCACGGGCGCCGATTTCCGCACCCGCCCGCAGCAAGCTGGCTATGACATCCGAACTGACATGATTGCGAGCGGCCAGCATCAGGGCCGAAAGCCCCGAGTTGTCCTGAACATTGGCATCCGCGCCCGCTTTCAACAGGGACATGATAATCTCTTTGGCAAGACCACGTTTGGCTGCCACCATCAGGACTGTCTGACCATAACCGTCCCGCGTAGCCGTATCCGCACCAGCCCGGACCAACACGTCGATGACCTTGGCATTGGGATTTTCCGCCGAGACTGCCGCCATCAGCGCTGTTCCACCGTTTTTGTCACTTGCGCCGACATCCGCACCCGATTCAACCAGCGCTGCAACCACTTCCGAATTGGCAAGACGCCCATCCTTGCGCACCTCGCGCATCAAGGCCGTCTGTCCCGAAGCGTCCGCATCATTGATCCGGGCGCCCGCCTCCACCAGAGTGGACACGATGTTGCGGTTAAACGGTGTCGCCATGGCCGCCAGCATCAGCACCGTGTTGCCGTCCTTGTCACGAGCGTTCACATCGGCGCCCGCCTGGGTCAGGACCTTGACCGTCGCCAGATCGGAGCGGTTTACCGCCAGCATCAGCACCGTCCGCCCGTTCTTGTCCACGGCATTGATATCGGCCCCTGCCTCAAGAAGCGCCGAAACAACTTCCGAAATTGAACCGGCACCTTCTTTCAAGCTGCGGACCAACGCCGTCTGACCGTTTTTGTCCTTGGCATTAACATTGGCACCCGCCGCCACCAGCGTCCTTATCGCCTCCGGATTTGCCTTCTCCGCCTCCGCGGCCAGCATCAAAACCGTATTGCCGGCACGATCGCAGGCGTTGACATCCGCGCCCGCCTGAACCAGCGCCGTAATCAGCTCCGGATGAAGCAAATAGGCCGGGCGCTGGATCTCGCGCAACAGCACATTAACGCCATCCTTGCCCTTGGTATCGATGATTGCTCCCGATTTCACCAGCGTCGTGATCAGTTCCGGCACGGGATTGGTATTTGCCGCCCGCAGCAGGGCCGTCAGCCCCTTGCCATCCTTGGCGGTGACATCCGCACCCGACTGAACCAGCGTCC
>JAEEGF011588299.1_pt1 | contig 11472 bp, 10 predicted proteins | sample 9134171 | NCBI WGS metagenome assembly JAEEGF01 (sample SAMN16246542, study PRJNA631951) | gut metagenome | biome: gut microbiome; feature: rumen; material: AP-attached | host: Bos | place: Iran: Karaj | collected 2018-10
GACCATTTTCATGGTCTTCAGTCAAGCTTTCTGATGTACCCCTGATCCGTCTTTACGAACCCTACGTGATCAAGGTATTTTCTGTGGTTCTGGTCAGGACCTCTGTATACTACTGTCTCAATGCCCTCGCTCTTTAATCTTCCCAGTAAGAATCTGCCGATGGAGAAATCCCGGTATTCCGGAATGGTGTAGTCCAGCAGAAGCTCGATCTCCGTATCATCGGTCTTTCCAATGGTGATGCCGACCGGCTTGCCCTCACAGCTGATTACATAACATAAGTCCGCATCTTCATAATCAAGAGTTATTCCCGGGAAACAAGTCATGATGTCGCCATGGTAACGATTAAGAAGGTATTCCAGATACTTATCATCCTTGCCGACTCTGGTGATCTCATATTCCTTGCCCATTCTGCTCATCTTCCACAGGAAGTGCAGATTGATGAACACCAGACACGCATTCATCACGGCTGTCGGATATGATCCTATTATCAGTGCATATATGGTAAAGATGATACTTCCAATCGTGTTAACGACTCTCAGCTTTACTACCGATGTCATCAGCATGGATACCAGTACGAGTAACGAGCCGATGTATCCTATTGCTTCTATCAAAAATGAACCTTTCATGTAATCACCCTGTTTCTACTACTATTGTAACCCGTACACCCATGAAGTCAAATCAGAGAAAAAACTGCCCGTCAGGGCAGTTTCTACTTGTGATACGGTTCGTTATTGAGGATCTTGTAACTGCGGTAGATCTGTTCCAGTAATATCACTCTCACCAGATTGTGCGGGAAGGTCAGATCCGAAAGTTTCCATGACAGGTCAGCTCTGTTTCTGACTTCATCGCTTACTCCCAGGGAACCTCCGATGATGAAGGTTATGCTGGAAGAATGATAGGTGTTGATCTCCTCGATCTTTCTGGCCAGGTTCTCCGAAGTGAATTCCTTTCCTCTTAAGTCCAGTAGAACAACATAGCTGTCCTTCTTAATGGCCTTCAGAATTCTTTCTCCTTCGATCTGCTTTACCCTGGCATCCTCAAGCTGAGAATTGGGTTCGTCAGCCACCTCAGTTATCTCAATCCTGGTATAGGCCGTCAGTCTCTTGGCATATTCATCAACCAGAGCCTTGGTGGCCTTTTCCTTTAACTTGCCGACGGCAACTATCTGGATCAATGAACCTCAGCTCCGTCTTCTACCTTATCGACTGTTACGGCTTCAAGATTGCCGTTTTCATCTTCAGCGCACAGGATCATGCCCTGAGACTCTACGCCTCTCAAGGTAACAGGCTTGAGATTGCAGACGACCAGAACCTTCTTGCCGACCATCTCTTCAGGCTTGTACCACTTGGCAATGCCTGATACGATCTGTCTTACCTCAGGTCCGATCTTGATCTGAGAAACCAGCAGCTTGTCAGCCTTCGGATGCTTCTCGCATTCCAGAACCTTGCCGATTCTGATTTCTGTCCTGGCAAAGTCATCAATTGAGATCTCATCCTTGTGCTCCAGCTTTTCCTCTGGCTTGTCGAGATATGCATGAACTTCTTCCATTACCTTGGCGCTGTCAAGTCTGGCAAACAGAGGCTCAGGCTTTTCAGTGACCTTATTGCACTCGTAATTGCCGAATGATGACAGACTGTCGTAATCAGTTGCCTTGGTATTGATCTGAGCAAAGACTTTTTCAGCTGTTTCAGGCATGAACGGTGAGATCAGTACTGCACCGAATCTGATGCCTTCCAGTAAGTTATACAGGACTGTATTCAGTCTTTCCTTATTGGCTTCATCCTTGGCAAGTGTCCAAGGTGCTGTTTCGTCGATGTACTTGTTGCATCTTCTGAACAGTTCCATGATGGCTTCCAGAGAGTCTCCGACTCTTAACTGATCCATCTTGTCTTCAACCGTCTTTACGGTATTCAGGACGAACTGCTTAAGATCATCATCAAACTCCGTGCCTTCAGTTGGCTTATGCAGCTGACCACCGAAGTACTTGTTGGTCATTGCGACCGTTCTGTTGACCAGGTTGCCGAATACGTTGGCAAGGTCAGAGTTGATCCTTTCAATCAGCAGTTCCCAGGTGATCGTACCGTCCTGAGCAAACGGCATTTCGTGCAGTACGTAATATCTTACGGCATCCACGCCGAAGAACTTTACCAGGTCATCCGCGTAAATGGCATTGCCTCTGGACTTGGAGATCTTATCTTCACCTACCAGCATCCATGGATGTCCGAATACCTGCTTTGGCAATGGTACATCCAGCGCCAGTAACATGATCGGCCAGTACAGGGTGTGGAATCTTACGATGTCCTTGCCGATGAGGTGCAGATCTGCCGGCCAGTACTTCTTATAGAGTTCGCCGTGATTGCCGTCAACATCATATCCCAGACCGGTAATATAGTTGCTTAAGGCATCGATCCAGACGTATACGACGTGCTTTGGATCAAAGTCTACCGGAACGCCCCACTTGAAGCTTGTTCTGGATACGCACAGATCCTGCAGTCCTGGCTTCAGGAAGTTATTGACCATCTCGTTCTTTCTTGACTCAGGCTGAATGAATTCAGGATGAGTTTCAATGTATTCCTCCAGCTGCTTCTGATACTTGCTGAGCTTGAAGAAGTATGACTCTTCCTTTTCCCTGTGAACTTCTCTGCCGCAGTCCGGGCACTTGCCGTCAACTAACTGTGAGTCTGTCCAGAAGGATTCGCACGGTGTACAGTACCAGCCTTCATATTCGCTCTTGTAGATGTCTCCCTTGTAATAAAGTCTGCGGAAGATCTTCTTGACCTGCAGTTCATGATCATCATCTGTCGTTCTGATGAAACGGTCGTATTTGGTGTTCATCAGATCGAATATGCGCTTGATCTCAGCTGCCTGAATGTCAACGACCTCCTTTGGCGTGACGCCGGCAGCCTGGGCCTTTTCCTCTTTCTTCTGGCCATGTTCTTCTGTACCGGTCTGAAAATAAACATCGTATCCTAACAGCTTCTTGTATCTGGCGATGCTGTCAGCCATGATGATCTCATAGGTATTTCCAATGTGCGGTTTTCCTGATGCATACGCAATTGCGGTTGTGATGTAATACTTACCCTTGTTTTCCATTTCACCATTCCTCCTTAAATAAAAAAGCGGCACCCCAAAGGACGTCATGAACGTGGTACCACCTTACTTGCTTCTCATTACGTTAACGCCGTCTTACGTCTCAGACTTATCCTCTGAGCAGTTCCAGGACCATGTTCATCACCCTTCAGCAATGCCTCGCACCTTCCGGCATCTCTCTGGAGCCTGTCTGTGACTACTCTTCCCTTCTCAACCTTTGACCACTCTAATATAAAATAAAAGATTAAAATTGTAAACCTCATTATACATTATGATATATTTAGTATGGTGATTATATGAGAATACTGCTTATCAGACATGCCGAACCGGCATACGAAAATGACAGCCTGACCGAAAAAGGCCGAAGGGAAGCTCAGCTTCTCGGCGAATACCTTAAGAATACGGAAATCGATCATTTCTATACTTCCCCCATGGGCAGAGCCAGGGAAACCATGGAATACGTATTAAGAGCCAAGGGACTAAGTGAATATAAGGTTCTTGACTGGGTCCATGAATTTGAAAACGTGGTAGACAAGGACAATGACGAGCTGATTCATGCCTATGCAGAAGTAAACATGGGCGATGACGGTAAGATATATCCGCGTGTTGCCTGGGACATGTATCCGGCAGCCGTTACATCGGAATATCTTGACGCCGCCCTCTGGCGCAACACAGCCGTAGCCGGACACAGTGAGATCGTTCCTCAGTACGACTATGTAACGGAACAGTTTGACAAGGTGCTGGCCGAGCATGGCTACGTCAGAAACGGCATGGTATACAATTGTGAACAGGGTAATCATGAAACCATTGCCATCTTCTGTCACTTCGGCGTGGAAAGCGTGCTCTTATCTCATCTGCTGAACGTCTCACCGTTTACCTTATGGCAGGGCACCTGTGCATTGCCTTCTTCTCTGACGGAACTGGTAACCGAGGAAAGGCAGAAGGGAATCGCCAGCTTCAGATGTCTCAGACTGGGCAGTCTTGCTCATCTGGACATGGGCAACGAGAAGCCAAGCTTCTCAGCCAGATTCTGTGAAGTATTTGAAGACAAAGTCAGGCACTAGCCTGTCTTTTTTTCAAAAGTCATTACATAAGAATGTATAATATTGGCATGAAAAGGCTGATAATTTCTTCATTGTTACTATTGATGAATATCATTCTGTATTTCCTGTTCAGAAATGGCGCAGGATCCTTTTTTCCTGCGTACCGCAACTTGACCAGACAGTGGATGAAAATGTTATCTTCAGTAACCGGTCTGGTAAGATTCAGCCTGTGGGACATCATATTGCTAATATTATTCGTTCTGTTTATTTATTCAGTCATCAGAATCATCAGAAAGAAGGACAAGCTGAAAAACCTGGTGCTGAATGCTTATCTCATCGGATCAGTCATACTGACAATGACCGTATCCTGCTGGATGCTTAATCACTACGCTCCTGAACTGGCAGAAGAAATCGGTCTGGAAGTCAGGAAGTACAGTCAGGATGATCTGTATCAGGCGACAGAATACTACCTGCTTAAGGCAGCAGAGTATTCTGTTCAGATAAAACGGGATGACCGGAATCACATCATTGAATATGACTTTCTTGAGCTCGCAGACATCGCCGGAAGAAGCTACAGTTCCCTTGAAGATGAATATCCTGTCTTCACGGGTTCATCAGCGAGAATAAAGAAACTTACCCTTACGGGTGACTATCTTCTGTATAACGACATATCCGGCATATTCATTCCCGTAACTGCCGAATCCTGTGTTCCCGGAAACATTCCTGACGCCGACATGCCCTTCGCAATGGCACATGAAGCAGCACACAGGCTGTGCCTGGCTGGTGAAGATGAAGCCAACTTCGCCGCCTTCATGGCCTGCATCAGCAATGATGACGTGCGTTTCAGATACAGCGGCTATTACAGCGCCTTTGGCTACTGCTTCAGTTCCCTGTACAGACAGGACAAGGATTCAGCGTTACAGCTGTATGAAAAATATGAGAATGAAGGAATTACTTTACTGAAGCTGGACCGAAAAGATACAAGTGAAGCTTACAGGAAATATGATTCACCATTAAGTGAAATATCTGACCGCATCAATGATACTTACCTCAAGACCTTTGGTGAAGAGGAAGGCATCCGCTCATATGGGCTGGTCACTGATTATCTGATTGCGTGGTATCTGAAGAACAACTGAAAAAAAGAGAATTGTAATTCAGTGAATTCAATTCTCTTTTTTCTTCTGTTAGTCGAGGTCTTCGCCGTTAGAAGCGATTACCTTCTTATACCAGTCATATGATTTCTTCTTGTAACGCTTCAGGGTTCCGTTGCCATAGTCATCTCTGTCTACGTAAATGAATCCGTATCTCTTGCTCATTTCACCCGTAGAAGCACTTACCAGGTCGATCGGGCCCCATGTGGTGTATCCTAACAGATCAACGCCATCCAGATCTACGGCATCCTTCATGTTCTGAATGTGTTTGCGCAGATACTCAATGCGGTAATCGTCTTCGACGGTATCGTTGACGAATTCATCCTTGGCGCCTAAGCCGTTTTCAACAACGAACAGTGGCTTCTGATATCTGTCATACAGTTCGTTAAGTGTGATCCTGAATCCTAACGGGTCAATCGTCCAGCCCCATTCACTCTTCTCAAGGTATGGGTTGCTGACGGAATCCAGCATGTTGTTCTTGTCTCTCTTGGCAGTTGCGTCCGTAGTAACTACTCTGGTTGAATAATAGCTGAACGAGATGAAGTCAACGGTATTGTTCCGCAGGATCTCCAGATCGTCATCCTTGGCCGGAACTTCAAATCCATGTCTTTCAAATTCCTTGAGTGCATAGCCAGGATATCTGCCTCTTGACTGAACGTCGATGAAGAAATAGTTCTGTCTGTTGGTCTTCTGAGCCAGGAGCACATCTTCCGGGTTGCAGGAATACGGATAGCTTGTTCCGGCATTCATCATGCATCCTACCATCATCTCAGGATCCACTTCATGAGCGATCTTAGTTGCCCAGGCACTGGCCACCAGTTCGTGATGAGCGGCGGTATATAAGACCTTGAATCTGTCTTCACCTTCTTCAAGACAGATGCCTGCTCCCATGAATGGGGCATGCAGCATGATGTTGATCTCGTTAAAGGTCAGCCAGTACTTTACCAGTCCCTTATATCTTTCAAACAGCGTTCTGGTAAGTCTCTTGTAGAACTCAACCATCTTTCTGTTTCTCCAGCCGCCGTACTTGGTTACCAGATGCATCGGTATGTCAAAGTGTGTTATGGTAACAAGCGGTTCAATGCCATACTTGCGACATTCTCTGAAGACGTTCTCGTAGAACTTCAGTCCTTCTTCGTTTGGTGTCTCTTCATCGCCATTTGGATAGATTCTGCTCCAGCCAATTGACATTCTGTATACCTTGAAGCCCATTCCCGCGAACAGGGCAATGTCTTCCTTGTAGTGATGATAGAAATCAATGCCTACCTTTGCCGGATAATAATATCCGTCTTCAAAGTCAAACATCTTTCTGGTGCCCGTAGCAACCAGCCACCTGTCCTTGCCATGAGGAATGACGTCTACGTTTGCCAGTCCTCTTCCATCTAGATTGTATGCGCCTTCGCACTGATTAGCAGCTGTGGCTCCACCCCACAGGAAATCTTTTCTGAATGCCATGATTATTACTACCTTCCTTATGTATTAATTATACAATAGTTCATTGTTATCACAAAGCCAAAAAGGAGCTCATTGCTCCTTTTCTCATGCCTTTCGTAACAGGAATTTTCTGGCGACGTTGATGCCGATCTTATACGGCAGCGGTCTTAGTGCCTTATCAGCCTCAACCAGCTTTTCCCTGATCTTGATGCCCTGCGGACAGTGCTGCTCGCACTTGCCGCACTTTATGCAGGCAGTCGCAAAGGCTGCGTCCTTTCTTAAGGCAACAGTCTGGGCATACTGGAACCGGCCGTTATGCTTGTTTTCACTGTACATGGTATTGTAAGCCCTGAAGATGCCGGGAATGTCTATTCCCTTGACACATGGCATGCAGTACCTGCAGCCGGTACAGCCGACCTTTTCCTTTGACTTGATTTCCTCTATGACCTGTTCGATAAGCCTGAAGTCTGATTCATCCAGACAGCCCGGTTCACTTACCGAAGCATTGCGGCAGTTTTCCTCAACCATTTCCAGGGAGTTCATGCCTGACAATACGACGGTTATGCCCGTCTGATTGAACAGCCACTTGAAACCAAGCTCTGCCGGCGTATATCTGCCGTCATCAGCTATCAGTTTCTTAGCCTTTTCCGGCAACAGATTGACCAGCTTGCCGCCTCTTAACGGCTCCATGATCACTACCGGAATGCCCAGCTGTTCTGCTCTTTCAACACCTTCGCGTCCTGCCTGGGTATTCTCATCAAGATAGTTGTACTGTACCTGGCAGAAATCCCAGTCATAGGCTTCCAGGATCTTTATGAACATTTCCGTATTGCCGTGGTAGGAGAATCCGATGTTGCGGATCTTTCCCTCCTTCTTCTTGTTGGCGATCCATTCCTCAATTCCCAGGTTCTTAAGCTTTTCCCACTGGACATAGTCCGTCATGTGGTGCATCAGATAATAGTCAACGTAGTCAGTTCTTAATCTGTTGAACTCCTCATTGAAATATCTGTCCAGGGCATTGGCATTGGATATCATGTACTGCGGCAACTTGGTCGCAATGTTGATGTTCTTGCGGATGCCGTTTCTTTCCAAGATCTGGCCTAAGGCATCCTCACTGCCGCTGTATACGTATGCCGTATCGTAGTAGTTTACTCCGGCGTTGTATGCGGCCATGATCTCCTTTTCGGCCTTATCGATGTCGATCTTTCCGCTTTTTGTCGTAAAGCGCATGCAGCCATAGCCCAGCTGGCTGAGCTTGTTACCGTGTTTATCTGTTCTGTATAACATATGTCTTTAGTCCTGTCCGCTTTCAAAGTGTTCAGCTACGTTTCTGAGGAATTCAATTATGGTCAGATGCTGAGGGCAGACGCCTTCACACTGTCCGCACTGGATGCAATCGCTGGCCTTACCATGGTTCTCAGTTAACATCTCATAATTGGTAAAGCTGATCGTCCAGCCCTTTTCCTCCAGGTTTTCCCTCATGTCCTCGTTGTAGAGGGAGAAGTATTCCGGTATGCATATCTGCATCGGACAGCCGTCCGTGCAGTAATGACAGGCAGTACATGGTACGGCTGTCTGATTGTTTATGATGTCAGCTGCCCTGAAGCACAGCTGTCTTTCTTCCTCAGTCAATGGTACGAAATCCTGCATGTAGCCCGTGTTGTCTTCCATCTGTTCCAGGCTGCTCATGCCTGACAGTACCACCATCACATTCGGCAGACTGGCAACGAATCTGATTGCCCAGCTTGGAATGGATCTTGATTCATCATAGTTCCTGAACAGTTCAGTTACTCTTTCAGGCACGTTTGCCAGAGTTCCTCCCTTTACCGGCTCCATGACAATGACCGGCTTGCCGTGCTTAGTGGCAACTTCGTAACAGCCTCTGGACTGTATCCACTGGCTTTCCCAGTCGAGATAGTTGATCTGCAGCTGGACGAATTCCATTTCCGGATGTCTGGTGAGTATCTCATCCAGCAGTTCGGGTGAATCATGATATGACAGACCAACATGTCTGACCAGCCCCTGTTTCTTCTTTTCCAGAATCCAGTTAAAGCAGTCGTACTTCTCATACTTCGGCAACATCCTGCCTTCAACCCCATGAAGCAGGTAATAGTCAAAATACCCTGCTCCGGTCTTTCTTAGCTGTTCATTGAATATTCGGTCTCTATCTTCAAATGTCTCGAAGAATTCAGCGTGCAGCTTGGTTGCCAGGGTAAAACTTTCCCTGGGGTAACGGCTGGTCAGTATTTCCTTAGCAGCGCTTTCACTGGCAAAGCTGTGGTACATCCAGGCCGTGTCAAAATAGGTAAAACCTCTTTCAATGAACAGGTCCACCATCTTCTTAGCCTGCTCAAGATCGATGCTCGTTGAATCCGTCTTATCAAGCAGGGGCAGTCTCATCAGACCAAATCCTAATTTCTTCTCAGGTTTGAATTGCATAATTATGATTTCCTTATCTATGCCATCATTATACTATGAATTTACCTGTTCCTGTTTCTGTTCCAGTACTTTTCTGAGGTCTTCTTCCGTCCAGGTTGATTTCCACTTATATCCCGGCACGGTTTTAACCAGATATTCACCCATTTCCTCAATGAGTTCGATCATGGTCATGCAGAAGGAATGTCCCTGACGGGCAAACATCTTCGAATACCCCTGATAGTCGTACTTCTCCAGTATGTCAGTAAGAATGTAATGGCCGAGGTTAAGATAGAAGTTATCCATGTCGCCGTCTCTTAAGTGGATCTTGCCTCTGATCTTGGGCATCAGCCACTCGTGATTTCTTTCAACATAGGCGCCCAGATCATAGTTCTGTTCCCAGTATTCCACCACATCTCTGTTTATCTTTCCCGTTAACGGATCATAGGAATAAACCGGATAACCGTCTTCACCACACGGTGAATAGCAGGCCTGGAAGATGCCCATCTGTCCCATGCCATGTGCCAGATCCCCGCCAAGCGCCAGTTCATATCTGTTTTCCTCACGCATCGTCCAGATGACATTGCCCTTGACGTCTCTCATGCCCGGTCTTTCGGCATGACGCCAGTTATGGCTGATCTCATAGACGTTTTCATCATTGTACATGTCAACAAGCTGAAAGGCATGGAAATCCATCCCGTCGCAGCAGGCCGGCCAGGCTCCTCCGAATACATCCGGATAGAACAGCTGCAGGGCCATTGATTCCCGGCCGCCGGTAGATCCGCCAGCCAGCAGTCTTCCCTCGGTCGTTCCCAGACCGCCAAATTCCTTCTCAATAGCCGGAATGAATTCCTGAGTCAGTGCATCGCCATAAGGACCCAGATTGGCTGAGTTGACCCTGTATGAATCGTCATAGTACATGTTGGCATCACGGATGTTAACGGCTATGAACTGCGGCGCCTTGCCGCTGTCCCAGTAAGCCGTCACACCCTGTTCCGCCTCCCTTAACTCCAGCCCATAGCGGAATGCCGGTGTATCCTTTGGCCAGTGTCCCTGCCAGTATAATACAGGATACTTCTTCTCTGGATCGTAGTTTGCCGGTAACAGAACGTTGGCACCAATGTAGGTATCCTCACCCCAGAACTGGGACAAAAGCTCACTTCTCATCTTGAAGTAACGCAGTAATCCCTTATCGTCATAGTTGTTCTGGGAAAGCACTTCTCCTTCATTAAGCTTTCTTTCCGGCTTTATTTCATATTTCAGGTCCATGGTAATGTCTTCATTACCCCAGTCTACCGTGTATACCTTTGAATACAGATTGTACGGTGTAACTGCATAGTTACAGCCGCCGCCGTTATCCTGCATGCCCCAGATCGTGTGGCCGTCTCCTCTTACGTACTTATGATATCTGATGAAGAAGGCCTGAACATTCAGCTTTCCCTTAGGTATGTCCTTGAAGTCAAAGGGGAAACCGATGATGTTGTTTTCCTGATCTTCAAGTATTATTTCATCTCCAGCCTGTAAGCCATAGAAGGTAACACCAAATACCGGTGACCCATCCAGTCCCCTTCTGGCATACAGATTCTTCTCTTCGCTTTCAGCATCCGGCCTGTCAATGAAGAAAAGCAGTCTGCCGTTAAGCTCGCCCTTGAGCGTCTTTCTGATTCTTATTGTCGTTGTCATGTGGATTACCTCTGATTACAAACAGTTTTACACAAAATCATAGCCCTGAAAAGAGGTTTGCCTAAACAAAAACCATCTGACAATTCAGATGGTTAACTGTTCTAATATGTCTGCTGATCTCTGTCGCGGTCGTAGATCTTTCTGCCCTGTACGAACTTGGCCATGATCGTTCTGGCGTGATGATTCCACAGGATTCTCTGGAATCTGTCGCTTACCGGACGGTCAATGAAGTCCTTCAGGTCTTCATCATCAAGTACTACGGCATCAAATTCATAACCCTTTTCGAAGCAGCCGACCTTGCCGAAGAACTGTCCGCCGCCCATGGTTGCCAGATACATGGCATTGGCTATGCTCAGGAAATGTTTCTTGGCAAACGGTTCACCGTTTCTTTCGGTATATACCCATCTCAGCTTGCTGGCCTGGATGGCATCAGTCATGGCTCTCATGACGCTGAGGTTGCATGATCCGGCAACATCTGTGCCAAGACCGACCTTTATTCCGTCTCTTACCATGTCAAGAACACGGCATACACCGCCGGCGGCGTTCATGTTTGAAGCCGGGCAGTGAGCAACGGTAACGTTTCTCTTCTTCAGAAGTTCATATTCAACATCCGTAGGATGAACAACGTGAGCCATGATCGCCGGTACGGTCGTGCC
>JAEEGF011851757.1_pt1 | contig 11472 bp, 9 predicted proteins | sample 9134171 | NCBI WGS metagenome assembly JAEEGF01 (sample SAMN16246542, study PRJNA631951) | gut metagenome | biome: gut microbiome; feature: rumen; material: AP-attached | host: Bos | place: Iran: Karaj | collected 2018-10
AGGGAAACACGGCTCCCACTTTCCAAATCCTCACGAAGCAGGGCGAAGAAGGCACGCAGGCGACGGTATCCGTGCTCCAGCGAATCGGCAAAGAAGCGGCGGATCTGCTCCCGCGCACTGTCCGCATCGGCCCCATGCAACCCCTCGGAATAGGCATCCATGTATTTTGAACGTAACGCAAGATACAAGGCCAGCGTGGAATGGTAATCCGAAGATGTGGTGTCGCTCTCACACTTCGGGTCCGGCTCGTCGTTATGGAAATAGAGGGTCAGCGGCAGCATCGAAAGCGCCTTGCGGGAGGACTCGGTCGCCCGCGCAACAGGCTGCGGAGGACGAACGGTATCGGTTCGGACGATGACTGTGTCCGTGTTTTTTTCAAAAAAATACAAGTCGTTGCAGCAGACGGCATCAGTCAGCGCCGTCTCCGAACGCCGGTTGGAGGCGAAGTAGCCGCGACCGCCGTTGTCCGAACAGACAAAATAGACATCGTTGGCCGGAGAATTGAACGGGAAGCCGAGATTCTTAGGAGCCGAAGCCCATTGGTTAAGCCCACCTTCCACCACATACACGTCATATCCGCCCATTCCCGGGTAGCCGTCCGAACTGAAATAGAGCTTATGGGAGAGGGCATCATAGAACGGGGTCATCTCGTTCCCATAAGTGTTCACCGTCCGGCCAAGGTTCACTGCCGAGCTGAACTGCCCGTCCTCCCCGCGAAGCGCGTACCACAGGTCCAGTCCGCCGGCCCCGCCTTCACGGTTCGAGACAAAATAGAGCACCTCCACGCCACCCTCCTCCACGACACATGGCTGCGTGCTGACCGTCCCCGGCATGTTCACCGGTTCTTCCAACCGGTAAGGCTTCTGCCACTTCCCATCCACTAACTCCGCCGTCCAGATTTCAGTGTTTCCGGCAGCGGATTTTTCGACCGGGCTGCGCGTCATATAGAGACGGGTGCGGTCAGCATTGAAACAGATGTTGCCGTTATGGTATTTCGGGTGATTGATTCTGGCAGGGAGCGGATGTACTGTCCGGATTCCATCCGATGTGATCCGTGCCGCATAGATACGGGAGGCATAGTATCCTCCAAGCGACGCACCCTGACCGCTCTGGGTGACAGGCTGCAGGGAAGTGAAGTATAGAAGGCTGTCCCCTTCAGTACGCGGATTTGATTCGGAATAGGGTGAATTGACCTTTTTCGGAAGCCGTTCAAGGCTGCATGGTTCCGGATGGCGCAACGACTCGCGCGCCCACGCACAGGCCCTGACCTCCATTTTCGCACGCTGCAGCAGCATTGTGTCACGCGACATGTTGTCCATGAGCAGGTAACGGGCGAACAGCCGCTCCGCCTCATCATAGCCGGCGTTGTTTTTCCTGACCATGGCAAGATGGAAGAGCGCGTCAGGATAATGTATGGAATCCTGCCGCCACACCCGCAGATACATCGATTCGGCCTGCCTGTACTCATACAGCATGCGCAGACAATGGGCATAATGCCAGCAGGCGTCGGTCTCACCGGAAGGGTGCTCTGAAAGATAATGCTCGTAACAGGCGGCGGCGGAAGCCCAGTCGGAACTTTCCTCCCAACTACGGGCCTGCGCCAGCAATGTGGCGTCCACCTGCGCAAAAGAGGCTGGGAACAGCAATCCGGACCAAAACAGGCAAAACAATACGGCACGTTTCATGACTACCAGATCGGACAAGGGATTTCGTGCCGACGTATCACGTACGGCTTTTTATAGACATATTGAAGGTTCACCTCCACGCCGCCGCGCCCATGCGAGGCCGTGGACAACGAGGAGACATTGAAGTCATAGCTGACCAGCAGCTGGAAATGGCGCCACTCCCCGCCGACCACTAGATAGAGCGCGTCTCCCAGCCGGTAATCCACCCCGCCCATCAGGCTGGTGACCCCTCTGGTTCGGTCATAGCTGAAGGCATAGGAGCCAAGCATGCCCGCCATAATCTCCGAATACACATCCTGACGGCAGAGATAGAGCGACGGCTGCAGGTAGCAGCTCTCCCCTCCCAAAGGCAGCTGCACATGGAACAGCCCTGTGTATTTTTCAGGCAGCCGCACCTTTTCGTCCTTCAGCATCGACTGCGGGGGGCGGTTCAGATGCAGGGCGCTCAACCCCGCCTGAAAAATCACGCCCGCACGATTCTGGTAAAACCACTGCACCCCGCCGCCCACATCGGCGTATGAGAATGCGGTGTACGGATAATTTTCCAACGTCGGAGCATCCGGATCATACTTGCCATCCACATATTGGTCGCCATGCATCAGTTCGGAAGGCTGGAAACGCTTCTGGGAAAAGCCCAAGGAGAGCCCCACCGTCATGAAATGGTTGTTCCTTCTGTTCAAGGCCTTGGAATATGAGACGCAACCGTTGGCCTGCATGGTGCTGTATTTTGAATCGCCCGCCCTGTCCATGTCAATGAAAAGGCCGGCACCGACAATATCCTGCTGCACCATGCGCTTGACCACCGGCGCATCCGCCCACAACCCGAAAGTCTGGTAAGGGACCGTCACCGACAGCCACTGGTTACGGTAATAGGTGCCGCCCCGCACATCCCCGTTGAAGAATCCGGCCGACGCCGGGTTTGACGCCAGGGGGTTCATCCAAAACTGGGAATGGTGCAGGTCCTGCGCCGACACGGGAAAAACGGCCAGCAGCAGGCCGAGCAGAAGCGCCCCGCAAACTACAGACCCCAGTCTGTTACGCATTTCAGCCAATACACCCATAATACCATTCATATTGAATTTGCAAAAATAACACTTTTATAAATACTCCTGCCGCATTCCCGAAAAAAAAGCGGAGCGGAAAAAACAGACCGGACATCTTAACGGCACAATAAAACCGACGGAATGACGTTTTATCCTTTTGAACATAAAAAAACATCGTTATGCTGACTATCGAACACCTGACAAAACGCTATGGTGACAAAACCGCAGTTGATGACCTCTCGCTACATATCGGAGCAGGCGAAATCTATGGATTCATAGGTCCCAACGGCGCTGGGAAGACAACAACAATCAAGGCCTGCTGCGGACTCCTGCAGTTCGACAGCGGAGAAATCCGTATCGGAGGGGATTCCATACAGGAAAAACCATTGGCCTGCAAGGCGCAGACCGCCTACCTGCCGGACAATCCCGACCTGTACGACTTTATGACCGGCACACAATACCTGCGCTTTATCGCCGACATTTTCAGGATACCCACCGACATCCGTAAGGAACGCATCGGACGGCTGGCCGGACTCTTTGAAATCACAGATGACCTCACACTGCCGATAAGCGCCTACTCGCACGGCATGAAGCAGAAGCTGGCCGTTATCTCCGCACTGATGCACGAGCCGAAACTTTTTGTAATGGACGAACCGTTTGTCGGTTTGGACCCCAAGGCCGCCCACACGCTCAAGCAGCTTATGCGCGAACTCTGCGACCAAGGCAGCGCCATCTTCTTCTCCACCCATGTTCTGGAGGTGGCGGAAAAGCTCTGCGACAAGATTGCCATCATCCAGAACGGCAAGCTCATCCGCTCCGGCAGCATGGAGGAGGTCAAAGGGGATGAAAGTCTGGAGCAGGTGTTTCTTGAACTGGAGGAGGAGTCATGTTAAAAACCTTGTGCAGGCGGCAGTGGCTGCAGATGACCGCCTTTCTGACCACCGACCAGCGCAACGGGAAACGCCGCAGCCTCGGCTCCCTGCTGCTCTATGCCATCCTGTTCCTCTTTGCCTTCGGCGCCATGATTGCGCTCTTCTACAATGTCGGACGGCTCAGCTGCCGCCCGCTGCTGGACGCCGGCCTCGGCTGGCTCTATTTTTCGGCAATAGGAATGACAGCCATCCTTTTAGGATTGATCATCAGCATTTTCACCACCTATTCCGGCATCTATAACGCAAAAGACAACGACCTTCTTTTTTCTCTCCCAATCCCGCCACGCCACATACTGCTTACACGCATGGCCGGGAGCTATTTTCTCGGGCTGCTTTTTGAAGCGATGGTGCTTGTTCCCGCCTACATCGCCTACTGGCAGACGGGCGGCGTCACCGTGACAGGGGCGATTTTCGCCCTTCCATTGCTGCTGCTGTCCGGCCTGCTGTCACTGACTTTAGGCTGCTGGTTGGGATGGGTGGTGGCTGCCATCGCCAGGCATTTCCAACGGAAAACACTCATCACCACAGTTATTTCCCTGTTTTTCCTGGCCGCCTATTTCTACCTGTACAGTCGCGGAACCAACGCGCTGATGGACGGTTTTATGGTCCACATGGAGCAGATTGGCGGACAAATCCGCAGCTCCTTCTACCCAATATACCAGTTAGGGCTTGCCTTTGAAGGGGAGCCGCTGCCCATGCTGCTGTTCAGCGGTGTGGTGCTGCTGCTGTTTTTTGGAACCTACGCGGCCATGTCCCGCTCCATCCTCCGCATCGCCACAACCCAAAAGGGCGGTCTGAAACGCAAGCAATACAGCGAACAGCAGGTGGCATCAGCCGGCAGTCCGGAGGGTGCGCTGCTGCGCAAGGAGTTCAAACGGCTGACCTCCAGCACCACCTACATGATGAACGGGGCGTTGGGCACCTTCATGATGCCGGTGGCAGCGGTGCTGCTGCTCATCAAAGCGGACACGCTTCAGGAATTTGCGACCCTGTTTCCGGCGGATTATCTTTCGTTGGGGCTTGCTGCCGCCATCGCCTTGCTATGCACCATAAACATGGTTTCCGGCTCCGCCATCAACATGGAGGGGAAATCGCTCTGGATTGTGCGCTCCCTTCCGGTCTCAGGCTGGCAAATCCTTAAAGCCAAATGGAAGCTGCACATGATCATCACAATCATCCCTGCAACGCTATGCTGCATCGCCGCCGGCATCGCCTTCCGCATCCATCCGCTGCTGGTGCTGCTGATTTTCCTTTTCGCCACCGGATTCTGCGGCTTCAGCGCAGCCCTTGGACTTGCAATCAACCTGTTGAAACCCAACCTGAACTGGACCAACGAGACCGCCGCTGTCAAGCAGAACTTCGGCAGCATGGTCTGCATGTACGCCGAATGGTTCATCCTGCTGCTATGCGCAGGCACACTGTATTTTTGGTACAAACTCATGCACCGGCTTCCGGACACCCGGCTGTTCCTGGCCATCGCTGCCGCCTGCTTCCTGCTGCTGTGCGCCGGGATGCTCCACCGTCTGAAGCATAAGGGGGTGCAACGGTTTGAAAAACTTTAACAGGAAAATATTACATACCATATAATAATATAGACTGACATGGAAAACAACTTCAAAATCCGAATTGACGAAATCGTGGAAGACCTGGGGAAAATCCAGGACCTTAACATCAAGATAGACATCCTAAACTACATGGAACAGCAGGCCGCCTTCCTGCTATGGCAGCTCGACGAGGAGAAACGGATTGACGAGAACATGCGCAACGTCTGAAATCACCAGCGGCGCGCCACAGTGACGACCTTTCGGTACCGCATCACCTTGCCCGACAGGCTCCAATACTCGAACAACAGCACATAGGCTCCGGTCGGCGCCAATGTGCCGTTGTCCAGCACACCGTCCCACACAAGCATGCCCTCGGTTGCAAGCAGCCCGTTGTTCATCAGACGGCGCAGCGGCACCCCGTCCGGACGGCAGATCCAGGCACTGCCGCGCAGTGAAGGCTCCGGCAGCATATAGCGCACCACCAACTGGTCCATGTAACCGTCCCCGTCCGGAGAGAATATTGTGCTTTCAAAATGGAGCGGTCCGTTATCCGTCACATCCGATAATGTCAGGCAGGAGTTGGCGAGACCCGGTGTGGCATAACCCACAGACGATGCCGCCGAACACCAGTTGTCCTCCAGTTGTGTCGCGACCTCCGGAGAAATCCGCTCCAAACTGACACCCACATTGGAGGCCAGCAACGGATAGTGCATGTTTTCCGAATAGGTGAAATCGTCAAGAACACGCCCACTCTCCAACAGGATGACCCTGCCGCTACCCTGCGCATAGGATGGGAAGGCCGGCATCTCCACCATGTTGTCCGCCGCACAGGAATAGTGCAGGCATACCTTTTCCGCATCCTTGCAGAGGCAGGCATATTCGCCCGGAAAGAGCGGCCAGCCGTCCGCCGCCACCCGTTTCCCGGTATCCAGGCTGCCGTCACTTTTGACGGTGGACAAACGCAGCTGCTTCAAATCCAACAGTTTGTCGGAACGGTTATAGATTTCCACAAACGGCACACCGCCCGCCTTCGGATGGGAAAGCACCTCGTTAATGACCAGATCGAGGCTGTCCGGCTGCTCCAGAAGACCAAACCGGACAGGTTCGGAAACAACCGGTTGGGAATCGCAATCGCAAAGCGGCGCGGCCACCTGCATCTCATGCAGTTCCTTCGGCTGCAACGGTTGGAGCAGATGCAGCCGGACCGAACACCAGTCCGGACAGAGCTCAATCACACTGTCCGCACCGGGACGGCCGTCCACCAGATAGGCAGATGGGCTCCAAACATGCGCAGGGTGCAGTTTGCCTGAGAAAAACAGCCGGACCTCATGGCTGTCAGTACTCACCACACGCAAAAGCCTCAACGGTGCAGCCCGGACAACACCATTCTGCACCACAACCCTTCCAGGTGTGCCGCCGGAAAGGTCTCCGGAAGAGCGCCAGTTGCCCTTTTCAATGCAAGGATGCGCCAAATCGGCCATCTCCAGCGACCAGCCACCAGTCTGTTTGGCAGCCTCCTGCCATTCATGGCGATATGTGAAAGTGAAAACTGTCTCTCCTGAACCGTTGAGAAGTGAGAGGGTTTGGGAGCTGTTGTTCAGCGAAAGCGATGGGAGCGCGGCAACAGCACCGTAAGCCGAAAGGGCTGCGGTGTCCGACTTGGCGGCAAGCAACAGGCATGAAGCCGCCTGTAATGTGATTGCAGGAATGGCCTTTGATGAATTACCCACCTTCAACTGCCATCCCTCTATCCTGACAGGAACTCCGGAACGGTTGTACAGCTCCACATACTCCACCTCCGGCAAGCCAACCACAGGGCCAGGCTTGTACATCACCTCACTGATGACAACCGAAAGCGGCTGTGCGCACAGGGATTCGGTAACAGTATCTGTAAAAAATACAAATGCAAAAAACAGGGTACAGAACAGCACCCGTCCAAAACGGTTAATTTCCATTTCATTTCATTTTTTGTCCCCTGCCCGTGTCAAGGCAAAGGAACGGTTTGATTTACTGTCGTCAAGCCTCCTCGTCCTGTGTGGTGGAAGCAGCAGGGCCTTTTGCGACCGTCACATGAAGCACTCTCCCATTATACTCGGACTCGTTCAAGCCCTCAATCGCTTTACGCGCCTCATCATCATCATCCATCTGCACAAAGCCATAACCCCGGCTCCGATGCGTCACCTTGTCGTGAATCAGATAGGCATTGTTCACAGTTCCATACCCACCAAACAATTCGGACAACTCTTTCGGCCGCGTTTTTATCGGCAAATTTGCCACGAAAATAACCATAAAAAGAAGTTTAAGAAGTTAGAGAATAAAAAAAAATTCTACATAAACCTGATGTTCGTTAAACATAATATGGGACTGTTGCACGTAGGACAAGGCTGCAACGCATTATATTTGAGCGAAAGACGGGGGTCGAACCCGCGACCTACGGCTTGGGAAGCCGTCGTTCTACCACTGAACTACTTTCGCAATGCGCAAAAGTACTAAAAAACAAAACACCTTTGCCTTTTTTTTCGATTTTTTTTACTACAAATCATATAATATTAATCATCAATATTTTATAATACCCATACTGATTTTCTCAACCCTTCTTGCATGGCGTCCGCCTTCGAAAGCGGTCTGCAGGAAGACATCCACACAGGCCTCAGCCGTCTCCGCTGAAATGAAACGTGCCGGCAATGTCAGGATGTTGGCGTTGTTATGCTGCCGCGCCAGCGAAGCCAGTTCCGGATCCCAGCAAAGTGCGGCCCGTACCCCGGGATATTTGTTGGCCACCATGCTGACACCGTTGCCGGAACCGCATATCAGGATCCCTCTTTCCGCCTTACCGCACTGGATGTCATAAGCCAACGGATGTGCCACATCCGGATAATCCATACTCTCCTCAGAACAGGTGCCGTAGTCCTTGACACAAATACCCTCCGCTTCCAGCCTGCGTTTCAGATGCTCCTTGAGTAAAAAACCCGCATGATCACTGCCAATCAGTATTGTTTCCATATTCCTCGCCTTATTTGAAATGATTTGCAAATATACGCAAAAAGCCAATACGCACATCAGGTGGACCAGAAAAAAAAATTTCATCCTAAATGAGGTTTCGCATTAAGTTTTTTTGGAAATTTGCACCATGTTTGAAAATTGGGAGGAACAGGTCAGAAACACATGCCGGATAACGGAAAACGACCACATACTGCTGGCGGTTAGCGGCGGTGTGGATTCTATGGTCATGCTGGAACTCTTTGCGCGCTCATCATTCAAATTCGGAATAGCACACTGCAATTTCAAATTGCGGGGGGAAGACTCCTTTGCCGACGAACAGCTGGTACGCGAAACGGCCGGACAGCTGGGTGTCCGATTCCATCTCAAACGGTTCAACACCATGGCCTACGCCGGAAAACGCGGTATCTCCATGGAAATGGCCGCCCGGGAACTGCGCTATGCCTGGTTCAGAAAAATCTCCGAAACCGACGGCTATACCAAAATCGCCACGGCACACCACCGTGAAGACGCTGAGGAGACCTTCCTGCTGAACCTGGGCCGCGGCAGCGGCATCAAGGGGCTTCAAGGCATTCCGCCCATATCCGGCAACATCATCCGTCCTATGCGATATTTTTCAAAACAGAATCTTTTGGCGTTCGCCTCGGAGCAGGGCATCCCCTACAGGGAGGACAGCACCAACAACGAGGACATCTGCCAACGGAACGTTGTCCGTCACCATATCCTCCCCGCATTGCGCCAGCTGAATCCCAACTTCGACTCCAACATGGACAAGAGCATGCGCATCCTGCACGCGCAGGGGGCAATCTATTTCAACCACATAAAAGAAGTTGCAACACGCCTGCTGCAACCTGAGGAATGCGGATTCAGCATCTCCATGGAAAGCGTGGCGGAACTCCCATTCTCTGAAACATATCTTTTTGAAATACTTCACCCATACGGATTCAATGCAGAACAGATAGCCTCACTGCTCCGCGCCGGTCCCGGGAGCAAAGGCAAACGTTGGATCAGCCAAAGCCACTGTCTGTGGAAACATGGGGAGCGGCTGATCCTGCAACCGCTGGAGGAGGAACAAGCCAACAGCTACCTGATAAAGCAGACGCCGGAAGGACTGAAGAACCCCTGCCCTTTCCTGCACTTCCAGATCAGAACGTGCAACGGCATATTTTCCACCGATCCCAGAGTAGCCACCCTCGACATGAATCAGATTGTATTCCCTCTACAGGTCCGCTACTGGCAGCCCGGCGACCGCTTTGTCCCGCTCGGGATGAAAGGGAACAAGAAACTGAGCGACTTTTTCACCAACAATAAAATGAACGGTGCACAAAAGGAGCTCACGCCGCTGCTATGCAACGGGAACGGTGACATCCTTTGGATCATCGGACACCGCATCGACAACCGCTACCGCATCACAAGAGCAACCTCACAAATGCTCGTCGTAAACTATTTCAAGCCATGAAACGGATTGGCATCACAGGACCGATGGGCTCCGGAAAAAGCTTCATTTGTTCCATTTTCAATGAGGAATTCTGCATCCCTGTGTTTGACAGCGATGCAGAGGCTAAAGCATGTTATGCGGAACCAGAAGTGCGGACGGCGGTCCGGCAGGCCTTCGGGCCGGAGGTCACCATGCCGGACGGCAGCATCCACCTGAAAGCGCTATCCCAAAAAGTTTTTGCCGATACGGCGCAACTGGAAAAAATCAACCGGATTGTCCATCCGGCCGTCATGCGGCGGTACCGGGACTGGACCGGACAACAAACCGGAGCACCCTACACGCTCTTTGAATCAGCAATCCTCTATGAATGCGGTCTGGCAAACCTTTTCGACGCGGTCATCCGTATCAGCTGTCCCGAAGCCCTCAGCATCGCACGGGTCAAAGCCCGGAACGGATGGGACGAGGAGACCATCCGGCAAAGGCTGCGCCAGCAGGGAGGGAAAAATTGGGCGGCAAGCGACTACACAATAAACCATGACAGCAGGTTGCCGCTTGCTGAGAGCAGGCTGAAACTCCTTCCGCAAATAGAGGAAATCCATCGGCAAATTATTTTCATGCCTTTTCACAACAATCCGGAACAAACCGCGTTATAAATTTATGTCTTTAAACTTACATTGCAAATGAAAACACTGCGTCTATCTTTGATTATCATACTGTGTTTAACAGGCTTGGATACCATTAAGGCTCTCCCTGTAGACACCACCTCCGCCAAAACGGCCGCCTGCCGTTTCATGCGTACACGCAGCGGCTGCGAGCACTTGCAGCTGAAGGATTTCAGACTCGCCTTCACCTCCGCCCAGCTGACAGGCGACACTGCAAACGGCTTTTATGCATTCAACGCCGGCGACCATGGATTTGTCATCGTGTCCGCAGATGACCGCATCTCACCAGTGCTGGCCTATTCCACCACCGACACCCTGCATATGCCGGAAATGGCCGCATCTGTCCGCGAGATGTTCGGAAACTACCACGACCAAATCATTTCCCGGACAGAAAATATGACGGAAGCGGCAGAAAACACCGCCCCCCAATGGGAAATGCTGCGATCCGGCAATGCCACCATCTGTGCCGGACGGGCAAGCGGCGTGCAACCGCTGATAACCACCACATGGGACCAGTCTCCCTATTACAACATGTACTGCCCCTACGATTCCGCATGGCAGGGCCACGCCGTCACCGGCTGCGTGGCCACCGCCATGGCCCAGGTGATCCGCTACTGGCAATGGCCGAAGCAGGGATACGGCACCTGCGCCTACACCCACTACAAGTACGGCTACCTGCAAACCGACTACAGCAAAAACGGATACAACTATGCCAACATGCCGGAAAAGCTGAACAAGAATTCCTCCTCCGTCCAGATGGACGCGGTGGCGCGGCTTATGGCAGACTGCGGCATCGGAGTCGGCATGGGCTACAGCCCGACCGGCAGCGGCTCCCAAGTGCTGGAAGAGGTGGGCGGCCAATACAGTGCAGAATTTGTTATGCGGAATTACTTCGGCTATGTCAACGGGGAAGGGGTGTACAAATACCTGATCCCCTCCATATGGCTTAAAAAGGTCCGCACCGACCTTGAGAACGGCATCCCGCTGCTGTTCCGCGCCTCCAAAGCCGGAGAGGGCGGGCACTGCTTCATCTGCGACGGCTACGATGACATGGGCCTCTTCCATTTCAACTGGGGCTGGAGCGGCAGGCACGACGGCTTCTACCTTATGGACAGCGCATACGGATTCAACATATATCAGGCTGCCATTTTCGGGCTGATACCTCCCA
>JAEEGF010532005.1_pt1 | contig 11471 bp, 8 predicted proteins | sample 9134171 | NCBI WGS metagenome assembly JAEEGF01 (sample SAMN16246542, study PRJNA631951) | gut metagenome | biome: gut microbiome; feature: rumen; material: AP-attached | host: Bos | place: Iran: Karaj | collected 2018-10
TCCGGTACGTTATATAAAGGTGTTCGCGAAGAACTTCGGCACCATCCCGGAGTGGCATCCGGGAGCAGGCGGCGAAGGGTTCATCTTCATCGACGAGATCTGGGTGAAGGACGGCAATGACAACTCCGGTACATTCCTGTTCATAGGCGACTCCATCACCGACGGTGGCTGGGGCAACAGCGGGGGCAGCATGGCCCCCTCGGCCCAGCGCAACCACACCGACTGGAACCACATCTACGGCCACAGCTACATGATGCTCTGCGCCAGCGACCTGCAGTCCCGTCACCCCGAAGAGGACCTGACATTCTACAACCGAGGAATCAGCGGTGATACCGTAAACGGCCTTCTGGAGCGCTGGAACGAGGATGCGCTTGCCCTCAAGCCGGGCGTCCTGACGCTGCTTGTCGGCATCAACGATGCCATGCAGCGCAACTACGACGCGGCCGCCTGGGAAGCCGGATACAGGCAGCTTCTGGACAGGACTCTCGAGGCGCTGCCCAAATGCCGCCTCGTGCTCTGCACTCCGTTCTTCGCCAAGGTCGGCGGCCACGGCAGCCGCCGTGACGCGGACGACATCCTTGCGCGCGTCCGCGCGCAAGCCTCAGTCGTCCGCTCCCTCGCCGCCGAATACGGCGCTACGCTCGTTCCCTTTGACGAACTCTTCGACGGGCTCGTTCCCGACGGTCCGTCGGATACCTACTGGATCTGGGACGGAGTCCACCCCACCCCCGCCGGCCACCGCAGGATGGCCGACCTTTGGGAATCTATGGTAAGGAACTGATAACCTATTCGATATGAAAAGATTGACTATTACTATTCTCGCCTCGATGCTCTTTGCCGCCGGCGTATGCCAGGGCCAGAACGGGCTGACTGTCCAACCCTATGAATGGAAGAACGTGCAGATCGTTGGAGGAGGATTCTGCGACGGCATAATCTTCCACCCGACCGCGCCGGGCGTGCGGTATGCGCGCACCGACATGGGCGGCGCATACCGCTGGGACGCCGCCGCGGACCGTTGGATGCCGCTGCTGGACTTTGTCAGTTACGCGGACAACAATCTGGTCGGAGTGGAGAGCATCGCCGTCGACCCGTTGGACCCGAAGACGGTCTATCTCGACTGCGGCACTTATACCTCATCGACGAACGGGGCCATCTTCTATTCCCACGACGGGGGCCTGACCTTCGGCCGCACCGACGTCCCCTTCAAGATGGGAGGCAACGAGAACGGACGCGGCAACGGCGAGAGGATGATGGTAGATCCCAACAATACGGATGTCATCTACGTCGGTACGCGCCAGGCAGGGCTCTGGATGAGCGACGACAAGGCTCGCAGCTTCCGCCGGGTGGACTCCTTCGACGAGGCCCTGGCCCCGTATCTTCCCAAGGAAATGACTTCAATGGAGATACGCCAGAGCATAGGCTGCGGGGTGGTTTTCGTGGTCTTCGACCCGCAGAGCGGAAAGCCCGGAAACGGCTCGCAGACCATCTTCGTGGGCTACTCGCAGATGAACCGCGCCAACATGTTCGTCTCCCGCGACGGCGGCAGATCGTGGAAAGCGATGGAGGGAGCCCCGCTCCAGTATATGCCAAACCACGCCGCCATCTCCTCCGACCGTTGCCTGTACGTCACCTACGGCACCAATCCCGGACCGCAGACGATGCGCGACGGAGGCTTGTGGAAATATGACATAGCGAAAGACAAGTGGACCGAGATCACCCCGGACAAGCCATCCGGGGACAGGCCCTTCGCCTACGTTGGCGTCAGCGTGGACGCGAGGAATCCCAAGCATCTGGTTACCAGTACCTTCGGACGGCCGATGTCCGGAGTGAACTCCAGCGAGGAAGTCTTCCGCTCCATTGATGGGGGCAAGACTTGGAAGGCCGTATTCGCCGAGGGAGGGAAATACGACGAGACCAAAGCCCCGTACATCATCAACACCGGCATCCACTGGCTCTTCGACGTGGAAATAGACCCATGCAACGCCGACCACGCCATCTTCACCTGCGGCTACGGCGGCTGGGAGACATACAATCTGAGCGAGATGGACAAGGGCAGGCCCACTCTGTGGACGCCTATGGCCACAGGCATAGAGGAGACCGTACCGCTCGAACTCTATAGCCCCCGTGAGGGCGCCTGGCTCATCACCGGAGTCGGAGACTACGGCGGATTTACGCACCGCGACCTGGACAAGCCGGCGGCCGACTCGCACCACGATCCCCGCTTCGGCAACACCAACGGTGTCGCCGGCGCGGAACTCAAGCCGGAACTGGTCGTCCGCGTAGGCACCATCCACGGCGGCTACACCGGCAAGAACATCTCCTATTCCCTGGACGGAGGTGACACCTGGCTGGAGCCGGAGAATGTTCCGGACCCGGCCGGGCGCAACGGCCACATAGCCGTCGGCGCCGACGGCCGCGTCTGGGTCTGGACCCCGGACCGCAGGCCGGTATATTACACTTCCGACACCGGACGCACCTGGGCCGAATCCGAGGGCATCCCCCGGGGACTCCGCGTAATCGCCGACAAGGTCAATCCAAACAAGTTCTACTCTTTCGACATCACCTCGGGACTGCTGTACACCAGCACTGACGGGGCGAAAACCTTCACCAGCATCGACACCGGCATCAAAGCGGTTGCGGGACGCGACGGACGCATCGCGAACAGGGGTGACAACCGCGGCGGACAGGACAGGGTCTATTCCGTCCCGGGAAGGGAAAACGACCTGTGGATAGCCGCCTTCGACGGCCTCTGGCACGCGGAGGACGGTGTCAACTTCCACATAATGAGCCAGGTACGAGAGATGCACGCCTTCGGGCTCGGTGCCCCGGCCCCGGGATCGGACTACCCTGCGCTATATATGGTAGGTACGGTCAACGGCGTACGCGGCTTCTTCCGTTCGGACGACAAAGCCCGCAGTTGGGTGCGCATCAACGACGACGCACACCAGTACGGGCTGGTATTACATATCACGGGAGATCCCAAGAAATACGGCCGAGTCTATGTTGGAACCCACGGCCGAGGCGCCCTCTACGCCGATCCGAAATGAGCGCAAACCCGGCGGTAGCTGTCGATGTCGCCGATATCGAAGCGCCGTCCGGGCATCTCCATGGCATGCACGGGGACGCGCGTGCTGAGCCAGGCAGCGAAGCTGCCGGGCGCATCCACGCCGCAGCCGGCCGCTATGCCTTCGGCCACGCGGCCCGCGTCCTCCCTCCTGTAGAAGTAGAAAGGAGGACAGCACCAGTGCGACTTCGGCTCAGCCGGTTTCTCTTCCATTCCGACCACCCTGTCGTCGGCGTCCACCTCGACCACGCCGCATTTATGGAGCCTGTTCCCATCGGGCTCATAATACCTCATTATGCAGGAGGTTTTCTTGGCCTCTGCGTAGTGGATAAACTCTACGAGGCTGAAATCCAGGATGTTGTCCCCTGCGATGACGAGCATGTCGTCGTCGAGCCCGAGGCTGTCGACGGCGAACTGTATGTCACGGACCGCCCCCAGCCGGGTCTCGTTGGTAGAAGTGCCGTCGTCCACCACAGTGAAACGCGCGGACGAAGCGGGACGGCCTGCCGCCCACTCGCGGAAATGCCCGGCGAACTTGTGGTTGGAGATGACGACGAATCCGTCGACCAGGCCGGCAGAACCGATGTCGTCGACGAGCCAGTCGAGTATGGTCTTGTCCCCCACTTTCAGCAGGGGTTTCGGGAAATTCTCCGTCAATGGATAGAGGCGGGTGGCGTAGCCTGCCGCCAGGATAAGGCATTTCATATCAGTCGATTATAAGGCAACGCCGTCAGAGGAATGGCAGATGTAGGCGCTATAGTGGCCCTTGAGTTCCGGGAACTGCGCAAGGTATTCCCGCTCGACGGAAGCGAGGATGGACTCGCGGTATGACGGGTCGATCAGGGCCATGCAGCAGCCTTTGAAGCCGGCGCCGCTGAAGCGTCCGCCGTAGATGCCGTCGGTATGCTCCATTATCTCATACAGGGCCTTGAGTTCGGGCGAACCGGTTTCCCAGTTATAGATGGATGAGCGGCCGGACTCGAAGCTGAGACGGCCGTAGGCGGCCAGGTCTCCCCTTCTCCACGCCTCCGCTCCCTTCACGACGCGGTCGTACTCAGTGTACCAGTGCTCGGCACGCCTGCGCCAGGTCTCGGGCAGGCGGTCCTTGTACGCATCGTAGACCTCCCTCGGGACTTCGCGCAGGTGCGTCTCGCCGAATTTGCCGTACTCCATGCCCGCGAATGCCTTGAGGGCATAAGCCGCACTGCGGCATTCGTCCACGCGCATGTTGAACTTGGAGCCGGCAAGGGTGCGCTCGACGCCGCTGAAGAAAATGGCGATCTCGTAGGGGGCCATTTCCGGCGAGGTCGGGATGAGTTCGTAACTGTCGTCCAGAGTATCGAGGTACAGGAGGTGGTCCTTGCGGGAGAATATCTCGCAGCTCTGGTCGAGTTTGCCGCAGCTCACGCCGACGTAGTTGTTCTCCGCCGCCATGGCTATGGTAATCATTTCCAGGGGCTTGAGGGTGATGTCATTGACGCGGCAGAGGGCAGAGAGGAACGCTATCGTGACGGCTGCCGACGAGGACAGGCCCCCGATGGGGAGGCTCCCCTCGATCACGCCGCACAGGCCAGTGGAGAGGGTGTAGCGCTGCGACAGTTCTATGGTGGCGCCGCGGAGATAGTCTGCCCAGTCGAGCTGCCTTTTCTCGGGGACGCTGCGGATATGGAACTGGGCGCGCTTGTCGAACTGGAGCGAAGCCAGTTCAACGACTCCGTTGCGCTTGGGATGGTAGGCAAAGCTGATGCCCTTGTCGATGGCCAGGCCCGGGATCCTGCCGTGCTGATGGTCGCTATGCGCCCCTATCGGGCATATACGGTACGGGCAGAACGCCACCGCATCCGGACTCTTCCGGTATATCTCTTCGAATTTCTCTACGCAGTTCATCTCAGGGGGTTCTTGTCGGATTTGTACCAGGCTATGAATTCGGCGATGCCCTCGTGCAGGCGCACGTGGGGCTTGTAGCCGACTTCCTGCTCCAGGCGGGTCGTGTCGGCATTGGTCTGATAGACGTCTCCGGCCTGCATGGGCAGGAATATCTTCTCGGCGGGACGCCCGACGGCCTGCTCTATCTCGGAGATGAAGTCCATGAGTTTCACGGGGTTGGAGCAGCCGATGTTGTAGATGCGGTACGGGACTCCGTTCGGGCAGTCTTCCGCTGCGGGAACGTGGTCCAACGTGCGGATAGTGCCCTCGACGATGTCGTCGATGTAGGTGAAGTCACGTATCATGTCGCCGCCGTTGAAGACCTTTATGGGCTCTCCCTTGGAGATGGCCGAAGCGAAGAGCATAGGGGCCATGTCGGGACGTCCCCAGGGTCCGTAGACGGTGAAGAAGCGGAGGCCGGTGCAAGGCAGGCCGTAGAGTTTGGAGTAGGCGTGGGCCATCAACTCGTTGGATTTCTTGCTGGCGGCATAGAGACTCACGGGGTTGTCGACCTGGTCGGACTCGGAATAAGGCACCTTGGCATTGAGGCCGTAGACCGAACTGGAAGAGGCGTAGACGAGATGCTTCACGGGGTTGTGCCGGCAGGCCTCGAGGATGTTCAGGAAGCCGACGAGGTTGCTCTGGAGGTAGGCGTAAGGGTTGGTGATGGAGTAGCGGACGCCGGCCTGCGCGGCGAGGTTGACGACAGCGTCGAAGCCCTCGGCCGCGAAGAGGGCGTCGAGGGACTCCTTGTCGGCGATGTCCATCTCGATGAAGCGCTTGCGCTCGCCAGTGCAGAACTCGGCTATGCGTCCGTGCTTGAGCCTGACGTCATAGTAGTCGTTGAGGTTGTCGATGCCGACGACCTCGTCGCCGCGGTCGGCGAGCATATACATCAGTTTCGAGCCGATGAATCCTGCGGCTCCCGTTACCAATACCTTCATTTTCAAAAGCTTATTTTGAGAATTCCTTGATGCGCTGCTCCTCGGACAGGCGGCAGACCAGCAGCGAGCCGTCCTTCTCGGCGACGATGTAGTCGGAGAGGCCCTGGAGCACGACTTTCTTGAGCGAGGAGGTGCGGACGACGCAGCCCTCGCACTCGAACATGTGGATGTCGGTGCCTGCGGTGGCGTTGCCGCTCTCGTCGGTAGAGGAATTGAGGCGCAGCGAGCCCCAGCTTCCGAGGTCGCTCCAGCCGAATGAGCCGGGGATGGTGTGGATGCCGGAGGCCTTCTCCATCACGGCGTAGTCGATGCTGATCTTCTCGCACATCGGGAAGAGCCTGGCTACTGTCTCCGCCTCGTCGGCGGTGTAGAAGGACGGCGCCATGTGGTCCATTATCTCGGCTATGCCGGGAGCGTGGGTGCGGATGGCGGAGGTGATGGTGGAGACGTTCCACACGAAGATGCCGGCGTTCCAGAAATAGTTGCCGTCGGCGAGATAGGCCTTGGCCGTCTCCAGGTCCGGCTTCTCCTTGAAGGCACGGACGCGGAGGATTTCCGGCGCAGCCTGGTCTCCCGCGAGGATGTAGCCGTAGCCGGTCTCGGGACGGGAGGGCTTGATGCCGACGGTGACTATGGTGCCGTCGGTGACGGTGAAATCCATCGCCAGCGAGATGAGACGGCGGTATTCGTCACCGTCGACGACGAGGGCGTCGGAGGGGGTGACGACGATGTTGGCCTGCGGATGGCGGGCCTTGATCTTCCAGCAGGCGTAGGCGATGCAGGGGGCGGTGTTGCGGGCGGCGGGCTCGGCGAGGATATTGGCCTCGGGGATGCCCGGAAGCTGTTCGCGGACTATGCCCACGTAGTTGCGGGAGGTGACCACCCACATGTTCTCGTAGGGGCAAAGAGGCAGGAGACGGTCCGCGGTCATCTGTATCAGCGTGCGGCCGCAGCCCAGCACGTCGATGAACTGCTTGGGGTACTCCGGCGTGCTCATCGGCCAGAAACGGCTGCCGATGCCACCGGCCATGATGACGACATGTCTGTCCATATAGTTATCAGGAATAGTGAATAGGGTTAGTGTCGGTCTCTGTCATCTCCAGGCGGAGTCCGGGGAAACGGGCTGCCAGGAAATCGCGCAGGAGGTCCTTGGTGAACTGCTCGCTCTGGTAGTGTCCCATTGCGACCAGCAGCAGTCCGTCCGCGTCGAAAAAGTGGTGGTATGATATCTCTCCGGTGATGAAGCAGTCGGCGCCCTTGGCGCGGGCGGCGTCCATGAGGAACGAGCCGGCGCCACCGCACAGCGCCACGCGGCGCACGACAGCGCCGGCGGGGTCGGTGTGCTGGAGGCACTTGATGCCGAACACGCGCTTCAGGCGGGCCAGGAAGTCCGCCGCGGGCTCCGGCACGGGGAGGTTGCCGACGACGCCGGAGCCGCAGCCCTCGGCGCCAGCCTTCTCCTCGAGCCACTGGAGGTCCTCCAGGCCGATCAGTGAGGCTATACGGTAGTTCACCCCGTCCGCTGCATTATCCAGGTTGGTATGGGCGGAATAGAGGGCTATGCCGTTACGGACGGCCTTCATCACGCAGCGCTCCTGGTAGGTGGAGCCGGTGACGTGCCTGAGGGGCCTGAAGATCAGGGGGTGATGGGAGACGACGAGGTTGCAGCCCTTGCGGACCGCCTCGTCGATGATGTCCTCGGTGATATCAAGACAGAGCAGGACGCCCGTCACCTCATCGTCGATGAGACCGACCTGGAGTCCTGCATTGTCGTAATCTTCCTGGAATGCCAGCGGAGCCAGCGTCTCCAGTGCATCAACTATCTTTCTTATCGTCATTGGCATAGGAAGAATAGCCATATCCGTAGTGGCCGTAATGGCCGTAGTGGTAGCCGTACTTGTTGCCGAAATAGCCGGACTTGGAGACCTCGGTACCGTTGAGGATGAGGGCGAGGTTGTTGTACTTGTTCTCCTCGTAGAGCTTGTTGAGCTCGTTCAGCATGCTGCGCTCGCAGAGGCCGGCGCGGATGATGAACATGGTCCTGTCCGCACACTGGTCGATGATCTGGGTGTCGGCGACGATCTCGATGGGAGGACAGTCGAGGAATACGTAGTCGTACTCTTCCTTGACCTTGGCGACCAGTTGCTTGAAGCGCTCGTCGGCCACGAGCTCCGTCGGGTTCGGAGGGATAGTACCGACCGGAAGGACGAAGAGCGTAGGATGGTCGGGGAGCTCGCAGACCAGCGACTTGAAGTCATCGGTCTGGCCGCTCAGGTAGTTGGAGATGCCCTTGTGGGGCGAGCCTACATAAGTGGACAGGGATGCGTGACGGAGGTCGCAGTCGATCACCAGGACCTTGCGGCCCTTGATGGCGAGCGCCACGGCGAGGTTCATCGAGATGAAGGACTTGCCGGAGCCGGGATTGAACGAAGTGAAGGCGGCGACATTGGCGTCCTTGTTCTTCATCATGAACTCGACATTGGTACGCAGCACGCGGAAAGCTTCGTTGATGGTGTCTCGGCTGCCGCTCTTGACGAGTATCTCGCGCTTGTTCTCGACCTGCTTCTGCATCTTGAGGGAGCGCAGATAGCGCCTGTTGCCCTTGGCGCTCTCCTCGGTGAGAGGGATCTCGCCGGCGAACGGGAGGACGACGTCCTTGATGTCTTTCTTGCCGCGGACCCTGGTGTTGAGCACTTCCCTGAGGTAGATGACCGCCAGGGGGATGCAGAGGCCGAGCATGAGCGCGAGCAGGTAGATCATGCTCTTGCGCGGTGCCGTGGGCAGCATGCTGCCGGTAGGAGGGTCGATGATGCGGGTGTTGTATGCGGTGAAGGCCTGCGAAAGCTCGTTCTCCTCGCGTTTCTCGAGAAGGTAGAGGTACAGGGCCTCCTTGACGCTCTGCTGACGCTCGACCGACAGGAGGTACTTGGCCTGGGTAGGATTGGCGGCGATGCGGGCCGTGGCCTGGCGCTCGGTGCGGCTGAGGGAACTGATCTGGTTGCTGAGGGCGAGTTCCTGGTTGTCGACCGAGGTGATGATGGCCTGGCGCAGGCTGTTCAGGGAGTTGTCAAGTTCGACGACCAGGGGGTTGGTCTCGGAACTGTTGGCCACGAGGTCGTTCCTGCGGAGGAGCTTTTCGTTGTAGTCGTTGATCTGGCTCTCGATATTGGCGCTGCTGATGCCGGAGTTGGCCGGGAGGACCTTGTTGCGGTTGGCCTCGTTGGAGAGGGACTCGCGGATGTAGCGGGTCATGTAGAGCTCGTTGTTCAGCCCCTGGATCTGCTCGTTGATGGCGTTGCTCTGCGTCATGTACATGCTGGAAGCGGCCTGGACGTCGGGGATGAGGTTCTCGCTCTTGAAGGTGGAGATGTCGCTGTCGACGTTGCTGAGCTCCTGCTCGATGACGCCGAGACGCTCGTTGATGAACATCGAGGTGCTGACGGCGATCTGGTTCTTGTCGGCCACCCAGTTCTCGTTGTAGACGGACACCACCATATCGAGGACGTCTTCGGCACGTTCGATGGAGATATCGTTGAGAGTCAGTTGGATAACCTGCGACATCTTGTCGCTGAGGTTGACCGAAAGCTCGTTGGAGTAGTGCGTGGTGGCACTGCGGTAGGAGGAACGCTTGACGTGGACGGTGGGATACTCCTCGGCGACGTAGTTGACGGTAGGTATTACGACAACCTTTCCGATCGGTGTATCAAGGGTATCGGCGAAAGCGCCGGTGACCTTGGTGCCGCGCTCCACAGGCTCCTTGTTGAGGGTGAAGTCGCGCATCGTGACCACGCCTTCGGCGTCGACATCGAGATCGAAGGACATAACGGCCTGGTCAGGGACGTCGACTATCGTCGCGGTGAACGGGAGAGACTTGCCGTAGAGGACGTTGTCGTGGAAACGGCCGTCAGTGATATAGTTCATGTCGAGGTTGAGGCGCTTGACCACCTCGAGCATGCTGGACTTGGCGGCGAAAGCCTTGATCTCGTTGTAGACGTTGGTGTTGGTATTGAAGAGGCCCAGCTGCGAGAAGGCGTCACCCTCACTGGAGATGGACTGACCGCGGGAATTGGTCTTGATCTGGATCTCGGCCGAGCGCGTGTACACCGGAGGTGTCTTCAACACATAGAAAATCGCGATGCCCAGGCACAATACGGCTGAAATGACGAACCAGTACCACTTGGACATGCATTTGTACAGGAGGTCCATCAGCTGGATGGACTCTTCCTGCTGCTGATTCTGATTGTTGACGTTATTGTTGTCCATGATCTGCTTTTATCTTATTTGGCGTTGGCGGGCATGGCCCTGATGAGGAGGGTACCGACGCTGGCGGCGAGCGAAGCGATGGATACCCAGAACGAGGTGCTGCGGACGTTGTTGCCGTTGACGGTGGACTGGCGGGCGCGCATTTCATTGGGCTCGACGTAGATGAGGTCGTCCTGCTGGAGGTAGTACACGGGAGAGGTCATCACGCTCTGTGCGGAGCAGAGGTCGACCTTGAAGGAAGTCTGGTTGCCGTCGACGATGCGAAGGACCTTGACGTTCTCGCGGTTGCCGTAGATGGTGAGGTCTCCGGCCATGCTGAGGGCGTCCAGAAGGGTGATCTTGTCCTTTTCAATGGCGTAGCGGCCGGGGCGGGTGACCTCTCCCATAACTGCGATGGAGAGGTTCATGAACTCGACCGTGACCACGAGGTCTTTGGCCAGGCTGCGGGAGATCAATTCGTTCTTGATATAGGCGGCGACTTCGGGACGGGTCATACCTGCGATGTGGATCTTGCCCAGCACCGGGAAGTCGATGTCTCCGCTCTCGTCCACGGTGTAACCGGAAACGGCCTGGGAGGCATTGTAGTTGACGCTTTGGGAGATGGCACCGAGACGCTGGCTGATGTAAGGAAGGTTGTAGAGGTTGGTCAGCTCGTCATTGGTGGTGTTGACAATGATGGATATCTTGTCCTCCGGGCGGAGACGGATGTGATTCTCGTGGACGGGAATGGAAAGCCCGTACTGGTCGGCATCCTGGAAATAGGAAATCGTTGTCGGAGCGGCGCAGGAGGCCGAGAGTGTCGCAGCCAGAGCGGCTATGAATAAAGTTTTCCGGTTCATTTATGTTTCTAATAATCTATAGATTCCACAATATTTTACAAAGGTACACATTCCGGCGCTATTATCAAAAAAAGTGGAAAAAGTTTGTTAACTCGGAGGCTATTCGGTAACTTTGAACAACTAAATCTTACAAATCATTCATTATCATGAAGAAATTCATTTTCTCACTCATCGCCGTCCTTGCCGTAACCCTGTCGGCAAGCGCCGCCAACTACAAGGTGGACGACGACGCCATCGATGCACTCATCGAAGCTTCGGCAGAGGTTTCTCCCTTGGACCTTCTGCCTGCAGCCGCCGTCCCGGCAGCCGCCTCCCTCTCTTCGGGCAGCGCCGAGCCTGTAGCCTCGTTCCTCCTCTGCACCTTCCTGGGCGGCTTCGGCGTCCATCGTCACTACATGGGCACCCGTCCTTGGATGTGGGCCATCTACACGTTCA
>JAEEGF011643420.1_pt1 | contig 11471 bp, 9 predicted proteins | sample 9134171 | NCBI WGS metagenome assembly JAEEGF01 (sample SAMN16246542, study PRJNA631951) | gut metagenome | biome: gut microbiome; feature: rumen; material: AP-attached | host: Bos | place: Iran: Karaj | collected 2018-10
CGTGACTCTCAACGGCAAGGTCATGACCGATGACGATATCACCCACATCGGCTATCTGCCCGAGGAGCGTGGTCTGTACAAAAAAATGAAGGTGGGCGACCAAATCGTCTATCTGGGCCGCCTAAAAGGCATGACCAAGGCCGACGCCGTGGCCTCGATGCACTGGTGGCTTGACCGCTTTGACCTCAAAGAATGGGAAAATAAGAAGGTGGAGAACCTGTCCAAGGGTATGCAGCAGAAGGTGCAGTTCATCGGCACCGTCATCCACCGCCCGCCGCTATTGATCTTCGACGAGCCTTTCTCGGGCTTCGATCCTGTAAATGCCGAGCAGCTCAAAGTCGAGATTCTCGCCCTGCGTGACCAGGGCAGCACCATCCTGTTCTCGACGCACAACATGGCGTCGGTCGAAGAGGTGTGCCAAGAGATCACTCTACTCAATCATGCCCAAGTGGTGCTTACAGGCAGTGTTGACGAGGTGAAACAGCAGCACAAGAAGAACATCATCTCCATTCAGACGCCCGACACCGTCGAGCCGAACCCCAGTCTGTTCAGCCTGCTGCCTCCCGATCCTGTCAAGAAGAGCGAAACCCGCATCAAGCTCGCCCAGGGCGTCAACGTGCGCGACGCCATCAACTGGCTCAACGAACATTACCGCTTGACTGGCTTCACCGAAGTGCTGCCCAGCATGAACGAGATTTTCATCGAAACCGTCAAATCAAAAAATGTAGAGAACAATGAATAAGCTTCGCCTCATCATCGCCCGTGAATATATGTCGATTGTCGGGCGCAAGTCATTCATCTTTATGACCCTGGGCATGCCCCTGCTGTTTATCCTCATCATGGCTGTCCCCATCGGCTTGGCATGGCTCAACGACAAGGGCAGTGATACCCAACAGATTGCCGTCATCGATGAGACGGGCCGCTATGCCGCAGCACTCAAGAGCGACGACATGTACAACTTCGTCGCCATCAAGGGCGACACCGTAACCAATGCCCGCGAGTTCTATGACAAGGCCAATGGCAGTCTTGACGCCATCATCATCATTCCGCGTGACGTGGACAGCACTGGGGTAGTGAACATCTTCAGCGAGGGCACTATCACCCCTGCCCTTGTGTCCAGTGTGCGCAATGTCCTGTCCGACACCATCGAGACCGCACACCTCACCGCCATGGGCATCCCCAATATACAGGAAATGGTCCAGAAAGCACACGTCGATGTGGATGTGCGCTCCATCAAGTGGAGTGAGGCTGGCGGCGAGCAAGAATCCTCGACCGATGTCGCCATGGGTTTGGGATTAATGCTTTCGATCTTCACCTATATGTTCGTGCTCATGTATGGTGCAATGATCATGAACAGCGTCATTGAGGAGAAGACCAACCGCATCGTTGAGGTCGTTGTTAGCAGTTGCCGACCCTTCCAGTTGATGTTAGGTAAAATTATCGGTGTTGGCCTTGTGGGACTGACCCAGATGGCCATCTGGATTGTCCTGCTGGTGGTTGTCGGCATGGTGGCTGGTAACGTGTTCGGACTGGGCAATATGGCATCACCCGACGCGATTGCAGCTGCTGGCGCAGCCGGCAACGCCGAGGGCATGAACGGCTTCATGCGTGAAGTGATGTCCATCAACTATATGCCCATCATCGTGAACTTCATTCTCTACTTTATTGGCGGTTACCTGCTTTACAGCGCGCTGTTTGCGGGTCTGGGCTCGGCAGTGGATCAGGCCAGCGACTCGTCGCAGTTCACCACTCCCGTCATCCTGATTATGCTTATCGCCTTCTACGCAGGCATGGCTTGCATGGAGAATCCCTCTGGTCCCACCGCTGTGTGGTGCTCCATTATCCCGTTCACCTCGCCTGTGGTAATGATGATCAGGCTGCCCTTCGGTGTACCCTTCTGGCAGTTGGCATTGAGTCTTGCGCTGCTCTTCGGCACCGCGCTTGCCATCACATGGCTGGCAGCCCGCATCTACCGCCGTGGTATCCTCCACTACGGCAAGAAGGCCAGCTTCAAGGACCTGTTCAAGTGGATGAAGTGAGATATTCAGTCCCTAAACTTTAGGGACTGAAGTTTAGAGTTTAGAGTTTAAAGTTTAGAGACTAAGGACTAGAAACTAAAATGAGAATAGTCATTCAACGGGTGACCGAGGCTTCGGTCACCATCGACGGACAAGTATACAGCACCATCGGCCCTGGCATGATGGTGCTGGTGGGTGTTCGTGAAGGAGATACCGAGGATGATATGCGCTGGCTGGCGCAGAAGACCGTGAACCTGCGCATCTTTGACGACGAGCAGGGCGTAATGAACCGCAGCATTATCGATGTGGGCGGAGAGGTGCTGGCGGTGAGCCAGTTTACCCTCAACGCCTCGACCAAGAAGGGCAACCGCCCCTCCTATATCCACGCAGCAGGTCACGACTTGGCGGTGCCGCTCTATGATGCCTACTGCGACGAGCTGGCCAACCTACTGGGCAAGCCGACGAAGAAAGGCGTCTTTGGCGCCGAGATGCAGGTAGCCCTCGTCAACGACGGCCCAGTGACCATCATCATCGATAGCCGACTCAAGGAGTAGGCTTTTAGGCTTTAGGTGATACAATCTTTCCCTAACACCTAATACCTAAAGCCTAACACCTAAAGCCTAGCAAGCGACTAAAGTCTTTTTTAGCCAAAATTCACATTCCTTATCACGGCTATGTGAAAAAATATGGCTACTTTTGCAGTTTGTAGAGATAGCACTACAAACAGACTTTAGTTTTAATCATGATCAACCTGAGTGTAAACGTCAACAAGATAGCCACTTTACGCAATGCGCGTGGTGGCAATATACCTGATGTGCAGCAAGTAGCCATGGATTGTGAACGCTTTGGCGCCGACGGAATCACCGTTCACCCGCGCCCCGACGAGCGTCACATCCGTCGCAGCGACGTGTTCGCTTTGCGTCCTCTGGTGCGCACCGAATTCAATATCGAGGGCTATCCCAGCGAGCAGTTCATGGAACTGGTGCTCGCTGTCAGGCCCACACAGGCCACCCTCGTGCCCGATGGTCCCAATGTGCTCACCTCGTCGGCTGGCTGGGACGTGATGCCCAACATGGAATTCCTCACCGGCATCGTTGACCGCCTGAAGGAGGCTGGCATACGCACGAGCATCTTTGTGGGTACCGATTTGGATAACATCCGTGCTGCAGCCCGCACGGGTGCCGACCGAGTGGAGTTATATACGGGTCCCTTTGCCGAGGAGTTTGAGACCGACCCTGAGGGTGCTGTAGCTCCCTTTACCGCAGCCGCCCAAATGGCCCACAGCGTGGGACTGGGGCTGAATGCAGGACACGACCTGAACCTCAAGAACCTCATGTTCTTCCAGCAGCACGTGCCCTACCTGAGCGAGGTATCCATTGGCCATGCCCTCATTGCCGACGCCCTTTATCTGGGTCTGGAGGCTACCATACAGGCTTATAAGGACTGCCTGAAATAAAACCGTCCTTTTCACGTTAATTACATAGATAGCAATCAACTGAAATAACCAAATATCGAATAGACATGTCAATTCTTAACATGATTCTCGCCCAAACAGAGCCTGCCGAAGCAATGTTACAGCAGGCCGCCGACACCGTGCAACAGGCTATTGATAGCGCAGCACAGGTAATCACCGACAGCGCAGCCGCCGTGGCTGCTGCCACCGCTCCCGCTGCTGCCGAACCCGTGGTCAAGGAACTCTCGGTATGGGACCTCACCATGGCAGGCGGATGGCTCATGATTCCCCTGGCCCTGCTGGCCATCGTGAGCATTTATATCTTCTTTGAACGCTTGTTCGCCATCAACCGCGCCAACCGTCAGGACAGTTCCTTCATGGACCGCATCAAGGAATACATCCATCGCGGTGAGGTGGACCAGGCGCTCAAGTTGTGCCAGGACACCAACACGCCCTACTCCCGCATGATTGAGAAGGGTGTCACCCGCATTGGCCGTCCCATGAACGATGTGCTTGTTGCCATCGAGAATGTGGGCAACATGGAGGTCGCCAAGCTTGAGAAGGGCTTCACATGGCTCGCCACCACGGCTGCCGGCGCTCCCATGATCGGTTTCTTGGGTACCGTCACCGGTATGGTACAGGCATTCTTCCAACTTGCCAGCGCAGGCAATAACAGCAACGTGACCATCCTTGCCAGCGGTATTTATCAGGCACTGGTGACCACCGTGGCTGGTCTGATTGTGGGTATTGTGGCCCTGTTTGCCTACAATTTCCTCACCTCGCGCGTCAATAAAGTCATGAACAAGCTTGAAGGCAAGACCATGGAATTCATGGACCTGCTCAACGAGCCCGCCAAGTAAATAAGGCTTTAGGTTTTAGGTTCTAGGCGATAGTAATCGTACTTATAACTTACAACTTACAACTTACAACTAGATTAAAAATGGCACTCAAGAGACAACATAACACCCTGTCGATGTTCAGCATGGCCTCGATGACCGACGTCATCTTCCTGTTGCTCATCTTCTTCATGGTCACATCGACATTTGTCTTCCCATCGGCACTTGAGGTGAACCTGCCGCAGAGCAGCGAACAGACGGCCATCAAGCCCTCGACGCGCATCTATGTGGACAAGAACCTCAACATGTATGCCACCCAGACGAGCGACATCGGCGAGAGTGACCTCATGCCCATCGCCCCCGAGCAACTCGAAGGCTTCATGCAGGCCCTCAAGGTCGGCAACCCCAGCGAGTTTGTCGCCGTCTATGCCGACGAGGAAGTGAACTATGGTAAGATTGTAGAGATTCTGGACAAAGGCTCCAAGCAGGGCGTGAAAATCGTGCTTGCCACCAAGCCCAGCGAGGCCAATTTCGGTCCCGCTACCGATGACCAGATTCCTGTTGCAAACCAGGATTACGAGGTGCCCGTGGCACCCGTCACCAATCCCTAATGCTTCACCACGATGGAAGAAGATCGCCGCAAAAATAGTCTCTGGGCATTGTTGCTCACCCTGCTGATTACCGTGGGGACGCTGGCGCTGTTGCTGCGTTTCACGCTGCGGTATGAGCAGGACCCCAACATGCCGGACCTTACTCAGTTGGCGCAGGATTCCATCTTGTTTGGCGGTGATTATGTGATGCTGGGCAACACCATGGACAACCTGCAAGACGAGTTCATGGACCAGGAGGCTGCCGACCAGAGCGCATCGCCCGAGGAAGGGGACGAACCCGACATCGATGGCGATGACATGGAGGACGCTGGCGAGGTGAACCAGAAAACCCCGCCTCTGGTGACCCAGAAGACCGAATCACCCCACAAGGTGAAAGAGCCGCCCAAGGAGGCTGAACCCAAGAAATCAGGCCCCACCAAGCCCAATGACAAGGTGGTGGAGAAGCCCAAAGCCAAGGACAAAAAGGCCGAGGCTCAGGAAACCAAATCCAAAACGACCACCGAGCAGAAAACCAGTACCAGCAACGCTACCGATAACAAGGTGAAAAACGCCTTTGGCAACAAGGGTGGAAGCGGTGGTGGACAACAAGGCTCACCCAGTGGCAACTCCAATCAGGGTGTGTTGGCAGGTAAGCCTGGCATTGGCGGACTCGTGGGCTACACACTGGACTATTGGGCCAAGCCTGTGCCCAACAGCAAGTGGTCGGGCCGTGTGGTGGTGCGTGTCACCGTCAATCCCCGTGGACAGGTTACCAAGGCGAGCGCCGTTAGCGCTACTGGCGACTTGGCATCTCACCCCGAGGTGCGCCGCGCCTGCGAGGAGGCCGCATTGAAATCACGGTTCTCGGTTCCCAAGAACACCATGACTGAGGGAATCGGCACAGTGACCTACATCTGGCACTAATTTGACCTACTAATCATATCAAGAGCCGTCCCTATTGCTGCCGCTATAGGGGCGGTTTATTGATACTTTCACTTAGATGGCTGAAAATATTTTGTCATTTATTTTAACTGAATTACCTTTGTTTCGGATAAAAAACCGAAAGACCCATCATGAGCATATTCGACAAACAGACTAAACAGGAAACAATTGTCTACACCATCGTGTGGATGCTCATATTCTTGGCTCCTCTCACTGAGTTTGTCTTCAATTATGACCCCGATAACCCGTTTTGGATCAAGAACGGTCTGTTGGACACATGGGCCCACTTGCTCTTCTACTTTATAGTGTTCCTCATCCACAACCACATCCTTGCTCCTATCCTGTTCAAACAGAAGAAAGTAACAAAATACATCGCTTGTTGCCTCATCGTCATCGCGCTGTTCCAGACAGCTCAATGCGTACATAAACCGAATCACATGCCACCCGGTCCTCATTCAGTTAGTGCTGTTGAGATGGAACCACCTCCTCCCAATGGCCGCCCTCCCATCGATAGGCACGACATCACCATGTTTATTCTTGTCATCATGATGATGGGTGCCAACCTGGGTGTGAAGCATTATTTCCGATGCGAGGAGGAGAAGAAGCACATGGCCAAACTCAAGGAGCAAAGCCTCAAGCAGGAATTGGATTATCTGCGCTATCAGATCAATCCCCACTTCATCATGAACACGCTCAACAACATCCACGCCCTTGTCGATATTGATCCCGACCAAGCCAAGGACAGCATCGTTGACATGTCCAGGATGATGCGCTATCTGCTCTACGATAGCGACAGCCACTACGTCACGCTCAATAATGCCGTCATTTTCCTCAAGAAGTATCTCAACTTGATGAAGTTGCGCTATACCGACAAGGTCAATATCAACCTGGATGTGCCCGACAATAGCCCCGAGAATGTGGTATTGGCACCACTGGTGTTCATCCCCTTTGTGGAGAATGCCTTCAAGCATGGTGTGGCCTATGACAAGTCCTCCACCATTACCATCGACATCGAGCGGAAAGGCACGAGGCTTGTGTTCCATTGCTGCAACACCAAGAATAACGTCAAGCATGAGTATGGTGGGGTGGGGCTCAACAACGTTACCAAGCGCCTGGAACTCATTTACGGCAATGACTATTCGCTCGACATCGACGATGCCGGCGAGACCTATAGTGTGACGCTCGACCTTCCCGTGCGCACACCCGATGACTTCAACAATCAAAAAGATCAACTCCTAAAAACCTGAAACCGCCATGATTAAGTGTATCGCAGTTGACGATGAACCGCTGGCACTGCAGAAGCTGGTGACCTATATCAAAAAAGTGCCCTACCTCGACCTGGTGGCACAGTGCCCGAGCGCAATCGAGGCACAAAAAGTCGTGGAACAGCAGGAAGTTGAAGCTATCTTCCTCGATGTCAATATGCCAGACCTCAACGGCATTGATTTTGCCAAGTCTGTTAATCAGGATCATAGCAAGGGTCCGGTGATGGTGTTCACCACCGCCTACAGTGAGTATGCCATCGAGGGCTATAAGGCCAATGCCGTGGGATACCTGTTGAAACCCTACAGTTTCGATGAGTTTGAAGCTGCGGCCCAGAAGGTACGCGACATCTGCGAAATACGCCAGCAGGCAGAATCCAATGTCTCCACGGGAATTGACGACGACGGCATCATCTATGTCAAGAGCGACTACAAGATTGTGCGCATCAACATTGAGGAGATTTGCTACATCGAGGCCATGAGCGAGTACCTGAGGATTTCCTGTGAGGGCAAGGAAAAGCCTGTCATTGTACTGCTGAGCATGAAGAAGATCGAGGAACACCTGCCTTCGGGCAAATTCATGCGCATCCATCGTTCGTTCATCATCAACCTGGACAAAATCAACGAGGTCAAGAAGAACCACGTCATCATCGAGGGGGGCATCTCCCTGCCCATCGGCGACAACTACAAGGATGCCTTCATGGACTACCTCAACAAGAAGATATTATCCAAGTAGATCAGTACTTGGCACACACACTTTTTATAGCTTTTCTAGAGTGGCTGGCGCTATCTGCACCAGTCACTTGTTTTCGCATATGGGGACTTACTTTTTAAGCCCGTAGGGCTGTCAGGTTATAGGCGGGAGTGTAGGGAGGCGGAACTCCTGTAAATAAGTGCCACACATCAACAATAGCCCCGTTAGGGGCGACACTTTGTGCATCAAGGTTTCCACGCATTCTGTCGCCCCTAGCGGGGCTAGGGTGTGTGTCCGTTATTGCAGGGGTTGCACTCGGCTTCGCCTCGTTTCACCACCTGCCTATGCTCTTAACGCCCCTAACGGGGCTTTTACTGGACACCCTAATCAAAGAAAAATCTTGTTTTCCTTTGCTTTTCGCTCGTTTAATCGTAACTTTGCACGTTTTTAAGCGATTATAATTGTTTTTCAAGACGATATGAATATTTCCTATAAGTGGCTTAAACGCTACATTGATACCGACCTGACACCTGAGAAGGTGGCCGAGGCATTGACCTCGCTGGGTCTGGAAGTTGGAGCAGTAGAACAAGTTGAAACCATCAAGGGCGGACTGCGCGGTCTGGTCGTGGGACAGGTAATGACCTGCATCGACCACCCCAACAGTGACCACCTGCACCTCACCACCGTTGATCTGGGCGATGGCAATGACCCCGTGCAGATTGTGTGCGGCGCGCCCAACGTGGCCGCTGGCCAAAAGGTGATTGTTGCTACCATTGGCACCAAGCTCTATGATGGCGATAAAGAGTTTACCATCAAGCGCAGCAAGATGCGCGGCGAGGAATCGCTGGGCATGATCTGTGCCGAGGACGAGATTGGCGTGGGCACCAGCCACGACGGCATCATCGTCCTGCCCGAGGATGCTGTGGTGGGCACTCCTGCCGCCGACTATTATGGCATCGAGGATGACTACCTCATCGAGGTGGACCTGACACCCAACCGCATCGACGGAGCCTCGCACTATGGTGTGGCACGCGACTTGGCGGCATGGATGAGGCGTCATGGTATGGAAGTGAATCTGCACAAGCCTAGTGTGGAGGAGTTTGCCATCGACCGCGAGGATGGCGGTATCCCTGTCACCGTCGAGAATGCCGAGGCTTGCCCCCGTTATGCCGGCTTGACCGTGCGCGGTGTAAAAGTACAGGAGAGTCCCAAGTGGCTCAAGGACCTGTTGCTTGCCGTTGGTCAGCGCCCCATCAACAATATCGTCGATATCACCAACTACATCTTGCTGGGCACGGGTCAACCCATGCATTGCTTTGACCTGAGCAAGGTGAAGGGCGACCGCGTGGTGGTCAGGACCGCCCCTGCGGGCACCAAGTTCACCACCCTCGATGGCGTGGAGCGTACGTTGACCGACCGTGACCTGATGATTTGCAACGGTGAGGAGCCGATGTGCATTGGTGGCGTGTTTGGTGGTCTGGATTCAGGCGTGAAGGAGACGACGACCGACGTATTCCTGGAGTCGGCCTATTTCCACCCCACGTGGATCCGCAAGACGGCGCGCCGCTTTGGTCTGAACACCGATGCGTCGTTCCGCTTTGAGCGCGGCATCGACCCCAACGAGGTCATCTATAACCTCAAACTCTGCGCTATGCTGGTCAAGGAACTGGCTGGTGGTGAGATCTGCGGTGACATCGTTGATGTAAAGGCCCACGATTTCCCCGGCTTCCCCGTGGAACTGCACTATGACTATGTGAAGCGCCTCATCGGCAAGGATATTCCCCACGACGTGATCCGCGACATCGTGAAGAGTCTGGAGATGGAAATCACTGCCGAGGACGACGAGAAAATCAACCTTGTTGTGCCCACCTACCGTGTTGACGTGCGCCGCCCCTGTGACGTGGTGGAGGACATCCTGCGCGTGTATGGCTATAACAACGTTGAGTTGACCAACGAGGTTCATGGTAGTCTGTCGAACAAGACCGACGTGGACTGGCGCGACGATATGCAAGAGATTGTGAGCAATCAGCTCACCAGCGTGGGCTACCACGAAATCATGAACAACTCGTTGACCGTGGGTGCCTACTACGAGGGCCTGACGACTTATCCCGCCGATCGTTGCGTGAAGATCATGAACCCCTTGAGCAGCGACCTGAACGTGATGCGACAGACATTGCTGTTTGGTGGTCTGGAGAGTATTGCCCGCAATATCAACCACAAGAATCCCAACCTACGCCTGTATGAGTTCGGTAACGTGTATAGTCACGATGGCAGCATCAGCCAAGAGAAGGCAGCTCTTGACCCCTACAGCGAGAGTACCCAGATGGCGATGTGGATGACAGGCAACAACCACAATGAGTCGTGGGCCGACAAGGTGAGGGCACTCACCATCTATGACCTGAAGGCTGACCTCGAAAACGTCTTCGCCAACATGGGCATCAACATTAGAATGCTGCAACTCACTCAAAGCCAAGACGAAACTGTCAATCCGGCTCTGACTTATAGTGTGCATAGATTTTTGTTAGCAGGTCCCAATCAAGTGGTTACAAGGGACCTTACGCCTTCAATTATCGCCGTTATGGGTGTAGTGGACGAGGATCTGGCCAAGAAATTTGACATCGACCAGCCCGTCTATTACGCTCAAATCAACTGGAATGTCGCATGCAAGTTGGCGATGAAGAAGGACATCAAGTACACCGACCTGCCCAAGACGCTGCCCCTGCGCCGCGACCTGGCTCTGCTGGTGGACACCAACGTGACCTACGACGACATCCGCCGTGTGGTTGAGGCAACCGAGAAGAAACTGCTCAAGTCGATGACGCTGTTTGACGTCTATGAGAGCAAGAAACTGGAGGCTGGCAAGAAGTCTTATGCCATCAGCATGATTCTGCAGGACGACGAGAAGACGCTCAACGACAAGCAGATCGATGCCATCATGAACAAAATCATCAAGAACCTGGAGACCGAACTGGGAGCTAAACTCAGGTGATTCTTAGGCTTTAGGTGTTAGTGCCTGACATACAAGAGAAAATTTTAATCTTTAAACTACATAATAAACAATGGGAAGAGCTTTTGAATACCGCAAAGCGAGAAAGATGAAACGCTGGGGCAGCATGTCCCGCACCTTTACAAGAATCGGTAAGGAAATCACTATCGCCGTTAAGGCTGGTGGTCCTGACCCCGAGGGTAACTCACGCCTGCGTGCGTTGATCGCCAACGCCAAGACGGCCAACATGCCCAAGGAGAACATCGAACGCGCTATCAAGCGTGCTAGCGAGAAGGATGCCGGTGACTACAAGGAGGTGATCTACGAGGGATTTGGCCCTCACGGCATCGCCGTTCTGGTCGAGACCGCTACCGACAACACCACCCGCACCGTGGCCAACCTGCGCAACTACTTCAACAAGAAGGGTGGCAGCCTGGGCAACTCGGGCAGCGTGGCCTTCATGTTCAGCCACAAGTGCTACTTCCACGTGGCACCCAAGGCCGATGTAGATCCCGATGAACTGGAGCTGGAACTCATCGACTGCGGCGCTGAGGAGTTTGCCATCGACGAGGAGGAAATGCTCGTGTCGGGCGACTTCGCTTCCAATGGCGACATCATGAAGTATCTTGAGGACAATGGCTTTGAAATCAAGAGCAGCGAATTTGTCTATGAGCCTGCCGACTACAAGGA
>JAEEGF010273594.1_pt1 | contig 11470 bp, 7 predicted proteins | sample 9134171 | NCBI WGS metagenome assembly JAEEGF01 (sample SAMN16246542, study PRJNA631951) | gut metagenome | biome: gut microbiome; feature: rumen; material: AP-attached | host: Bos | place: Iran: Karaj | collected 2018-10
TGCGAAGCTGTGCGCTTATGCGGTATTAGCAGTCGTTTCCAACTGTTGTCCCCCTGTACAAGGTAGGTTACCCACGCGTTACTCACCCGTCCGCCACTCAGTCAACAAATCGTCACCCCGAAGGGATTGTAATAAGTTGCTTCGTTCGACTTGCATGTGTTAAGCACGCCGCCAGCGTTCATCCTGAGCCAGGATCAAACTCTCATGTTAAGAATTTAATTCCGAATCAGTATAAAACTGACTTGTTTACTTTATAAAAGGTTTTGTTTCGTCTTAGAAACTAAATGAATTTCAAGGATACATGTCATTCACAATCTTTTCGAAGAAAAGTTTGTGTTAAGTAACAAGCTTGCTTGTTACCATAAAAACTTGTATTAATTCAAGGTTTGTTTCACTGTTCAGTTATCAATCTTCGTTTATTTCTTTTGCTCTGTGTGACTTGCTGTCCCTCAGTGCTCGATTATAATATCATCCTAAATCCGCAGTGTCAACAGATTTTCTGTGTTTTTTTAAAGTAAATCTATTTGCCAAAAACCTGTGATTTGTGTGATTTGTGCGAATTGTATCAATTATTTTTACAATTCGCACCCACATATTCTATATATAACTATACTCAAACGATTCACTAACTAGATATAGCATCTACCGCTTCTTTTACATTAGAAACACCTACTACTTCTATACCAGATATGTTTTTCAATGCCGCCATATTTGAATATGGAACAATTGCCTTCTTAAATCCTAGCTTTTCAGCCTCTCTAACTCTTTGTTCTGCCATAGACACAGAGCGAACTTCTCCAGAAAGTCCTATCTCCCCGAAAACAATTGTACCTGCATCCATAGGTATATCCTTTTCGCTAGAATATATAGCCATAGCAATTGCCAAATCAATAGAAGGTTCATTGATTCTCATTCCACCTGCAATATTCACATATATATCAGATCGGCCTAAAAATATTCCACAAGCCTTATTAGCTTTTAGATCTCGCATTCTTTCAAGAACTGCTACCAAAAGATTGACTCTGTTATAATCGCAACCTGTAGCCATTCTTCTAGGAATTTCAAAGGCTGTTTTGCTAACAAGTGATTGTATCTCTACAAGAATAGGCCTAGTGCCCTCCATTGCGCAGGTAACAACCGAACCTTCGGCGTTTTCGGGCCTGCCATCAAGCATAACAGCAGATGGATTTTTTACTTCTGCAAGGCCAGTATCTCTCATCTCAAATACACCAATTTCATTAGTAGACCCAAAACGGTTCTTCACCCCACGTAATATTCTATACGAAGCATGCCTATCACCTTCAAAATACAAAACAGTATCAACCATATGCTCCAGTACACGCGGACCAGCAACCGTTCCCTCTTTTGTGACATGACCTACGATAAATACTGCAATTCCCTGTACCTTTGCAATTTCCATAAGAACACTTGTGGATTCACGTACCTGAGTGACTGAGCCAGGTGCAGAGCCAACTGCCTCATTATACATAGTCTGAATTGAGTCTATTATTAAAACTGTTGGTTTTTCCCTTTCAACCACAGCCTTAATAGTATCCAAATTTGTCTCACAAAAAAGATCTAGCTTATCATTAAATTGTCCTATTCTATCAGCTCTAATCTTAATTTGTTGAAGGGATTCCTCACCCGAAACATACATAACACTAACACCGGAATCGCACAATAAGCGGCAAGTCTGAAGCAACAATGTAGATTTACCAATTCCTGGGTCGCCTCCGACCAATACCATAGAGCCTGGAACAATTCCGCCACCAAGGACTCTATCAAACTCTTTTATATTGGTAGATATACGATTTTCATTAGATGCTGTTACATCAATAAGCTTAGTCGGTGAAACATCAGCCACCTTTGCTCGAGTTTTGATTTTCGATTTATCAACTATCTCTTCAACGAGACTATTCCACGCACCACAAGCAGGACATTGGCCGGACCATTTCGATGTTTCATTACCACATTCCTGACAGAAAAACACAGAAACATTCTTTTTAGCCATATTTTTTCTCCTTAATTTTCCATCTATTTATTATAGAAAAATCTTCCCATTATAGGTAAATGGGAAGATTATTAACTGACTATAATATTCTATTAAATTCTTTTGACCTGTACTTCAACAGCAACCCCTGGATCAAGTACTACCGATAAATTCAGCTTTCCTCCAAGGTTTGTTTTCATCTGACCAGCTTCTGCACCTCCAACGGTGATAGCGTACTCAGTTTCAGGCTCAAGCTCCAATGTGACCATAGCATCTTCTTTGCCTTCAACAGTAAATGAAACTGCATCTGACGAACAATGGAACTTTTCAACAGCTGTACCTGGAACCGACTCGTATACAAACATACCATTTTTTTCCAGCTTGGTGATGTCGGCAAAAGTCTTTACCTTGTACAAATCTCCTTCGTGTTTGAAATCTTCTAGCTTTTTCTTGTCAGCCAAGGTGTAATCGCCAAAGCTGATACTCCCATCTGCTTCACTGCGAATTAACTCGCTAATTACAGCCATCCTTACTCCTCCTATGCCACTGCTTAATTGCAGATTGTCTTATGGAAATTATAGCAAAGGATTTTAGATTACACAATAAATGGCTGTATAAAAACTAGCATTTTTCAAAAACAACAATATCCTTTTTAACCTTAGCCTTTACATTATCACCTGAAGAAATGTTTCCTGAAAGAATCTCCTCAGCCATAACATCTTCAAGAGATGTTTGAATCTTACGACGAATAGGTCTTGCTCCATATTTTGGATCAAAGGCTTTCTCTACTATCCATGTCTTAACTGTTACTGGTATTGAAACAGTAATGTCCATCTGTTCCTTACAACGGGCAATAAACTGCTTAACCTGAAGACCTGCAATCTGCTTCATATCATCCTTTGTAAGAGCTCGGAATACTATAGTTTCGTCAATACGATTAAGGAACTCTGGTTTGAAGATACGCTTCACTTCTTCCATAACACCGTTTTTCATGAACTCGTAGTCTTTGCTGGCATCCTCTTTTGATGCAAAGCCTAGCTTTTTAGGTTCTATGATAGCTTGGGCACCTGCGTTTGAAGTCATGATGATGATGGTATTTTTAAAGTCTACCTTGCGCCCCTGTGAATCTGTAACATGTCCATCATCCAAAATCTGTAAAAGAACGTTAAACACATCTGGATGGGCTTTTTCAATTTCATCAAAAAGAATAACTGAATATGGATTACGACGAACCTTTTCAGAAAGCTGGCCGCCTTCATCATATCCAACATAGCCCGGAGGTGAACCAATCATCTTTGAGACAGAATGTTTTTCCATGTACTCAGACATGTCCACTCGAATCATAGAACTTTCTGTTCCAAATACCGCCTCCGCTAAAGCTTTTGAAATCTCTGTTTTACCAACACCTGTAGGTCCAAGGAATAAGAAGGAACCAATTGGGCGTCCCTTTTCTTTTAATCCGACACGTCCACGACGGACAGCACGAGCTACAGCCGAAACAGCCTCCTCCTGACCTATTACACGTTTATGTAAAACACTTTCAATTTTTCTAAGCTTGACAGATTCCTGTTCTGTAAGCTTTGCTACTGGAATCTTAGTCCAAAGAGCTACAACTGTAGCTACATCATTTTCTGTAAGTACTGCAGTCTTAGCTTTACGTCTTCTAGAAACCCTTTTATCTTCAGCTTCTTTCTTCTCTACAAGCTTATCTTTTTCCTTTTTGATAGAGCTAGCCAAAGCAATATCGCCATCAATAATAGCCTGCTCCATCTCATCAGCAAGACGTTGAATCTCGCTTATTAGACTATCATCCCTAGGAGTGCGCTTAACAAAAGAAAGTTTTAATGAAGCTGCCGCCTCATCCATTAAATCTATAGCCTTATCTGGGAGAAATCTATCTGCAATATATCTTTCTGATAAAGTAACGCAAGCTACAACCGCCTCATCTGGAATCTCCACACCGTGATGCTCTTCGTAAAGGTATCTAACCCCCTTAAGAATCTGAATAGTCTCCTCCTCAGAAGGCTCCTCAATCATAACGGGCTGGAAACGTCTCTCAAGAGCCGCATCCTTCTCTACGTATTTACGATATTCTGTGATAGTAGTGGCTCCAAGAATCTGAATTTCGCCTCTAGCCATGGCCGGCTTCAAAATATTAGATGCATCGATAGCACCTTCAGCTCCACCAGCACCTATAAGTGTATGAATTTCATCAATAAATAAAAGGATATTTCCTTCCTCAACTACCTCGGCAATAACCTTTTTTATTCTTTCTTCGAACTCACCTCTGTATTTAGAACCAGCAACCATTCCTGATAAATCAAGAGATAAGACTCTGAGGTCACTGACTGAATCCGGAACATTTCCTTCAACTATGCGCTGAGCTAAGCCTTCAACAATAGCTGTTTTGCCAACACCAGGCTCACCAATAAGACAAGGATTATTCTTTCCTCGTCTAGATAAAATTTGAATTACCCTTTGAATTTCGTTATCTCGACCAACGATTGGGTCTAATTCTCCTTCTTCTGCCATAGCAGTAAGATCCCGTGAGAACTGGTCTAAATAAGAAACCTCATTTCGTTTTGCTCTGCCACTATTAATAGCCTGCATCTCTTCCTTGTAGACTGTGCCCTCTGCACCCATTCCCGCAACAAGCTCTGAAAAAAGCTTGTGTGGATTAACATCTAAGGAATTGAGCAATCTGGCACCAGAACAATCCTGCATGCGAATCATAGCTAAAAGAAGATGTTCTGTGCCTATGGTCTTGGAATTGCACTTTTGTGCTTCATCGCTGGCATGCTCTAAAAGCTGCTCCATCTTTGGAGTGTAGCCATCTCTTTCTCTGATAACAAGATCTCCACCCGGAGAAATCAACTCTTCTACCAGCTTAAGAAGGGCCTGCTTGTCTACACCGTTCGAGTTCAAAACCTTGGCAGCAAGAGAATTCTCCTGTTCTATAATAGAAATAAGGAGGTGTTCTGTACCAACATAACTATGCTGCAAAGACTTTGAAAGTCTAGATGCACCTGTGATAGCACGTTTTGCCTGTTTTGAATATTCCATTACGTTCTCCTTTATTAAAGATCATTAAGATCCATCATGTTTAAACTTGAATTTCTGCGATTATCAATTTCTGATGCAGACTCAACATATGATGAAGATCGTCTGTCGTTACGTTCTTCGTATTCTTCTTCCTCTTCATCATAGTACTCTTCATCATCGTAGTACTCGTCTTCTTCGTACTCCTCTTCTTCCTCTGCTTCATCATAATCATCCTCTTCTTCCCTATTTGGACGATTAAGAATGATAGAGCGAGGACCTTTACGCTGCTTTTTAGCTGGAGCCTCAGCAAAGACATCTCCGTCAAAGTCATCCTTATCACGAGATCTAAGCAATGCATTAATAATGAAGAAAACCAAGATAACGCAAAGAACAATAAGTCCCATTATTACCTTACGGTATGTATCTAATTTATTGACGTAAATATCTACATTATCATTAGCTGGTGCAGCAACTTCTTCGTCTGAACCGTCATCAACTGTAGTAACTGCTGAAAGAACAGATTCATCCATTCTTGAAACTGTATCGCATGCGCTATCAAAAACAAACCAGCCTGTATTACCAGAACCATTTGTACCATACACATAATAGAAGCCTGACTCTCCAATGGTATAGGCGGTGGTGCTACCACCAGTAACATCTAAAGGTGTAGCAGTAAATGCTGGAGATGGACCTTCCTCTGTTGGCGAAATAATAACATAATTCTTTCCTGAACCTAGCATTAAAAACTCTGAAACGGTGCTAGCCTCTGCATTATATAAATAAAAGACGCCAGAACCTGCTACATTATCAGCTGGCTTTAAATAAAGAAGTGTAATTGTTCCATTTGTAGGCTCGCTGTATGTGCTTGAGCCAATTTTAACTGTAGTCTTAGAAAAACCTGATGGCACTTCATTATCAGAGTATCTTTCTGAAACAACATAAGAAACACCATTAATATCGAATCCACCTTGAGAATTAAGAGTTCCAACGTTTCCTGATGCAGGAGCTGTAGGTGTTTCTGCTGGTGTTTCTGCTGGAGCTGCTTCTTCAGAATCAGCAGGTGTCTCCTCTACCGCAACATCTACTGGAGCTGACTCCGCAGGCTTTTCCTCTGTAGCTGGAGCTGAAGAAGCGCCGCCACCTATAGAAAGTGTAGTGCTACTTCCAGAACAAGATGTAGATGAAACAATGATAGATGCTGTACCTGCCTCAGCAGCAGTGAAAACCACATCGCCTGTCTTTCCTGAAAATGATACTGAATTTCCTGATGTAGTATATCCAGAGCCTGTGCAGCTGACAAATGTAAGCATGCTAGCTGTATATTTCAAGGTAATTGTTCCGGATTCTGATGCGGTGATAGACACCGTAACCTTATCACCCACCGCAGGTGAATTCTTAGAAACAGCAATCATAGTGGTGCCCTGAGCGAATACCACAATATTCATTGCAAAAGTGAGCATAACTATAGCTAAAACATTTAATGTTCTTCTAATCAATTTATTCATAACAAATTACCTTCCATTTCCGGTGATAAATTTAGTAACACAAGAATTTGCTACTAAACCCCTTATATCACACTATATATAGATAATTTAATTATAGATAAACCACAATTCATAGTCAACAGTTACGACAAAGTAATAGAAGCCAGATGCCTCCAGATATTCCCGAATAAGACCCTACTATTCCTGCCAGATTTTCAGCTATATCTACATCGAAAATGAATAAAAACAAAAATAGTATACCTACAGCAAACAACAACGCTAATGCACCAAATGAAACTATTAACTCCTTGTCTAATTTTCTTCTCATAATATTTACCTCCGTTCGTGCTATGAGAAGATAATAAATCATCGTTGTGTACATAAATACACCCACGATTATAAGTTCTGACAGGGCATAAAAAAGGACCAGCATTTGCCAGTCCTAAAAACTACATATTAAATTAATGTTCAAACTGTTTTGCCACTAAAACCAAGTTATCCCTAATTGGTAAATGCTGTGGACAGATTTTTTCACATTTTCCACACTTGATGCAATCACTTGCTTTGCCAAATGCCTGAGTCAATCTGTCGTAATATTCTCCGTGATTAGACCAACCTTTTCCCTTGTACTCCAGCTGCTCGGAATTGTATAAAGAAAAATATCTAGGGATAGGAATATTCTTAGGGCAGCCATCCACGCAATAAGCGCAGGCAGTGCATTGAATAGCTATATTGGAATTAATTATATCTCTAGCCTTAAAGACAATTGCTCGTTCCTCATCAGTAAGAGGCTTGAAATCCTTCATATAGCTTACATTATCTTGCATCATGTCCATAGTTCCCATTCCTGAAAGAACTATTTTAACCTGAGGAAGGCTGGCAACAAATCTAATAGCCCATGACGCTACAGACATATCTTTGTGATAGTCTTTGAAGAGCTTTTCAACATCTTCTGTAACATTTGCTAATGTACCGCCCTTTACTGGCTCCATTACTATTACAGGCTTGCCATGCTTTACGCAAACATCATAGCATTTTTTAGACTGAATTCCTTCGCTTTCCCAGTCAAGATAATTAATCTGAAGCTGAACAAACTCCATCTCAGGGTGTTCTGTAAGAATTCTATCTAATAAATCCGCATTATCATGGTAAGAAAATCCCATATGTTTAATGAGACCAGCTTCCTTTTTCTTGGCAATCCATTCGAAGCTATGAAGCTTAGTGTATTTTTTATAATGATCCTCTCCTATATCGTGAAGAAGATAATAATCAAAATATTCCACTCCAGTTTTCTTTAATTGCTGATTGAAGATATCGTCCATTCCTTCCTCAGTATTAAAGAATCCACCATGAAGCTTATCTGCTAAGGTAAATTTATCCCTAGGATATCTATCAACCAAAGCCTCTTTTGTGGCATTTTCTGATTTGAAGCCACAGTACATCCAGGCAGTATCAAAATATGTGAAGCCCTGCTCGATAAAATAATCGACCATTTTCTTCATAGTTTCTATATCGATAGAATCCTCTTTATTGGGATCTAATCGAGGGAGTCTCATAAGACCAAATCCGAGTTTCTTGGTGTTATCCCCAAATATATTTGACATATCACTCCTCCTTTAATTGTGCAAAATTGGATATCTATATAATAACCTATAGTAGGAATGGTTAGTCAATCATAACTGGTAAGAAAATAGTTAATTAATAATGAATTAATAAAATATAAGGAATGATTATTAGATGGTCTGGAAGTTTGCTTTAGAAAATATGGAAAATGAAAAAAATTAAAAGTGTATTGCAAAACGCAATACACTTTTATTTTTTATACCCTCATCAGTCACCTGCGGTGACAGCTTCCCCCTAAAAGAGGGAAGCCTTTTGTTGTTTACTTTAATTATACTGCTAAGAAGAACTTGATAAGGAAGAGAACTGAAATTACGTAAGTAAGTGCAGATACTTCCTTTGCCTTGCCTGTGAATACCTTGATGAATGTGTATGAAATCATAGCAAGACCAATACCGTGTCCAATAGAACCAGAAATTGGCATAGCAATAAGCATGATTGTTACAGGAACACAAACTGAAAGATCATCGAAGTTTACCTTCTTAAGGCCTGTCATCATAAGTACACCAACATAGATAAGAGCTGCTGATGTAGCTGCTGCTGGAATGATTGCAGCGATAGGTGCAAGGAAGATGCAAAGAAGGAAGGCGATACCACAAGTAAGTGATGTAAGACCTGTACGGCCGCCTGCCTCAACACCTGAAGCTGACTCGATGAATGTTGTAACTGTAGATGTACCTGTGCAAGCACCGAACATTGTACCAACTGAATCTGAAAGAAGAGCCTCTTTCATATTTGGCATGTTGCCTTCACGATCTACCATACCAGCACGTGATGCTGTACCTACAAGAGTTCCGATTGTATCAAACATATCGATGATACAGAATGTGATAACAAGTGTGATTGCTGTGAACCAACCCATCTGAGCAAGACCAGCAAAGTTGAACTTGAATAATGTAGTAGCTGCCATATCACCAAATGCTGGAACGAATGAAGCTGAAGCAAGTGAAGCAAATGGATTGTTACCAAGGATAGCAAAATCACAAATCCAGTAAAGAACAGAAGCTGCAAGCATACCTGTGATAACTGCGCCCTTGAATCCCTTTGTCGCAAGAACAACAATAATAAAAAGGCCAACGAACATTGTTACAGCAGAAAGAACCATAACAGGGTAAGCATCTGTCATCATCTCTTTTGCATGTGTTGCTGTAAGAGCTCCGAAGAAATCCTTCATAACAAAGAACTGATTCATATTAGAATCTGCAATATAAACATTAGAACCAAAACCTATGTTAAGAAGCATAAGTCCGATTGCAGGCGAAATACCAAGTCTGATTCCAAGAGGAATAGCATCTACAATCTTTTCACGAACATTAAGAAGTGAAAGGATGAAGAATACAATACCTTCAATAAGAATGATGCAAAGCATAGCCTGGAAGGACTGTACATAATCCATTGCTGTAGCTGCAACAAGGTTTCCAATAACGATTGCCATGAATGAGTTGAGACCCATACCTGGAGCCAGGCAGAATGGCTTGTTTGCAAGGAATGCCATTACAAACATAGCTACTGCAGAAGAAAGACATGTAGCAAGGAATACACCATTCCAAAGCTGGTCTCCACCCGCCTTATAATTTGTAAGGATGTTTGGATTCAATGCAATGATATAAGCCATTGTCATGAATGTAGTGAGACCGGCAAGAATCTCAGTCTTCACTGTAGTGTTGTTAGCACTAAGTTTGAATCTTTTTTCTAACATATTATCTCTCCTTTTTATATGAAATTTATAGATTCCTATTTTATATATTTACCCTCATCCACCGCTACGCGGTCCCCCTTCCCCCAAAAGGGGAAGGCTTATTATTTTAGGCTAGCCTTAATGAAGGCCACAAATAATGGATGTGGTTTGTTTGGGCGGCTCTTGAATTCTGGATGGAACTGAACGCCCACGTGGAACTTGTTTGTTGAAACCTCTATAGCCTCAACAACCTCATCATTAGGTGATGTACCAGAGATTGTAAGTCCCTTTGTAGTCATAAGCTCTCTATAAGAGTTGTTGAACTCAAATCTATGTCTATGACGCTCTGAAATATTTTCAGAACCATAAGCCTCAAATAATTTTGTATCTTTTCTAACTGCGCAAGGATAAGCACCAAGTCTCATTGTACCACCTTTACGAAGTACAGCCATCTGTTCTTCCATAAGATCGATAACGCAGTTTTTACCATTGCTATTAAACTCACGTGAATTTGCATCCTCAAGTCCACAAGCATTTCTAGCAAACTCGATGGCGGCAACCTGCATGCCAAGGCAAATACCAAGATAAGGAATATCATTCTCACGGGCATACTGACAAGCAATAATTTTACCCTCTATACCTCTATCACCAAAACCACCTGGAACTAGAATACCATCAACACTTCCAAGTTTTTCTTTAACATTTTTCTTTGTAATTTCTTCTGAATCAACCCACTCAACTTCTACGTGAGTATTGTTTGCATAACCACCGTGATAAAGAGCCTCGCGAACTGAAATGTAAGCATCGTGAAGTGCTACGTATTTTCCAACGATTGCAATCTTAGTAACCTTTTTAAGTCCCTTGATTGTATCAACCATCTTATCCCACTCTTCAATTTTTGGTGGGCGATTTTCTAGTCCAAGCTCACGACAAGCTACATCGTCAAGCCCGTACTTGTGCATCATAAGTGGAGCCTCATATAAGCAGTCTAAAGTATCGTTTTCGATAACACAATCCTTTTTTACATTACAGAAAAGTGAAATCTTATCTTTAATACTCTGTTCAAGAGGATGATCCACACGACAAACAATAATATTAGGTGAAATTCCCTGAGACTGAAGCTCCTTTACAGAATGCTGTGTAGGCTTTGATTTGTGCTCTTCTGAACCAGAAAGCCAAGGAACTAAAGTAACATGAATAAATAAGCAGTTTTCGCGACCTTTCTCAATTGAAATCTGGCGAATAGCCTCTAAGAATGGCTGTGATTCAATATCACCTGTGGTTCCACCAATTTCAGTAATGAGGACATCGCAATCTGATGTTTCTGCACCCATGTAGATGAATCTTTTAATTTCTTCTGTGATGTGAGGAATAACCTGAACTGTCTGGCCGAGATACTCTCCCTTTCTCTCACGATTAAGAACGTTCCAATATACTCTTCCCGATGTAAGATTTGAGTATTTATTTAAGCTCTCATCGATAAATCTCTCATAGTGACCTAAGTCAAGGTCTGTCTCTGCGCCGTCATCAGTAACGAATACCTCTCCGTGCTGATAAGGGCTCATAGTACCTGGATCAACATTCATATAAGGATCAAGCTTTTGTGAAGCTACCTTATATCCTCTCATTTTAAGTAGTCGTCCTAAGGAAGCAGCT
>JAEEGF010360518.1_pt1 | contig 11469 bp, 7 predicted proteins | sample 9134171 | NCBI WGS metagenome assembly JAEEGF01 (sample SAMN16246542, study PRJNA631951) | gut metagenome | biome: gut microbiome; feature: rumen; material: AP-attached | host: Bos | place: Iran: Karaj | collected 2018-10
CAAGGCCGTCAACCCCGAGGCAATGCTATGGGGACGTTTCCGCATTGTGCTGCTCACGGTGGCCATGTGGCTCGTCTATAGACTCATCCCCTGCCGTTTCACGCTGTTATGCCGCATCACAGTACAGATGCTGTTGTTGCCGTGGTGGTATCCAGACACCTATGAACTGAACCGTATTCTCCCCAACCTCGACCATCACTTCGCGGCATACGAACAATGGCTGTTCGGCTGTCAGCCTGCACTGTTGTTTTCTCAGGCTATCCAACACCCTGTATTCAGCGAACTGATGCACCTAGGCTATGCTTCATATTTCCCGCTAATTGCCCTAGTAGCGCTGTTCTATTTCTTCTTCCGTTACAATGAGTTCAACCGCACGATGTTCATCATCCTCACGTCGTTCTTCATCTACTATCTGATTTTCATCTTCCTGCCCGTTACCGGACCACAGTATTATTATCTGGCCGCAGGAGTCGATAACATCGCAAATGGCGTATTCCCCAACGTTCATGATTTCTTCGCCACTCACGATAAACCACTGCCCATGCCAGGCTACAGCGACGGTTTCTTCTACCAATGCGTGGCCAGTGCCCATGCTACTGGCGAGCGTCCCACGGCAGCCTTCCCCAGCAGTCATGTAGGCATTACCACCATCCTCATGTTCCTTGCCTGGCGCTCCCGTTGCCGACTACTGTTCTGGGGTATCATGCCATTATATGTACTGATGTGTCTTGCCACCGTCTATATTCAAGCCCACTACGCCATCGACGTCATAGGAGGATGGGTGTCGGCAGTGGTCATTTACGTTGTTTTACAATTTTTATGCAGAAAAATTTGTCCAATTAAAAAATAATACCTACCTTTGCAACCGAAGAGTAAGGATAAGGACATGAGAGCGTTGAGGATTCCGACACGAGAGAACGTCGGGATTCTTTGTTTTTTACCGTCCGAAGATATCGCCTAAATCGAAATTAGTAATTCACAATTTGTAAATAATAAAATAGAAATTATCATGGCATATATGTCACAAGAAGGCTACGACAAACTGATAGCCGAATTACAGCGTTTGGAAGGTATTGAGCGCCCTAAGGCCTCTGCCGCTATCGCTGAGGCCCGTGAAAAAGGTGATCTCAGCGAGAATTCCGAATATGATGCAGCCAAGGAGGCACAGGCAAATTTGGAAGACAAGATCAATCGTCTGAAGATGACCATCTCCGAAGCGAAAGTAGTGGACACATCACGTCTCAGCACTGATGCTGTACAGATTCTGTCAAAGGTGGAGATGACTAATCTCACCAATAAAGCCAAGATGACCTACACCATCGTCAGCGAGAGTGAGGCCAATCTGCGTGAGGGGAAAATCTCCATCAAGACCCCCATTGCCCAGGGCCTGCTAAACCATAAGGTGGGTGACGAGGTAGAGGTGAAGATTCCTCGTGGTACCATCAAGTTGAGAATTGACAAAATAACAGTAGGATAATCCGTTATCACGTCATAACGTTATAACGTGATAACGATAAAAAAATAATAACAAAATGGACATTTTTAGCAAGATTGCCGCTGGTGAGATTCCCAGCTACAAGTGTGCAGAGAACGATGAGTTCTACGCCTTCCTTGACATTAATCCTTTAGTGAAGGGTCACACACTCGTGATTCCCCGCCGCGAAGTAGACTATTTCTTCGACATGGAAGACGACGAGCTAGCCCGCTATCAGGCCTTTGCCAAGCGCGTGGCCAAGGCCATCAAGACAGCCTTCCCCTGCAAGAAAGTGGCTCAGATAGTGCTCGGCCTCGAAGTGGCCCATGCACATATCCACCTGATTCCCATGCAGTCGGAACAAGATGCGGACTTCCGTCGTGAGAAGCTCAAACTCACGCCAGAGGAATTTCAGGAAATCGCCGCAAAGATAAGAGAAGAGTTTGTCTGATCAGACAAACTCTTCTCCGTATTTCATCTGTACCTCGCTGGCATACTTCCTCACCAGCGACGAAGAATCACCCTTCTTACATATCATCAGCACATTCTCGTGCTCCACGACAATATAACCATCCAGTCCGCTGATCACGCCTAAACGTCCTTTCGGCAGACGGATGATATTGTTGTGGCAGTCCTCCATCTCCACCAGAGAATCGAGCACCACGTTGTCGCCATCCACCTTGCTCATCGCCTCATAGATGGCATGCCACGTACCGAGGTCTGCCCAGCCGAAGTCGCACTTCATCACAAACACATCACGGCTCTGCTCCAGGATGGCATAGTCGAGCGACAGGTTCGGATACCTCGGGTAGTTCTCTTCCACATACGCCATTTCTTCCTCGTAGGTGTAGTTCGGATGGTTCACCCTCAAGTTACGCAGCACCACGGGGAAGATGCTCTCGAAGCACTTGATCAGGTGTCGGGCGCTGGAGATGAAGATGCCCGTGTTCCAGTAGAACTCCCCACTCTCCATGAACATCTTCGCAAAGTCGCGCTCCGGCTTCTCCGTAAACGACTTCACCTTATACACATCCGGCTTACAACTCATGTCACCCAACTGTATATATCCGTAGCCTGGCTCCGGCCTTGTCGGTCTGACACCCATGGCCAGCAGCACATCGTTCTCCGACACATAGCCCAGTCCCACGGTTACGCTGCGGAAGAAGCTCTCCTCGTCGATCACCAGTTGGTCCGACGGCGAGACGATGATGTTCGCATCAGGATTTCGCTTCAGAATCCGCATGTTTGCCCATGCCACAGTCGGAGCCGTATTCCTGTGGATAGGCTCCACAAGAATGTTCTCATCCGTCAGGCAAGGCAACTGTTCCTTCACAATCGGCAGATGCTCCCTGCACGTACATATATATATATTCTCTTTGGGAAGAATTTTACAGAAACGGTCTACCGTTGTCTGAAGCATCGTCTTCCCTGTACCGAAGAAGTCCATGAACTGCTTTGGATATGCATTCCTACTGGCAGGCCATAGCCTGCGACCTCTACCTCCTGCGAGTATCACGCAGAAGTTATTGCTTTCTGTTTTTTCCATGAAATAGATTCTAGTAGCATATTTCGGTGCGAAGATACGAATTATATATGATATATACAAGTATTTTTAAGTTTTTTATCAGAAACTTTTGTCAATTCAAAAAATAATTGTACCTTTGCACCCGCTTTTGGTTGAGAATCAAGGTGCGTTGACATGCCCAGATGGCGGAATCGGTAGACGCGCTGGTCTCAAACACCAGTGGGGCAACCCGTGCCGGTTCGACCCCGGCTCTGGGTACAAGGATTCCCTGAAAGCAAATCCCCGTTCGTTCCAGACGGGGATTTTTCGTTTCTTTACTATCAATTAAGGTGTAGAAATGCAAACGTTTGCACCGGCATTCGTTTAATATATCCTAAAAATAAGAACACCCTAACGGATTATTTCGTATCTTTGCCAAAAATAACTAAAGAATAACTAAAATCAAGGAAATGAAGGTATTATTCAATCTTGAGTACCATGTTACCTTCGGCGAGGAACTGGTAATGAACATCCTTTTGGATGGCAAAACGGAACAGCACAAGATGAGTACGCTCGACGGTCTGCACTGGACGTGCGAGCTGAGCAAGGCTGCACAAGCCTCTGCCCCAATGGACTATTTCTACAGCGTGATGCGTGGCAACGAAGAGAAGCGCACGGAGTGGCTGACAGAGCCCCACCGTCTGGACTTCTCTGCACAGAAAGCCTCGCGTTATACGGTGTACGACCACTGGATAGACATTCCGGAGGACTCGTATCTCTACTCTACGGCTTTCACGGAGTGTGTTGCAGCCCGCAAACTGCGCACAAGCAAGAAAACAGAGTTTCCCAAGACCGTTTGCCTGAAAGTAAGAGCTCCACAACTGCGCAACAACGAGCGGTTGGCAATTATCGGAGGCGGTGAAGTCCTTGGCAACTGGGAGGCCAAGCGCGCTATTGACATGGACGAACACGAGAACAACGAATGGACGGTGAGTCTTAACGCCGACGCCCTGCCGCAGACTTTCGAGTTCAAATTCGTGGCTCTCGACGAAGAGGTGGACTTCACACCCCTCTGGGAGAACGGTATGAACCGCACTGTATCACTGCCAGAACTAGAAAAAGACGAAGTGGTGGTCTACGAACTGACACAGGCATACTTCCCCGTATATCCCTGGAAGGGTGCTGGTACGGTGATCCCCGTATTCTCACTGCGTAGTGAAGGCAGTTTCGGAGTAGGTGACTTCGGCGACCTGAAACTGATGATCGACTGGTGTGCCCGTACGAAGCAGCGCATCTTACAGGTGCTGCCCATCAACGACACCACCATTACCCACACATGGCAGGACTCTTACCCCTACAACTCCATCAGTATCTACGCCTTGCATCCGCAATATACCGACCTACGGCAGCTGCCGGCTCTGAAGGACGAGAAGAAGCGCGAGGAGTATGAAACACTGCGCAAGGAACTGAACGCCCTGACACAGATTGACTATGAGCGGATGATGGCGGCCAAGATGGGCTATCTGCGCGACATCTATGCCCAGGAGGGTGCGAAGACCATGAAGACAGTGAAGTATAAGACCTTCTTCGAGCAGAACAAGGACTGGCTCGAGCCCTACGCTGCCTTCTGTCACTATCGTGACCTCTACGGCACCTCCGTCTTCTCGGAGTGGCCAAAGGATGCCACCATGGAGAACCTGGCTAAGAAGACGGGTGTGAAGAAGGAACTGAACTTCTGGTACTTCGTGCAGTTCAACCTCGACCAGCAGATGCACGCCGCCCACGACTATGCCCGTTCGAAGCGCGTCATCCTGAAGGGCGACATCCCCATCGGCATCAGCCGTGACGGTGTGGAAGCCTGGGTAGAACCGAAATACTTCAACCTGAACGGACAAGCCGGAGCACCACCCGATGCTTTCTCTGCCGACGGTCAGAACTGGGGATTCCCCACATACAACTGGGACGCCATGCTCGCCGACGGTTGTCAGTGGTGGGTGAGACGCTTCCGTAAGATGGCACAGTTCTTCGACGCCTACCGTATTGACCATGTATTAGGCTTCTTCCGCATCTGGGAGATACCAGTGCCCCACAAGTCCGGACTGATGGGACAGTTCTCACCCGCCCTCGGATTGAGCAAGGAAGAGATTGAAGCCTACGGTGTACAGTTCAACGACGGACTGTTCCTCGTGGACCATAAGCGCAACGACCGTTGGCATCCTCGCATAGCAGTACAGTTCCAGGAGGCTTACCAGCAACTTGACGGAGGACAGAAAGATTGCTTCAACCGTCTCTACAACGACTACTTCTACCGTCGTAATAACCAGTTCTGGTATACTGAGGCGATGAAGAAACTGCCGAAGTTGACACAGGCCACACGTATGCTCGTCTGTGCCGAAGACCTCGGCATGGTGCCCGACTGCGTGCCCTGGGTGATGAACGAACTGCGCATCCTGAGTCTCGAGATTCAGTCGATGCCAAAGGATCCCACCACGCGTTTCGGCAAATTGTCGCACAATCCCTACCGCAGTGTGGACACCATCAGTACCCACGACATGTCCACGCTCCGTCAGTGGTGGGACGAGGATCCTGAGCGTTCGCAGGCATACTACAACACGACCCTGCGCCGTGGTGGAGAGGCTCCACGCCCGTTGCCCGGATGGCTGGCAAAGGACATTGTGAGTCGTCATCTGACATCACCCTCCATGCTCTGTCTGGTATCATTCCAGGACTGGCTGAGCATCGACGAGAAGCTCCGTCTGCCCGACGAGAATGCCGAGCGCATCAACATTCCCGCAAATCCCCGCCACTATTGGCGCTACCGCATGCATCTGACCATCGAGCAACTGCTCGCTGCCGATGACCTGAACAATGAAATCAGCACATTAATTATACAAAGCGGAAGAAAATAACTAAAGGTAAAAAGGTAAAAAAGTAAAAAATGGAAAAGAGATTGTTTAACAAGGTAATGGGTGCGGTAATGGGTGTTTTACCTTTTTACCTTTTTACCCTTTTACCTTTGCCAGCACTGGCAGGCAGCGTGAAGTCGCCAAATGGCAACGTCGAACTGAAGTTTTCAGTGGATAACGCAGGACGACCCGTCTATGAGATGTCCTATAAGGGTCGTGAGGTGGTAAGGCCCTCGTTCCTCGGCCTCGAACTGGCCAAGGACAAGCATGCCTCGAAAGGTTTGCAAGAGACCGACTTGATGGACGGCTTCAAGATTGCGAAGGAAGAAACCAAGGAGTTCGACGAGACCTGGCAGCCCGTATGGGGTGAGACCAAGGATATCCGTAACCACTACAACGAATTGGCAGTACTGCTGGAGCAGACCATTACCAAACCAGTGCGTACGGCGACCAATCCCACGCAGGAAGGCATGAAAGAAGTTCAGCAGACCCGACAGATAACCATCCGTTTCCGTGTCTATGACGACGGCATCGGATTCCGTTATGAATTCCCGCAGCAAAAGGAACTGAACTACTTCCTTATCAAGGAGGAGCGCAGCGAGTTTGCCATGGCAGGTGACCATACCGCATGGTGGCTCCCTGGCGATTATGACACTCAGGAGCAGGAGACACAGGAGACCAAACTCTCCGGAATCCGTAGCCGTATGAAAGAGGCTGTGAACTGGGGCAACTCTTCTGTGGCAGTCTTCTCACCGACAGGCGTACAGACCTCGCTTCAAATGAAAAGCGACGACGGACTCTATATCAACATCCACGAGGCTGCCTGTCTCGACTATGCTACGATGCACCTCGAACTGGTGGATGCCGAGACCAAGGCCCTGACCACAGAACTAGGTGGTGGCAGCAATGCCTACACACCCAATCCCAAGCCGTCGCCCTGGCCTCTGCCGAAGGCCTTCACTTTTGTGAGCCACCTTACCCCCGATGCCACAGGTTTGAAGGGTTGTATGCAGACACCTTGTGAGACTCCCTGGCGCACGGTGATGGTCAGCGACGATGCACGCGACATGCTCTCCTCGAACCTCATCCTCAACCTCAATGAGCCTTGCGCTTTGGAGGATGTCAGCTGGATTCATCCCACGAAGTATTGCGGTGTATGGTGGGAGATGATTGTGGGTCGCGGCTCATGGCACTATACCAACGACTTCCCCAGCATCAAACTCGACCAAATCGACTGGAGTAGTGTGAAGTCCAACGGCACCCACAAGGCCAATAATGAGAACGTAAAGCGCTATATCGACTTCGCCGCCAAGAACGGTCTCGACGAAGTGCTTGTGGAGGGCTGGAACGTTGGTTGGGAAGACTGGGCTAACATGTGGAAGCGCGATGTCTTCGACTTCGTGACCCCCTACCCCGACTTCGACATCAAGATGCTGAACGACTATGCCCACTCTAAGGGTGTGAAAATCCTAATGCACCACGAGACATCATCCTCGTCACAGAACTACGAACGTCATATCAAGGAGGCCTACGAACTGATGAACAAGTATGGCTACGACGCCGTGAAAACTGGTTATGTGGGTGACATCATCCCCCGTGGCGACCACCACTATTCGCAGTCGATGAACAACCACTATCTCTACGTGGTGAAGGAGGCAGCCAAGCACCACATCATGGTGAATGCCCATGAGGCCACGAGACCCACAGGACTCTGCCGAACCTATCCCAACCTCGTTGGCAACGAGAGTGCACGAGGCACGGAGTACGAGGCTTTCGGAGGTTCACGTCCCGACCACACCTGCATCCTGCCGTTCACACGTCTGCAGGGAGGCCCGATGGACTACACCCCAGGTATCTTCGAGACCAAGCTCTCCACTTGGAGCGACAATACCAGCTGGGCCCGTATCACCATCGCGGGATCGCTGGCCCTCTACCTGACGATGTACTCACCCTTGCAGATGGCTGCCGACCTGCCAGAGAACTACGAGAAGTACGACGACGCCTTCCAGTTCATCCGCGACGTAGCCTGTGACTGGGACGAGTCCCGCTATTTGGAGGCAGAGCCTGCCGACTACATCACCGTTGCACGTAAGGCCAAGGGGACCGACAACTGGTTCATAGGTGGCAAGTGCGACGAGAACGGTCACCTGAGTGTCATCAAGCTCGACTTCCTCGACAAGGGCCGTCAGTACGACTGTACCATCTATGCCGATGCGAAGGATGCCCACTACGAGACCAATCCACAGGCCTACACCATCACCAAGAAGACGGTGAAGGCTGGCCAGACTCTGAAATTACAAGAGGCTCCAGGCGGAGGCTTTGCCATCTCGCTGATGGCCAAATAACCCTTTAAACCGGAAGCGACAATGCACCTAAGACGATTATTCAGTATCATACTCTTGCTACCTCTGGCAGTGGGGGCGGCACATGCAGCTGCCCCCCAGGGTGACGAGAAAGTAGATCTTAACGCACTCTATCAAGAGATCGACGAGGCCATCAGCCAGTCACCGCAATACGTGGCGGAGTTGGAGCGGCAGATTACTGCCTGCCATGACAGTCTGCAGATAGAGAAGAACGCGGAACAGAGGCTTTTGCTGGCCGAGAGACTCTTCCAACTCTATGAGCCCTATCGGAATGACTCTGCCCTTTATTTTGTTGAGCTCTGCATCAGTCTGGCCGATTCCCTACGCCACCCAGACCTCGTCGGGCGTTTCCGTTCCTTATTGGCATATCAGTGTTCCCGGACGGATACGTATGCAGAATCGTTAGAACAACTCCGTCTCGTCGACAGGTCAGCTCTCGACAAGAGGGGACTGATTGACTATTATCATGCCTGGATGCATTTATGCGGCGAGTTAGGGATATATACCCAACGCCAGGACATCGTCCAAAGATCTTTCAGACAGCAGGATCTCTACCGCGACTCCGTGCTGGCGGTTGCAGAAGAGGGCAGCGAGGAATGGTATCATCTGAAGGTGGATATCCTCAGTGCCCGCAGATTGTATCAAGATGCCCTGGAACTCAGCAATCAATGGCTCCAGAATGTCACTGAGGGCACGCATGAGAACTCCTATGCCGCTTTCTACCGCTCGATGATCTATGACCGTCTCAACAATCACGACATGGTCCGCTACTGGCTGGGGAAGTCGGCCCTCGACGACATCAAGTGTGCCGTGATGAACCAAGCCTCGCTTCTCTTCCTGGCAGATCATCTCGCTAATGACGGTGATTTCAAGCGTGCCCGCCGCTACATGGAGTTTGCCAAGGACTGTAACCAGACCTTCTGCCCTCGTTTGCGCAACTACCAAGTCGATCGGGTCATCGATATCATCGAGAAAGACAGTCAGGCGACCCTGGCACGGGCCGACCTGATTCTCAAGATTGCCATTGGCGTGATTGCGATTCTTCTCATTACACTCATCGTCATGTGTATCAAAAGGGAAAAACAAAAATGAAGAAATTGATATTTGCAGGATTATTGTCTCTGTTGTTCCCAAGATCAGCGGCAGCACAGACACAAACGTTCCAGGAGGTGAGCTATTCACCGGAGAAGACCGTATTCACGCTCTTTGCACCCAACGATGCCAAGAAGGTCGTCGTACGTATCTATCAGAACGGACTGGGCGGCAAGGTCCTGAAAACCGTCAAGATGGTACGTACCGCCAATGAGCAGTGGCAGGCCACGGTGAAAGGCGACCTCATGGGCCGGTTCTATACCTTCGACATGGGCAAGGGCGAGTGCCCCGGTGTCTTCGCTAAGGCAGTGGGAGTGAACGGCAAGCGCGGAGCCATTATCAATATGGCTGAGACCGATCCCGAGCACTGGTGCTGCGACAAGGGTCCTGTGGTGAAATCACCTGCCGACCTTGTAGTTTACGAGATGCACCACCGGGACTTCTCCATCGCCCGCAAAGATGCACAGTATCCAGGAAAATTCATAGCTCTGACGGAGCCCTGGGCCATCGACCATCTGAAGGCCTTGGGTGTGAATGCCATCCACATCCTGCCGAGTTATGACTATGGTTCCGTGGACGAGACGCGCATCGACCCCGACCTCTATTATGAGTATGCCTACAAGGAACTGCCGAAGGGCGTGATTCCAGCACGGCCCGACTTCTCGCCGCAGTACAACTGGGGCTACGACCCAGTGAACTACAACGTGCCAGAAGGCGGCTACTCCACCAACCCCTACAAGCCAGAGGTTCGCATCCGAGAGTTCAAACAGATGGTGAAGGCACTCCACGATTCAGGCATCAGCATAATCCTCGACGTGGTGTATAACCACACCTACGATATCGAGCACTCCAACTTCCAGCGCACCTATCCCGACTACTACTACCGCAAGACTGCCGACGGCCAGTATTCCAACGGCTCCGGCTGTGGCAACGAGACAGCTTCCGACCAGCCCATGATGCGGCAGTTCATGATCGAGAGCGTTAAATACTGGATCAACGAGTACCATATCGACGGCTTCCGTTTCGACCTCATGGGCTGTCACGACATCGAGACGATGAACGCCATCCGTCAGGCTGTCGACGAGATCAACCCCAGCATCTTCATCTATGGTGAGGGCTGGAGTGCCGGTGCCTGCGCCATTCCCAACGAGAAGCTCGGCATGAAGGCCAACATCACACAGATGCCTGGCATCGCCGCCTTCTCCGACGAGATCCGCGATGCCCTCCGCGGCCCCTTCAGCGACGACACGAAACCCGGCTGGATGGGAGCACGCATCCCTAAAGTGACGCTGCAGGATCTGTCCGGCCAGAAGGAAAGCCTGAAATTCGGCATTGTCGGAGCCATCGCTCATCCGCAGGTCGATATGACGAAGGTAAACTACTCGACGGAGCCCTGGGCTCTGGAGCCCACGCAGATGATGTCGTACGTGAGCTGTCACGACGACATGTGCCTCGTCGACCGCCTGAAGGCCAGCATCCCCGGCATCACCCCCGACGAGCTGATCCGCCTCGACCTCCTGGCACAGACGGTTGTTTTCACCTCTCAGGGCGTGCCCTTCATGCTCAGCGGTGAGGAACTGCTGCGCACAAAACTAGGCGTCCACAACAGCTTCGAGTCACCCGACAGCATCAACCAGCTCGACTGGACGAACAAGACCAGATACCCGAAGGTGTTCGACTACTACAAGAACCTGATTGCCCTCCGCAAGAACCATCCTGCCTTCCGTCTGGGCAACGCCGATCTCGTCAGGAAGCATCTGGAGTTCCTCGACACCCCGGTAAAGACGCTGGCCTTTCGCCTGAAGAACTACGCAGGTCGCGACGACTGGCGCAACATCATTGTCATCTTCAATGCCGGCAATACCGATACGGAGGTCACCATCCCCGAGGGCAACTACACCATCGTCTGCTGCGACGGCCAGATCAATGAGCAGGGCTTAGGCACCATCAAGGGCTCTAAAGCCATCGTCGACGCACAGTCGGCACTCATTATCCACGACTGACGGCGGCCAAAAAGCAACGCTTAGCAAAGAAATATGTTATTTTTCGCAAAAGTATTTGGTAGTTCGCTGAATATTTCATATCTTTGCGCCTCAAAGCAATATCAAATTCATTACCAAACAAATAACT
>JAEEGF010372529.1_pt1 | contig 11469 bp, 7 predicted proteins | sample 9134171 | NCBI WGS metagenome assembly JAEEGF01 (sample SAMN16246542, study PRJNA631951) | gut metagenome | biome: gut microbiome; feature: rumen; material: AP-attached | host: Bos | place: Iran: Karaj | collected 2018-10
CGGATATTCCGACTATGGTAGCGTCGTCCATCACCTTGATCGCCTTGACCTGGGACACGCCGGATGCCAACGGCATCTGGTTCACGGTGTAGCCGGCCGCCGCGCCGACCGCCAGATATTTGAAATTCTGCGGCATGTAGATCATGTCTCCCTCGCAGCCGTAGAGTCCGAGCGAATGCATCCCCACAACCTTGATCGGAAGGTCACCGTAAGGCAGCACCGCATTGAAGATACTGACCCCGCCGACACCACCGGCAGTTTCTTCGTTAACCTCGATATCGATGGTCGGCATGGGCTGAGGGGTGGCGTTCGAATAGGCCACCTTGAGCCTCAGAGCCTGGTTCAAGTTCTTTCCGTCATAGCGGCGCAGTTTGAAGACCTTCGGGGTATGCTCGTAATCCACGGTATATTCGAACTCATAGCCGCCGCTTCCGCGGAAGTCCAGGGTGTGGATCTTGGAAGGGATCACGTGGCTCCTGTACTTCCAGGGCTCTTCGCCCCTCGCATTGAAGTAGAAACTCGGGCTGTGGACGGCGAAAGTCTTCGCCTCGCCCGCGACCACCAGGATGTAGCAGCGCGGGTCGGAAACCGTGAAGCTGTCATAGGTACGCTCGCCATCGACCAGCAGGACCCAGTCCTCGTAGTGGCCGGTTTCGCCGCCGTAGTTCTCGGTCGGCAACTTGTTGTGCTTCTTGACATACACGTCGCTGCCGAATTTCCAGGACTCGGGGATCCTTACATAATAGGTTTCGTTGTTCGACTCGTTATCGGGTGCGGTGACGTTCAGGAGGTCGCCCAGCGCCTTGCTGCCGTCCAACCAGTCGCAATCGGGCCAATCACCCTTCCTGCACGCATACAGGTCCTGCAGGACCTTGCGGAACGCGGCACGCGCGGGGCTCTCGCCCGGATGGGTCACGTAGCCCTCCTCGTCCTCTTCCGGCGGCTCCTTGCCGTGGTAGCCGCAGCCGGGCTCGGTGTCGTACCAGAAGCCGTAGCCGTTGTCCTCGTATTCGATGGTGCCGGAGCCGTCATCCGTGTATTCGTAGCGGATGTCGTAGTCCACGCTGCCGCCGTTGTCCCTGATCTCGTCGAAGACTTCGGGGACGAGGCTCAGCAGGTTTTCGTTGTCGGCCACGGAGATGTGGATCATTTCCGGGAGATTCTCCACGACGAACTTGGAGATGCCGGTGGACGGACAGGAGACAGTTTCCATCTTGCGGCAGTCCTTCACCGTGACGCCATTGCCGTGTGAACCGCGTATGCCCAGATAGGTCATCGTCTTGTTGCCTATGACCTCCACCTGGTCGAAGCTGCCGTCCAGGAAGTACACTTCCTTGAAGCCGTACGGGAGCGAGAGGGTGCCCACAGAGCATTTCTCGAGCACCAGATTGGTCGTCGCGGTGCTGAATTCCGCCGACTCGAAGTAGCCGTCGGGAATGGCTACCGACTCCAGCTCTATCTCCTCAAGCTTGGACGAGCCTGTCACATCGTAGGATTCGGGGACGGACGGGCCAAGCGTCAACTTCTTGAGGTTCGGGCAGTTGCGAAGGACAAGGGCCTTGTGTACGTTTATGCGGTTGTCCCCGGCCTGCAGTTCTTCCAGCGGAGTGTAGCTCAGATCCAGGCGCTCGAAGATCCTGATCCCGGAGCCGAGGTCGCCGATACGCGACCAGAGTGGACTGTTGATGGTCAGCTCGTCGAAATCGTTGTCGTTGCTGGAGGCATAATAGCCCGTGAAATGGGAATCATAGATCTTCAGGTTGTCCGTCCCGGAGACGGAGCCGTCCTCGAAGATGATCTCCCAGCCTCCGAACCTGGTGCAGTTCTTTGAATGGTCGTCCACTTTCACGGTGGCGCCCATCTTCCATTCGGGCTTGACGTTGATCTTGAAGAACAGCTGCTCTCCCCTGCGGGAAGGCCGGACTCCGTTCAGCATATACAGGGGAAGGCCCGGCTCGAACCAGTTGCACTTGCTCCAGTCGCCGCCTTCCGCCGCCCTGCTGCGGTAGAGGTCCTGGAGAATCTCCATACGGGCTTCACGCGAGGGTCCGTCATCGAAATCCTGCATGAAGCTGCCCAGGTTGAAGCGTCCGTATCCTGGGGCGTCCAGGATGAATTCCGCATAGTTCAGGTCAGGATCCTCGTCGTCCAGATGCACGAATCCCTTCAAGGCGACGGAGTCCGGTTCATCCTCGCCGTTGAGCGATTCGATGAGCTGCCGGCTGTCCGGGAACGCCATAGACCGGACATTCACGGGATCGTTGGGGTATTCGGCCACCAGGGCAGAAAGCTGCCCGCCTACCCAGTTCCGGTTCTTGACCCATACCGTCAGTTCCAAGCCCTCGTCGGTGCGCTCGAATTCCGGGAAAGCACCCAGCTTGGGCAGCACCTTCCACTTCGTTTCCTCGCAGGTGATATCGGGCGTGGACAATTCCAGGACCTCCCGCGGCAGCACCGACACGGAGAAGGAGACCGCCTCCGTGGAAGCGATGGAGAATTCGGCATTCTGCAGATGCTGGACCAGGTTCCAGTTCATATATTCGCTCGCATCGCCGTGGAGCAGGTCGAAGGATCCGCTGAGCGTATTCTTGGTCTTGCTGTCATATCCGATGGCCGCTGAGACGGCCTCGACATAAATGCCGATCGCAGGTCCGACGGAGTAGCCGTACGCTATCGCGCCTTCTATCTTGGGAGAGATGTTCTCGAGCGTGAAGCTGTCGTTCTTGTTCTGCGCGGAATAGTCGTTCCTGCACCAGCCGGCGACGGCGTCGTAATGGAGTCCGTAGCGCTTGGATGTCTTGTAGGTCACGGTAGCTTCCACGCTGACCTTGCCGGAAACCTCCAGCAGGGCGTGGATGCCTATCGTCGGGGTGACTATGATGGCGCCCACGGGGACCGCGCCGCAGATGATCTCGTACAGCGGCACCCGCTCGTCTATCGCCTTGCCTTCGTAGCCACAGGCAATCGTCGCGCCGACCTCCAGGTCGACCTTGGTGTCGAAGTTGAAGGTATAGAGCTTGAAGCCCTCCACGATGGCCTGGAAATACATCGTGAGGTCCATCTTGAATATGGGGGCTATCTCGAGCCCGGCGAAGTACAGGGGCCAGCTGGCAGCGGGAAGTTCCAGATGGTATGTTTCCTGGGATGCATCCTTGGTCTTGGCGAACTCCACCTTGTTGCCGTCGGCATCGCGGATCTCCTTCACGTATTCGGCGAGATTGATGGCCGTATCCTCGATATGGAGGGATTCAAAGGCATCTTCCAGCCTGATGTTCTCATATTTGACCGTATAGCTGCCACCCACGTCGCTCACGGAGAGCACCTTGGCCAGCAAGCCGCGCGGGAAGAGGTCGGTGGTCGTGTTCATGATAAGGATCTGCCCCGTCTCGGGCTTCTGCGAACCTACGGCCGAGGCCGGTACCGTGAACGTGCAGGCCTCCGGATCGGACGCGCTGATGCCTTTGGTGTAATCCGGTTTCACGAAGATGGCTTTGTCGGCCAGCTGGTATTCCGCCTGCGGATAAGGGTCGTCGGCGGGACGGCTGGACTTTCCGCCCTGCAGCAGGTACACCTCCGCCTTGGAATTGCCGGCAGTGACGGTGACGGTGGCGGATTTCACGTCCGGGCTCGTGTTGGCCGGAGCCGTCACGGTGACCTTATTTCCGGACTGCGTTACGCTGAACCATTTGTCGCTCACGGTCACCCTGAACGACGGAGCGTCGGTCGTGACATCGAAAGACTTGCTGCCGCCTTCTTGCGAGAAGGTGAGCATGGTCGAGCTCGTGGAAATAGTGTATTCTTTCTCTTCGGGGCCGTCTTTTCCCTGGCAAGCGCCGGTCAGCAGGAGCACGGTGGCCGCAAGGAGGGCAAGGATGGAGAAACGTTTCATAGGCATAGTGTCATTAATCGAATCCAAGATAGCAATTCTTCCCGCGCGCGCTGTCACGGAACAAATAAAGCTGTATGACAGAATATTAAATAATTTGACACAGGGCGACACACGCAGGGTGATTCGGAAAGATTTGCATAGCAACTAAAAATTAGTTACAATTGTGCATGGGAACGAAGGAGAAACTCATCGAGCGATTGAAAAGCCGGCCTAAAGACTTCACGTTTGCAGAGGCGGAAAGGTTGTTATCCTTATTTGGATATATTAAGTCCAATAAGGGGAAAACGTCCGGATCGCGCGTTATTTTCTTCAAACCGGGCAAGCCGCCTATCTTTCTTCACAGGCCGCACCCACAGAAGGAATTGAGGGCATACGCGATTGAACAATTACTTGACACGTTAATTATTAATGGGGATTTATAGCCATGAACACATTAAAGTACAAAGGGTATATCGGTTCGGTATCTTACAGTGAACCAGACAAAGTGTTTTTTGGGAAGATTGAAGGAATCGATGGCCTCGTCAACTACGAGGGCGAATCAGTGCAGGAGCTGACAACTGCTTTTCAAGAGGCGGTAGACGATTACCTGATCTTTTGCGAAGAGCATAACTGCAAACCGGAGAAAAGCTACACCGGCACCTTCAACATTCGCATCTCACCTGCTACACACCGTCAGATTGCGAATCTTGCCACGGAGGCTGGAATATCCATAAACGCGTTCGTAAGAAAGGCCTTGGACGAGGCCGTTCAGCAACCCGGGCCCGCCATGCTCATGGAAGCTGAAAGCCCCCACTATGGAACATCAGAAGAGATCCGGCTCGACATCCCGCGAAAGGACATTGCCTTCCTAAAGGACCTGGCGGCCCGTATGGAATGGAAAATCAATTGATTTCAAAGGATTTGCCGTAATTGCACTAAATGTATATATTTGTGGAAAAGCCCTATTCTATGAAAAGAACAACACTGATTCTGACGTGCGTTGCAGGCCTGGTCCTCTTCGCAGGCTGCGGCAACGGCGGCGGCAACAAATCCGGCAAGAACGACGGCAAGGTAGACATCGAAAAGGTGGCGAAAAACCTTGAGGAAAAGGCTTTCGAGGGAGAGAAATACTCCAAGGAAGCCGCCGAGTACTACTTCAAGAAGAACGAAGGCATCAAGCTTTCCGACCTCGCTCCCGAGTACGCGCTGAACGAGACCAGCAAGTACACCTACTACGGCGACGAGCACGACGTCCTGGCCAATTTCAAGATCCAGGACGGCGACACCTACACCAAGGAGCAGCACGAGAACAACGTCCGGAGGATCTATGCGCTCACCAAGAAAGTGGCAGACAACGGAATCAACGTCTACGGCTTCGAGGACAAGAGCAACAAGGACGAGGCCATGGCCGAAAAGGATCTCGAGCAGATGATCAAGGACAACGCCGGCACCAAGCTCTTCGGCGTGGAGATCTACCTCGGCGACTACGGCTGGTCCTTCCTCAAGGACGGCGTACTGCACCGCTGCGAGATCGACCTCCTGGAGAAGGACGACGTCAAGCTCGGCTACTCTGTCAAGATGTACAAGGGCCTGCAGAAGAGCATGGAAGAGACCATGAAGGACGCAGAGAAGGCCCTCGAGGATCCCGAGGTACAGAAACAGGTCGAAAAGGCCCTGAAAGACGCTGCGAAGTAGCGGACGGACATCCCTGATTCGGAATAATTATTGCAGTATTTTCTTCGATGAAAATCCTGACACTTTTCCTGGCGCTGTTTCTGACCATGATGCCGGAAAGTGCCCCGATTATCTACGGGCCCCAAGGACAGGATTTTTTACTCGAAGTGGTCTGCGATGTGGAGGAGGAAGCGGTTATACGCACGCCTCAGACGGCTTCAAGAATGGTCCAGAAGCCATCAGAGGCAACTTTTACGGAATTCCGTCCATCCTCTGTCCGGACCAGCAACACTCACCCAATCCATATCTGTCTTGAAAGGCAGTGGCTTAAAGCGTGCACGCTACGGCTGTAGGCAGGATCCTTCTTTCGAGAGGATTCAAGTCACACTTTCAAGACATCTGATATGGATTTAACAACGTTATTCACATCCGTGCTGACACTCCTCGCGGGAATCGGAGTATTCCTGATAGCGTGTCAGATGATGAGTTCGAATCTGGAAGCCGCGAGCTCGGAAAAACTGAAAAAACTCTTCTCAAAGGCTTCCAACAACAAACTGATGGGCGTCGGGATAGGCGCGTTGGGAACGGCTGCAATCCAGAGTTCCGGCGCCACCACGGTGATGACCATCGGCTTCGTCAACGCCGGAATCATCTCCCTCGTCCAGGCCGCGACCATCATCTATGGCGCCAACATCGGTACCACCGTCACTGCGCAGATCGTCGCGTTGGGTATGTTCGGAGGCAACTCCGTGTCCACCAGCGTCATCTTCTCGGCCTTCGCCGGGCTGGGCGCATTCCTGAGCATTTTCGCCAAGAAGAGCGGTCCTAAGACGCTCGGCGGCATACTCGCGGGATTCGGCCTGCTGTTCGTGGGTCTGGAACTGATGAGCGGATCCATGGAACAATTCGCGGCGCTCGACGGCGTCAAGACCTTCCTGGCCGGAATCGGCAATCCCATACTGCTGGTCCTGCTTGGCGCACTCTTCACAGCCATAATCCAGAGTTCCTCCGTGATGACCTCCATCGCGCTGGCGATGGTAGTGACCGGCCTCATCGGCATTGACCAGGGCATCTACCTCACTATGGGTTCCAACATCGGCTCCTGCGTGGTGGCCGTCATCGCCGGTATCACCAGCGGCACCAACGCCAAGCGGACGGCCCTCATCCACCTGCTGTTCAACTGCTCCGGCGTGGTCCTGTTCATGCTCGGCGCGATGGTCCTGGGCTGGTTCGACATCTCGTACGGAAGCATTTTCGAGAGGCTGTTCCCTTCGGCTTCCCAGGTGCAGCTGGCAATGTTCCATACCTTCTTCAACACCGTGACGGTGGCGATAATGCTGCCCCTCACGGGTGCGCTGGTGGCGCTGGTGGTCAAGATGATTCCCGACCGCCCTGCCCGGACTAATTCGGAATTCTCGCTCCGCTACGTTGACGAAAACATGCTCCGGACGCCGCCGGTGGCCGTTTCGCAGGTCAAGCGCGAAATCCTCCGCATGGCCGGCATCGCCCTCGGCAACGTGGACCGCGCGCTGGACATGGCCGTGCAGCTGGACTTCTCCGGGAAGCACGACTTCGAACGGAACGAGCTCGAACTTAATTACATCAACCGCGAACTGGTGGCCTTTGCTGTAAGGCTCAGCGGGAAGAGCGGACTCGGAGAGAAGGACAGAACGTACATTTCAGGCTCCTACCGCAATATCCGGGACCTGGAACGAATCGGCGACTATGCGGAAAACATCGTGGAATACGCCACCGCCCTTGCCGACTCGTCCCAGCAGTTCTCCGATGACGCCAAATACGAAATCAGCCAGCTGAAGACGCTCCTGCACCAGTTGTACGCACACGCTCTGGACGCCTATCAGAACGAGAGTCTCGCAGCCCTGGATGAAGCAAACAAGGTCGAGGAAGAGATCGACGATTATACCAAGAGGATGGAAGAGGGACACATCGCCCGTATGGAGAAGGGCATCTGCACACCCGTAGTGGGCGCGCAGTATCTGGAGCTGTCTTCCAACGCCGAGCGAATAGCCGACCACATGATCAACCTCGCCAAATCCATCAAATCGCTCAAGCCGAAGGCCTGATCAGCATCAAGGCTCCGGGAACATCGAGACCCGGAACTTGGTGCAGTTGTAGGGTACGAGGGTGACGGTCGTGTCGCGGCCCTCCAGGACTGCGGGCACCTTCAGCACGGTGGGCGCATCCTCGATCCTCCATCCCCAGCGCACGGGCATATCCCCGGAGGCAAGCACCTCTATCTCAGATGCATCCGCGGCGGCCAGGCTGCAGTCGGACTTTTGCCCCGGCACCACAGTATTCTCGTCGATATCATACAGCGGAAGCGCATAGAGCAGGGGGCCGTAGTCCACGCAGGCGTACTTCCTGCCGGCCGTCGTGTCCAGCGCCGCCGTATGGATGCGCCCCCAGTGGGATTTGGTGAAATATGAATTCTGCGGGTAGCAGTTGTCCTCCACCGTATAGAGCTTCGCCTCCATCGGCAGGCTTATCACGATGACGTCCCCGTCCTTCCACTTGCGGTTGATGCGCAGGAACCCGTCGCGCACGCTGCCTCTCAGCAGCTTGCCGTTCACGCTGATTGTCAGCCCCTTGCACCATGAAGGGACCCTGAAACTGAGGGGGAACCTGCGGGGCTTGTCCAGGCTCAGCCCAACCGTCTGCTCTTCGCCGAAGGGGAAATCGGTCCGGCAGTCCAGGCCGATGCCGTCCGCCTGCACCGAGCAGGGGCCGTAAAAGACGCAGGCCAGTCCCCCGTCCGCGGCGCGCATCCACATATTCTGCACGTAGTTGGGGATTATCCAGTTGCTGCTCCCCACGCAGCAGAGCGTCTTGTTCCCGGTGGGGGTATAGACTATCTGCCGGCCCGGACCGGGGATGGGCGGCGCCTGCGGGGTGTTCTCGTCTATGCGGTTGGGACTCTGGTAATAACTCATTGTCTTGAAGTCCCTGCTCACGGGCACGGGGCCGGCGTTCAGGAAAGCCCGCTCAGCCTGGTCCGCCCAGCGAGACTGCCCGGTGATGCGCAGCATCCAGGTCCGGGTCCACATCGCCGCCGGCACGTCGCAGGTCTCCGTGAACATGTAAGGGCCTATGCCGCTGAGCCATTCTTCCGCGGAATTGAGCCCGAAGGGGAGTTCGTTGTATTTGTCCACCCATTCCAGCAGATGCACGCTGGCCTCGAGTTCACGGGGATTTCCGGTCCACAGGGACAGCAGAGCGGGCACGCGCGCCACTTCGTTCAGGGTCACGCCGTGGATGGTGGCCTCGCTCCAATTGTTGTCGTAGCGGCCCTGTTTGGCGAGAAGGCGCTGCTCCTCATCGGCCTGCGTGGGCTCCGCGGCATAGGCCAGCATGGCCTGCAGAATGGCATCGTTGCCGGTGAGCAGGTAGGTTTCGCTCATCGCGTCCAGGTTCACCGCACCGCGCACCATTCCCTGCGTGAGGCCGGCCGTGGGGGAATAGATGTCGTCCTGCGGGGGCTTGAGGTAGAATCCCGATGAATAGACCTTCTCCAGGGCCTTCAGGATACGTTCGTCGTGGGTGGCCTGCCAGTACGAAACCAGGCAGCGCCCCATCAGGCCATGCGCCCAGTTGTTGAAGGAGCCCTTGTCGAAGTTCCCGTTCTCCACTATGACTATCGAGTCCGGCTTCCAATGGATGAAGGTGTTGTTCTCGCTCGAGAGCACGCCGTCCACCACGCCGTCCAGGCGCCTGGCGGCCTTGCCGAACAGGGTGGTGTCGCCCAGGATCGCGCCGGTCTTGAGGCTGCCGTCCAGCCAGTAGGCGCTCTGCTCCAGCAACCATCCGGTGCTGCTGATCACGCCGTCGCCGTCGCTCTGGCGGGCTGCGATGTCGCGTCCCAGCCATCCGTACTCGAACACCTGCTCATATTCGTCCAGATGCCCCGTGATGCCGTCCGCGGCATCCTGCGCCCAATCCTTGAGCCAGCCCTCAGCCTTGACCAGGCCGAGATCCAGGGGGATGTAGCGTTGTCCGTCTGTCTTTTCGGTGCAAGCGACGCAAAGCGCGCAAATGAGAGGGAGAATCAGTTTCGTAGCGGTCATAATCGGAAAGGGGATAATAAAGCCGTCAGAACTGCTGCACCTTCCGCTTCCAGTTGAGCATGGGAAGCAGGAAGGAGATGATGGCGGCTCCGAGCCAGAACCAGGTGACGGAAGTGAAATCGTGACCCGATGCGACGCTGCCGTTGTCCATCAAGAGACCCGTGATGATATTCTGCAGGCCGGCGGCAGCATAAGATGCCATTCCCACGATACCCAGGGCCGCTCCGGCTGCCTTGCGCGGCACCAGGTCGATGGCCATGAGTCCGCCCAGGAAGCTGATGAGTACGCCGATGGCAATGCCGAACAGGACCATGGCCAGGATGTTGACCCAGCGGGCAGGGCCTCCGAACAGGAAGAGCGCAAGGGCTATGGATTCCAGGATACCGGCCGCGAATGCGGGATACTTGCGGTCCCCCTTGAAGATAACGTCCGAAAGCCAGCCGGAAACCACTGTGCCGATGATGCCGAATACGGGGTTGACGCCGATTATGGTGGCGGCCTCCGCAAGGTTATAGCCCTTGACTTCCTGCAGGAAGATGGTTCCCCACTCGTTTATGGCATAGCGGCTCATATACATGAACGCACTGGACGCAGCCAGGATCCAGACCCCGGGATTCTTGATCACCATCTTCTGCATCTGCCTGGTTTCCAAGCGCTTCCGCTTCTTTTCCTCCTCCGCTGCAAGCTTCAGGTTCCCGCTCTTGCTGTCATACTCCTCCTGGGTCATCTCACCAGAAAGGACCTCGATGGCCGGCAAGCCCTTGGCCTCCGGGGAATCGTGGAAGAACAGCAGCACAAGGACGAGCCCCACGACGCCTGCAAGCGCCGCACCGAAGAAGCCCCACTTCCAGCCGAAGGCGGCCACGATGGAGCCAACGAATATGAAGGAAAGGCCCTCGCCTATGTTATGGGAGGCACTGAATACGCCGTAGAACGTGCCCCTGACCTTCAATGGCATCCAGCGCGACAGGCCGACGATGCAGGCCGGCGAGCCCATGGACTGCGCCCATCCGTTGATTGCCCAGAGGATGCAGAAACTCACGAACAGGACAGCATTGGCAATGCCGCCGTCCAGGGCCTCGACGCCGAGCACGCCCATCGCGAAATTCATCGTCGTGGATACCAGGAGCCCCAGCGCCATGAAACGCTTGATATTGGCGCTGTCGGCCAGGAAGCCGTTGATGAGCTTCCCGACGGCATAAGACCAGTACAGGCAGGCTCCTATGACACCGAGCTGAGTTGCGGACAGCAGGCCGGCGTCTATCAGCGGCTGCTTCATCACGCCCATCGAAAGGCGGCAGACATAATACAGCGCATACCCGAAGGTTGCCGCCAGGAAGGTCTGCATACGCTGGCGTTTGTAGGCTTTCAGGACCTTGCTGTCAAGAGTATCGGACATCATTGTCAAAGTTTAATGGTAACGAATACGGGGAAATGGTCGGACGGGTGGCAGAAATTGTGGATTTCCTTTCCGCGGGGGTCCCGGTAACAGTCGGCGAAGCCTTCGCGGATCACGCGGGCCGACGTCACCTTGCGGAACAGCGCCGGCGTCACATATACCATGTCGATGCGCCTTCCGGAGACGGTCGTCTTCTGGAAGTCCCCCGGATAGAATCTCTCTATCACATCGATATAAGGAGTGTTGTTGCGCACGTAATCGTGCACCAGGAAAGCGGTGTCGTCCGCTTCCAGCCCGTAATGGAAGTTATCGACCGAAGATATCGCGTTGAAATCTCCGGTCATCAGCCAGAAACGGTCCTTCGCGGACGGGTCCGTGCCTATGGTCTCTTCGCAGATGAACTGCATCTCCTTCGCGCGGAAATAGTCGCCTCCGTGCGCTGCGGC
>JAEEGF010989822.1_pt1 | contig 11468 bp, 10 predicted proteins | sample 9134171 | NCBI WGS metagenome assembly JAEEGF01 (sample SAMN16246542, study PRJNA631951) | gut metagenome | biome: gut microbiome; feature: rumen; material: AP-attached | host: Bos | place: Iran: Karaj | collected 2018-10
AAAGTGTCAATATTTCTGCCGGTTTTGGCACTTACCCGAATAAGCGGTAAATTTTCTTCAAATAAAGTTTTATAGGTTAACAGATTTTCTTCCACTTTTTCCTGTTTTTTTATTTTGTCAACCTTGTTCATAACAATGATTATAGGAATTCCGGATTGCAAAAGATTTTTGGCAATCCATTTGTCACCTTTTCCGGCCGGTTCCGAACCGTCAACCAAAAATAAAACCAAGTCAGCATCGGGTACGGCGATTTTGGCTTCATCCAACAAAAACTCACCCAGCTTGTTGAGCGGCTTATGCACCCCCGGAGTATCCACAAAAACAATCTGTCCTTCTTCGTTTGTTAATATTCCTTTAATTCGTTTTCTTGTAGTTTGGGCTTTATCTGTTGCAATAACAATTTTCTGCCCGAGAATAGTATTCAGCAGGGTAGATTTACCGACATTCGGACGCCCGATAATTGTAACAAATCCACATTTCATGAAGATATTGTAACATAAATTATATTATTTTTTAATAAACTAGCAAAAATTTTTACTCTCGGTTATTATATATTTAGGAAATTGTGTAGTTTTTGAAATTTTTACGGGAAAATAATGAAAAATAAGAAAAACATAATACTTGCGGCGATTTTGGCAATATTCAGCATAAGTATCACATCGGCAAATGCCAACAGCTTGACGCAAATGGATATTAAAAAATCCTCTGTCGCAGATACAGTTGATGTTACTTTTTATACAACAGATGTCAATTCAAATACTGTTGTTACACGCAAAGGGAATAACAGATATGTTGTTTTAATGCCGAATGTTTCAAGCAATTCTTCTGTTACTCCAAACTTTGGCGGACTGAAGGACTTAATAACAGACGTAAACGTAAAACACGTTGATGACGGAATTGGCGGCTACACAAAAGTAACTTTTGAAACAACAAAACCGATAAATATTAAAACTCACAATGTTAAATCTGCACCGCTGACTCAGGCGCAGAAGGATGCAAAAAATATTATTGCACAGAACAATACAACCCCGGCAGCAACAACTGCAAAACCGCAAACTACACCGGCTCCAAGTACAACAGCACAAAAGCCGGCAACTGCACAGCAAACACAACCTGCGGCAACCCAACAAGCAAAACCGGCTGCAAGTACCAAAACAACATCAGCACCAAAAACAACTGCAGATACTTCAAAAGCCACACCTAAAGCAACGGTTGCAACCGTTCCAAAAATAACAATTACAAAACCGGCTGAAACAAAACCCATAAAACAATCTGCTGCTGAGTCAAAAACTACGCAACCTAAAGTTAAGACTGCAAAAAATGATTTTGTTGACAGCAACTATAAACCCAAAATGAATTTTGATAAAGACGGCAAACGTAAAGTCAGTCTTGAACCGAGAGTTTCACATCCTGTAGAAAATACATCTTCTGCAAAAACTCCAAATGCAGATATTTCAAAAGATAACGTAATTGAAACAGATAATCTTTTGGAAACCGGTATTCCCGAAATTGACGAAACACCTATTCCGGAAAATAAATCTAATTTCCCGCTTATTGTTTTGTTGGCAGGAGGAGCAATTGTCGGACTCGGAACTGCATATCTTATACTTGATGCAATCGCAAACAAATCTAAAAAAGACAATGCAAGAAATAATTCCTTCCTTAGTTTGTCTGCACAAAATCATGCCAAAAGACGCAGACAGGAATATTATGATATTGTCAACAATAAAGACTTAAGCTGGCAGGAAAAATATAAATTATACACCCAAAAAGAACAGGAATATTCGCCTTTAAAAGAAGAAGACCCGTCTTTTGTAACAAATCTTGGTGCTTCTAAAAAGGCAATCCTTATGCCACAGGAAAAGGTAACACCGGTAAAACTTTCACACGTTATGAAAAGACAGGAAAAATCCCATAATGACATCGTGAGAGAAAAACTGCAAGCAAAAATTTCACAAATGGAGCATTCACTTGCTCAGACTCCAACCAACACCGAGCCGGTTGAAACTCCGAAGGGTGTTCAGTCTGAAGATAATTCTATTGTGAATACAATGAAAAATATTAAACTGAAATCTTTTTCAAAACCGGTCAGTTTGAAAGAAACAAATCGTTCTTTGGCTGAAAATCCTTTCTCAAGTAAAGAATCTTTTAAAGAAGGACCTTTTGTAAAACTAAACGATTCTGAATTAAGCGTAAACAGAAGAAATTCAACTTCTTCTGCAATCAATATAAGAAATTTAATCAATTCTGGAAATAAGTATTTAACAAATAATGGGGAAACAAATATGAAAAATCAAAAAGAAAATTATCTGACATCCTCTCTTGACGAGTATCTTTCAATCCTGGATTCAGAAAGTTCAAAATCCACAATTGTTGCGGACACTTTGTCACAAATCAGATCAACATCAACACCTGACAGCGTATCACGTTCAGGAGTATCCAATCCTATTTCAAGATCAAAAGATTCATCTCTTTCTGCTTTCCATGGCGGGATGATAGTAAGATCAGGATACAGTATTGATTCTGACAGAGGAATTTATCTTGTAAACGTTGATGGTGTTTCTGCTCTTGTCGGAAGAGTTAAAGACAACATTACGATGCTGAAGAAATTCTCTCAGGTATTAGACAAACCGCTTCAGGTTCGCCCTGAAAACGACAACGTTTATATTGCCAGAGTAGGAAACTACAAATGTCTTGTAGACGTTACAAAAGACAAAATGGGAACATTAATTGAGATATAATTGAGTGCAGAAGTATAAAGGAATAGAGGTATAGCTCATATAACTATCGGGCGTACCTCTATTTATTTAAATCATGATAAAAAAAATAATTTTAATAATCTGTTTAATAATATTGACGGGCTTTATAACAATAAAGAGTATTTCAAAAAACGACAACAATATTGTCGTACAGTTTGCCTCGTGGGGTTCCGAATCTGAAATCGGCATTTTAAAACCTATGCTTGCCGATTTTGAAAAAGAAAACCCCGGAATAAAAGTTGATTTTATGCACATTCCACAAAACTATTTTCAGAAAATTCATCTGCTTTTCGCATCGAACACTGCACCCGATGTTATTTTTATAAATAATCAGTATCTGCCAATATATGCAAACGCAGGCGTTTTGGAAGATTTATCAAAATATGATTTTGAGTTTGAAAAATTTTATCCCAAAGCCCTTGCCACTATGAGCTGGAAAGCATCAACTTATGCAGTCCCGAGGGATATTTCCAACCTGGTAATTTTTTATAATAAAGATTTGTTTGACAAAAAAAATGTAAGTTATCCTCATGCCGGCTGGACGTTTGGAGAATACCTTTCAAAAGCCCAAAAACTGACACAAAGACCTGATGTTTTCGGCGTTTCGTTTGAAGAAGAACCCCTATACTACTTGCCGTATATGACAAGTGAGGGTTTTGATGATGTCCCATATTATGAAAAAGTAAAAGATAATGAGGGTTTAAAACTTTACGCTGATTTGCGCAACAAATATCACGTTGCGCCAACAAAAGACGAAATTGCAAGTGCAACTTCCGCTCAATTATTTTTGCAGGGCAGAATAGGAATGCTGCTATCCGGCAGATGGTTAGTTCCAAAATTCAGACAAGAAGCCAAGTTTGATTGGGATGTTGCGGAATTCCCAAAAATGAGTGCCGGAAGTATTATGCCTATGGATTCTTCCGGTTGGGCAATTTCTAAAAGCTCAAAAAATAAACCGCAGGCAGTAAAACTTGTAAAATATTTATCTTCAGAAGAAAACTTAAAAAGATTTGCAAAAAGCGGACTGATTGTACCGGCAAGAATTGACAGTGCAAATTCAAAAGATTTTCTTGACAGGCAGAAACCAAAAAGTTCAAATGTATTTTTATCCGTTATAGAAACCTCAAAACCAACCCGGGTAAACGTAAATTACAGAAAAGTACTTGATGAATTAAAATCCAAAAACGAAACTCTGTTTAATAAATAGCCCTATTCCCTTCTGACAGGAATAAGAATATAAACTATTACAAGAGTTATAATAGTAACCAGCCCGACAGTTTTGAATTTTATTATCAGCAAAGAAACTATAACAGAAATTAAAACAGCAAGAAGAGTCCGTTTTATAACCATTTTGACATAATTTTTTATACTTCTTTCCATTCGGTATTCTTCTGCCATAGCTCTTATATTAGATTGCTCTTTTGCCTGCATTTCGGTTACGTCATCTATGATATTGTTATATTTAAGCTCTTCTACTGCCTCATAATATGTTCGATTCACAAATCTTTCCACCAAAGACAGAACAACAGTTTCGGGAGCATCGTTTTTCACGCAGGCAAACATAACCTCCCACATAGCAAACCAGATTTTTTGCATAACAACTTTCCAGTATTTTGGCGGAATACCGGAGCGGAAAAGATCAATTTCTTTGTGAAAAGACCACTCTGCAATTATCTGGATATAAAAACACTGACTGTCAAAATCCAGAGAATTAAATTCTTCGTTATCTTCAATAGATTGTGCCATTTTTACCGAAGCCAAACGCATATTTTTGATAAGATAATCTTTTTGAAGTTCATTCACGTCAGAAGGAAGAGCCGGCACAACCTGTTCAATCAAACTTTCAATATAATCGGTATATTTCTTTTTTAGCTTCTGTTCTTCCATTCTACTATTATAGGCAAATTTGCAATATTTTTTGTCATTTAGATAGTGTAAAAATAAAAAAGACCTAAAATAAATTCAGGTCTTTTTGTTCGACTGTCAATCAAAATTTATTAAGCTGATACTGCAACCTTCATTGTTTTTTCAATGATTTCGTTGAAGCTTTCAGCTTTTAATGAAGCGCCGCCGATTAAAGCACCGTCAATATCAGACATTGACATTTGTTCTTCAATAGTAGAAGGTTTAACAGATCCGCCGTAAAGGATTCTGATAGAATCAGCGGCAGATGAACCTGCAACTTCAGAAACAACGCTTCTGATCATTTTAATTACTCTGTTAGCTTCCTGAGCATCACAAGATTTTCCTGTTCCGATTGCCCAGATAGGTTCGTAAGCAATTACTGATTTAGCAACATCTTCTGATGAAATTCCTGACAAAGCAGCTCTGATTTGTGATGCAATCCATGAATCTGTTATACCAGATTCTCTTTGTTCCAAAGATTCACCGCAGCAGATAATCGGAATCAAACCGCCTGCCAAGATTGCTTTTGCTTTTTTGTTAATCATTTCGTCTGTTTCAGAAAAATATTGTCTTCTTTCTGAGTGACCGATAATTACATATGAGCATCCTGCATCTTTTAACATTTCAACTGAAATTTCACCTGTATAAGCTCCTGAAGATTCCCAGTGGCAATTTTGTCCTGCAACATATAATTTGCTTCCGCCGCAACCACAGCTGCAAGGAATTTCAGAAACCTGATTAATTGATGTGAATACCGGTGCAATTACAACAATCGGTAATTGCGGAGCTGTATAATTAGATACAAAAGATTTAATACCTTCATACAAAGATTTTGCTTCGCTCTGGCAAAGGTTCATTTTCCAGTTTCCTGCAATAATTGGTTTTCTTGACATAATAATTCTCCTTTAATTGTACAAAATTACAGGAATATTCTATATTAAACATATTTTCTGTTCAAGTGTTACAACCCTTCACAAATCGGGCAATTTTTATTATGTTTATACTTTATAAGAAAAACTGGTAAAATCTTATGGTCAATGTGTCAAAAATCGCATGTGATTCGCTAAAGCCGTACACCAAAAACGGCTGCCGTCTAATTGCGGAAAAAACTTTTAAAGTTCCTAAAAACAGCACCCGAGACAGCATCCCTCAACTTTGCAAAATAATAGATTTTACTAAAATTGAAACAAATTTTGGCAGAGGAAATACAACCATTGTCACCTATAAAAATAAATACGGTGACATACTAAAACGCGTGTTTAACAAGAAACTTGATGGTGATACGGAAAAAGTAGTAAGAACGTATAACAGAGATGAAAAAGTTCTTTTTATAACAAGCAGAAAATATAAGAACGAACAAAATATCCATAACACTGAAGAAGCTATATACCCTCATACCATCAACGGTAAAAAGGGAATTACCAGAATGAAGCTTGATATGGATTTATTACCTGACGGCTCACGTGTTGAAAAACAGGTCTATGAAGAACTTTCGCCGGGTATTCGCGGAAAATTCCTCGAAACCGCCGCAACAAGACTAGAAAACGGCTCTGTTTGTAACAAAACAATTAACGCAAGCGATGATTATATATTAGAAGGCCTCAAGGATGATCCTTACCTGTACATAAGAAACTATGGCAAAAAAGATTTTACAAAATCCGCAGCTTTATACGCAGAAGAAAAACAGGGTACAAAAGGTCTTCCCGGAGAACTGATTGATGAAAGATTGTCCGAAAATTTGGGTGTCTATAAAAATTTTACAAAAAATGTCCATGTTGACAGTTCACAAGGCCAAAAAATTGATATGGTGAACACCCTTAATCATGAATATAGGCACAAAAAACAATATAGTTTGATTACAAAATTACAAAAGAGCTTGCTGAACTTTTTAAGAAAACCCGAAAAGAAAGTTCTTCTCAGCCCGTCAGAAAAAGTTTTGGCGAGAAAATTCTGGTTTGCGGGAATGCAATATCCTGAATTTTTTACAAAAGGCAGACTGTATAAAAATAACTTTCTTGAAGTTGACGCCAGAGAAGCCGGAAAGATGGCAGAAAAAGAATATCGTTTTTGGTCAGACAAACTGTCCGAAATGTTCGGTATCCCGAAAGAAATGGTTCACAACAAAACACTTGAAGATACTGTAAAAGATTTGCTTAACAAGGTTGCTAAATTAAGAAAACAATACGGACTTAATTAACAAAAATTCAACCACTTTTTATTTTTTTGCTTCCTGTTCTCTATACTGAGCTGTTCCCGGGAATTCGTTTGAGCCGGTTCTCCACTTTGTTATTAAATATTGTGTTTTCGGAATCAAAGTTGACAGGAACAATGCAGAGGTTACAAAACCTGCACCCCAGTTAAGCGCATTCCACTTGAAGTTTGATTTTGAAGCATTGTTCAAAATTTCTTCCGTTATTTCTTTCAAGTTCATTTCTTTTGTTTTATTTATGATTGATTTTACATAGTCAACAAGCTCTGCCTTGTATGCATCCAAATCCTTTTGGGCAACAAATTTGTATTTATCCATAAATTTATTGCCAAATCTGTTCTTATAAAATTCTTTTAAGAATTCCGGATTATTTAGGTGTCCGCCAGCCAGAATGTCTTTAATCTGACCTTCTGTCAAGATTGACATCCCTTTAATTTGCGGCTGCAATTCGGACATTTTATCTGCAATTTTTGAAAGTTCTTCAAATCTTGCACCGTATATTGCATCATTCTTAAGTAACGCTTTAAATTCATCAAGAGAAATTATTTTTATTTTTTCACCCGCAAGTTTTGTTTTGATTGCTTCCGGTATTTCAGCAGCTTCGCCAAACATATCTTTTGCAAATTTTTCAGCATCTACTGATTTTGCAGCACCTTCTGCTGATATCCCCGCTTCATCAACATAAGACTGCATATATTTTGTTGCAAATTCAGCAGAAACCGGATCTAACCTTGCCGGATTTCCTTTTTGCTCAAGTTTATTTAACCATTTATTCATGTTGGACATATTGAACATATAGAAATAAATGGAGCTCAAATCTCTAAATAAAATTTCAACTCTTTCATCGTTGTTTCTTGCCGAAATTGCTCTGCCTGACGCAGTTCCGACGTCAACAGATAAAAGCTTATAGTTTCTGTTGCTTTCAAATTTATTTGCAAGAGTAAGCATATTCATACCAAACGAAACATCACTGTTATCATTGGTATTGTTTACAAAAGAATCCATAGACGGTCTAGATATCAGGTTATTATTTTGTTGTTCATCATTTTGCGCAGGTTTATTTCTGTGATACCAACGTGTGATTGATTGGTTGATTTTCGGCAAAACAAACCCTATAAATGCGTTTGCGATAAGTACACTTGAAATAACTTTGGCAAACTTGAATTTTGCCATTGTATTTTCCAGAATCTTGGCACCGTCTAAGGTTTTTTCATGTTCTAAATAGTTTCCAAGAGGATTACGTACATCGTCACTTGCAATCGCAACATTGATTTTTTTAAGTTTTAACAGTCTTTGACCCAGTCTTTCAAACAGAGCATTCAGGGCAGTAACTCCGCCTAACCAGAATACTGCACCTGAAAATTCCTCTGTTATCCTTTCTCTTGCCTCGTCGAATCCACCACGTTTATAAGCTTGGTAAGTTCTCCCACCCTCAACAAAAGCTTCCAGCGCAATTACCGGCAAGAAGCCGTCGCTTGCCATTTGTTTTACAAAATTTCTTGAAATTACGTGGTTCGTATTTGCTGTGGGGATTCTTATTGACATGATTTTGCCTTTGCTTCAATAACTATTTAATAACAGTCAATATTCTTTTTTGCCTCATGATGTTCGTTTTTTAATATTTTGTTACATAAAACTACATTTTAAGAGCGCAATAAATTTTTTGTTTTGTTTTTGGTATTATGGAGATGTAGGAAACAATCATGATAGACAGAATAACACTAAATACTGTAAATACCCCAAGTTTTGGACATAGCGACAGAACAAATATGAACCGCAAACAAAAAACTGTTGTAACGGCATTTTCTGTTGCAGGAATGACACCTGTCATTATGGTTATGGCTAAAAAGAAGGGCTTTTCTCTAAGCCCTAAAAAAATAATACAAACACCACTCAAGGAATGGGCAATTTTTAAATATGCTCCGTCAGAAAAAGCAATAGATTTTGGAGATCCGATAAACATAATGGCAACGGCTTTTGGTTCGGTTGCCGGAGGTTTTATTGGCGGTTCTATTGTAGATAAATCAAATATTAAAGCGAAAAAACGCGAAGTTTTAAATCAGATTTTGGGAAATGTTATTGTTCCTATTACAACAGTATGGCTTGGTTCAAAACTCTTTAGCAAATACCAGTCCCGACTTGAAGAAGGAATGCCTCAAATAAAATCTCTCAGCAAATCTGCCAAATTCTTTAATAAAGTTTTGAAAAAACTTCCCCAGGTCGGAGCAACATTAGCAGCACTCGGTGCCGGAATATTCTTGGGTAACAGGGTTTCAAATTATCTAAACGAAAAGATATACCACAAAAAAGTTGACAGAAATATTAGAGTAACCGATTTTGCACCACACATTGACGATCTTTGCATGGCAACAACTATGATGAGTCCGACCAGTACCTTCGGACAAAAATTGGGCAAAGTTATTCCGCTTGCATTAATCGTTCCCGGATATCAAACAGGTATTGCTCAAGATAGTGAAGATTAAATCTTTCTTGTAACATTTCTTCATGTTTCATGAAAATTATTTGCCTGAATAATGTTAATGTAATATGATAGTTGTGGGAATGTTTTTTTATAGGGATAGATAAAAGATGATAAAAGACACTATGAAAGAGAGAACTTTAACACCGCAAGAGGTTAGAACTATTTTAAAAGCAGATAACAGAGAAATTGTTGATCTTTGCAAAAAAGCTGAAATCAGACCAAGAAAAAATTCAAAAGGTCACACATATTTTTCTTATGATGAAGTAAAAAATCTGAGAAAAATTCAAGCTCAAGTAAGAGAAGGGGTTACCAATCCGATTTCATCACGAGTTCCTGCCTTGGTGGGAGGTTCTACAGTATCAGGAAGTACTGCTGTTAGCAGTATCTTAGCGTCGTTACAGAATTTGGAAACAAAACTCAGCGACAAAATCGCAAAAGTTATTGATGAAAAACTTGAAGGTATGGATGACGTTGTAGTTGAACTTATTCGTTGCAAAACTGATAACGAAACACTGAAACAAAAAATTGTTGATTTGAACAAAGAAGTTTATCAGCTGAAAAATGAATTGAACAGCTACAGACCTGTTGCATTAGGTTTTTACAAGAAAAAAGAAGTTTACGTTTGGGAATAATCTCATATGACCATATTTGACGTATTCACACAGTAGTGTGGATATGTAATGTGCTACTAAAATTATGAGGAGAAAAGTATGGCAGAGGCACCTACTATAAGCGAAGAAAGAAATAAAGCTTTAAAATTAGCTATTGAAAAAATTGAAAAAGATTTTGGTAAAGGTTCAATAATGAAACTTGGCGACAAAGCCACCGTTAATGTTGATGCAATCCCGACAGGTGCATTGTCACTTGATGTTGCATTAGGAATTGGCGGAGTTCCCCGCGGACGTATTATTGAAATTTACGGGCCCGAATCTTCCGGTAAAACAACTCTTGCACAGCATATTGTTGCAGAATGCCAAAAGAAAGGCGGAATTGCAGCGTTCGTTGATGCAGAACACGCACTTGATCCTGAATATGCAAGAAATCTTGGAGTAAATATTGATGAGCTTTTGATTTCACAGCCTGATACAGGTGAACAAGCGCTTGATATAACAGAGGAGCTTGTTCGTTCAGGTGCAGTTGATATTATTGTTGTCGATTCAGTTGCAGCACTTGTTCCAAAAGCTGAAATTGAGGGTTCTATGGAAGATCAGCAAATGGGCTTGCAGGCTCGTTTGATGTCAAAAGCATTGAGAAAATTGACCGGTATTATAGGCAAAACCAATACTACGGTTATATTTATTAACCAATTAAGACAAAAAATCGGTGTAATGTATGGGAATCCTGAAACAACCACCGGTGGTAATGCTTTAAAATACTATGCGTCTGTCCGTATGGAAATTAAGAGAGTTGAAGGTTTAAAAGGTGATGGCGAAGATGTCGGTAACCATGTCAGAGTAAGAATTCTTAAGAACAAAGTTGCACCGCCATTTAGAACTGCTGAATTTGATATTATGTTTGGTAAAGGTATTTGTAAAATCGGGAATATTCTTGATGTTGCGACCAATTTCGACATAGTTAAAAAATCCGGTTCTTGGTTTAGTTATGGCGAAGAAAAACTAGGCCAGGGCAGAGATAAGGCAAAAGAATATCTTGCAGAAAACCCTGCTATGCTTGCGGAAATTGAAAAACTTATCAGAGAAAAGCTGGCAGAAGGCTAAGGATTGAATAAGGTATAGAGATAAAATATGTCGTGCTGAATGGTAATTGTTCAATGCGACATATTTTTAGATACATTACATTATATAAATGATATACTTGAAGGTAATTTTGGGCATAATATTTTTGTTGGAATAAAAGAAGGGAATTAGAAATGACTATTAGTTTAGGAAATGCGCTTTCTGCAATAAAAGAGGACGAAAAATGGGTTAAAAAACTTTTGATTGGAGGTTTTGTTTATCTTGCTGTCATTATTGGAACAGTGATTATGGAAAGGCATGAATTGCCTATTTCAACAAGGCTTATCGGAGCGGGAGTATATTTAATTTTTGGTGCATTCCTCTCCGGTTTTATTGTATCAACAGGGAACAAAATGCTAAATAGCGGTACTAATGCT
>JAEEGF011291007.1_pt1 | contig 11467 bp, 5 predicted proteins | sample 9134171 | NCBI WGS metagenome assembly JAEEGF01 (sample SAMN16246542, study PRJNA631951) | gut metagenome | biome: gut microbiome; feature: rumen; material: AP-attached | host: Bos | place: Iran: Karaj | collected 2018-10
GCGCGCCGCTCATCATGCAGCTCGTGCGCTAAACGCCCATGCCGGTGTCGACGTTGTGCCGCCCGAGGGGAACGAACTTGCCCTCCTCGTTCTTGTTGTACTGCATGAATACGTCGTTCCAGATCTCGATGTACTTGCCGCAGTGGCAGCCGGGACGGCAGTCGGGTCCGCACTTCTCCTTGCCCGTGTCTATGAACATCTCGGTGTCGGGTCCGCATGGACCAGTTGTGCCGGCGGGGCCCCACCAGTTGTCCTCGCGAGGCAGGCGGAAGATCCGCTCTTCGGGAATTCCCAGCGACTTCCATATCTCCGCAGCTTCGTCGTCGGCCGGGATGTATCCCTCGTCGCCCTCCTTGCCCTCGCCGCGGAACACGGTGACGCTAAGCTGGTCGGGGCTGAAGCCGAGCTTCTCGGTGAGAAACTCGAAGCTCCAGGAGATCGCCTCCTTCTTGAAGTAGTCGTTGAGCGACCAGTTGCCAAGCATCTCGAAGAACGTGAGATGCGCAGCGTCGCCCACTTCGTTGATGTCGCCAGTTCTCACGCACTTCTGCACGTCCGTGAGGCGCGTTCCTGCAGGATGCGGCATCTGGCCCATCAGGTACGGCACAAGCGGATGCATGCCCGCCGTTGTGAAAAGCACGGTGGGGTCGTTCTCGGGGATAACGCTCGCGCCGGAGATGCGCACATGGCCCTTCGACTCGAAGAAGGACTGGTACATCTCGCGGAGTTCGTCGGCAGTGAGGTTCTTCATTTTTGTCTCTTCAGTTTAGATCTTTTGCCCCTTCAGGTCGCGCACAGCGGCCGCCACGTTCGCGAAGAGCGCGGCCAGCTTCTCCCGAGGCACGGTGGAGAAGGCTATGCGGATGAGGCCGGAAAGCACGATCGTGCCGGTGGAATACTTCTCAACGAGCAGCCTGCGCACCTTCTCGGCGTCCACTCCCAGCGGCTTCACGCACATGAAGTAGCCGCTGTTGAACGGCATCGCCTCAAAGGCATCGGCATATTCCGGGTGCTTCTTGAGGATGCGCCTGACCTCGGCGTAGCGGGCCTTGAGAACGGCGTACTTCTCGCGCTTCTGCGCGGCGTAAGCCTTGTCCGCGAAGGCCGCGAGCGCCATGTGCTGGCCAACGGCGGTAATGTTCGAGACGCCGCTTCTCACGTCGCCTGCCGCCTTCGCCTCGAGGGCCTTGAGCTGCTCGGGCGTGGCGCCCTTGAACGCGAAGGTGATGAATCCCACGCGCAGGCCCCAAACGTAGTCCTCCTTCGTGCAGCCGTCGAGCTTGACGGCGAGCACGTTCTCGTGCAGCGCGGCGAATTCGGCGAACAGCGACTCGCCATGCACGCCCTTCTCGTACACGAGGCCGAAGTAGGCGTCGTCAAGCACCACAACGATCTTCTTGCCGGCCTTGGCGGCGGACTCCACGGCGCTCACGATGCGCGGGGCATCGGCAAGCGTGGCGGTGTAGCCGGTTGGGTTGTTGGGGAAGTTGAGGATGAGTATCTTCTTCTCGCCGGGGGACATCAGGGCCTTCTGCATGGCGGCGGCGTCGAAGGCGCCGTCCTTGAACATGGTGAAGGTCTGCAGCTTCGCGCCGCAGGTCTCCTCGAAGATGAGCGAGTAGTTGTCCCAATACAGATCGGGCGTCACCACCTTGTCGCCACGCCCGGCGAACAGCTCGGCCGTTATCCTCAGGCCGTGCGTCAGCGCGTTCGTCACGACAGGGGTGGAGCAGGATACGCCCTTCATGGACGGATTCTTCTTCACCTGCAGGCGCTTCCACTCCTCGCGGAGAGCCGGAAGGCCGAAGCTGCCGGCGTAGAGGAACGACTTGCGGTCCAGGTTCAGCATGGACGCAAAAGAGTCCATCACGAGCGGCGAGCCGTCTTCCTCGAACGCCATGCCCACGGTCGCGTTGGTGGCGCACCCTCGCGCCTCGGCTCCCTGGCCCAGTATGCCGCCGTACGGGAAGTACATCCGCCGGCCCAGCGGCGAGAGCATGCTCGCCGCCGGTCCCAGCGTCTCGTTCAGCTTTCTAGCAAGCGGGTTCATTGCGGGATGCCCAGCCTAAGCCGCCGCTACTCGCCATAGACGTCACCAGCCAGCCCGTCTGCGTCGCCGAACGCCACGTCGTTGTAGTCGCTCGTCTGGTCGGGGGCCTGGGTGGCGGGAGCCTGGGCGATGTTGCTTGGGTCGACGATCTCGAACTTGTCGCCTTCCTCGCCATCCTCGTTCTCGGGGATGGGCGGGGCGCCGTCGACCGCATCCTGCTTCGCCTTGGCTTCGCGGCGAAGCTCCTCCATCTCCTCGTCGGAGATGGGCTCGCACAGAGGCACGAGCTTGAGGTAGCGGTGCAGGGGGAAGCCGGTGCCGCCGGGGATGAGGTGGCCGAGGATCACGTTCTCCTTGAATCCGCGCAGCTCGTCCACACGGCCCATGGTGGCGGCCTCGGTGAGCACGCGCGTGGTGTCCTGGAAGGACGCGCCGGAGATGAACGAATCGGTCTCGAGGGCCGCCTTCGTGATGCCGAGCAGCGCGGGCTGGGCCTCCGCCGGACGGCGGCCTTCGCTCATCATCTGCTCGTTCACGCGCAGGAACGTCTGACGGGTGACCTGCTCGCCCCAGAGGAAGTCCGTGTCGCCAGGGTTCGTGATGCGAACCTTGCGCAGCATCTGGCGCACGATGATCTCGATGTGCTTGTCGTTGATCTCCACGCCCTGCAGACGGTACACCTGCTGCACTTCGTCCACGAGATACTTCTCGAGCTCCTGCGGACCGGACACGTCGAGGATCTGCTGCGGGATGATCGGGCCTTCTGTGAGGGGCTGGCCCTTCTTCACGCGGTCGCCGCGGAACACGACGATCTGCTTGCCCATCGGGATGAGATGGCTCTCAACCTCGCCGGTCACGTCGTCCTTCACGAGGAGCGTGCGCTTGCCGCGCGTGTTCTCGCCGAAGTCCACCACGCCCTCGATCTTGGAGATCTCGGCGGGGTCCTTGGGCTGGCGCGCCTCGAAGAGCTCAGCCACGCGGGGAAGACCGCCGGTGATGTCGCGCGTCTTCGCCTCCTCGCGGGGCGTCTTGGCGAGCAGCATGCCCGGGGACGCCTTCTGGCCGTCGCGCACCATCACGATGGCGCCGGTAGGAATGTCGTGGCTGTCGAGAAGCGCGTTCGCCTGGCCGTCGGCGCCCTTTCCGCGGATCTCGATGCGCGGGTGCAGGTTCGACTCGGAAGTGGGCAGCACCACGAGCGTCTTCGCGCCGGTGGCGCGGTCGGTCTCGCTCTTGACGGAGACGTCCTCCTCGAAGTCCACGAAGTTGACGGTGCCGTGCACCTCGGAGAGAACCGGCACGGAGTGCGGATCCCACGACGCGACCTTCTGCTTGGCCTTGACGGCCGAACCGTCCTCGATCAGAAGCACGGAGCCCATCTGCAGCGGGTAGATGTCGAGGCAGGTGCCGCCCTTCGACTCGGGCTTGGACCAGATCTCGAGCGTGCCGTTCTTGTTCAGCACGACCTCGCGGCCTTCGTCGTTGCGCACCTTGCGCACGTCAACGAACTTGGCCACGCCGTCGTTCTTCAGAATGATCTCAGGCACCTTCGCCGTCATGGACGCCGTTCCGCCGATGTGGAACGTACGCATCGTCAGCTGCGTGCCGGGCTCGCCGATCGACTGCGCCGCGATGATGCCAACGGCCGTGCCGATCTCCACCTGCTTGCCGGTGGAGAGGTCGCGTCCATAGCACTTCGCGCACATGCCGTGCTCGGCGTCGCACGTGAGGCCGGAGCGGATCCACACGGTCTTCACGCCCGCCTTGGTGATGCGCTCGCAGGCTGCCTCGTCGATCTCGGCGTTTGCCTCGACGAGCGTCTCGTGCGTGGCGGGATCCTCGATGGCGTAGAGGGCGGTGCGGCCGAGCACGCGGCTCGCGAGAGAAGCCTTGACTTCGTCGCCTTCGATGATTGCGCCCACCTCGATGCCGTTGACGGTGTTGCAGTCCTCCTGCGAAATGATGACGTCCTGCGACACGTCCACGAGCTTGCGCGTGAGGTAGCCAGCGTCGGCCGTCTTGAGGGCGGTGTCGGCCAGGCCCTTGCGGGCGCCGTGGGACGAGATGAAGTACTCGAGCACCGAGAGGCCTTCGCGGAAGGACGCGGTGATCGGGCGCTCGATGATGTTGCCCGACGGGTCGGCCATGAGGCCGCGCATGCCGGCGAGCTGGCGGATCTGCAGCTTAGAGCCGCGGGCCTTGGAGTCCACCATCATGAAGATAGGATTGAGCTCGGTGGGGTTCGGCACCTCGGGCGAGACGTTGCGGTCGATCGTCTTGTAGAGCTCGTCGCCCACCTTCTCGGTGGCGGCGGTCCAAACGTCGACGATCTTGTTGTGGCGCTCGCCGGCGGTGATGATGCCCTGCTGGAACTGGTCCTCGATCTTCCTCACCTCGGCGCGGCTCTTGGCGATCACCTCGTCCTTCACGGCCGGGCGGATCATGTCCTTGAGGCCCATGGACGCACCAGAGACGGTGACGTAGTTGTAGCCCAGGTTCTTGAGGTCGTCGATGAGCTTCACGGCCACGTCATGGCCGGCCACGCGGTGGCAGTCGAGAATCAGGTCGCCGATTGTGGACTTGGTGACCTTGTCGTTCCAGAAGCCCATCTCCTTCGGGAAGACGGCGTTGAAGATCACGCGGCCTGCCGTGGTCTCGATCGTGCGCTTCGAGGGGTCGCCGTGCGGACGACGCGGCAGCGGGCGTCCCTCGGCGTCCTTGAGCTTGTCGGAGCCGTAGTCCGGATTGCGGAAGCGGATGCGCGACTGGTAGCCAATCGCCTTCTCCGCGATGCCGAACTCGACCTCCCCGATGTCGTTGAAGAGGGGCAGGTGCTCGTTGGCGAATGACGTCTTGCCGGCCACCTTGCCGGCGAGCTTGTCCTGCTGGCCGGGCGTGGTGAGGAAGTAGAGGCCAAGGCACACGTCCTGCGTAGGCGTCATCACGGACTTGCCGGAGGCCGGCGAGAAGATGGACGTCGCCGCGAGCATCATCAGGCGGCTTTCCATCTGGGCCTCCACCGAGAGCGGCACGTGCACGGCCATCTGGTCGCCGTCGAAGTCGGCGTTGAAGGGAGTGCACACCATCGGATGCAGGCGGATGGCCTTGCCTTCCACGAGCACGGGCTCGAACGCCTGGATCGAGAGGCGGTGCAGCGTGGGAGCGCGGTTGAGGAACACGGTCTTGTCCTTCGTGACCTGCTCGAGGATATCCCACACCTCGTCGTCGTGCTGCTCGATCTTCTTGCGGGCGGTGCGCACGGTGTGGCACTTGCCCTGGTCGCGGAGGGCGCGGATGATGAAGGGCTCGAAGAGCCTGAGGGCCATCTCCTTGGGAAGACCGCACTGCGGCAGCTTCAGCTCGGGGCCCACCACGATCACGGAACGGCCGGAGTAGTCAACGCGCTTGCCGAGAAGGTTCTGGCGGAAGCGGCCGGTCTTGCCCTTGAGGACCTCGGAGAGGGACTTGAGGGTGCGGTTTCCGGGACCAGTCACGGCGCGGCCGTGGCGGCCGTTGTCGAACACCGCGTCAACGGCCTCCTGGAGCATGCGCTTCTCGTTGCGGATGATCACGTCCGGCGTTTTGAGGGCGAGAAGGTTCTTGAGGCGGTTGTTGCGGTTGATCACGCGGCGGTAGAGGTCGTTGAGGTCGCTCGTCGCGAAGCGGCCGCCGTCCAGCGGCACGAGAGGACGCAGCTCCGGCGGGATCACGGGCAGAACGTCGAGCACCATCCACTCTGGCTTGCCGCCGGAGGAGATGAAGCCGTCAACCACCTTCATGCGCTTGGCGATCTTCTTGCGCGTCTGCTTGGAGCGGGTGTTGAGCATCTGGTCCTCGAGGTCGGCCATGAGCTTCTCGAGGTCAACGGCCTTCAGCAGCTTGCGCACTGCCTCGGCGCCCATTCCGGCGGTGAAGCTGTTGGGGTACTTCTCGAGGCAGTCCTGGTATTCGGCCTCGGTGAGCACCTGGCCCTCCTTGAGGGGCGTGTCGCCGGGGGAGATCACGATCCAGTCCTGATAGTAAAGGACGCGCTCGAGCTCGGCGGAGGTCTTGTCGAGGATGAGGCCGATGCGGCTGGGGTTGCACTTGAAGAACCAGATGTGGCTCACCGGCACGGCGAGCTCGATGTGGCCCATGCGCTGGCGACGCACCGAGGCGAGGGTCACCTCCACGCCGCAGCGATCGCACACCGTGCCCTTGTTCTTGATGCGCTTGTACTTGCCGCAGGCGCACTCCCAGTCGTGGGTGGGGCCGAATATCTTCTCGCAGAAGAGGCCGTCCTTCTCGGGGCGGTACGTGCGGTAGTTGATTGTCTCGGGGTTCTTCACCTCGCCGTGTGACCAGCTGCGGATCGTCTCGGACGACGCCAGCTGCACCTTCACGGCGTCATAGTGAACGGAGGCATTGTACTGGCCGCCGAAGATTTCGCTCGTGTTGTAGGGATTCATCTCAGATTTCTCCAGTTCGAGGAAGTCGCTTTGTTAGAGGGTCTGCCCGCCCACGGCAACGCCGTCTGCGATTGGCGCGGCAGCTGCCGGAATCTGCGCAGCCTTGGCGCGCGGCTTCTCGGCGTCGCCGCCCAGAAGCTGCATGTCGAGGCAGAGGCCGCGGAGCTCGTGGATGAGCACCGAGAACGACTCTGGCATGCCGGAGTCCAGCACGTTCTGCCCCTTGACGATCGACTCGTAGATGCGCGTGCGGCCTGCCACGTCGTCGCTCTTGACGGTGAGGAGCTCCTGCAGCGCATACGCCACGCCGTACGCCTCGAGAGCCCACACCTCCATTTCGCCCATGCGCTGGCCGCCGAGCTGGGCCTTGCCGCCCAGAGGCTGCTGCGTGACGAGGGAGTAGGGGCCAATCGCGCGGGCGTGGATCTTGTCCGTCACGAGGTGGTGCAGCTTGAGCATGTAGATCACGCCCACCACCACGCGCTGCGCGAAGGGCTCGCCGGTCATGCCGTCGTAGAGCACCGTCTTGCCGTCGGGGTTGATCCAGGCGGCGGAGCCCTCCTCCTTCTCCTGCACCTTGCGGGCCTCCTTGAGGGCCTCGTCGATCTCGTGCTCCTGCACGCCGTCGAACACGGGCGTCGCGGCGTGGAAGCCGCACAGGCGGCAGGCGAGGCCGAGGTAGGTCTCGAAGAGCTGGCCGAGGTTCATGCGGGAAGGCACGCCCAGCGGGTTCAGCACGATGTCAACGGGCGTGCCGTCCGGCAGGAACGGCATGTCGCAGCTCGGCAGGATGCGCGAGATGCAGCCCTTGTTTCCGTGGCGGCCGGCCATCTTGTCGCCAACGGAGAGGTTCTTCTTGTCCACGAGGTACACGCGCACGTTCTTGACCACGGTGCCCTCGCCGCCGAAGTCGTCTTCGTCCACCGCGTCAAACTCGCGGGCCGCGTCGTCGATCTCGGCGAAGCGGGGGGCGAACTGGTCCATGACCTCCGCGATCTGCTCGGCGCGCGGACCGTCGGGTATGTGGTAGTGGCCGTGCGCCTTGGCGAGGCGCGAGAGAAGGCCCTTGGTGATCTTGCGGTTGGCCGGGATGATGATGTCGTTCGACTCCGAGTCGATCACGTCGAGCGGGATCTTCTCGTTGAGGAGCAGGTTGGAGAGCGCGGTGGTGAGCTCGGCCTCGAGCTTCTTGCGCTGCTGGTCGCGCTTCTTGCCCGCGTCGCGCTTCGCCTTGCTCTTCGCCTTCTCCTCGCCGTCATCGCCTGCGGAGGCGCGGGGCGCCTCCTGCGCGGTGGAGACCTTCACGGCCATGACCACGCCCGTCGTGCCAGGCGGCACGGTGAGCGACGTGTCGCGCACGTCGGCTGCCTTCTCGGCGAAGATCGCGCGCAACAGGCGCTCTTCGGGAGAGAGCTCCGTCTCGCCCTTCGGGGTGACCTTGCCCACGAGGATGTCGCCGGGCTTCACCTCGGCGCCCACGCGCACGATGCCGTCGGGACCAAGGTTCTTGAGCGCGTTCTCGCCCACGTTGGGAATGTCGCGCGTGATTTCCTCGGGACCGAGCTTCGTGTCGCGCGCGCCGCACTCGAAGGTGACGATGTGCAGAGAGGTGAGCACGTCCTCGCGCATGAGGCGCTCGTTGACGAGGATGGCGTCCTCGAAGTTGTAGCCGCGCCAGCTCATGAACGCCACGAGCAGGTTCTTGCCGAGCGCGAGCTCGCCCTGGTCGGTGGCGGGTCCGTCCGCAAGGCAGTCGCCCTTCTGGACCTTCTGCCCGTGCTTGACTATCGGCTTCTGGTTGAAGCAGGTGCCGGCGTTGCAGCGGCGGAACTTCTGGAGCTTGTAGCGGTGAACGCCCTTCTTCGCCTCCTTCTCGTAGTCGTACTTGGAGTCTTCGGCGGGCTCGGGCTCGATGCCGGCGGGCAGCTTGCCGTTCTCCGTAGTGAGAACCACCTTGGCCGATACGTACGCCACCACGCCGTCCTCCTCGGCCTGCACTATCACGCGGCTGTCCTTCGCTGCCACGCCTTCGAGGCCCGTGCCAACGTAGGGGCGCTCGCTCTGGAGAAGCGGCACGCCCTGGCGCATCATGTTCGCGCCCATGAGCGCGCGGTTCGCGTCGTCATGCTCGAGGAACGGGATGAGGCCGGCGGCGATGGAGATCACCTGCATAGGCGCCACGTCCATGTACTGGACCTCGCTCACGGGCTTGTCGCAGAACTCGGTGCGGTAGCGGCAGGTCACGCGCTCCTCCGCGAACGTCCTGTCGGCGTTCAGCGGCGCGTTGGCCTGCGCGATCACATACTGCTCCTCCACGTCGGCGGAGAGATACTCCACGGTGTTCGTCACCTTGCCGTTGCGCACCACGCGGTAGGGCGTCTCGATGAAGCCGAACCTGTTGATCTTCGCGTAGAGGCCGAGCGAGGAGATCAGGCCGATGTTCGGGCCCTCAGGCGTCTCGATAGGACAGATGCGGCCGTAATGCGAGGGATGCACGTCGCGCACCTCGAAGCCGGCGCGCTCGCGGGAGAGGCCGCCAGGGCCGAGAGCCGAGAGACGGCGCTTGTGGGCGAGGCCCGAGAGCGGGTTCGTCTGGTCCATGAACTGGCTCAGCTGCGAGCGGCTGAAGAACTCCGTGACCACGGACGAGAACGTCTTCGAGTTCACGAGGCGCTGAGGCGTGAGCGGACCCTGGTTCTGCTGCGCGTCATGCGTGGTGAAGCGCTCGCGGATGAGGCGCTCGGTGCGCGCAAGGCCCAGGCGGCACTGGTTCTCCAGAAGCTCGCCCGCAGTGCGGATGCGGCGGTTGCCGAGATGGTCGATGTCGTCCACCTGCTCCTTGCCCATGAAGATCTTCAGCAGCAGACGGATCGCCTCGATCACCTCGATGCCGCTCTCGTGGAGCGTGCGCAGCTCCTCGGGCACCTTGCCGGAGAGGCCGAGCTTCTTGTTGATCTTGTAGCGGCCAACGTAGCCAAGGTCGTAGTGGGCAAGCTCGAAGAAGAGACGGCCCATCATCTGCTTGGCGTTCTGCGCGGTGGCGGGGTCGCCAGGGCGCATGCGCTTGTAGATGTCCTTGAGCGCGTCCTCCTCGTTCTGGATGCCGAGCTTGGCGTCCTCGCGCAGCGTCTTGATGAGCGTGCCGTTGTCCACAGAAACGTCCACGACGTCGATCTTGCCGATGCCCGCTTCACGGAAGTTTTCCATCATCTTCGGCGTAACGGGGTCATAGCGGCGGGCCAGCACGGCGTCGGAGGAGGCATCCACGATGTCCTCCTTCATGACGCGCATGTGGAGCTCCTTCTCATTCCAGCTGCGAGACGTCTCTAGCGTGTCGAAGTCGTAGAAGAGCTTGAGTATCTGCTCGTCAGAACCGTATCCGAGCGCGCGCAGAAGCGTGGTCGCGAAGAACTTCCTACGACGGCGGCGCTGGTCCATGTGGCACCACAGAAGATCGCTCGGGTCGAACATGATCTCGATCCATGTGCCGCGGTCGGGAATGATCCTCACGCTCAAAAGCGGCTGGCCGTTGGCGTGCATCGTGCGCTCCGTGGATATGCCGGGCGAACGGTGCAGCTGCGACACTATCACGCGCTCCGCGCCGTGGATCACGAACGCACCGTCTTCCGTCATAGCGGGGATGTCGCCGAGGAACACCTCCTCCGTCTTCGCCACATCGCCGTCCTTGAGCGTGAACGTGGCAACGAGAGGCTTGGAGTAGGTCTCGCCCTCGTAGAGCGCCTGCTGGTACGTGTACTCAGGCGGGTCGAGCCGGTACTTCACGAAGTCCAGCACATAGCGGCCGTCAAAGCTCGCCACGGGGAATATCTCGTGGAAAATCGCCTGAAGACCCTTCTCCTCGCGCTTCGCTGGCGGAACATCCTCCTGAAGAAAGTCATGGTAGGACTTCGTCTGGATCTCGATCAGATCCGGCGGATCGTACGTATTCTGCAGTTTGCCGAATACCTTGCGCTCTGCTTTCATTGGCTTACCTTTCAGTTTCTCACTGATTGCTTTTAGAAATTGATGAAATGACTTTTCACCGCGAATGAAGTGTGGTAAGCGACCACTTTGTTAACTGTTTCAGCGGCGAAGGAATAGTATAGCATTATTCTGGCATACATACAAGGGGGTAAAATTAAAATTTTGCGCCTGATACATTTTGAAAATAAATACCGCTTCAGGGTATGGGGAAGTCCTGAAGCGGCAACGGACGGTTGGTTGGCTTTGTCCACTTATGAGTAGGCAGCGCCTGCCGAGAATCTACACACTAGAGAAGTTTTTTTCATTGCCCCAAAAACAAAAGTGCCTGGCGCCCAAAATCAGGCCCCAGGCACTTATCACTAGGCACTAGGCACTAATCACTTGGCCGGCCCGATCTTCACGTTGCGGAAGTACGGCTTGGCGCCGCCGTGCATGCCCTGGAAGCCGATGCGGCCCTTGGTGGCGAGGTCGGCCCACGGACGGCTCAGCCACGGCGGGATATTCGTGCCGTCGGGGTTCTTCTTCGCGTCTGTCCACTTGGAGAGGTCCGCGTCGATCGTCTTCACGCCGTTGACAGTGACAACGATCTTCTTGCCCTTGGCCGTGATCGTCATCTGGTTCCACTCGCCGGCGGGCTTGGCCGGCGTGGCGAGAGGCGCGAGATGGCCGTAGAGGCTCGAGTTCTTGAGATAGCCCGGATCCTTCTTCCACTTCTCATGGTTGTCGTCCAGCAGCTGAATCTCAACGGAGTTCGGAATCCACTTCGCTCCGGCGCACTTGTCGCTTGGGCAGTAGATGATCACGCCGGAGTTGGCGGCGGGATCAAGCTTGTACTCGAACGAGAGCGTGAAGTTCTCGTACTCGTTGGCGCTCCAGATGGCGGCGTCCTTGCTGGCCGTGAGCACGCCCTGCGCGTCCTTTGTCCACACGCCGGACGCAAACGCGTCGTCGGCCCACTTCATCGGCTGGACCTGCGAATCGCAGC